>ERZ808240.323-NODE-323-length-65406-cov-18.091307_pt1 | contig 65406 bp, 44 predicted proteins | sample MGYA00521084_ERZ808240 | MGnify/ENA primary metagenome ERZ808240 (study PRJEB31516, sample SAMN03275571) | gut metagenome | biome: mammalia-associated habitat; material: feces | host: Papio cynocephalus | place: Kenya | collected 2012-08-06 ...
TCCCCCATTTTCATCCTCTTGGACGACTTGTAAATGTCATGGATGTTTCATATATACAATCAATTATTATTCAACGGAACACGGCATTTCAAATGAAGGAGGACAAGATTCCGGAGCGCTTGCCCATGATTTGTCAGGCCTGCGTCCCATGACGAATTTCAGGATGCCGCCGCTCATGACCTCATCGTGTGAAATCCAGCACCTGTCAAGAGGCCGACCATTCAGTTCAGCCCTTTGTATGTACTTGTTGTCCGGGGTCCAGTTGTCGCAGATCACGCGGAAAGTCTTTCCGGAACCGGTCCGCACGGAAACATCGCGGAACACAGGGCTCGTGAGCACATACATCGGAAGACCAGGAGTGACAGGGTAAAAGCCCATCATCGAGAACACCACGAAAGCGCTCATTCCGCCGCCGTCCTCGTCTCCAGGCTCGCCGAGCAGGTCGTTGCGGAACCACATTTTGAGGAGACTACGGGTGTATCTCTGTGTGAGCCACGGTTTTCCGGCATAGCAGAAAAGGTACGGAACCGCCGCACAAGGCTCATTGCCCATCGAGAACTGCCCGACAAGGGCGGAATGGTCTGGATTCGGGCCATAGAAATTGTTCTTGCTACCCTCTATTTCCTTCGAGAATGTGAGCGAGAGGTCATCGCAGAACTGTTCTTTTCCTCCGTAGAGTTCTATCAGGTCGGCAATGTTGTGCGGGACCTGCCATCTGTATATCCATCCGTTGTTCTCATCGTAGGCATCACGGAAGCCATTGCCACCGTACCAAGTGTAGTCGAACGGCTCGATGAAGACTCCCTTGCTGTCCTTCGGGTGAAAGAAGCGTGTCTCGCCGTTGAAAAGATTGCGGTAATTTAACGAGCCGGCTCTGAAGAAATCTGCGTCCTCTTTCTTACCGACGGCCCCAGAGATGCGGGACATACACCACCAGTCGTATGCCGTGCCCAAGGTCACCGCCACAGGCTGTCTTTTCTCGAATCCGTTCACCGCCGGACAAGTTTCCCGCTCACCGTGGCGCAATGCCGGGAAATAGCCGTGCTCAAGATAGAATTCGTCCAGTTCATTGGACTTTTCGTCAGACCATGGGACAAGAGTCTTGTCCAACAGTGCCTTGCGGCTAGCCTCGTACGCCTTATCAATGTCAAATCCGTCTATTCCCTTGGCGATGGCATCCGCAATCACGGCTATTCCATGGTTGCAGTTCATCCCGTGGCTGTCACCCGTGACCTGAGGGAATGTCGGGATCCAGCCGTTTCCAGAAAGCGACGAGTATGTGACTATTGAGGAGATCATGTCCGATTCCGCCTTAGGGTCCAAGATTGTGCGCAGAGGGTGAGCCGCGAGATAGGTGTCCCAAAACCAGTCGTCCGTGTAGTATGGACGTCCTCCGTCCTCATGGACCTGCCCGTCAGCGGCACTCCAGTAGCGTCCGTACTCAGAAATGTTCACCATTCTCTCATACACTCTGTACAAGGAAGTGTAAAACACTGATTTATCATCATCGTCTCCGCCGTCTATCTCAACCTTCGACAAGGCTTCGTTCCAAATCTTCCTGCCTTCGGAAGCCACAGCCTCAAGGCTTTTCCCCGACACTTCGGCTGCAAGATTCCGTCCGGCCTGCTCCTCATCGATGAAAGAGACTCCATATCTCACATCCACGTCCTCCGACTCAAAACCGAGCACGGCAAGACGACCGTCTTCAGAGATGTCCACAGACGCGGGGACCGGAAAGAACGTCATCATCACGTGAGCCGATGCCCCCTTTCCAATGCGGCATGCACCCGCGATTCCGTTGCCGGACGGTGTAAGGCACCCGTCGTCAACTTTCAACGCAAGGAATGCACATCCTTCGGGGTAATGAAATGAATATACAGCCGAACGATGTGAAACGGCATAACGCACATCGATTTCCTGTTCGTCAAGGCAAACTTCATAGCTGTACGGGGTTGTCTTCTCACAGTCATAGGAGTAGCTTTCCGGAATATCACGTCCTATAAACGGATAGAGTCCGAAAGCAGACTTTCCTCTATGCGCTGTAAGAAAGACCGGAAGTCCGTTCACACGCGTGGATGTGTACTCACGGCGCATCGGGATCACTCTCAGCATGCTGTTAGGCAGATGCACAGTAGGATAAGTCGGGACCAACAAGTGACTTATGTTGCCCATGTACGGATTGACATAGTCCACTGGCTCACGATACTGTTCTCCCGCACAGCCAGCAAAAAATGCGGCCATCACGGCAACTCGTGCAATATTCTTTAACGTCATCACTTTGTTCCTTATTTTTCCGAAGTCATCTCAAACACAAGGCGTCCACCCTTAAGAATGCGGTCATGACTTATCGTTGTCCCGAGTTCAACGCCGTCAAGAGTCGCGGATCTCACATATTTGTTGTCGGCGGACAGGTTCTCGGCCACAACCGTGAATTTCTTTCCATTCGGCAGCGAGAGCGTCACCTGAGGCACCTGCGGAGCGCCGATGACATATTCCCCTGAAGCCGGGTTGACAGGGTAGAATCCAATGGCGGAGAAAAGGTACCAAGCCGACATCTGTCCGCAATCATCGTTGCCGCAGAGACCGTCCGGACGGTTAAGGTAGAACTTGTCAAACACCTCGCGGACAACTTCGGCAGTCCTGTCCGGACGTCCGGCGAGGGTGTAAAGGTAGGCCACATGATGGCTGGGTTCGTTGCCGTGGGCATACTGGCCGATGAGTCCAGTCACATCGCCGACAAATCCCGTGACTTCAGCGGTCTGATTATTCTCAAACAAAGAGTCGAGGCGGTTTATGAATATATCCTTGCCTCCCATCAGTTCCATGAGAGACTCCGGATCCTGAAGCACGTGCCAGACATACTGCAGTGCATTGCCTTCGGTATAGTCTCCTCCTGCGGTTCCGGCATGCGAGAGAGCGAGCGGATTGAACGGAGTCCTCCAGCCGCCATGCGAATCGCGTCCGCGAAAAAGTCCGGTCTCATTGTCATAAAGGTTCCGGTAATATGACGCCCTGCGTCTGAAAAGTCCACAGTCCTCATGACGCCCAAGACGTTCAGCGAGTTGTGCGGCACACCAGTCATCATATCCACATTCGAGGGTTCGGGAAACGGACTCCTCAGGGATTAGATCGAACGGGAAGTAGCCGTATTTGTCATAAACATCCCATTCACCACGATAGTGCTTCTCCATGAGGGACGCACGCACGGCCTCATATGCCTTTTCCACGTCAATTCCCTCAAGCCCTCGCAGACAAGCCGACACTACCGCCGGGACACTGTGGTTCCCTATCATGCAGAAGTTTTCCTTGCCGCACAGAGCCCATATCGGCAGGAAGCCTATGTCCTCGTACTGTCCTATCATCGAATTCACGATCTCCGTCATGATTTTTGGATACATCAGCGTGTAGAGCGGATCCGCTGCACGGAAAGTGTCCCACTGAGAGAGGGTGGAATAGTATTTTCCGGAAGCGGACTCATGTATCCTCCCGTCAGCCCCACAGTAGCGCCCGTCAATGTCGGAGATGTTGTTAGGCTGGAGGAGAAGATGGTAGAGAGATGTGTAGAAAGATGTTTTCTGCTCGTCGCTGCCCTCAACGGAGACAGCCGAAAGATAATCCTTCCATGACTTGGCGGCAGATTTGCGTACACTTTCGAAATCCTCCGTACCCACCTCGGCCTCCAATGCAGTCTTGGCTCCTTCGACGCTTACATAAGAGAACGCGACCTTCACGCCCAGTTCCTTTTCAGAAGGATCAAAACGGAGAACATATTTTCCGGCCTTGTTCCGAGGGTCCCCCGGAACGGTCTCGCGGGAAATCACCGGGGAATCGAAGCGTATCACATAATAGAGTTTACGGTTCACCCATCCATGAAGTTCGTTCCGGCCGGAGACCGTGTATGCGTCCTCGAACGCGACATCGGCATCAAGAACCCTTGTCTCATAACCGTCGCGGGAGCTGGCCTGCCCGGACTGGAGGTCAAGGAACAGGTTGCGAAGAGAGTCACGATACTCATACCTATGCACAGCTACATGTTCCGTGCACGTCATTTCAGCAAAGACAGCGTTGTCGTCCAGGAGCACTGAATAGTAGCCCGGAGAAGCCGTCTGCGACTCCTTCCTATAGGAACTTCTGAAATCCTGAGCCGGTTTCTTCGAGAACGGCATCATCAGCACATCCCCGAGATCCGGGATGCCGGTTCCGCTGAGACGGTTCTGAGAGAACCCCCATATTGTGTCATCGTCATAGACATAGCCGCTGCAATATTCCCAACCGTAATTTCCGCTTTGGGGTCCTGGCTGCATCGCTCCGAACGGACAAGCCGCATTCGGGAACGTATGCCCTGTGTATGCAGTGCCTATGAAAGGGTTGACGTAGTCGCAGACATCATATTCCTGATGTCCGCAGGAAACGGCGAACGCCGTCGTCATCATTGTCAGAAGTATACGTTTCATCATTTGCCGAATTCAAGTATGAGAGGATGGTTTGTCATTGTAAGGTTCACGTCCCTGACGGAATAGAGGTTCTCTACAGGTTCGGTGCCGACAGTTGGATCATAAACCCTTATCCTGTCATAGTATTTGTCGAGAGACAACACGATCCGGTCCGATCCGCCCTCATATTTCTCGCCCCAGACCACAAGCTCAAACGTGCCGTCCTTCTTCTGAAGAAGGAGATGATGGACAGTGTTCGGTTTGTTCCTTATACTGTAGGAAAGTGTGGAGGGGGCTTCGATTGACTCGTCGTCCGCGAGGATCGTCGTGAGGTTGTGGAGGTAGTGCGCGGCGATTCTCGGCTTGTAGTCCCTTCCGAAAAAGCCGAAAGTCTGGTTGCCGGCCTCGTCCACGCGATCACGGAGAATGTACATTGATGTGTACTCCCAACCGCGTTTGAACTGACAGAGGTAGAGATTGAGATAAAGCAGTCCCTGCATTTCCTCCGAGACGCTCTCATTGATGGTGGTACCGGTCTCCGTGGTCACGCGCCGGAGTGTCTTGAGCGTCGTCTCGTCATACCCTTCATAGTTTCTGCCCCATGTGAGTCCGAAATTGTCGTAGAGTCCGTCAAGAGGCGAATTGCTTGTCGGATCGGAGGTCAGCCAAGTCTGATTGTTATGTACTCCCGGCCATCCGGGATGCACGATGTAGTTGTGGCAGTTCGCGCAGTCGGCATAGGCCGTGCCTTCCGGCATCACGGTGTTCGCGCCCTGCGGAATCGTAAGGAACTGCATTCCGACATTGTCATGCTCGGCTCCTGGCTCGCTTATAGACCAGACAGGGTAATCCTTCAAAACGTCATCCTCTTTTGCCAATCTGTAGAAATCGGCATGTGCCTGCGCAAGAGCCTTCCATGAGAGGGAGCCTCCGGACTCCACGATTTTTCCGGTGTCAGGATCCTTGTACTTAACTGTCCAGTTGTTCGGCTCGTTAACTCCCTCAAGAGCGATAAGAGCCCCCATCTGAGCCACCTGACGCGCACCCTTTATTGTCCATTCAGGCGCGAGCGTCCCGTCCTGCGTGCCGAGAACCAGCGAGAAGCGTATGCCGCCCTTCTCCCAAAGATACCGCTGGTCGTCAATTGTTCCGCCATACCCGGAACGTATCCACCTTGCTCCGAGATAGGTCATGCAGTCAAGAGTCTTCTCTATGTACTCTCCCCTGCTGTTGATGGACGAATTGACACCGATGCTGGCGAGAAAATCGTTCGCGGGAACGGCCGTATACATCTCATCCATGGAGTGATAGTATTCGGAATAATCTATCTTATAGTCACATCCGCCGAGCACAAGGGCGGCAGAAAACAAAAATGCGGATATTCTTTTCATGTCAACCTCTCTTATTCTTCAAATATGCCGTGATCTATGACAACGGCGATTTTTCCGTATTTTTCATTCACCTCCCTATCTTCGGAAGCGATCCTGACCCCACAGGCAAACCTTGTCCCGTCGGCCACATCCCGGACCGCTGACAGCGGCACCCGGATGAAGAACGGAGCGCCCTCGCATCCGTCCGGAACCACAACCGTACCCTCGACCGAACGGGAATCCTCTGGAAGCGGCGTGACACCGGAAAGCTCACCGGAAGAAAGGAGCTCATCCAAGATTGAATCATCGAAGCTTACAGAAACGTGTACTTCTCCGGAGTTGCCAATCCCGGAGCGATAGACGGCAAGAGGAACGATGAATTCCTCGCCTTCGATCAGATATTGAAACGTGGATCCCTGCGTCGGAGTGTTGGAAGGATGTGACGGACGTGTCGCGATGTTATAGACACCGCCCTGCACCGCCACCGCTATATAAACCTTCTGCTCCGGATATGACGCGTCAGCGACGGTCTTGTAGCCGCAACCGGCAAGGAGCGCCAAGCAGGCAACGATAAGCATGATTCTTATTCTTTTCATTGCTATGAACTTTTTCTGTTACCACATAGGATTCTGAGGCCAGCCGGTGATGTTGATTTCCGACTGTGGAATTGGATAGAAGTACATCCTCGTGTCAAATGTCCTGTCCTCCACTTCTATAGGCTTATATTGGAAAGTGCCGCCTCTCTTGCTGATTTCAACACCATGGACAGGCGTGCCGAGGGCATCTTCAGCGATCATCCATCTCCTTACATCCCAAAAACGATGTCCCTCGAACGCAAGTTCCACCCGGCGTTCGCTGCGGATTCTCTCGCGGAGGCCGTCCTTGGTCAGCGACGATGGAAGGTCTGGCATTCCAGCACGATGGCGTATTTCATTCACGGCCTGCATCGCAGTCATCCCATAGCCGTGAGCGTTGTTCGGGCCATAGGCTTCATTCATGGCCTCGGCGTAGTTGAGCAGGATTTCGGCATAGCGGATTATGATCCAAGTATGTATGCTCGACTGCCCAAGTGTGAGGTTTATGTTCTCGTCAACATATTTGCGAAGATAGTAGCCGGTCTTCGTGGCCTGAGTCACACCCTTTCCGTCACGCCCGCCGGTCCATGCCTCGACAGTGCGGTTCTTAAAGGCGGCGTTGTTTGTGAGCACCGTCCACTGGAGCCGCGGATCGCGGTTCACAAAAGGGCCTTCCTCTGACACTCCGCTCCACGTAAACTTAGAGCCGTCGGCCATCTCGAACGCATCGACAAGTTCCTGCGTAGGGTTCGCCCCGCCGTTTCCACCGTCAAAACCGACAGGAAAATTCGTGGACTCAAACCAGTTGCTGTTGCCGTCGCGTCTCGCAAAAATTATCTCCGGAGAGGTGTAGGAACGGAATATGCCAGGCCAGTCGCTTGCAAGCCGATAGCCGGAATCCGTGAGTTTCATAACATCGTGCGCGGCGGCTGCTGCATCAGCCCAGCGTTCTGCCTGGGTGGCAACGGAAGCGTCAACCGTCACGAGTTCGGTGTGGTCGTAGCCTTCGCACCAAAGTTCATCGTTCCAAAGATCGCTCGCAGCATAGATAAGCACACGGCTTTTCAACGCCAACGCCGCTCCTGCAGTGACACGTCCCAGATCTCCGGAAGCGTAGACTTCAGGCAAGTTATCAGCGGCCTCGTCGCATTCGTTGGTTATGAACTCCACACAGGTCTCAAGGGAGTTTCTTTTCCTTGAAAGGTAGTTGTCATTAAGTCCATAACTCTTCGTCACTACCGGCACGCCGCCGTAGCGGACAATCAATTCCGAATAGAAATACGCCCTGATCACGCGCACCTCATATTTCCATCTCTTGATATTGGCAAGACGAATCTTATAGATTTCCTGCTGGCTCTCGTTAGGGTCAAGACGGAGGTAATCCATCTCCACCTCATCAGATTTCTCCAGAAAGAGGTTCGCCGCCCTGATTCCGTTCCAAAGGTTACCCCATGCGCCATCCGGGTTGTCAAGGGCGTTCCATGCGCCGGTGTTGAACTTCTGCACTGAACTGTTCTCTATCGAATGTTCGGAATCGTCCGTGGCCGAGGCAAGCATCGCGCCGTCTATGGCATTGAGGCCGTTGGGAAGGTAGGAATACACGGCACTGGCCCTCGCCTGGGTGTTGTTGTAATTGTGGATCATATCTTCCTCCGTCAGATTGAGCTCTATTTCAGGGTCAAGGCTGCAGGAAGACAGGGCAAATATGCCAAGGCATGCGGATAGCACCATCAGTCTATATATGTTCATATTCATAATGGTCTTCATTGTATCAGAATCTGACATTAAATCCAAGGCTCATTATCCTCACCGCAGGGTAGCCGTAGAGGCACTCCGGGTCAGCATAGCCGTCCATATCATCGATGGAGAGGACGTTTGAGACGTTGAGATAGAGTTTTATGTCCTCTATCCTGGCCTTTCTGAGGGCCGAATCGCTGAAAGTGTAGCCAAACTGGAGATTCCTGAGTTTAAGGAAGTTTCCGTTTCTCGTCCAGAAGGTTGACCCTTGGTAGTTGTTGCTGTTTCCAGTGAGTGCGAGACGCGGATATGTCGCGGCCTCCGCGGTCTCCGGTGTCCAGCGTCCGAGAGCAAAGGCGGAAATTGTCCCGTTGTTCTGGAATGCCTGGTAAGGACGGCCCTCAAGGTAAACGGTGCGGTTGAAAGCTCCGTGAAAATTCAGCCTGAGATCAAAACCCTTCCAGCCGGCTCCAAGTTCAAGTCCGAGATTCATTTCCGGAGTGGACGTGAACCCTGACGGCACAAAGTCGTCCTGATTTATGATGCCGTCGCCGTTCTGGTCCTTGTACTTGATGTCGCCAGGCAGCACCTCACCGAAAATCTGCTTCGGAGAGTTGTCGATGTCTTCCTGATCCCGGAAGAATCCTATCGCCTCAAGGCGGAACGGTTGGTCAATGATGTGACCGGTGCCAAGTCTGTATGAATATTCCTGCGGAGCCTCGGCATTGTAGATCACCTTGTTGTGCGCATAACTAAAAACGCCGCGCGCATTCCATCTCCAATCAGCAGCCTGCCCTGAATAGCCCAATGTGAGTTCAACACCCATATTATTCACCTTTCCGATGTTCAAGTACGGCATTGACACGCCGAGCCACGCGGGAACGGCATCATAAGGCTTGGTCAGAATGTCGTAGCGGCGGTTCATGAACCAGTCGGCGGAGATGCTGAGAAAATCCAGCAACCTGGCATCCACCCCCACGTTGACCTTCAGGTCCTTTTCCCAAGTCACATTCGGGTTGGCAAGCACGTCCTCGACGTATGTCTCCATTCCGCTGTTAGATGTTCCTAAGAAATATGAGCCACCGTATTTCCAATACTGGTTGTACATAAAACGTCCGCCTCCTATGTCGGAATTACCGACCAGACCGCATGAAGCCCTGAGTTTCAAAAGATTGACAACAGAGTTTCCACGAAGGAATCTCTCATTGGAGATGACCCATCCGATGGCTCCGGCAGGGAAGAATCCGTAGCGGGCATATGACGGGAAATTGTCGTTTCCATAATATCCGGATGTAAACTCGGCCATATAACGCCCGTCATACGAATAACCGGCGGAAAACGCGAAACCGAGGTTCATGTAAGGAAGAGCGCCTGACGATGTCGTGCAGTCGTCATAGTTGAACCGTCCCATGGATGAGACATGGTGTTTCCCGAAAGCGCGGTCATACGCGAGAGTTGACTCGACGGCAAGGTTCCTCCACTGCGATGATGAGGATTCGTCTCCGCTGAGGGCGGTGTCCTCACCTGTCATATTGTAGACGGTCTCTCCTGAATCGTCTTTTGTGATTTCATATCTAGCGTAATTTCTTGTCTTGTTGGAGTAGGATCTGAACCAACTGTTGAAGTTGATTCCAGCAGAGAGGCTGAGTCCTTTTGTTATGAATCCCAGGTCCTCGACAAGCCTTATCGCAGCCTGAGCCGTCCTGCCGTTGTAGGAGATATATCCTCTCTCCGTAAGTTCGGCAAGAGGGTTGACATACATCGAGTTGCCGCCAGGCATCCCTTCAGCGGCGAACACCGGAAAGGCGTTGGACGGCACTGAACTCATGCAGTCTATGAGGTTCCACGCGCTTTCAGAGACTCCCGGCGTATACTTGTCTTCAACAGAGCCGCCGATTATCAGCCCTGCCGTAAGCCTTGGAGTAAGACGGACATCTACGTTGGTCCTGAAGTTGTATCTCGAATAACGGTATTTTTTGCCGTATTCCGCGGCGGTCTCTGGATTCTTGAAGAGCCCGACATTGTCCACACCGTTGAAAAGCACGAAATATTTCACTGTCTGCGAACCGCCTCTTGCGGTAAGGTGGTAGTTTGCCACCGGGCTGAGCGAGCGCATCATCTCGTGGGTCCAGTCAACATCAGGATAGAGAAGCGGAGAACTTCCTGTCCTGTAGGCCTCCAATGCGGTTTCATCATACATCGGAGCCTGCCTTTCATTGACCAGAGCCTCATTGTAAAGCCTCGCATAATCATACGCTCCGAGATATTCCGGCATCCTTATGGCCTGCTGAAATCCGTACCTCACGCCAAAGTTGATCTTCAGCGGCTTGTCCGTCCCTTTCTTTGTGATCACCAGAAGCACGCCGTTGGCGGCGCGGTTTCCGTAGATCGCAGTGGCGGCGGCATCCTTGAGGAGTTCTATGCGTTCAATCTCATACGGAGACAGTTGGTTGAAGAAATCCATTGTCGAAGGGAAACCGTCAATCACAACCTGAAGACCGCGTCCGGAGCCGAATGTGCCTACACCACGTCCCCAAAGAGAGGCGTTGTCCGCGCCCGGCTCCCCGTTTGCCTGCGAGACAAACAGCCCAGACATCATTCCGAAGAGAGTGTTGGACAGATTCGTGTTGTAGGAAACCGTCAGCGCATCGCCTTCCACAGAAGACACGGCTCCGAGCAGATGCCCGTCAGACACGGTTTCCTGTGGAACGGCACGCCATGCCGAAAGGCTGTCTGTGACAGCGGCACTGACCTGGACAGACGCGCAGATGAGAACAATGACCGCCACGATATTCCTTATAAGGTTATTTTTCATCTTCATCATTGTTTATCCGTTAATATCCCGGGTTCTGCACAAGATACCCCTTGTTCACCTCGTTGGTGCTGAACGGATGGAGGTACATTCTCTTGTTCCATGACCTTGTCTCGAAGACATAAGGCTCATAGTGGTACTCGGCGCCACCCCTTACAGGAGTGATCCGTATTCCCCACATGTCACCCTGCATCACACCCTCATATTCGGCAATCAGCCATCTGCGTATGTCCCAAAGACGGTGGTTGTCAAAAGCGAGCTCGACAGCACGCTCATTGCGTATCCTTGTGCGGAAGACATCCCTGTCCGAATCCCCGGTGATGGCCGGCTGCCCCGAACGGCACCGGATGGTGTTCACCGCCTCGCGTGCGGTCATCCCGTATCCGTGCGCATCATCGGCACCGTAAGCCTCGTTCATTGCCTCTGCGAAATTCAGATAAACCTCATTAAGTTGGTAGAGAGTTGAATTAGGAACATACGTCCAAACCGCCTCACTGATTTCCGAAGGATACAGTTTATGTAGCCAGAAGCCCCCGTGACAGGTCTTGGACTGCTTTCCTCCCTCAAAAATCTCCACACGCGGGAACTCAGAGTTCCAAGACGCAAGGTTTCCGCAGATTGTCTGCGCGAAACGTCTGTCCAGTCCGGCCATCTTTGCCTGAAGGTCATCACCTCCTTCGTCCGCCCAGACTTCCGGGGTCCCGTCACGTCTCTCATACTTGCGGACGAAATTAAGCGTTGGGGTGACTCCGCTCTGTCCAGCATTTCCTGGATAGATGTTCGGCGACGGGATTGCATTCCACGGCCATGTCCATTTTCCGATGGAACCGTGAGCCTTTTCCGCAAGTATTATCTCGTCATTGTCGTAGTGTTCCCATGAATACTGGTAGTTCTTGTCAACACCCTGATCAGTGACAAGCGTGCAGCCCACCTCCCCGGCGAACTTCAGACACTCAGCGGCAGCCTTCGCGGCAGCCTCCCAACGTGCCGGATCATAGTTCCCGTAGCAGATGAGAGAGTTGTTCTCACCGAGGCTCATGTAAGGACTCGCAGTGTTGAACTGTGGAGACGCGGCGTAGAGAAGCGTGCGGGACTTGATTGCGAGTGCGGTCAGTTTGTCCACACGCCCTCTGGCGCTTCCCGTTTGACGGTCAGGAAGAGCAGGCATGGCCTCTTCGATGTCCTTAAGAATAAAATTCACAGTCTGCGCCACCGTAGCGCGCGGAATCTTGAAGTCTTCGTCAAGTTCGATGTAGTGGTCAATTATCGGCACACCGCCATAATGCTTGAACATCTCGAAATAGTTGAGTGCACGGATGACCTTGGATTCGGCCTTGAGCTGCTCGGCATATTCACGGTCGATGTCAGGCACCTCGTCAACCCGTTTGATCATTGTAGTGACTTTCCTGATTGCGATCCAACGGTACCTGAACCGCCCGTCATCTGTCCTGTCAGCAGTTATGGAGGCTGAATTCCAATTGTTTGTCGAGTACCACGGAGCACATGTCTCCGCCTCATCGGTGGCTCCGGCCATTATGGTCCCGTAAGGACCGCTCACGTCTCCGTCTCCATATCCGAGATTGGAATGGATGCCGTATTTGTATATGCTCGCCAGAAAGGTCTCCACATTGGTGGCCGAAGAGAAGATGTCGTCCTCGGTCACATCGACGCTCGGGGCCTTGTCAAGGAAATCCCCCATCATGTCCTCACATCCTGTGAGGCAGATAAAGGACATCAGTGAGACCACTATTACATATTTCTTTATCATGGCAATATCAGAAGTTAATGTTCAGACCTAAATTGAAGACTCTCGTGAGAGGATACGGCTCGGAATTGGCCTCCACAACCGGAAATTCAGGATCTTCTCCAGGGAAGAGACAGCACCATGTGAGTAGGTTGTTGCCGTTCAGGTATATTCTGAAGCTGGATATTCCTGCCTTCTTCAGCAAACGCCCCTCTATCGTGTAGCCGATTTCCGCAGACTTGAGCCTGACATAGCTGGCGTCCTCAAGCCAATAGGTGGAAGTCACGTAGTTGTGTTCGTCATTGGTGACCGAGAATCTCGGATAGACAATTTCCTGTCCGCTCTCGTAGCGTTCCTGACTCCAACTCTTGAGCAGATCCCTGGATGCACCGGTTTCCGTGTAGAATCCACGCGCCGTACGCCTCGAAGGCATGGTGGAGACATGGGTCGCGCCCTGAAAGAGCAGTGAGAAATCCAATCCCATCCATGAGCCTCCGAGCGAGATTCCAAACATGATCTCAGGGAAGTTTGAATATCCTATCGGAACCTGATCGTTATTGTCGATGCGCCCGTCACCGTTGATGTCCTTGTAGCGGATGTCACCAGGCTGAATCCTGTTGTTGTTCCATTGGTAAACAGGACGGTTCACGTCATTGACCTCATCCCAGGTGTTGAAAAGCCCGTCGGCGACATAACCGAAGAACTGGCCGTAGCGATGTCCTGTGCGGTACTGGTAGTCGTTTTGCCAGAATACTTCATCCTGATACTCTATGACATTGTGCGCATAGGTGAAGTTCGCCTTCACGAATCCTCGGAACTGGCCGAATGTGTCGCTGTAAGCTGCCTCCCCCTCGAATCCGCTGTTCTTCATCCTACCGAGGTTATATGCCGGCATGTTCGCGCCGATGATGTCAGGCAGGGTGCCTCTGTTCCAAAGGATGTTGTCACGCCTCTCAACGAACCAGTCGGCAGCCAAGGTTATCTTGTCCTTCCAGAAGTGCATGTCCGTTCCAACATTCATCTTCTTGGCCTTCTCCCATGTGAGGAGCGGATTGCCGAGTTTTCCCTCATCCGAACCTCGATATGCCTGGCGGGAAGTATCCCACTCACCAAAATAGTACGCGCCGTTATAGTAGGAATACGACGTCGGCCTGTAGAGGAATCTGTCGCCTCCAATTTTGTCATTTCCCACAACTCCGTAGGATGCCCTGAGCTTCAGGAACGTGAGGACATTGTTCTTCGGTATGAACTTCTCGTCCGTCACGACCCAGCCGGCAGACCCGGAAGGGAAGAATCCAAAGCGACGTCCCTTCGCAAAATTTTCCGTTCCGTTGTAGCCCATGTCAAATTCGGCAAGATATTTCCCGTCAAAGCCGTAGGTCACACGCCCGACGATCCCCTGATAGCCATTCGGCACAAGGAACGCGAGAGATGGGTCATGGTACTTGCTCTGATTGTAGAGCACGAGACCACCGACATCGTGTCTTCCGAAACGGTGCGAGTACTCGACACCGGCTTCCATGTATATGCGGCGGTTCTTTGAGGTCGAGGAACCGTTCCTGACCGGGGTTGGATCGCCGGAAGGCACATAGACAATGCCGTCCGCCGTCTGCCTCGCATCGTAAGTCACATTGCTGACCTCGTATTTGTGGATGTCCAGATTGTAGTTCTTGTAGGACACGGCTCCGCGAAGTTTGAGCCCCGGAAGCAGATAGTCCATCTTGTAATTCAGGCGCACGGAACCATTCAATGTGTTGCCGTAGTCACGGTGCCAGCCGTTGTTGTAAACGCCGATGGGATTCCAAGTGTCATTTGTGATCTCGCTGAGAGTCACCACATGGCCGTCAATCACACCAGGTGAGCGATTGGGCGGCACGGAGGAAAGCATGTCCATAAGGAGCGGTGTGTTCCAGTTTGGTCCACGGCTATCGTCCATCTGGGTCGAGAGGTCGATGCTGGCCTCAAGATTCTTCGTTATGTTGATGTCGAAGTTCGACCTGAAATTGTACCTTCGGTAGCGTATCTGGTTGTCATAGTCATGCGGAATGACGTTTGTCTTGAGCATGCCGTCCTGAGTGAAATACCCGAGGGAGAAGAAATACTTGACTTTCTCCGTGCCTCCGCGTATGTTAAGGTTGCTCTGTGACTGGGTGCTGAACTTCTTGAGAAGATAGTCGTACCAGTCGATGCTCGGGTAGAGGATAGGGTCTTCGCCCGTCCTGTATTTCTCGATCTGCGCGTCGGTGTATCTCTGCGTGTAGTTTCCTGTGATATAGGAGTCGTATGCGTACGCCTCGTTCAAGCACCTCGCATATTCATAGGAATTCATGTTCTCGCGGAGGAAAGGGAAATGGGAAAGGGCCATACTCGTCGAAAGGCTGACCTTCGGCTTGCCGACCTGCCCGCGCTTGGTGGTTATGAGAAGCACGCCGTTCGCTCCCCTGACTCCATAGACGGCAGTCGCGGACGCATCCTTAAGGATTGACACCGACTCAATTTCATTCGGGTCAATGTTGTTGTAGTTCGATGACTCGATTCCGTCCACCATGATGAGAGGATCCTGGCCGCCGGCAAATGTTCCGACACCTCTGATACGAAGCGTCGAGGCATCCTTTCCAGGCTCGCCGCTTCTCTGGACGGCAAGCAGGCCCGGCATCCTTCCGGCCAGGGCATTGCTGATGTTGGCCTGTGGTGACTGGAGCAGATCCTTTGTCGTGACAGCCGAGACTGAACCGGTCACTGTTTCCTTTCTTTGGGTTCCGTAGCCGACCACCACAGCGTTCTCAAGCACCATGGCCTCGTCTGCAAGGGAAACATCCAAGCGACGTGGCCCACCGACTGTGAATGTTTGGCTTACATAGCCCAGACAATCGAAATGAATCTCGGCGCGGTCTGAGGTGAAAGTGATGGAATAACTTCCGTCCGGTTCCGTAAGAGAAGCGACATTCAAGGCTGGCACCCATACTGTCACGCCAGACACCGGCTGCCCCGAAGAGTCCGTCACAACTCCGCTCACCGTGATTTTCGTCTGGGCAAAACCCGGCAGCCACAGGAACGACAGGCACAGAACCGCGAAAAAAGGAATGGTCTTCATTAAGAAAGAACACCGGATGAATGATTTGCGTTTCATCTGATTCCCTGTTTATATTTGGTCATTAATAAAAGTGCTGTTAAACCAAAATGGTTTTAAAAAGCCGAACAAATATAAAAAGGTTTTCTTATTTTAGACTTAATTTTGGATTAACTCACGGTCTTACCGTCAATTATCTGCAAATAAGAGAAATCTGGAAGGGTCCCCATGACTCGTCGGTAATCCTCCGTGAACTTGTCCCACACAGAGATTGAAAGGCTTTTGTTCCCTTTCCGGTAGAGAGCCAGGCAGTATATTCTTATGGCTTCCTCGTCAATAATGTCAAGAACCCTCATCGCGCGTGCGATCATTATAGACATGTCACAGTCGTCTTCATAGAAACGTTGAATCTTGACGAGATTTTCGACGATCATGTCGGTGTAGCGGCTCTTGTAGTCATTAAGCCATTCGAAATCATTGTCCGGAAGCAAAGGCCCATTCATCACAATGGTCAGGAGACGGATCAGCGAATCTTTATCGTCTGGCTTGGCAAGCACATCCTTCAGAAGTTGGCAGACCTCAAGATAGTCACAGCAGGAAAAGTCATCCATGTCGAAGAACCAATAGCCGTTCCTGTTTGACAACTCTGTGTTCCAGACCTTTTCGAGTTTCAGGCGCAGTTTGCGTATGTTCACATTGCGGTTGTTGGCGGCCTGCTTCTTCTCCATTCCGAACCATAGCGTGTCGTCAAGCACCTCTGAGGTGATTCCGATTGATTTCACGCGCGAATTCATCAGGATAAGGAGAAGCAGCTGGCGCACCACAGGAGTGAACTCTGTCGTGACATTATTTCCGTCCGTATCAATTATGGTCAGTCCTCCAAGCAGGGAAATCGAAGACGGAGCTTTCCCGATGTGGTCTTTTCGCAGACTAGCCGGATCAGGCTCACACAAATCCACATCGGCCTTTTTCCTTCCGCGCGCCCGTTTTGCGTAGATTGCAGCCACCACACCGGCAGCGGCCAAGATGGCGGTCAAGCCCAATGCGACAGGGACGACCGGAGCCCTTTTTGCATGTTGACGCACAAGTTCCGGAGAAATCGGCGGATAGGCCAGTTCATAGACCTCTACCAAATACCCACCTCCGACATCATTACCGGCATTGGAGACTATGGCATAGAGACTTGTAGAGTCCGGGCTGAATGTAAGTTCCGAATAGGACTCTATGTCATGAAAGTTATATGGTATAGGATCACAACAGAAAACGGCCTCCGGAGAGTCTTTGCTCACGGAGATCAGATGCAGGGAAGAGGCGGAATGCCCGTTGTCAAACGCAAGCGTGTAAATATTCCCGGACTTTCTGTCGCTGACGTGAGTCGAGGCCATTGAATATCGGTCGTCGGGCATGGAGAAATCGGAAACATGAGTAACCTTGCCCGCCTCAGGGTCTATCATGTTTATGTCATACATGTTCCTCGGAGATTCTTCCTGACGTCCGGAACTGTTGCCATATCCTCCCATGACGAGAAGTTTACCTCCGGATATTCCCATTGCCGCCAGATAGCGAGGGGCGATGCCGCCCGCCAGATCAGTGTAATGCCAGTCTTCGGTGTCAATGTTCCGGCTGAAGAAGTCAGCGTTGTAGAGATGATTCCCGTACCCTCCGAAAACGTAGAGCATGCGCGACTCAGGCTCAAACCAGCGACTGTGCTGCTGGTTCCTGGGAATATTCTCGTGGCGCGACGAAGACCATCGTCCGGTCATGAAATCGAAAAAAGTGAATTCGGTGAATTGCACGCTGTAGGAGATCAGATGTCCGGACTTGGGATCATAGATCATCTGGCTGCCGCCACAGAGGAACGGGCTTCCGGCCTTCACCTCTGTCCGGCTTTCGCTCCCATCCGTCAGTCCCAGGTCAACCACCGCGTCCGACGTGGCCACGAACAGATGCGCCGAACCCCGGTCATATGCGGTCTCGGGCTGCGAATCAAACGTATCTGACCAGATTGATGTCCATCCTGTGTGTCTGTCCACCTCCCAGACACCGTTGGTCACGCAAGCCTTTGCTCCATGGATTCCGTCATAAACCTCAGTACCGTTGTTCCGGCAGAGGCGCCACTCCCTCAACACCCCTTTCGGTGTGGATATAACGATGTTCCTGACCGTCATCGGAGCCACATCGGTGGAGTAAAAGCTGTCATCTGCACAGGCACCGAAATAAATTTCGATGTCAGAGAGATCTGAAAGTCTGTTTACGAACCGATGGATAACCGAATCGATGGTGCAGCTTATCTCAGAAGCATCGGCGGACACGCTGACATGCATCCATCTGCCAGCCTCAAGCGAGATCCCGTCATGGTACGAGACATTCGCGAATATGTCGTCGTCACCGATGAGGACGACATTGAGGTTCCCGGTATTTATGTTCGAATTGATGTCCAATGCTGAACGATTCCCTGAAATGAGCCGCATCACATAGCCGTAGGCGGCGTCCTCATGATTCAGGCAGAGATCAAAGTCTATGGAGAATCCGTGCCTAAGGTTCAGATGTTTGTCCGGAGTTAGATTCAGTCCCGTCCTTTCGTCAAGCGAGTATTTGTGAGAGCGGAACGTAAGGCCATAGTTGCAACCATCAAGTTCATCAGCAGTCCCGGCGCGAATCCCAGCCGCATCAGCCGATGGCACAACTAATGACATGATTATGGAGACAATACCTATTAATCCGGATTTCCTCATATTCAACAAATAATCGCCGCACGGCATTATTCGGCAAATATAGGCCAATTTTTCTATTTCAGCAAAAGAGGCTGACACCATTGCCAGCCTCTTCATTCTTTTCATGTTTCTAAATCTTCATCATCAGAAGTTCGGTGTAGGTCTTGCCGCCGAGGTCATGCTCGGAATAGCTTGAGCCGTCGAAGAGCATGAATTTGTAGCCGTTGACGGGCATCTCGGAGCCTTCCATCGCACGCCAATAGACATAGCCGTCGTCTCCGAAACCGAACTCCAGCGCCGAGGTCTGTCCCCAGATGGCAGTGTAGAGATTCGACACGAAGCCAAACACAACGGTCATGTAGCTGAACGCCCCCAAATTCTGCGAATGCAGGCGGATGCAGTGCTCTTCCGGAATGTAGGTTCCGGTGATGGTCGGAGAATAGGACTTGTAGTTGCTCAGTCCCTTTATTGAGACGGTGTTCTCCCCAGTCTTTATAATATCAACCCTGAAAGCCTCGGTCGTCGAACTTGAACTGCCGCTCTCGCCGTCATCCACCGTGGCCGTGAGCAGGTAGGCACCGACAAAGTCGTCGATGGTCTTGGAGGCGAACTCGTCCGCGTGAGACTTGAGCCGGACATCGACGGTCATGGTGTCCCTGTCCCCGTATTCATTATAAACCTCAAGAGCCATACTGTATGTCTCACCCTCCGTGACACCGGAATAGTAGAGATGCATACCATCTTTGCTTTCAGCCTTGGCAAGATTGTCAGAGTCCAGTTCCTGAGCAAGACGGCTGCTGAAGAGATAGTCCCAACCGTAATAGTCCTTGTAGCCCACGAATGCCTCCTTGGCCATCATAAGATACTTCAGCTTCTTGACATTCTTCGTCTTGAGAATCCATGAAATCGTCGTGTATGGATCATCGGCCGACGGTTCAAGCTTGATTTCCGCAATCTGCGGAGCAAGGCTTCCGTTCTTGTCGTAGGTAAACCGGAGAACCACTACCTCCCCTGGCTTGCCCTGTGCGTCGAACGGTACGGCAATCAGAGTGTTGGACGGAGTCTCCGGAGTCCAGGTCTGGGTGGTCTCCGTGAAAGTCCTGACATTCTCCGCAGTGCCGAGGCATATACTCTTGTATATTTCCTGAACCTTGGCATCATCCCCTGTTATATCGCCCTCGACGACCATTGCCTTGCAGGAATTGACATATTCATTGAAGGCGAACTCGAAGACACCTGCTCCTTTGTACTCCACTTCAGCGGCAGGATCTGTGTCATGGTCATCCGCAAAGACTATCTTCTCCGTGCCTATGCCGTAATAGCCCGTAGAGCCGTAGTAGATCAGGTTGAGAGTAAATGTCTTTTTCCCGTCCCATGTACATGGATAAGAATTATATGCGCTTTCGTTTCCAAGATACTGGGCGATGTCGGCGACATAGACGTACTCGCCTGCGGATTCAGAATAATAGCCGGTTGACTGACCGGGGACAACCACCGTCTTCTTCGACCAATCAACCTTGAACATGAAATATGCCCCCGACGACCAGTCCTTGAGACGGAATATGTTGTCCGTTTCCTTTGCAACCTCCACGAGTATGTCCGGCTGAACGCCGGTGTAGAGGATATCGCCGTAGTAGTATGTAGCCGTCTGCTGCACTTCCTCACCGGACTCGGTCTTTCTCATATATGGTTCCCATTCAAGGGTGAACGACGCGCTGACCTGAAGAAAATCACTGTACTGGCCGATGTAGGCCGGATCGTCTCCGAGTTCCGCGTCACGTCCTATGATTGCGAGAGAAACATCAACCGTGGAACCGAGCACGACGCTCTCCATATCCACGCGAACCGGAATATCGACGCTGTAGTGCCCGTCAGGAATTACCACTGTGTCCTTCAGAGTGAACAACGCGGCATCCTTGCCGGTCTTCTGAAGCACCACCTTATAGGTTCCCTTGTTTCCATGACGAGCAAGGGTAACGGCAATCACGCCCTCCTTGGTTCCGCGCGGAAACTCCTTAGTGACGCTGCTCTGGATGAAGTGAATCTCCCTGTTGTCATCCGTATTCGACGTGGCGGTCACTCCGAGCTGCTCCTGCGAGCAGGAAGAGAGAGCGAGAAGGGCGAAAGCTGAAAATAATATGACTTTGATATATCGTTTCATCGGAATATACTCCTAATTTATGTTACAAAGGATTCTGATCCTCCTCGTTGATGTTCGGGTTATTGCTGATTTCGTCCTGCGGTATGGTGAGCACCCAGTCGTAGGTCTCGGGATTCTTGAGATTCACGCCGCTCATCGTCGTCAGGCACTCGTCGGCGAACCCGTCCTCCGCAGTCCTGTCAATGCCCTGCCCCAGACGACGGACATCTACAACACGGCCGAACTCGCCCCAGAACTCGATTCTCTTCTGGATGAGAATCTCCTCCAGCAGGGATTCCGTCCATGAGTTCGTCGTCGAGCCGAGAAGCGTGCCGCTCTTGTACGAAGCGTCATACCCCGGGCAGCGGACGGACATCACGTCGGAGAGATAGCCATACGCCTTCTCCTCGTCCCCGAGCCTGAGCGCGGCCTCGGCGGCGTCGAAATACATTTCCTCAACCCTCATGTAGATGTAGTCTCCGAGCCATGCGGAAACATTCGAGAAATGGAACTTGTCCGAGATGTAAGGGGATTCCTCGTTTTCCGGATCCCACCATGCGCGGCGGATGTCGCCATCCTTCATCTTGTTATAGAGGGACTTGCTTATGAGCTTCGGAGCCAGCTGCGCATACGCGCCTTCCTCGTTGTCCATGTGCGTGAAGAATCCCGCATATGCTCCGGACTGCTCCGTGCTCTCGATTCCGGCGCCCCACATGACATTGGACGCGGAAATGTCGTTCATTCCCCCGAACAGTTCAGACTCGCCGCCGATTTTGAATTCCTTGGACTCGATTATGTCCTCGGCGTTGTCCAGCGCCGTCTGCCAGTCGCCAGTCGCGAGTGCGACACGAACCTTGATGGCACGCGCCACATTGAGTTTTATGTGGGACTTGTTGCCTGCCAGAGCCGACTTCTCTCCCCTGCCGAGGAAGACAATCGCGGAATCGAGGTCGTCGTTTATCTGCTTGAACACCACGTCGAGCTTCTCCCGCTTCTTCCCGACGAAGTTCTTGTCGGTAGGCTCGGTGTAAATCGGCACGCCGGGATCCTGCCAGCGGTACTTGTCCTGCAAGGCGCTGTACGGAGGGCGCGCAAACCAATTAGCAAGGTTGAAATAGGACAGCCCCCTGATTGCGTAGGCACTGCCGAGCACATAGTCCCTGTCAACAGCCGAACCGGCCATGTAGTCCTTCGCGGACAGCACTGTGTTCACGTTAGAGATCCATGTGTAGTTCGCGTACCACACGTCGTATGAGCGGAAAGCGTCCGAGGTGTAGAACGACTTGACATTGTAGCAATGGTCAAACCAGAACCAGCCGCTTCCCTGGCTCTGCATGATAAAATCATCCCCCATACTTTCAAGGGCGATGTTGTAGGCAGAGATACCGAAGCACTGGTGCGTGTTGTCTCCCGTTGACCATCCGGCCGTCCACATCATGCGATAGACCCCGTCGATTATGGAAACAGCGCTTGAGGCGTCCTTGATGAGCTCGTCTCCCGAACCGGAATCGGTCGGGGCAAACTCAAGGTCGCATGACACGGCACACAGGGCGGCGGTCAGCATTATCATTAACTTATTCTTCATCTTCATTGTCTCCTAAAAGTTTATGTCAAGCCCGAGGGCAAGTACCCTTGACGGCGAATATGAATACGAAACCGTACCTGCAAAGTTGTACTGCGGATCCATCCCGTCGAGGTGGCTGAACAGCGCGATGTTGTCCGCCGTAAAGAACACCCTGAACGATTTGATGTTAGCCTTTGACATCAGTTTGGACGGAATCGTATATCCGAGAGTTATGTTCTTTATCGCGAAATACGAGGCGTCAATCAGCGACTCGCCCACGGAGGCGTAACTTCCGCCTATCTCGACCATTGGGACATCGGTCACATCTCCGCTCTTCCTCCAGCGGCGCAGCTTGTTCTTGTGCCAGTTGTTTCCGGCGTAAGTAACGTTCATCGCACCGTTGTAAAGCCCGTCGAGAATCTTGCCTCCGACGGAATAGGTCGTGAGGAACGAGAGATCGAAATTTTTGAATATGACAAAATTCGACGCGAAACTTCCCGAGAAGAGAGCCTGACGGCTGCCGTAGTAATACTTGCTGAGTGACGCAAGTCCCACGTTGTCAGTGACATATTCAGGACAGCGCTCAGTAATCATCGCGCCGCTTTCATCCACGGCATAGCGGTAATAGGCGTAGTAAAGCTGTTTCCCGGTTTCCGGAGACACTCCGGCCGACTTGGACATATAGAAGGTATATATCGGCTTGCCGACCTCAATCACCATGCTTCCGTAGTTTATCACATCCTGCGAAGAGGTGATTGACTTCACCTTGTTCCTGTTGAGCGAGACCATCGCCGTCGCGTCCCAATGGAAATTCTCCCGTTCAAATATTACCCCTCGGAACGAAGCCTCGAAGCCCTGATTCATCATTGCGCCGACATTGTCGTCGAATCCCGTGAATCCGGATGAAATCGCGAGCGGATTGTTCAGGAGCATATCCCGCGTGTAGCGGTTGTAGTACTCGATGGTCGTGGTGAGCCTTCCGCCGAACAGGGTCGCCTCGATGCCGGTGTTCAGGTTGCCGTTCTTCTCCCAGGTCACGAGACGGTTCTCAAGGGAAGTGGCTGTGGCTCCGGGACGGGTCCCGTTGGACCATCCGTAGTCGAACAGCCCCTGCCAAGCGTAGTAGGAGCCGAGGTTGTCGTTACCCTGAACGCCGTAGGAAATCTTTGCAGTGAGGTTATTGAGCCATGACGATGTCCCGGCCATGAAATCCTCGTTGGTGATTCGCCATGACGCGCCCACGGACCAGAAATTGCCCCAGCGGTTGTCCTTGTAGAAGCGCGACGAGCCGTCGGTTCGCCACGACGCGTCAAAGTAATACTTGTCAGCATAGCCGTAGTTGACCCTAGCGAGGACCGACTCTATCGCGTAATTGTGGGAATATGAGGTGTTGCCCATAGTCGTCACCGCCGCACCGAGCTCGTCGATGCCGGCGACGATTCCGCTCTTGGATGCTCCCGCATAGTTGTAGTTGTAGCGATAGTACTCATGACCGGCAAGAAGGTTTATGGAATGGTCACCGAAATCCCTTTGCCAAGTGACAAGTTCATTCAGGGTGTAGCTCAGCGTCCTTGTGTTGGTCTTGGCTACCGTTCCGCCCTGGCTCGCCGCGTTTCCGTGATACTTGTCGTTCACGCCGGTCGCCCCGTAGTCGGTGAAATCCACACCGAAATTCACCGTGAAGTCAAGTCCGTAGAGCGGAGACTCCTTGCGCGTGGTTCCGAACTTGGCGAAAGACCTTGCGGACACAGAGTTGCGCTTATAGTACGCCTTGTTGTTGTAGAGTTCCGCCTTGGAGTTGAATCCCTGCGCGGTGATACGGTTGGCATAGCCGTTGTCATCGACTGTACCGTACTCGTACTGAAGATTGCCGTTCGCGTCGAGGACGTTGTTTCCATCCATGTCCTTGAGATAGACAGGATAGACCGGTGCCATGAACTGGGCGGTGTACCACACGTTGGACACCTCGGAACCGCTGGCATTCTGGAAATTGGAGTCCGAATGCGCGAGGTTTGCGCTCATTCCGAGCTTGAACCAGTCCGTTGCCTGCACGTCACCGCTGATTCTTCCTGTGAAACGGTCGAAGTCGGTGTTCTGAAGAGTACCGTTCTCCTTGTAGTAGCCCATTGAATATAGATAGGTCGTCTTCTCCGTTCCGCCGCTCACCGAAAGGATGTGCTCCGTGCGGAAAGCCTTGTTGTTGCTGATTTCGTCCATCCAGTTCTCGTCCCATGCGGCCTTCGCGTCAGACTTTATCTTTCCTGTCGCCTGGTCGATGAGCGTGTCCCAAGTGTAGTTCTTATAGGGATTGTAATACTCGGGATTCTTGAGACCGCCGATGGACTCGCCGAGATGTGAAGCCGCGTACGACGCCGCGCCCTCGTCGTCCATGGCGTTCTTCTCCGCATAACGCACGGAGTTGAACAGAGCCTCGTAGGTCAATTCGACATAGTCCGACATCCCGACGAGGTCGTAGCGCGGAAGCGCACGGGAGGCGATGCCGAAGTTGCCCTTGTAGTTTATGTTCACCTTGTCGGCGCTGCCCTTCTTGGTCGTGATGACGATGACCCCGTTCGCTCCCCTCGCTCCGTAGAGCGCACCTGCGGATGCATCCTTGAGCACAGTCATCGTCTCGATGTCGGCCGGGTTGATGGAACTTATCGCTCCGTCATAAGGAACGCCATCGACCACATACAGCGGAGACGACGAAGCATTGACCGAACCGACGCCGCGCACCATGATTGACGCGCCCTCACCCGGCTGTCCGCCGCCGGAAGTGACCTGAACTCCGGCAACGGTTCCCTCGAATGACTTGGTGAGGTTGCCGACCGGACGCTTGCCAAGTTCTTCACCCTTGACGACGCTCGCCGAACCGGTGAACGATTCTTTCTTGGCGGTTCCGTAGGCGACGACAATCACATCGTCGAGCACCACAGACTCGTCCTGTAGTACAAAATCCACGACGCTCTTGCCATCGACCGGGCGCTCGCTCTCCGCGTAGCCGAGGTTACTGGCTGTGAGCACCGCATCAACAGGAACCTGATTCAGCACATAGTTTCCTTCAAAATCCGTGACCGTTCCGTTGGTCGTTCCCTTGACGAACACGCCTGCGCTGATAACCGGAGTGCCGTCCTTGTCAACGACCCGTCCGGTGACGGTGATCTTCTGCTGCGCAAGCGCGGAGACTGATGCCGAAAGGAAACACAAAACAATGATGTATAATGATTTAATCTTCATATGTATTTTCTCCCCTCCTTAAAATTTGTCTCCCACAACTGGAGAATATGTGTCAATCAGAACCGGAGCATTGAACTCGATGCGAGCCTTAGGAGTTCCGCCGGCAGCCCTTGTCGTAGATTTCCCGGACGCGGCTCCGGTGGTAGCCGTAGCAAAGCGCGTAGCCGTGTCCCCGCTGCGCTCCGTGAATGTCGCGAGCAGAATATACTGGGTCTCAGGCTCAAGCGCCGCGCCCTCTGTCCCGAAGGACAGGGAGAACTTGCCCGTGAGGTTCATGATGTCAATGTTCGCCTGCGAAAGGTCTGTTCCTCGGGAGGCGACGATTTCAGCGGCATGGTCGGTAGAGACTCCGCTCAACTCCGAAAGCTTGCAGAAACAATATCTGACACTCTTCATCTGAAGGTTCAGGTCACCGGACTCATCGTCGTAGGCGAACTGAAACACACCGGTGAGGGACGAGGCGTCAGAGTCCGCCGCGCCGAGAATAATCCTTGCCCAGTCGTAATAGCTGGCGGAAGCCTTCGTCGGAAGCGAGTTCACGACAAAGGTCGTGTCATTCGCGGAATTTATGGCCATCGCGCCGAGGGTGTATGAGGTGGCGGACTTTATCGTTCCGGAAAATCTAGTGCCGAAGCCTGAAGCGGAATTGACATACTCTATGGACTCAGCATCCGTTATCTTCGTACCTTTCGCCTTCACATATTTTCTGAAAAGGGAAGGATCGCTGTCAAAATAAAGTTTGTATGAACGGGTGGATGTCATGAGCTCATAAAACTCCACTACATCAGTTCCTTTCCATGTGACCCAAAGACTGTTCGACGCATTGTATGCGCCATAAGTCCGGTGAAACAGATTCTGACTGAACCAGTCAGCGCCGGTCACATCAGGAACGGGAGAAGCCTCCTCGGCAAGCGTCTTTGTCTCGAACTTGTAGAGCGGAGTGGTCGCCTGTCCGTCTGTGTTCAGACCGAACGCCACGATGTAATAGCTCATCTGCGGATAGAGCGGAGTCTCGATGAAACTTGCTGTGCCGGTATAGGAATACTGCTGAATGCCGGAGGAAATGCTGTAACCGGCCTCCTCAAGCGCCGCAATAAATCCCTTTAGATAATTGTCACGAATCTGAGTATCCGTGTATTTCGCGAAATATGAGGTCGGCACTCCGAAATAAAGATAGCGTGTGTCCGCCACCGCATATACATTGAACTGGCAGTAGTCCGAACCGGTCTCGACATGAGCCATAATAATCTGAGGTATGTCCTCAGACTCCGGGCTGGTCGTGAATTTAAGCTGTGCGACAGGTGACTCCGTGACATATTCGTCGTCCGAAAGCGCCTTTATTTTAAAGACATATTCAGTCGCGCCCTCAAGTCCGCCTATTTCAACGGAGCAGGTCTCCGTCTTTCCGCTGAACGGGCCAACGGAATACTCATACTCCGTCGCTCCATAGACCGAGTTCCACTGTATGATGGTCTTTGACATATAGGCCGCGACCAAGGTCGGCTCCGGAGCGGAGAGGGAACTGTAGTCCTCCGTCGTGACACGCAAATTGACAAACTTGGACGCGGTGTAGCTGCCGTTAGAGCCGGCATTGGCACGCACCGCGAAAGTGTAGGACTGATTCGGCGAGAGTTCGCTGAAGACGAGGCTGTTGTCCCGCGTCTCGGTTTCCTCACCGCCGTTAAATGTATAGGTGTATGACCCCGCATCCGTAACATACTTCCACGAAACCTTGAAAGAGGTGCAGGTGATGTCGCTCACCACAACCTCCGGCTCGGGGAGCGGAACCGACGCCGCTTCGACGGCATCCTTCACGCAGCCCGCCGCAACAGCAGCAGCGACGAGCACAAAAAACAATCTTTCTATAACCGGCTTTCTCATTTGCTTACCGTAATTTCAAAATCCTTGTAAAGCGCGTTCCCGTCGGAAAGCGTGACAGTGGCCGTTCCTGCGGCCTTCCCCGTGAGCACGAGGTCTTCGCCGTCAAGCGCCGCCCCGACCACGGACTCGTCGGAGACGGAGTAGGAAACCACCTGCAATGACGGGAAATATTCAGCAAGAGCCACAGTGACCGACTCCCCCACTTTCATTGAAAGGTCGGGGACATCGCCGAGGAAGTTCATGTATCTCAAGAAGTTCCATGTATCGAGCATCCCCACGCCCATCTTTCCGACGTATGCGCTGCTGAGGGAGGAGCCGAACGGACGTGCGGAACTTAGCAGAGCGGCGCGGAGCCTGTCGGGAGTGAGTCCCATGCGCTTGTCCTTGCCATAGTAGTAGGAAACTGCAAGGGCGCAGGCGCCGCTAACGTGAGGGCAGGCCATGGACGTGCCCTGAGAGAAACCGTAGGAGGACTCCCCGTTCTCACCGACAAGGGTGCTGTAAATTCCGCCGTTGCTGCTGTCAACGTATGTGTCCCCGCCCGGAGCGGAGATGTCAATCCATGTTCCGTAGTTCGTGTATATCGCCGCGTCGCCGAGATAGGAATACGATGCCACGCTCACAACGCTCTTGTCCGCCGCCGGGTAGGAGTCGTAGCTTACGGCCTCGTTGCCCGCAGCGAAGATGATGATCCCGCCTTTCATCGGGCCGGTCTGATTGCCGTTCTCATCCACGCCCGCATATTTGATGAAATAGTCCATCGCGCGCCTCAGCGCTCCGTAGGAGCTTCTTGTCCAAGTGTTCCAGCTCAGCTTCGTGTCGTAGCCCCAGCTGTTCTGGCAGATTACGGCGCCGTTGTCTGCGGCATACTTCATCGCGCGCACCGTGCCGGCAAGTCCGGCTCCCGACTCACCGCTGTCGCTGCTGCCGAGACACTGGAGAGTCATGATTCTCACCCCGTCTCCCTTTCCGGAGCCACCCGCGATGCCGTTCACGCCGATGCCGTTGTTGTTCACCGCCGCTATCGTCCCGGCGACATGAGTGCCGTGCGAGAGGGACGCCGAGGTCGTAATCGTCCCGTTGCCGTTGTTGTAGTTGTAGCCATAGACATCATCGATATAGCCGTTTCCGTCGTCGTCTATCCCGTTGCCCGGAATCTCTCCCTTGTTCACCCACATATTCGCGGCAAGGTCTTCATGGTCCGGCTTCACGCCCTGGTCAATCACGGCCACAATCACATCAGGATTGCCGGTCTCAAGGGTCCAGGCAGCCCAGACATTGGCATCCGCCCCCGTGAGACTCTGCCGTCCGAAGACCGAGCCGGGGTTGTTGTAGTGCCACTGCTTCTGCTGCACGTCGGAGCTCTCGTTGAATGGGAAGGTGTTCTTCCTCGTCACCTGAGCCTTAGCAGATGCAAGTTTCTCCGGAACAGCGGAGAAGGGAGCGAAACTGTCCTCATCGGCCATAGTGATCCGCATCGGATACTCGATGCACTCGACCGAGCCGCAGCGTCTGAGCTGACGGACCATGGCAGATGTCTCTACCGATTTGTCGAAACTTGCCACATACCAGCGGTCCAGTCCCTCGGCCTTTGTCCGGGCCTCGAACTTGCCGCATTCCGGGAACAACCGCTCAAGGCGGAAGCGTCCCGAGGCACCGAGAACCTCCGCAATCTCGTCGGTTCCGGCCATTGCGTCCTGTATGTCACCGCCCGCCTTCGTCGATGCAGCGGGCCTTACCTGAATCAGGAGTTCTCCCTTCACTACCTCGCCTATGCCCTCGTTGATGACAATAGCACCGCCGGTTTCGGGTTCATCCTGAACCGTCTCCTGTTTCGAGCAGGCCGCCGTCACGGCGAGCGCCGCAAGAAAGAGCGGATAAAGATTTCTGAATCTTGACTTCATAAATATCAATAAGTAAACTCAATAAATTTCACTTCGGTCGTGAGACCGCCGTCGGTGGCGCTGTCACGGTATCCCACCGCGTATGCCACATATTTCTCGCCCTTGACCATATCCACATCTTTCGACAGGTCAACGACATTCGTCGTCGTGAAAGATTCGAAATATCCAAGTTTCTGCGCATAAAGTACATACTGATGCGCGGCATAGTCCGGGCTGTCAAGTTCGTCCCAAGATTCCTTGGTCATATAATCGCAGATGTATGAGTCTCCGTTTCCGACATTCGACGGACGGAAAGTGAGGAGAGAACCGTTCTGAAGAATCGTGATATCCATAGCCGAAGGCGTAGCCGACGCCGAGGTGAACTCGACGACATCTATGTCTCCGCTGTAGCTGAACTCGTTCTTTTTCTCGTCATAGCTGAGGTCGAAGGCTGTCAGACAGTAAGTCGTCCGGTCGTAAAGAGAGGGACGATATTCTTCTGAAAGATTGTCTGTATCGACAACGCCCTTGCTCAGGTAGGCCGATGGCGACTGCGCTTTTATCGCCGCCATATCCTTTATCTGGTCTATTCTTGCCTCAATGTAGGACTTCGCGGTTTCCTTCTCGTACTCAGCTTTTCTCGCGACAGCATAGAGATAGGTCTTGCCCGCATCGACAGGCTTCACCTGAATGCGGCAGGTAGATGTCGTGATGCCGCTGACCTTTATTTCAAAGTTCTTGAAAACAACGGATTCCGAATTTGAGGCCGACTGAATCAAGGTTATGCGGGCAGTCTTTGTTCCATTGCAGGAGAGGACAATCTCCCCGCGCCGGTCGCTGCCGGTGTCGTTTTTCACGACGGAATATCGGAACTCCGTCGAATAGACATCCTTCACGACAATCCAGTCACATCCGGATTCAACCGTGGCCACCTGTCCCTCTCTGGGACCACTTATGCTGTAGGACATCCAATAGTCTCCTCCGTCCTTGTCTGCCTTCTGAATTTTGTTTCCTCCTATGACAAACGCGGAATCAACGACTTCTTCCAGCCCCGCGTTCTTGTCGCAGGAGACGAACGCGGCGGCCGTCAAGACGACGGCTGCCATAACCGCCAGTTTAAGCGAAATGCTAATCCTATTCAGTTTCATAGTCCTTTTTCTCAATTACGGCTTCACATAGCGGAACTCAAGCCACGCTATCTCCGACACTTTTGAATTGTTGTAGAGAAAGGCGAACGCGACATAGTCGACACCGTCCTCAATGTCGCTGTAGGAATACAGAGGAAGACCGCGATAGCCGTCGGCGACGCTATATGCAGAAACATAAGAGCTGTTCTCCACATAGTTCTCCACCATCGCACTCGGCGCCTTCAGTTCCTTCCAGACTTCCAAAGGAGTAAGACCTATAGCAAACCAGCCTGAAGCAAGTTCGGTCGGCTCTACTCCCAAAATACCTTTCTGCTGGTCATAGGTTATTTTGAAAGCGGAGGAAGACGGCGGGACGGTCTGCGTCCTGAACCTGCATGAGGCCACCTTCCCGCTGTATTTCCATCCGAGCGTCAGGTCAAATGCGACGAGGCAATAGTCCGTCGCCGGGTCAAGATTGCTCTGGGTTGTAGAACGATAGCCCTTGAAAAGGCGGCTTTTGAGGTCGAACTTCTTGCCTGTCTCCGTCTCGTACTTGTCGGCATAGGTCTTCATGTCGGAAACCGTGCTCTTCACGAACTCCGCAGGGTCTGAGAAAGCATCAAAATCCTTCGCCGGGAAGAATCCGTAGTAATAATATGTCTCGCTTTCGTTCGGAGCGACCGTGAAGAACACCGAGGTCTCGGTGGCATCCTGTGTGTCGACAGTAAAGGAAATCTGGCTGTTCACCACATAGTCCGGATTGGCTTTCTGAATCACCGACACGCTCACCGGCTTTGCGCCCTCGACATGGAGGCTCACTTTACCGGCGCGGGAAGATTCGGTGTCATTCTCCATAAAAGAGACTACAACGGTTCCCTCCGCCACAGGAGCCTCGACGGACTTTGACTCCGGTGCTTGCTCCTGTCCGGAGTCTTCGGCATCTGACATCCAGTCGCAGTCCGGTATGAGCTCGACAGTCCTTTCCGCAGCCGGACCGGTGACCGAGTAAGTGATCTCAAAAGTACCCGCCTTAGAATCAACCGAAACGACTTTACTGCCGACAATGCTTATGGAAGAGTCAAAACCCCCTTCTTCCTCACCGTTTGCAGGAGCCTTGTCACAAGCGGAAATTGTGGCTGCGGTCAATGCCGCAGCCACAATCGCCTTGAAGTATTTTTTTATTATCGTTATATTCATCTACAAAAATTTATTCTGCAACAAATGTCACCTCGAAGCTCTTGATAGTCAGAGTACCCCAAAGACTTTGGATGTTAAACCAATTGTACGCGTCATTGCTGTTCAGCACAGTGTTAGTCCAATAGCCATCATCCCCCTTTACCGTATTGCGATCTGCGGCGACAGGATCATTCCAAGTCGTCCCGTCGGTAGAGAGACGCATTCTGCATTCATCATAGTTACCGGTCTTTGCCTGATAGTCTGCAATTACAACAAACTTTGAAATCTCGCCTATTGAAGATGTGCACTTAATCTCTGCTTTATTAGAACCGTTTGTTTTAATCTTAAATATGTCATCCGTAGCTGTCGCATAATTTATCTGAGTAAATGTAAGCGGAACAGCAAGAGTAGTTCCTGAAGCGGACTTTGCATTGAATGACGCAGTAAGCAAGGTGTATGAATCGGTTGCTTCTCCGCCGGCAAGAGCTGCGACAATGGCGGTGTGTACATCAGCAGCCGTAACCGTCAAAGTGTATTCCACAGCAGTTGCGCTCGCCTGAGTAACCGTTATCACAGCCGTGGTCTCTGAAAGTCCTTTCGCGGTCACCGTGATTTCGCCGACCCTCTTGGAGCCAGCATTTTCAGTAACAGTGTAGTTCACCTTACCGTCAGCATAATTTGCCGTAAGCCAAGAGGCGGCATCCGCAGAAACACTCACTGTAGGATCGGCATCGGCGGAATAAACCGCACAATCCACACTTGCCGTTCCTGCATCTTTAGCAATCTTTACCGCTGTCTCTGACAAGACAATCTCCGGTGCAGGATTGAAAGTGAGGGAACCAAGATATGGACGGCAGTTAATGTCCGAGAAATTGTCAACAGTCAAGACAAAGTTTCCTTTCTTGCCTTCGGGATTCTTGAAATAGTAATTAGCGCCCTTGGTGTTCGCGTTAGAGCCGGAGATGTTCACTGTTCCAAGCTTTGTCACAGTCTCCCCGTCAACAAGACTGACTGTAAAGTCTGCCGTAACATTATTGGTATAAATGCCAAGGTTTGCCTTGACAACTGATATGCCGGAGAACGAAGCATCTGAAGAGAGAACAACTTTCCCGCCCGTTATGTTCTGGTATGCAAGTCCCTGAACATAACCTTCAGAGTAACTGCCAAGATAGGAACCATAATTGTTGTTCTGAGAATCCGGATAAGAGAGCGAGAATATCATCTTCTTTCCTGTAGGTCCCCATTCTTTCTCATTGGTAGAACTTGACAGACACTGGCTTGAAGATGTGATTACCTGCTCCCAAGTCTCACCCGCAGCAAGAACAACATCATGGGAAGTCGCAGTGTCAGCGGACTTGTAGTTTACAGTCGGAGCGGCAATCATGCCGGTTTTAATCTGCAGTCCCTGGCGGGCAAAAACAAGTGTAGCCTTTCCCGTGACAACGGTTATCTCGACATCAAAAACGCCCGGTTTTGCTGCAAACCATGCGACATAGTCCTTCACCGTGGTCTTGCCGTCACCTTTAAGAGTAATCGCGTCTTTCTTTGTGTAAGGAGTAAGTTCAATTTCATCAACTTGCTTTGTGACATCCACATAGAAACGACCGGCAAGCACTTTGTCGTCGCCTGTCGCCTTAATCGTCACGCTCTTTACGACACTGTTCTCATACTCTGCGGGAACACCGGCGAAATTGATTTTTCCGTAGCCGAAAAGATGAGCGAACTTAACCGTCTCACTCTCGTTAGTTGAATTGTATTCCTTGCCGGAAGAATATTCATAAGATGCGCTCTCATTGTACTTGATGGTCGTCGGCTCAAGCAACATAACATTTGCCTTCGGAGCCCATGACTCCTGCGTAGCCGCAGACTGGTCGTCAGGAAGGGTCACCACCCAATCAGTAAGCAAATCCCCATCCTTATCTTCCGTGGTCAAATAAAGAGTATAGAGTGCATCGCTCGGAAATACGCCATAAAGACAATACTCATCGGCTTTGTTGACTTCCGCGAGGCTATAAAAAGTACCTTTGAATGTAGGCTCTGCGGCTGTCGCATCATTCAATGTGAAAGTCGAATAATAGTATTTCGCAGAATACTTATCCGCACTCGCTACCGGCAACGCCCTTGTCGGGTCATCTGTCTTTGCTATTGCCGCATAGAATTTATCCTTATCGGCAAACTTTATGTGCTTGTCTCCGTCATAAGCGGCCTTGGTCACATCCTCTGCAACCTTCACCGACAAGTTTATATTAGTTGTGCCATTCTCTGCCTCAGGCACAATCTCTTTCTTTGAACAGCCGACCACTGCAATGAGGGCAGCCGCAATATATGCTATCTTTTTCATGTTCACTCAGTTTTTACCAGTTAGGATATTCATTGTCATCGCTGACGATTACGCCGCCGAAAGTGCCGTAGCTTTCTTTCTTGATGTTGATATACTGTGCGGAATACTTTCCGTCACTGTTGCGTACAGCCTTAACAAGAACATAAGCAGAACTTACGGTAGCACCTGTTTTGACCGTAACAGTCTGTGCAGCCTCGTCCAGAACAGCATCGACATTCTCTGCCTCAATCAGAACCTTTGTAGTTTCGTCAGCCCCGATGACAGTGTAGGAGAATACAAGCACCGAATTAGGCTCCACCTTCACCGTATGACTTTCAACCTTAATCGCAAACTCCTGATATTTGGCAATCTTGATCACATTCTCGCCAAGGGTGAAAACATACTCGGTGTCAGTCTCCGTCATCACAAGCGTAGGAGCCACGGTGCCGGTAACAGGAACATCAGCCCATGTCTCGCCGTCAAATGAGACTTTCCATGCGCCGTTCTCAATCTTGAACTGCGGCGTCTTGCCGTCAACACCATCCTTGCCGTTCGCACCGGTAACAGGAACATTCTTGTCGCCGTTCTTCAGCAGCTCTCCGTTCACTGTCCAATAGAACACGCCGTCAATCTCCTGAAAACCAATGGTGGGAGCGACGGCATCCTTTCCATCAATTCCGTTCGCGATGGTAGCATTTGTACCGTCGCTGAAATATATAGTGTAGCCCTTGTCAGTCGTCTCAACTTTCGTGACGGTGACAGCCTTTTCGGAAGCCTTAACGAGCTGCTCGATCGAACTTACATTTGTGTTGACTGTCTTTTCAAGAGCCTCCACCTTCTGTTCAAGGTTCCCTACTCTGTCTTCGAGATCCTTGGTGCACGAGCAGCAGAGCACAGCCGCTGCCGCAACAATCATGAATAATGCTTTTTTCATACTACAATGAATTTGATATTGTCTCTTAAAATGCAAGAACCGGATGGAAAATCATACTGTCCCCATATATCCAGCCTCTCTGGAAACTGAAACCATTGTCGCTGGTCATTTCGAAAATACAGCAGGCCTCACCTTTTTCATATACAGTGGAAGAAGACAGCTGACACCTTGTGTTAAGGTAACAGTAGAATAAGTCATCGCGCACATTCTCAGGAACAAGCGCCCACGCCTCATTCAATTTGTCCAAAAGGTTATAAGATAACTTCACTTCGTCCAAGCTAGTGATGTCAAAAGTCTCTTGCGTGCCCTCGTAACCATCAGCATCGAATTCTGAACCATAGTCACGCAAAGACTTCAAATAAGTCGCCAATTCGCCGCCGCCAAGATTTGCCAGATAGTCCCACAGTTCGCCGCTGCTTGGAACATACCAGCCGGACGTTGTCGTCGGGGCCGGAAGCGGATAATCCGTAGTGGCGTAATCGAAAGCGGGACACTTGGCAATTTCCGCTCCCGGATAATACTTGCACACCCTTTCTGTCCAATATTTTCCCGAAAGGTCATTATACCAACGGTATCCGGTATAACGTTGCCCACCGATGCATCCGAACTCCTCGTCCAAAGAATATGGCGCGGTATGCGGATAATCCGGATCAGATTTTTTCGCAGGGTTGTACAATGCGCCGACACCAATAACCAGACCATGGGTATAGCCGGACTCCTTCAGAGAAGAGTATATGCGCTCGGAATTTGTCTGGAAGACAATGCCGATGACAGTCTTTCCTTCCACCGGAGCAGGTTTTGTCGCCGCCCACACCGGATTTGTGCCGTCCGGGTTTATCGAAATCAGGCCGCCGTCGCTCCATGTGCCGTCAGAGTAGAAGTAATCCCCTATTTTTGCCGGTTTCTCAGGCTGAGACTTGGCACTGACCCTAACCGTGAACGATCTGCTCACACCGTCTATAGCCGCAGTCACGACCGCCTCGCCCGGAGTCTGTCCGACGATGTAGGCGGAAACGAGATTATCATCAGACGCCGCATCGAAGCTCTTGCAGGACACGACACCTTCCGGAGCCACGCTCCATGACACATTCACGTACGTCACGTCTTCAGGAAGAATAGTCGCATTGACGAGAATCTGCTCCTCCTCGACCAACTCAACAGTTTTGGACAAGTCGGCAGTTTCGCAGGCAAGAACGATTGAAGTTGCGACGGTCGCGGTAACTTTCACGGAACACTGCGCTTCATGACCGTTGCAGGTGGCTGTAATTGTTGCGGTGCCTTCCTTTACTCCGGTCACCTTGCCCCCTTCGACAACGGCCACATCCTCATTGTCGGATTTCCACGTTATGACAGGGCTGGTCGCGTCATCAGGCGTTATCGCAGGACTCAATGTCGCGCTTTCATGAACCTTAAGCTCCAAAGAGGTTTTGTCCAAGGCTATACCCTCTACGGCAATCGGAGTGATGGTAACCTTGCACTCCGGATTGTCCTCAAGGTCTTCGTGAACGGCATAGATCGTAGTCGAGCCCAGACGGGAATTTGATGCGAGCGAAAGCCTGATGCCCGTCTCGGTCATCTCCTTGTCCGTTAGCGTGACGACCTCGTCATCAGCCACGACAATCTCCACCTCGCCGGCACGCTCTATCGGAGTGACCGTGAGTTCGAGGGTCGATGTCCCCTTTACAGGGATGGATATTTCATTCTGTGAAAACTCAACCTTGACTTTTTCCGGCTCTTCTTTACCGCCGTTGTCCTCCTTCAGCGCGCCATTGCAGCCTGAAAGGAACAAAAGAGCAGCACAGGCTGCCCCTCCCATAAGGAATTTACTAAAATTCATACACTAACCACTAATATTTCCAAAAATTCAAAGTTAGTTTTTCCGAATGACAAATGCAAGACTTTTCTTTATTTTTTTTCAGAATTTTGACACATGATTTTTCCAATATTCTCACCAGAGAGGCCTACAGCCTCTTTTTTTTTGTATTTCAAGCGAATATTTACAAAATTTTCAGAATATTTTTTCACTGGACAGCCGCTTCGACAAGCTCAGCGACCGCAATAGATTCTGATGCAGCGGCATTTTTACTTGATGTTCGGATCGATGCCTCTGTGCCAAAAACGGGCCGTGATGTCAATGAGCGAATATGGCTCCGCATTATGAATAACCTTGTAGAGACGCTGGTTGGTGTATTTGGAGTTCAAAGGTCCAAAAGACTCTATGTAAGGGCCAACCTTCACATAGTCAAAGGCAGTGAATATCTCATCCTCAACAGAAACACGTCCGGAGTACAATGCAACGGCGAGGCCCGTCGAACGGACATGGGCGGCCAGCCTCAACAAGGACTCCGGGTCCTTCCCCTCGCCAAGGAACAGGAAGCAGTCCACCCCGAAATTGTCAGCCACCAAAGAGTCAATCACTTCCTCAGTCAGTTCCACACCGACATCGGTCTTAAGAAAAGGAGAATGACACCCTACGCAATTACCTTGGCAGTTACTGATGTCAACCGCCAAGGTAACTCTGTCGGGAATCTCCTCGATGACCACCGAGGTCATCTCAGGAACATATTTGATCATGCTTTAGGAGCCTCCTCTTTGGCCTGCGACACGCCATCGTGATTGTAGAACCTGTGCGCGGCCTCGACCTGACGCATCTCGCTGAACGATGACACACGCTTCAGATAACCGATCACACGCGTCAGATAGTCCAGATTGTGGCTTCCGCACTTAGGACAGACCTCAAGAGTGTCCTTGCTGATGTACCCGCAGTCGTTGCAGACGGTGTTGCGGCAGTTGAATGTGAAATAGTTAGTGCCGTAGTGCGCGGCGGTCTTGAGCAGCTGGCGGTACTGGTCCTTGGACAGATGCTCGGCCACATTCATGTGCAGGGCGGAGCCCCCATCGAGATGCTTCACATACTCATTGCCGTGCAGCTTGAACTTGTCGATCATCGAGAGGGAGTCGTCCTCCGGGTTGTAGAAGTACGAACTGTACATATTGTGCTTCGGAGAGACGTAGAATCCGTCCTTCTGATCCCACTTGTAGTTCTTTCCGGAAAGGTTCTCGCCCGGAACGAACTCGGTGTTGAACATCGTGTCGGAAGTCTTGTCCTTCTTGTTTGACCTGTTGATGGTCTCAAGGATCACATCCACAAACTCGTTGTACTCAGGATTCGGGCTGATCGTAAGGCCAAGGAACTCGGCGGCGTCGGTAAGACCGTTCACGCCGATCGTGAGGTACTGCCTCTTCATGTCAATGAATCCGGCCTGATAGACGTCCAGCATGTGTGCGGCAAGGAAATCCTTGATGATCTCGTTGAAGGCCTTCTGGTACTTGTGCACTCTCTCGGTCTCCTCGGTCACGGCCTCGCGGATATATTCATAAAGTTGGTTCTTGTCATAGTCGGCCCTTGACAGAGCCTTGGAGCCGTCCACGACAACGCCTTTCTTCTCAAGGAAATAGCGTCTGGTGGCAAGTTGGATGAGTCTGTTCAGGTTGATGGTCATGACAGACTTGGAGCCTGTTGACACAGAGGCTGTTCCCATTGAATATTGATGCGTCGTGTGGTTGTGCGACTCATCGACCTTGTCCAGTTCTGTGATCGAGTTGCGAAGGCGGCAGCAACTCGCGAGGCTGTCCGGACTGTCGGACAGGTAGCAGAAAAAGCTGTGCCCCTTGGACCACATCTCGGCGGTGAAGTCGGCATATTCCTTGTCGATGAAATCGTCTTTGCCATCTGTCAGCAGTGCCATCGTCTCTACAGGGAAAGTCAGGATGTAGCGGCTTCTCTCCTCATTGAACCAGTTCATGAAATGCTTCTGAAGCCAGGAAAGAGTCTCCCACTTAGGCTCGCTGCCGTCCGGGAAGCGGAAATCACCGAACACGCCGCGGAAATAACTCTCATCGAAGTAGCTGATGTTCCAGAACACGGTCTGGTAGCCACGGTTGCCCGCAGGCATATTCATAGAATGCACCACCTGCTGGAAGTAGTTGTCGATGACCTTGACAAGGGTCCTCTTCTTGGTGTTCATCTCCACAACATCCTCAAGGTGATCAAGATAGTCATCACCATAGTCCTTGCGGATGAAATAGTCAAGGTACATCAGGAACTCCGGAGTAGCCACCGCCCCCATGAACTGGGATGAGATTGAATACACCAGGTTGATAAACTCGCCGCAGAACGACTTGAGGTCTGTCGGAGCCACGGAAACACCCCCGAGCTTGATCAGGCCGTCCACAAGGAACGGATACATCGTGATGGCCACGCAGTAAGGGTAGCCCGGAGTGCCGCTCTCGTCATGTTTGTAGAGGACGTGGCTCTCCAGATCCTTGATGTACTGGCTGGCGAGCGAACGTCCGTAAAGGGCTTTGATCTTGTCCTTCATGATGTAGCGGTTCTGCTTGATGTTGTTCTCCTTGTAGAGTTCCTGGCCGAGGGTCACGATGTTCTTTCGGGTGACATTGGCGTTGGCGTCGAACTTGGAGCCGGTGGCGGCGTTGGATGCGGCGATGTAGTCACGGATGAAGTCACGTTTCTTCCTCAGATCAAGGCCGGCGTCGAACTTCTCGATGTAGGCCACCGCAACCTTCTTGTTGATGGACATCAGACTCTCCTCGACCTGACGCCTGATCTCACGGCTTGTGATTTTGTCGTAAATGTAGAGATTCTCCGCGATGGAGACCACCACAGCCTCGGGGCATTCCTCACCGGCGGTCTTGTAGGCCTCGCGTATGCCGTTCATCAGTTTGACCTTGTCGTACTCCTCATAGGAGCCGTTGGTCTTGCGTACAGTCACGTCCATATTCAGTTATTTTTATTTCTATAAGTATTGAGAAGTAGTTTTGTCGGTCATAAAGTCGGTTCGACCCTTTTCACGGGAGTCGAACCGACTTTCACAAAGATAGCAGAATATTCCGCTTTATGGGCAAAAAATATCGCTAAAGTTATTAACAATTACGCAACTTTATTGTTAATTCATTGCGCAGCAATTAATTACAAGAAGATATATTTTAGAATTACTAAAATTGACAGCACATACATGAACCAGCCGATCTTCTTCGCCTTTCCAGTGCAGATGTTAAGGATGACGTAAGACACAAGGCCAAGGAGAATACCGTTGGAGATGGAATAGGTCATCGGCATGAGAATCAGCGTGAGGAAAGCCGGGATGGACTCGGAGAAGTCATCAAGCGGAATGTCCTTGATAGGGCTGAGCATGAAGAGACCAACGAACACGAGTACCGGGCAGACGGCTGAGCCTGGGATGGCGGTGAAAATCGGAGCGAAGAACAACGCCAGAACGAAGCAGGCTGCCACGGAGAACGCGGTTAGACCTGAACGGCCGCCCTGAGCCACGCCGGAGGCGCTTTCCACATAGGTGGTGACGGTGCTGGTTCCGAGGCATGCGCCGGTGACGGTGCCGATGGCGTCAGCCATGAATGCCTGGTTCATGCGGACAGGCTTTCCGTCCTTGTCTGTCATGTTGGCCTTTGTCGTGACACCCACGAGGGTTCCGATCGTGTCGAACATGTCCACGAACAGGAATGTGAACACGACAACGAGCATGTCAAGGCTGAAGATCTGTGACATGTCGGTATCGAACTGGCAGAAGATAGGCTTCATGGACGGCGGAGTGTCGACGAATCCCTGGAACTGGGTGATTCCCATAGGGATGCCGATGATTGCGGTCGCGATGATGCCGATGAGAAGTGCTCCCGGAACGTTAAGAATCACAAGAATACCAGTGACAACGAGACCGATGATTGAGAGAAGGCCCGCTCCGCTGGTGATGTCGCCGAGGTTCACGAGGGTAGCTGGATCATCTACGACGATTCCACCGCTCTTAAGGCCGATCAGGGCGATGAACAGGCCGATACCGGCTCCGATCGCCTTTCTCAGCGACAGAGGCAGGGCGTTCACGATCGCCTCGCGGACACTCGTCAGCGTGAGTATTATGAATATTATACCTTCGATAAGCACGGCGGTCAGCGCGAACTGCCATGTGTAGCCCATGCCGAGGCAGACCGTGTAGCAGAAGAAGGCGTTCAGACCCATGCCCGGGGCGAGGGCGAACGGAAGCTTGGCGTAGAATGCCATCACGAGGGTGGCGAGGATGGAAGCCACTGCCGTGGTGGTGAAAAGGGCGTTCTTGTCCATTCCGCAGTCAGCCAGGATTGAAGGGTTGACGGCGAGGATGTAGGACATAGCGAGGAAGGTGGTGATGCCGGCGACGATCTCGGTGGAAACCTTCATCGTGGACGGATCGAATCCGAAAAGTTTGGTCAGCCAGCCTGTCTTCTTAGGCTCGGCGGCTTGTGTTTTTGTCTCTGCCATTGTCTTGTATTGTCAAGGTCGTTTAATACTAGAATACCCACTTTGTGCCGAGGCAAGGACGTACGAAGAAGCCCTTTCCGGTTCCGAAGTCATAAGAAAGCTCAATCTCGGTGCCGATGTTGAGATTGTCAACCCCGAAATGCTGGCCGATGTTGTACCAGAGCTGCGGCTCTGAGAGGAACACGAACTTGGCGTCCTCAGCCTTTGTCCAGTCACGATATCCGGCCTTCTTGTCGTTCACGTAAGGGCAGACTGTGTGATCCTCCCACCAAAAGTCAGCGAAACCGGAGAAGCGGAGACCGGTGACACCGAACAGATCCTGCATTCCCCACACAGCTGTGAGCTGGATAGGAACCTCACTCTTGAATTTGCTGCCGTCTGCGTGCTTGGCTCCATTATAATTGATTGTCTTATAAAGAGCTTTGAGATTCAGTGTGTTCTTGAAATCCTTGCTGTGAAGGAACCAGTCAACACCGAAAAGGAAAGCGTTGTTGATGGTGTAGGTGGTGTACGCGCCCCCATTATATTCAACGTGGAGGCTTAAAGGAGCAAGTTTTGTGTTCTGCCAGAAGTTGAGACAGCGCGCGATCTCGAAGTAAGTCCCGCTTGGAGCATAAACCTTGTCATTGTCGTTCTTCGAGTTGTAGTCATAATCCACGAAGAAGAAAGTGTTACCCCATTTGTCTCCGTAGAAACCCTCTAGAGTTGTTGTGACGTGACCGCGATCCTTACCGAAATCGTAGAAAGTCTGAAAGTTGGTCTGAGCCTTTGCTCCTAGAGAAAAGGCGAGCGCTGCGACTGTGGCGGCGATGATTGATTTGTTTGACATAAATATTAAGGAATTTGACTTGTTCCTTTATGAATTTTAAAGGACAAAATTAATACAAATGTCAGAGAAAGTCTATACCTTTGCCCTACAATATTCACAAAGTTATCAACAGCCATGTTTGAAGAGACGCTGAAATTCTATCAGGATTTCCCTAAAGAGGGGATCAATTTCGTTGACATAATGCCGTTTATGCAGGACAAGGAGGTCTTCACCAAACTGATCGGAGAGATCGGAAAACACGTGACTGCCCCGACCGTTGCCGCCCCTGAGGCCCGCGCGTTCCTGTTCTGCGCGCCCCTGCTGACCTCCGACAGCGGTGTGACGAATGTTGTTCCTTTCCGCAAGAAGGGCAAGCTGCCCCACTCAGGCGACGACCTGCAGAGCATAGAGATAATGAAGGAATATGGCCCCGACAACCTTTACTTCCGCAAATCAGACATAGCTGCGGGTAAGGCGGAGGACGGAATATTCAAGGTCGCCATCATCGATGACGTTCTCGCCACAGGAGGCACTGCGGAAGGCATAGCCAAAGCACTGGATGCGCTGAAGATACCTGTTGACGGCAAGGAATATGGCGTCAAGGTCACCGAATTCATATTCCTCGCGGAGCTTGACGGGCTGTACGGGCGCGACCGGCTTGAGAAGATCGCGCCAGTCTACTCAATCGCGCACATCAAGTAAATTAGAAGTTGTTTTGATTTGTTTGAAATGTTCTTTGAGGTGAAAAAATCTCCATTTTCTTCCCGCTTCTTCAGTCAGATAGCACCGCTATCTTCCTTGGAAGAAGCGGTCGAACCTGAAGTTTTTCACTCTCAAACCTTCAAACAAACAAATCAAAACAGCTTCTTAAAAACCTTTCGCGATGTTGTCGGCGATGGACTGGATGAGACGCTCACGGGCCTCGACGCTGGCCCAGGCGATGTGCGGGGTCAGGCTGAGGCGCTCTGGATGACGGGTGTGGAGGAGAGGATGGTCGGCGGGAATCGGCTCGACTGAGTACACATCCAGCCCCGCACCGCCGATGACACCTTCATCTATAACCTTTGCCAAGGCTTCCTCTACCACGATCCCTCCTCGCCCCATGTTCACGATTACAGCCTTTGGCTTCATCATCCTCAGCTCCTTCTCTCCGACAAGGCCGGCCGTGCGCTCATTGTAAGGAGCATGCACGGAAATCACATCCGACTCATGCATAAGACGTTCCAGAGGCACGGAAGGATATTCAGCATTATGGTTCGTGCCGGAAGTCGAGTAATAAATCACCTTCATACCGAAAGCGGTTCCGATCTTCGCGACCTTGGTGCCAATCGCGCCCAGACCGATGACACCCAACGTCTTGCCCGCCATCTCAATGAACGGTCTTGAATAATCAGTGAACAAACCACTTCGGGAATAAGCTCCGGATTTCACCACATTGTCAAAATAGGCTCCGTTGCCCAGAAGGTTAAGAATATGCATGAAAGTTTCCTGGACAACGGAGTCCGTAGAATAGCCAGCTACATTTCTGACTATTATCCCTCTCCTGGAGCAAGCCTCCACATCTATGTTGTTGATTCCTGTGCCCGCCTCGCACACCAGCCGAAGCCTCGGAGCCGCATCAAGCAACTGGTCATTCACCTTTATTTTATTAACAATCAACACATCGCAATCACAGACCCTAGACAGGGCCTCTTCCGGAGTCGAATTCGGCCAAGCAGTAAACCTGCCCTGATTTTCAATAGGGCCCAACGACGACGTCCCCATAGTCGCGGCATCCAGAAACACTATATCCATCTATCCCAATTTTTCCGCTAATATAATAATTTTATTTGTAGCGTTCCAGCACCACCGCCATTTAATATTCCGATGACACCCACGTAAACGCGCCAAGATGAAGACACTAATAAGGTGTAATCTGCCACATCAACCTTCGACCGCCACAAGCCCCATCTCGGCCGCCTTGACTCGCATGAAGGCGTCGGCCTCCTCGAAATTATTGCCGATCTGGCCGTCCAGGATGGCCTCTTTGACATATTCCTTGAGGATGCCGATCTCGCGGCAAGGACTCAGGCCGTAAACCTCCATGACATATTCACCGGTGATCGGGTTCCTGAAGTTGCGGATGGCGTCTTTGGCCTCGACCTCGACGAGTTTTCGCTTGACGAGTTCGAAATTCTGGCGGATTTTGGCGACCTTGACGGGATTTTTGGAGGTGATGTCAGCGTTGCACAGGAGCATCAGGTCATCGATCTCGTTGCCGGCGTCAAACAGCAGACGGCGCACTGCGGAATCCGTAACTTCCTCATCCACAAGGGCTATAGGACGATGATGAAGGCTTACCAATTTCTGCACATACTTCATCTTCTCGTTCAGAGGCATCTTGAGAGCCTTGAATATCCTCGGGACCATCTTCGAGCCGATGACTTCGTGGCCGTGGAAGGTCCAGCCGACCGATGGATCGAAACGCTTGGCAGCCGGCTTGCCGATGTCGTGCAGAAGAGCGGCCCAACGCAACCAGACATTCGGCCGGGTGCGGACAGACTCCACGAAACTGTCCCCACCCTCGTCCGGAGTGAAATCCTTCAGAGTGCCGGCGGCGATGCCCTCGATCTCCGATGCCGCCACATTGTCCACGACCTGGAGCGTGTGTGAGAATATCTCCTTATGTCCCTTTCCGTCAACGGATTCCACCCCTTTGAGTTTCAGAAGGTCCGGGAGAATATATTCAAGAAGACCTGTCTCGTCCATGAGTTTGAAGCCCATCGAAGGGTGTGGAGTGACGAGGATCTTGTTGAGTTCCTCGACAATGCGCTCCTTTGAAAGGATTGTCATGCGGTCGCGCATATTCCTCATCGCCCTCAAAGATTCGGGAACGATGGTGAATTTTTGCTCCGGGGTGCTGAGTTTCGTGGCGAAACGGATCGCGCGGAGCATCCTCAGAGGATCATCGCTGTAGGTCCGCTCCGGCTCCAGAGGGGTACGTATTATGCCCGCCGCAAGGTCGCGGATGCCTCCGAACGGATCCACGAGAGCGCCGTAGTCCTCCTTCTGGAGACTGAACGCCATCGCATTGATAGTGAAGTCCCTGCGCTCCTGATCCTCCTCAAGCGTTCCGTCCTCGACTATCGGTTTGCGGGAATCGTGGCGGTAGGACTCCTTGCGAGCCCCGACAAACTCGATCTCCGCCCCGTGCCACTTCAGCATCGCTGTGCCGAATGTCTTGAATATGGACACGTTGCAACATCTATGATCCCTTTCCTCAATCTTCGCCGCAACGGCCTCCGCAAGTTGGATTCCGCTCCCTTCCACGACTATGTCGATGTCGTCATTAGGTCTTCCGAGGAAGCAGTCTCGCACATAACCGCCTATCACGAAAGCCCTTACGCCAAGTTCCTCAGCGGCATACGAGACGATGCCGAAGATCGGCCTGTCAAGATAACCCTGTGTTATTGTAGCACCCATATTATTTCCGCATGGTTTCCCAATCCGGGAAAGATTTCATCTGAGTGTATGATTCACCGTCCCGTGCGAAGCCGAAAGTCTTCAACCCGTTGGTAATCACCACATATTTCACATTCAGTACCAAATTGTACCGCAGCGCCTGCTCCAGCACCTCACGGCTCATAGGAACATCCTCCCGTTTGCACTCAACGACCATCAGCGGAGCCGTGTCCCTGCCGTAGACGAGGATGTCCGCGCGGAAATCCTTACCCCCGAACTTCATCCCCACCTCGCTCATCATCATATATTCAGGAACCTTCAGCCGCTCCCTCAGCACGCCTATGAACCACTGCCGCACCTTCTCCTCCGGCGTCAGCGCCACCGCCTTCTTCCTCAACGGATCCCAAACCCTTTGCTGCTCCATAACTTATGAATATCCCAACCGCAATTTATGAATATACCGACTGATTCTTGAATATGTCCGTCAAGCCTCCGGTGTTTCCGAAGGGTTTTGAACCTTCGATTTCTCCTGTTTTTCCGTAGCCTCCCCTGCCATATTCAATCCCTTGTCCGAATATAACTTTTCAGCACTCGCTTCCGCCACAGCCGAAGCCCTCAGCACCCGATGATAGATGTCATCTATCACCAACCCGGAAAGCGTCATTCCGAATATTGCCGTGACGTGTACGGTCGTGCCGTTGATCTGGGCCTTGGACGAACACCACTCGTGATTCAGAAGGTCAGGATCCCCCGGCCCGTTCTGAGCCTTCGGGCACATGCACTTCTCTGTCCCACAACTCTGGCAATGCCCTCTGTTCGGCAACACCTCGTCATCATAGACACACAGGAACTTCTTGGCCGGCAAGGCCTTAGCCCTTTTCATCTTTTTCCTCAGAGCCGCACCCAACGGGCATCCCCTGACGTTCCAGAACTCCGCCACCTTGATCTTTAGCGGATCAACTTTCAGCGCCGCCCCCAACGAACAGAAAAACTTCGCCTTGCTTGCCGTGGCCTTAAGGATCAGATGCACCTTATCCTTCAGAGAATCAACCGCATCTATGACGTAATCATATTCATCAAGATTGAATTGCACCGCCGTCTCCTCGCAGTAGATTTGCTGGATCGCCGTGATCTCGGCCTTAGGGTTGATCTCAAGCAGATGCGCCTTCAACGCGTCCACCTTCACCTGTCCTACGGTTTTGGTTGTCGCCATCAGCTGCCGGTTCACATTGGTGATGCAGATTCTGTCCGAATCCACGACCGTCAGTTTCGTGACCCCGCTCCGCACAAGCCCCTCAGCGCACCAGCTGCCGACTCCCCCGACCCCGAAGATGATCACCCGAGTTCCGGCAAGCGCCTCCATCACATCATCGCCCAGAAGCAGTTCCGTGCGGTTGTATATCGCTTTCTCTATTGTGTTAATCGCCATAGTTTGCAAAGTTAGCAATCATTAAGGAATATTCTTAAGACTACGCGTATCATTTTTCAACAGCAAGTCCACTTTCGGATGCCGGCATCATAAGAGGCCGTGATTGGCAACGGCTTACAAATCAGCACATAAGTCATTTCCCTTTAGTTGTCTTCCACCATAGATGAGAGTGATATTATTTGATTATGAGCATATTACACGCCACTCATTCACCCTCAATCAGTGGTGAATAATTGATTGATTAACAAGCAGATAACCAATGATCTTTGGTTTGATTCCACCAAAGGTCACTGTTTATTTTCCGTGTTATCAAAGAGTTAATCTCCACATCAAATTTTCTTGATGATTTGAAACAAATCCGGAATATTCATCGTATCTTTGTCACAAATCGCTTGGGGATGTTCTGGTTTTGACAGCAATGATTCCGGGCGGTAAGCACGTCGGGCTCCTGGAGGGCCGGCCCGCCAAACTGGTTCTCCAAAAATTTAGTTGCTGATAACAACTACGCACTCGCTGCCTAATCGACCAAGTCGCATTAGCTTAATCCGAGCCGCCTAGGATGCGGTTCCGACGAGTATCCCGCGGACTTTACGCCTTCTCTGTTCCGAGTTCGGGGTATCATTCAAGAAGGACGCACCGGAGGACTCCTTTAAATCCGGCCAAGCCCCAAAGGATAAGCCTCGGTTAGCCCGTCTTCCGGCAGACCGCAGCCGACAACCAAAGGACGACTAAGCGTGTAGAAAGCCTCTTGGTACGTTGTTTGGACGGCGGTTCGACTCCGCCCATCTCCACAATATTGATTAAATATCAGTAATTTAGAGGTTTTACAAACAGATTTACAAACACATTTTGTTCGTTTATGTTTGTAAAACCTTATCAGTTTACAGCGGATTCCACTATATTGTTTTCGTCAATTTCAGAAGAAAAACACAACTGCACAGGACACAAAAAAGCACTCGGCCATGGAAACAAACCGTGACCGAGCGTATTGATATAAGGTCAGAACCGCATGATGAGACAAAGATAGCCAGATTGTGGCTAAGTGTCAAGTTCATATTCGGTTCATTTTTTCATGAGTTATTTCAACGTCACCGAGATGACATAGTCCTCCGCCGGAAGATCCGTAGGGAGAGTGATGAATAGTTTCTCCCCGACTTTCTTCATCACAAGGGCCGAGCCGTCCGCCAAAGCGGTCACTGACTTCACCTTGGCCTTCTTGGCGACCGGAATCTCAAGAACGGCACCTGGATTCTGAAGAACATGAACATAGAACGTCTTGCCACCGGCCAGAGGGGCGGTTGACACTCCCCACTCCTGCTCTGCGACCGGACCGGGACCGCAGCCTTTGATGGACTCACAGTTGACTTTCATCCACTGGCCAATCTCCTTCAGCAGAGCCAAAGCGGCGTCAGGAAGGCGGCCGTCAGCACGCGGACCGATGTTCAGCAAAAGGTTGGTGTTCATCGAGACAGCTTTCGCGAGAGTGCCTATGAGCTGGGCGGCCGTTTTGTAGTCCCGGTCGGATACACTGTACCCCCAAGTGTGGTTCATAGTCTGGCACATCTCAAGAGGCAGTTTGTCGCTGACCATCTGGCCTTCGGAATAGCCGGCGGTGTTCTGACCCGGAAGGTCCCTCTCGAACATCTGGAAATCCTCACCCTCAATCGGTTGAATATGATGGTTGTTGCCAATCAAGCAGGCCGGATCAACCGAGTGAATATATTCATAGAACTCCGGCATCTTCCAATTAAAAGGAATTGAGTCGCGCTTATGGTCCCAATAGCCATCGAACCAGAGAGCTCGGACCGGCGCGTACTGCGTCATCAACTCCTTGACCTGCTGTTTCATAAAGTCAAGGTAGTGGTCATAGTCAGGGTGGTCACCCTTACGGCCGGTGTTTCGTCCAGACTCTCCGATCGGGAAATCCTCCCTGATCCAGTCAAGGATGGAATAGTAGAACTGGAGGCTGAGCCCCTCTTTGTGGCAGGCGTCAGCGAGATCCTTGATCACATCCTTTCCCCAAGGGGTGGCCTTGACGATGTTGTAGTCCGAAGCCTTCGTGTCAAACATCGAAAAGCCGTCGTGATGACGGGAGGTGATCGTCACATAGCCGGCTCCGGCGTCCTTGAATGCCTTTACCCACTCCTCGGCGTTGTAGCCGGCCGGATAGAAAGCAGAGGCCGCATGGGCATATTCATCCTTGTTCAGGCCACCAAGATTAAGGTACCACTCCCCCTGCGCGTACGAGGCATATATTCCCCAATGCAGGAATATTCCGAAGCGGTCGTTGACGAGCCGCCTGCGGGCCTCAAGATTCTCCGGCGTAGGCTGGTAGTGGTTCTGTGAATATCCCGCCGCAGCGGTCACGAGTGAAAGGCAAAGTGCCAGAAAGGTGGTTTTCAATGTCCTCATTGTGAATAAGATGTTAATGACGCCGGCGGGGCTTTCCGCTCCACCGGCCGATAATTATTTCTCAGGGTATAACGATCCGGCGATGCCCATCTGAAGGCCACGCAGCTCGGCGATGCCCCTCATCCTGCCATAGCAGGAATATCCCGGATTGGATTTCTTCTGAAGGTCATCGCACATCCTGTGGCCGTGGTCAGGACGGCAGAAGACACGGAACTTACGCTCCTGCATCACCTCAAGCAAGGTCTTCATCATTCCGTACATATCCACGTCTCCGGCAAGGTGCGTGTCCTCGAAATAGTTGCCTTCAGCGTCACGTTTTGTGCTTCTGAAATGCACGAAATCAGTCCTGTCCCCGAACTCGCGCATCATTCCGACAAGATCGTTGTCCGCCCTGATGCCGAACGAGCCGGTGCAGAGGCAAAGCCCGTTGGACCAGTTTGGCACGGCGGCGATGAGCTTGCGGAAGTCCTCGGCGGTGGAAAGGATTCTCGGAAGGCCGAGAATCGGGAACGGCGGGTCGTCCGGATGGATCACCATCCTCACTCCGACCTCGTCAGCCACCGGACAGATCTGACTCAGGAAGAAGATCAGGTTGCTTCTAAGTTTCTCGGAATCAATGCCGTCGTACCTTTCAAGTTCTTTTCTGAACTGATCCAAAGTAAAGCTCTCCTCACTGCCTGGAAGCCCGGTGATCATCGTTCGGGTGAGTTTGTGAATTTCCTCGGCGTCCATCTTCTCGAAACGGGCTTTGGCCTTGGCGATGTCCTCAGCGGAATATTCCTTCTCCGCTCCCGGTCTTTTCAGGATGAAGAGGTCGAACGCCAGCAGTGCCGCACGCTCGAAACGCAGACAGGTCGAACCGTCCGGAAGCCTGTAGTCCAAGTCTGTTCGTGTCCAGTCCAGCACCGGCATGAAGTTGTAGGTCACGCACTTGATGCCGCACTCGGACAGGTTGCGGAGTGTCTGCTTGTAGTTCTCGATGTACTTGAGATAGTCTCCCGTCTGAGTCTTGATGTGATCGTGCACAGGCACGCTCTCCACCACACTCCAAGTAAGACCCCAATCAGCGATCATCTTCTGACGGGCCTTAATCTCCTCGACAGGCCAGACCTGCCCGTTAGGAATATGATGCAGCGCGTGAACGATGTCAGTCACGCCAGTCTGACGGATATAGTCCAAAGATATAGGGTCATTAGGCCCGTACCATCTCCAGCTCTCCCGCATCAAAAATATATTCTTATTCATTTTCAATTCAAAATATTCATTTACAAGTAAATCATAATATAGCCGAACACTCGGAGCGAAGCGACCGAAGGGGTTTCGGGGAATCCTTTCCCCGTGCCCCTCTGGGGCTGTCACGTAGTGACTGGGAGTTGGATGAATCGTGCGCGAAGCGCGTAGCGACCGAAGGGGTTTCGGGGAATCCTTTCCCCGTGCCCCTCTGGGGCTGTCACGCAATGACTGGGGGTTGAAGAAGATGATGCGTTTACAATTTAGTTCTCGCTAAATTGTAAACGCGTCAAACCCTCCGTCAACCACGTTTATCGTTCCTGTCACAGCCTTGGAGGCGTCGGATGCGAGCCAGTGAAGGGTTCCGAGAAGTTCCTCAGGCTCAAGGAAACGCCCGAACGGAGTGTGGGCCAGAATCTTGTGAGAGCGGTCGGTCAGACTGCCGTCAGGATTGGTGAGCAGGGAACGGTTCTGGTTAGTGAGCAGGAATCCGGGAGCGATGGCGTTGACCCTGAAACCTTCACCGAACTTGATTGCAAGCTCACCGGCCAGATACTTTGTCCAGTTGGCCACGGCAGCCTTGGCGACACCATAGCCAGCCACGCGAGTAAGGGGCCTTAATGATGTCTCGCTGCAGAAATTGATGATCGAGCCTTTCTTCTTCTCAACCATAGCCTTGGCGAAAACCATGGTAGGCAGGACGGTACCGAACAGATTGAGATCCACGACCTTGCGTACAGCCTCCACATCCAGGTCAAAGATGGTCTTCTCAGGCGGAACCGTTGCGGCGGCCATGTTTCCTCCGGCCGCGTTCAACAGGATGTCAATCCCGCCGAATTTCTCCACAATCTCCTTACAGTTGGCCTCAAGAGTAGCCTTGTCAAGCACATTGGTAGGCAGGAAGCAAGCCTCTCCTCCCTCAGCCTTGATCTCGGCCACGATGGCCTCCCCCTTCTCCGCAGCCCTGTCAAGATCCAGAAGGGCAACCTTGGCTCCCTGTGCCGCGAAATATTTCACAATGGTGGCGCCGAGAACCCCGCAGGCCCCGGTCATGACAACCACCTTTCCTTTGATGTCAAAAAGATTTTCCATAATAATATTCAATTACTTAACAGGCATCGATTTGATGACCTTCGTGTTTATCTCATTAAGTTTCTTCTCATCCACCTTGATGACTTTGCGATCGTAAGTCATAAGGCCGTTGACCTCACCCTCGACATCCGTCGTCTGGGTGTAAACCGCACCGCAGACTCCCTGCTTGACCAGAAGGATAAGGTGCTCCGCGAAGTTTTCATATTCGTTAAGAACCTCATCGCCATTCTTGTACTGGACATATCCCCAGTTGCGGTCTGTCTGCCAAAGGTGTCCCTCCAGCGGAAGACCTATGCCACCGAACTCTCCCACTACATTGGCCATCTTCGTTTCCCAAAGGTACATCGCAGGATATGGATAGTGGTGGTTGTCCATGATGTCGCCACAGTCCGGCTCCCAGTTGCCGCCGGATGACATATTGATAAGTCTTGTAGGATCCTGAGCCCTGGTGAATTCCACCGCCGCCTTGGTGTCGAACTGGCTCCAAGCCTCGTTGAACGGAACCCACATCACGATGCAAGGGAACTTCTTTACCTGAGCGATGATCTCGGACCATTCCTTATAATAATTGGCCTTGGCCTGAGGTGTGGCAGGGAAATCGGTGCCTTCATTGTAATTATGAATCCCCCATTTGTTGAGGTTGTTGGAGCCAAAGCAAGGCATGTCCTGCCAAACGAGCATTCCAAGCTGGTCGCAATAGTAGAACCAGCGTGACGGCTCAACCTTGATGTGCTTGCGGATCATGTTGAATCCGAAATCCTTGGTCTTCTGAATATCATATTTCAGAGCCTCATCGGTCGGCGCCGTGTAGAGTCCGTCCGGCCACCAGCCCTGATCGAGCGGACCGAACTGGAACAACGGCTGACCGTTGAGTCCCATAAGCTTCGTGTTCTTGTTCTTCGTGTAAAGCGACACCTCACGCATGGCGGTGTAGCCTTCGACCGAATCAATGGTCTTTCCGCCGCGTACCACAGAAATCTTGAGGCCATACAGGTAAGGCGAATCAGGAGACCAAAGCCGAGCGTCCTTCACTGGCAGCGTCACCGTGCCGCCTGGAACCGTCATGCCCTGGGCTATCACCTTGGACGAAGCGTTTTCTGTGGAATAGCCGACACCACCCTCAAGGAGTGCCACCTTCACGACATCTCCCTCCTGCGCGCCTTCGGTCGAGACAGTCACATCAACCGTTCCTGCCTTGATGTCGGAAACAGCGTAATAGTCAGCGACATGAGCCTTGGAAAGCGGTTCAATCCAGACACTCTGCCATATTCCAGAGACAGCCGTGTACCAAATACCCTTAGGGTTCTTGACCTGCTTTCCGCGTGGTTGGAAATCATTGTCTGTGGCGTCAAGCACTCTGACAGCCAGCCTGTTCTCTCCATTCTTGAGATAAGGGGTCACATCGAAAGAGAAATGGGTGTAGCCTCCTGTGTGCCTTCCGACCTGAATGTCATTGACATACACATCAGCCTGCCAATCCACCGCCTCAAAGTTAAGCATCAATTTCTTGCCCTTCCATGCAGACGGCACCTTGAATGTGGTCTTGTACCAAAGAGCGTCTTCCGGTGTAAGCGTACGGCCCACACCTGAAAGAGAGGACTCCACAGCGAACGGCACTAGGATATTCCCGTCAAATTTTTCCGGAAGCGCGCTGTCCTTGGAGGTTATTGAATATTCCCACAGTCCGTTGAGGGACTTCCACTCGGGACGGACCATCTGAGGACGAGGATATTCCGGATGGACATTTGTCGGGCTTACCTCTTCGGCCCAAGGTGTGCGGATGTGATTGCCGGCCGGAGCCCAGGATTGGGCAGCCATCGGACCTGCGAAAGCAAGTACTGCCGCAAGGACAGAGTAAAATCGTGTTTTCATTGTCATTATTTGTTTTGTGTCATTTAATCAGGTTACCTAAAATCGAACGCGTCAATTCCCTCGTGACAGTACGGGTGACAGCAGAGGTCGTGTTCTTGACCACCCTTGATGTGCCGCTCCCCTTCTTGGTCTTTTTGCCTGTCACCTTGTTGGATACAGCGGTACCGACCGAAGCGGCCACAGAAGCGGTCACAGCCGTGACTACAGCCTTGGCCAGTTTTCCGAACAGGCCGTTGCCGCTTTTCTTTGCCTTGACCTCTGCTTCAGCGGCCTCTGCCTCGGCGGCAGCCTCCTCTTCCTCCTTCCGCGCCTGCTCAAGAAGCGCCTCGAAAGCACTCTCGCGGTCAATCGGAGTGTCATACTTTCCGAATATCCTTGAAGACTTGATCAAGCGGCTTCTCTGCGACTCGTCAATCGCACCTATCTGGCTGAGAGGGAAAAGAATCTTGGCCTTCTGAACAATGCCAGGGGCACCATTAGCCTCCAAAAACGACACTAACGCCTCTCCGGTTCCTAGATTCATGATAGCCTCTGATGTGTCGAAGGCAGGATTCGCCCTGAAAGTCTCCGCCGCCACCTTCACTGCTTTCTGATCCTTTGGCGTGAATGCTCTGAGAGCGTGCTGCACACGGTTTCCGAGTTGTCCGAGAATGCTCTCCGGGATATCAGTCGGGCTTTGTGTCACGAAATAGACTCCGACACCCTTGCTGCGGATAAGCCTTACGACCTGCTCTATCTTGTCAGTCAAGGCCTTCGGGGTGTCGTCAAAAAGCATATGTGCCTCATCGAAGAAGAACACAAGCTTAGGAAGATCCATGTCGCCGACTTCCGGAAGGGTCGAATACAACTCAGACAGAAGCCAGAGAAGGAATGTTGAATATAGCTTCGGCTTCATCATCAGCCTGTCGGCGGCCAGGACGCTCATCACACCTTTCCCACCCTCACAGGCCAGAAGATCCTGAATATCAAAGGACGGTTCACCGAAAAACTTGTCGGCACCTTCATTTTCAAGTGTAAGTACAGCTCTCTGGATCGCCCCGACGGACGCCGACGCGATGTTGCCGTAGACTGAGGAATACTCAGACGCGTGATCAAGGGCGAAATTGAGCATGGAGCGCAAGTCCTTGATGTCGAGGATGAGAAGTCCGCGTTCGTCGGCGATTCTGAACACGATGTTCAGGACTCCCTCCTGGGTGTCATTAAGGCCGAGTATCCGGCTCAGCAACTGTGGTCCCATCTGTGAGACAGTGCATCTTAGCGGATGTCCCTGCTCACCGAAAACATCGTAGAAACGGACTGGACATCCCTGAAACTCAGGGTTTCCCACTCCGAACTCGTGCATCCTCTTCTCAATGAAACCACTCATTCGTCCAGGCTGGGATATCCCGGAGAGATCGCCCTTCATGTCCGCCATGAAGCAAGGGACTCCGGCCTGGCAGAAAGTCTCGGCCATGACCTGAAGCGTGACAGTCTTTCCGGTACCTGTGGCGCCGGCCACAAGGCCGTGTCTGTTAGCCATCTTCCCGATGATGGAGACCGGGCCGTCTGAACTTTGGGCTATCCAAAGCCCGTTCTTGGAATCGTACATCGTTATCAGTTTTATAATGTTGACCTATCTTCGTTTATAGTGTGGCTAATCTTCATCCTTGCTGAAAAACGAGAAGTGGACCCTTCCATATCTCTTCTCTTTCCTAAAATAAGGATGGTCCACGAATGAATGCTCGCCGCCGTGCTCAAGGATGAAATAGCATCCAGGATGGAGAATGTCCGCGGAGAACACCTTGTCCGGGATGGTTTCCAGGCCTTCCAAAGCATAAGGCGGGTCCGCGAACACGATGTCGAACTTCTCATGACAGACGTTAAGGAAATCAAACACATTGTCCCTTACCATAGTGACATTGTCCAGGCCCAACCTCTTGGCCTCAGTCTTTATGAACGATGCGTTCTCACGGGCCATTTCCACCGACCAGACCCTCGCCGCCCCCCTTGAGGCGAACTCGAAAGCGACTGTCCCCGTGCCTCCGAAAAGGTCAAGCACCTTGAGATCCTCGAACTCGTACTCATTGTCAAGGACATTGAACAACCCCTCACGGGCGAAGTCGGTCGTTGGCCTTGCCTTGTAGCCGGCAGGCGGGTTGACGGTCTTGCCGCGCAGTCTTCCTCCGATTATCCTCATAATCTTTCCACTGACTTGAAATAACGGTACAATGACATTTCTTCCTCATCGGACAGCGGAGTCCGGAAATATACAGCGGAGACTTCCGGATTGAGTTGGAGTTTCCTTACCGCCATGAAAAGGAAATACTCCGCGGTCGTGAAATCAGCCGCACGGAACGCATTTGCCAAAAGAAGGTTGCGTCCCTGAGATATTCCCAGATGAAGATAGCCGGAGGCATAGGAAGCCACTATCCTGTTATACTCATCAAGTCCCAGCATGTCTTTCAGGATGTAGTACATCTCAGGCAAGACTTCCGCAGATTTTCCATCTGTGTCCAGAACGGCCATGGAAATTGTTTTCGACAACATCTCACCAATTGTCAACGAATAGACAAGTTCCGCCGCATATTCCGGTAAAGCGACATGGCGCACCTCGTCTTCCTCTCCGATGATGACGGTGTCCGCCAGACTTTGACGCATTGAGGCCTCCTCGAAAAAAGGAGCCGGGACCAGCGCTACCTTGGGGGTAAAAAGCGACACCTCCACCTGCCTATAGCGGCGTTGAAATTCCGGAGCGGTGAAAACAGTGTCGGCGCCACGCCAGCCGGACTCCACAACCGCCGCTCCATCCGACACCTTAAAAGAATATCCATTCAAGCAGACTTGAATGGATATTCCGTTAATCATCTGTTTTGGATTCCAATCCATCTATGCAGAGTTGGAGACAGTGCTACTCCCAGTTGCCGACGTTGTTGTTAGGAGCGGTCACGCTTCCCACCATAAGGCCTTCGTAGCGGCCCTGATCCTCACATTCAGCGACTTTGTTCACAATAAGCTGATGGTTCATTCCGTTAAGGATTGACTTCCAAGGCATCTTGGCCTCGAACAGAGGGACATTCACACCTGAAACCTTCTTCACGACGGCGGCCATCTCTATTTTTGTAACGGCAGCCGCTGTCTCGCCTTCCGTGGCGAAAGGAATGTCATCGATGGCGTTGATGTCAAAGTCAGGCCTGTTGTTGAACAAGGTGTCCTTGACCGCGATCTTGTTCTGAATGGAGAACACGAGGTTCTTGTCCCCTTCCTGATAGAGTTTGTAAAGACCCTCGTCGCTGATTCCCTTATGAGACTTCTTCACTTCATTCGTATGTGCGACAGCAAGGGAGTCATCCTTTGAGCCGACCTGCATGAGGACAACCATCTGGCCGTTGTTGTAGAACTGCTTGAGGGTGTCGAAAGAGGCGGTGAACCTTTCGTTCACACTCTTGAAAGCCACCTGAAGGTCGCGGATGTCCTTAAGCCTCTGGACAGCCACCTTCTGCCTGGCCTCAACCTCCTTGTTGAATCTTACAGGCTCCATGATGCCGTCATAGATCTTATAGACCAAAAAGATTGCGCAGAGCGCGAGCACGATGCAGAGGATCGTTTTCAGTGTCTTGTTCATTATTCTTGTTTTTTTGTGTTTTCCTTACCGGTGAAAGACTAAATGTCAATTCTTGACAAAGTTAGAAAATTGATTTATGAAATGCAATATAATATTTGTAATTTTGCAGACAGCAATGAAAGACATCGCAGTTTTTGACAGATTGACGGGCAGCACGTCCCGCGTCTCCATCGTCGTCCACACTCATCCGGACGGTGATGCGGTAGGGTGCGGCATCGCCATGATGAGTTATCTGACTGAAATAAAGAGCAAAGACGCCGTCCTGATTGTCCCTGACGACATTCCGGAATCCCTAAGGTTCATCACTGACGGCTCCAAGAAAGGCAAGGTCATCGTGCACGAACGCGAGATGACGGAAGCCGAGGATTGGATACGCTCAAGCGACCTGATCATCTGCATGGACTGCAACTCTTTCTCGAGGACAGCAGAGATGGAAAAGAGCCTGCGGGAATCAGGCGCGGCTAAAATGCTGATCGACCACCATCTGAATCCCGAAACGGGGGCGTTTGACCTTGTTTTCTCAAAGACGGACATTTCCTCGGCCAGCGAGCTGATGTTCTGGATCCTGATGGAGACTCCAGAAATCCATGGCGACGCGTCAGTGCTTCCCTCTGAATGCGCTGCCGCTCTCCTGACCGGCATGACGACCGACACGAACAACTTCGCCAATTCTGTCTTTCCGAGCACGCTTGAGATGGCCTCGAAACTTATCGGAGCCGGCGTGGACAGGGACGCGATCCTCTCCGAACTGTACAACAACTACAGGGAGAACCGATTGAGGCTCATGGGATTTCTGATGGAGGAAAGGCTCAGGATAACGCCTTACGGAGTGGCCTATATAATTCTGGACAATGAGACCCAGGACAAGTTTGACTACCGGAAAGGAGAGAACGAGGGCTTTGTGAACATGCCATTGTCAGTCTCGACGGTAAGCATGAGCATATTCCTCACGCAGGAAGGCGACATATTCAAAGTTTCTGTCCGTTCAAAGAAAGGAGTGTCGGCGAACGATTGCGCCACGAGGTACTTCAATGGCGGAGGTCATGAACAGGCGGCGGGAGGCAGACTGGCCATCGGCAAGGATCTGCCTTCATCCCATGACGCCGAGGCATACATCTTGAAAGTGACGGAAGAGTTTTTCGGAATATGACAAAGATTTCTTTCATACAGGTTTTGGCGGCTCTGAGTCTGGCCGTTCTTGACGTGTCATGCACAAAGACGGAAGTCGAGAATGCCTACGCACGCCAGGACACGAACATCGAATCCCTTGTCAAAGCCCTGACGGACAGCAAACCAGAAGCGGCGGTGGATTATTTTGACGGCGTCGTGCGGGTCACCGTGACACCTGGTGAAGGTGATGGACTCCAAAGCGACGGCACAGTGTCTTTCTACTACGCTGGACACTGCATCAACGGTTCCAGCCTGAATTCAGGCAACCTGTTTGTCACCAACAGCAGGGAATTCGCAGAATCCAACAACTGGACTGTGACTGACTCCACAATATTCGAGGCGCGCACCGTGGACATGTCGAAGGACGCTCTTGTAAAAGGACTGAAAAAAGGAATCATCGGAGTCAAAGCCGGAGACGAGTGTTACATCCTTTTCAACGGGAAATATGGATTCGGGAAGCACAACACCGGGAAAGTGCCCGCCAACTCCGCATTGGCCTATCATTTGTGGATAACGGACGTCACGAATTAATGTGAAGAATAACGATTGATATGAGCATATTTAAGAACAAAATCATTTCGCTCTGCGGGACGGCTGTCATGATAGCGGCAATGACCGGATCCTGCGCCAAAGAGAGCAGCGTGTACGCGAACGATGACAACAAGATCTACCTTGACGCATGGTTGGGCGCCCACTATCCTGAAGTCAGCCCTACGGGCCTGGGGATATACATCACCGAAGACAAGCCCGGGACCGGAGAAAGCATCTCGGACGACGACTATTTCTTCTTTATCCGCTACACCGCCACTGACCTTGACGGCAATATAAGTTCCACTTCAGAGGAGAAGGTAGCCCAGCAGATCGGAAAATACACAAAAGGCAACTACTATGGTCCCTCCGTGGTGGTTGATTCCTATTATTACACGCAGCCAGGAATACTGGAGATGGTGAAAGGAATGAAAGTCGGAGGCACAAGGACAGCGGTGATTCCCGGCTGGCTGAACGCCACACTTGATGACAAGGAGAATTACAGCACCGCCGAGGAGCTCTACCAGAACAAGACCGGCAGCAATGCCATCTACACAATCACACTAGTGGACAAGACGGACAACATCAACAAGTGGGAGGTCGACTCTCTTGAAAGGTACACAGCCATCAAGATGAACGATGTCGATTCCACTTTCTACGGCTACTACTACCAGCAGCTCAAGGAACCTACGGACACCACGACTTTACCTCGCGACACTACATTCTACATCAACTACACGGGCAGGCTTCTGAACGGCCAGGTGTTCGACACAACCGTCGAGGATACTGCTAAATTCTACGGAATTTATTCTTCCTCAAAAACATACGAGCCTCAGATGGTCCAGTTGAACGAGGACTACACAGAAATCACCCTGGGAGGATCCAGTTCGTCTGACGGAAGCACAACGATCAACGGATTCGCCTATTGCCTCTCAAAACTGAAAGCCTACGAGAAAGGAATATGCGCGTTCTACTCGGCTCTGGGCTACAGTTACAGCGGCAGCGGAAATGTGATTCCAAGCTTCGCACCTCTGACATTCGAGATAGAGATTGTTGATAAAGAAGAATAAGGAAAGGAAGAATGTCACAGACTCAAACCGCTCCTACCGAACTCGGAAGTGAGAGCATAGGAAAATTGCTCAAGAAGTACGCAGTCCCTGGAATCATCGCCATGACTGCGTCTTCTCTCTATAATATGGTGGACAGCATCTACATCGGGCATATTCCCGAAACCGGCTCGCTGGCCATCTCAGGACTTGCCGTCACGTTCCCGCTTATGAACCTCAGCACGGCGCTCGGGACTCTTGTGGGAGTCGGAGCGGCGACGATGATCTCCGTGCTTCTTGGTCAGAGGAACTACAAGATAGCCAACAAGGTCCTCGCCAATGAGGTGACACTGAACTGCATAGTCGGAATCCTCTTCACCGTGTTCTGTCTGATGTTCCTGGATCCGATCCTCTACTTCTTCGGAGCCAGCGAGAACACGCTCAAGTACGCCCGAGACTACATGGAGATCATCCTCTACGGCAATGTCATCACCCATCTCTACTTCGGACTGAACAGCGTCATCCGGTCTTCGGGCAATCCTAAGATGGCGATGGGGCTTACCTTGTTCACGGTGATCCTGAACAGCATCCTGGATCCGATATTCATCTTCACTCTCGGGATGGGTGTCCGCGGCGCTGCCTTGGCGACAGTCATCTGCCAGGCTGTCTCGCTGGCATATTCTATCTTCTACTTCATGCGCAAGGACAACGTCCTCCGCCTGCCGAAGAGATTCTTCGAGATCGAGTGGAGAATCGCAAAGGATTCATTGTCAATCGGCATGGGGCCTTTCCTGATGAACTCCGCATCATGCATCGTGACGATGTTCATCAACCAGCAGCTTCTCAAGTACGGCGGAGACATCGCCATCGGGGCCTACGGTATCATAAACAGGATCAACTTCCTTTTCATCATGGTGGTGATGGGATTCAACCAGGGGATGCAGCCTATAGCCGGTTACAATTTCGGAGCAAGAAAATATTCAAGGGTACGTGAGGTCTTCCTCCGAACTTCAATGTGGGCAACTATCATAACTGGCTTCTGGTTCATCGCCTCGGAGTTCTTTCCGGAAGTGATGGTAAGCATATTCACCAACGATCCGAGCCTTAAGGAAGTGGCGGAGAAGGGATTGAGGGTGATGAACCTTGTGGTGCTTATCGTTGGGTGGCAGATGGTGTCAACCAACCTGTTCCAGAGCCTTGGGATGGTCAAGAAGTCCATCTTCCTGTCTCTGAGCCGCCAGCTGCTGTACCTCGTGCCGATGCTGTACATCCTGCCGACGTTCTTTGACATCCATGGTGTTTTCGCGGCGTTCCCGATCTCCGATGCTCTGGCCTGCATCACGACCCTGTTCATGGTCAGCCGCCTCATGCGCAAGTTCAGCAAACTCAAGGATGGCGACGAGCCGACGATCCTCGGCAGCGCGATCTCATAGAACAACCAACACTAATGAATATGAACGGACAACACACAATAATCAACATCGGGCGACAGTTCGGCAGCGGCGGCAAGCTTGTCGCCCTAAGGATCAGCGATGTCCTCGGCATTCCAGTCTATGACAACGAACTGATTTCCAAAGCCGCCGATGAAAGCGGCTTCAGCAAAGAATTATTCGAGCGCAGCGACGAGAAAAGAAGCATATTCAACATTTCATCTTTCTTCGGGACCGGAAGGTTCGCGGACGCGCATAACTATGTCGGAGACAACGAACTTTTCAAAATACAGAGCGAGGTCATAAGGAATATAGCCGCGAAAGGGCCGGCGATCTTCGTCGGCAGGTGCTCAAACTACATTCTCCGCGACCTGAAATGCCTCGACGTGTTCATAACCGCCCCTATGGAAGACCGTGAAAAAAGGGTTGCGGAAAGGCTGAAGATCACCGCTGAAGAGGCACGAAACAGAATCGGAAGGCAGGACAGGACAAGGGAAACCTACTACAACTTCTTCACTTTCGGCAACTGGGGAGCGGCATCGGACTACGACCTCTGCATCGACTCCTCCCTGTTGGGAATAGACGGAACAGCAGACTTTATCATCGACTTCGGGAAAAAGGCCGGTTTGATCTAAGAATATGGCCGATTCCAGAACAAGGAAGATACTTTTCACTTCCGCGGCGGGTCTCATCACCGCGCTGATTGTCATCATAGCCGGGAAATCCGCGTTCGGAAAAAGAGCGTCTGCGGAACAGGAATCACATCCAGTCCCGGTCAACCTCAACGAGACACTGACAAACGCGATGTCAGACACATCGTCCTTGGCCGGATTCGACAAAATGGTCAAAGACTATCTGACTTACTGGGGAATACACGGGGCGTCACTGTCCGTCATGAGAAATGACTCGCTGCTCTTCGCAAAAGGCTACGGGGAGGCCGACACCGGAAAGGAAATGCAACCCGGGAACATTCTGCGGATGGCCTCGGTTTCAAAATTGGTGACGGCAGTAGGTATCATGACGCTTCAGGACAGAGGGTTGCTTAACCTCAAGGACAAGGTTTTCGGCCCCGACGGAATCTTGAACGATTCCACCTACAACGCCGCGATAAAGGACACGCTCTACTACAGGATAACGGTCGAGGATCTGCTGCGGCACAAGGGCGGGTTCTCCAAGCGTGGCGGAGATCCGATGTTCTCGACCCGCTGGATAATGATGCAGAACGGGTGGAAAGAGGTTCCGACACAGGAGCGACTTATGGAACTTCAACTCAAAAGGCGTGTGAAATTCGTTCCCGGGACGGCTCAGGAATATTCTAACTTCGGTTATCTGGCTCTATCAATGGTGATTGAGAAGGTCAGTGGGATGGACTATGAGTCCTTCATGCAGGAAAACGTGCTGCGTCCGGCCGGGTGTGTCGATTTCCACATCGCCGGGAATTACTACAAGCACAAGCTTCCCAACGAGGCCCGTTACTATGTCCAGCACGATGACGAGCCGGCGGAAGAGTTCAACAACAGTGGCAGGAAAGTCACCCGCTGCTACGGCGGCAACAATGTGACCGGTCTTTCGGGTGCGGGAGCCTGGGCGGCGTCGACTCCGGAATTGGCGCTTCTGGTGGCATCAATTGACGGAAAGCCGGAAGTGCCGGACATCATCAGCAAGGAAAGCGTGGATCTGATGACTGAATATTTCGACGAGAGCACCTACTCTCTCGGATGGAACGACACCAAGGACGGTTACTGGACTCGTACCGGAACTTTTGCCGGGACAAGCGCCCTTGTCAAGTACTTCCCTGACGGGGAATGCTGGATCTTCATCTCCAACACCAGCACCTATAAGGGGCCGGGACTCGCGCGTCACACCGCAGAACTGTTCGACAAGCTGCGAGCGAAATATTCCACAAAATTCCCGGCAAGGAATATGTTCTACCCGGAACAGGATGAAGAGGTTGACCCGGAGAAAGAGTGGTTTGACTAATCCCTCCGGCACTTCGACGAACTCAGTGACAGATGAAAAAAAAAATTCCGCCCGGTCACTGAGTTTGTCGAAGTGCCGGGCGGAATCAGTAATATTCAAAAGAGGCTACTTGTTGACGAACATCACAGCCTCAGCGATGGAGTTCAGCTTTGTGTCAACGCTGTCCGCGCGGCTAGCGAGCACGCAAGGAACGGTCGTTCCGACGAGCATACCGGCCTGCTTGACGCCAGTGGCGAGTTTGGAGTTTGTCTTCCAGAACACATTTGCGGACTCGATGTTAGGGAATTCAAGGCAGTCAGCGTCACCGGCAACCGGGCTGACAAGTTTCTTGATTTCGACAGACTCCTGGTCAATGGCGACATCCAGAGCCAGAGGGCCATCTGCTATGCAACCCTTGATCTGGCCACGGTCAACCATCTTGGCGAGAGCGGCGGCCTCCATGCAGGCTGGCATTGAGTCAAGAACCTGCTCAGATGCGGCGATGAACGCAAGCTTAGGCTTGGCGATGCCGAATGACTTGGCGACACCCACGAGATAGCCGGCGATCTTCATCTTCTGGCGGAAGTCAGGAAGAGGAATCACAGCCATGTCAGACAAGAAGAGAAGTTTGTGATAGTTAGGGCTTTCGATGACACCGACGTGACTCAGGACACCCTTTGGAGGAAGAAGTCCGGTCTCCTTGTTAAGGATGGCGCGGAGGAACTTGTCCGTGGAGCAGAGACCCTTCATCAGGACATCGCCTTCACCGTCATGAACAAGCTGCACGGCTCTTGAGACAGCCTTGAGCTCGACAGGCTCGTTGACAATCTCGAAGAGTTCGATGTCAATGTTGTTCTTCTGGCAGGTCTCCTTGATGAGTTCCTTGTCACCTACGAGGGTAACCTTCACGAAACCCATCTCTGAAGCCTTGGCGCAAGCCTCTATGGTGTGCTCGTCAACAGCCCATGCGGCGACCATTCTTTTGCATACGCCTTTCTCTTTGAGTTCGGCGAATACGTCAGCGAATTTTGTGATCATGATATTTCTGATTTTTAATCAATTATTCATCCATGCTCTGAACGAGGTGCATCGTGTCACGCGCGATGACAAGTTCCTCGTCGGTTGTCACAAGAGCCACCTTGACCTTGGAATCCGGCAAGGAGATCACTGTGTCCACTCCCCATGCGGTGTTGGCCTCGTAGTCGAAAGTGAGTCCGAGATAGGTGAAGTTCTCGCAGACCCTGCGGCGCAGACGGCTGTTGTGCTCTCCGATGCCACCGGTGAAGAAGATGGCGTCAACTCCGTTCATCTCGGCCGTGTACGCTCCGATGTACTTGATCATCTGGAATGTAAGCATCTTGAGGACAAGTTTGGCCTGACGGTCGCCGCCGTTGGCAAACTCGTCCAGCTCGCGGGCGTCTGATGTCTTCTGAGAGACCCCGAGAAATCCGCTCTTCTTGTTCACGATGTCGTACATCTGATCAGGAGTAAGGTTTTCTTTCTTCATCATGTAAAGGACAGCGTTGGCGTCCACGTCACCGCAGCGGGTTCCCATGACCAGCCCCTCAAGCGGGGTGAGGCCCATCGAGGTGTCGATGGATTTCCCGTTCACGATGGCTGTTATGGAACTGCCGTTTCCGATGTGGCAGGTGATGATCCTCGAGTTGTTCAGGTCAAGGCCTACCATCTCAGCGCCCTTCTTGGCCACGAACTGATGGCTCGTTCCGTGGGCACCGTAGCGACGGATATGGTACTTGTCATAATATTCATAAGGAAGACCGTACATGTAGGCGTACGGCGGCATCGTCTGATGGAAGGCGGTGTCGAACGTCACGACCTGAGGCACAGAAGGCAGCACTTCCTGGCAAGCCCTGATTCCGAGCAGATGGGCAGGGTTGTGGAGAGGTGCGAAGTCGCAGCAGAAGTCGATCTTCTTGATGACATCCTCGTCCACGATGGCGCTTCCGGAGAAGAAGTCGGCACCCTGCACGATCCTGTGGCCGACAGCCTCGATGTCATCGAATGACTTGAGGACACCGTGATCCTTGTCGATGAGGGCCTCAAGCACGATCTGCATTCCTACCGTATGATCCGGCACAGGAAGATCCTTGACCACCTTTTCTTTGCCGGCCGGAGTATGCTGGAGTCTTCCGCATTCCAGGCCGATTTTCTCTACTATACCTTTGGCCAAAAGGGTGTAAACGTCATCGTTCTTCATGTCAAGCAGCTGGTACTTGATCGAAGAGCTTCCGCAATTGATAACAAGAATAATCATTCCGTTTGAGATTTATGTAATTATGCTGACAAAGATACGAAATTAATCACTATTTTTGGCAAATA
>ERZ808240.324-NODE-324-length-64811-cov-16.168726_pt1 | contig 64811 bp, 56 predicted proteins | sample MGYA00521084_ERZ808240 | MGnify/ENA primary metagenome ERZ808240 (study PRJEB31516, sample SAMN03275571) | gut metagenome | biome: mammalia-associated habitat; material: feces | host: Papio cynocephalus | place: Kenya | collected 2012-08-06 ...
AAGTATTTATAATACTTTGAGAGCATTTTTTTACAACAAGTGTCAAAAATGGGATAAAGGAGGAAATAAAATAATGGAAGAAAACTCAAAATCATCAGCAGCTTTAGAAGCGCTAAGGAGACTAAGTTCTGATTTAAAAGAAGAAAACAATAATAATAAGACAATAGAACAAAACACTAAAGCCAAAGAAGCAATAAATTTATTAAGTGATGGAAAAGGAGTAGAATCAAATATTTTAAGTGCTTTAAGTAGTTTAGGAAAAGGGTCTGCTGATGCTAAATTTCCATCTTATATAGATGATATGCCTATAAGATGCGTAATCACTAAAAGAATAGAAAATCATAATTCAGGAGATATTATTGATTTAGACTCTAATTATTTTGAAACCTTAAAATCTCGTTATCCAGACTCAATACAAAAAATTGAAATGACAAGACAAGACTGGATTGACTTAGCTACTAACAATGCCAACAAATCTGCCAAAAGAATTATGGAATTACAACAATTATATGGAGAAGAATTTTATAGCCGTAATATGCAAGTTATTCCAAGTTATGGAGAAGTTGATGGAAAAGGATTTCAAGGTGGATTAAGAGAAGCCTATGAAATGACAAAACAACTACAGCAAGATATAAAAACATTTGAAGAGCAATATAGAAAATTTGGTATACATAGATAAAGTAAAGATGATTATAAAAAAATATAATCATTTTTGCTTTTATTAATGACTTTTTTAAAGAAATTTGGTACAATACACTAAGTAATTTAAATCTTATATATAAAGAAGGTGAATTAGTATGTTTAAGATAAAAGATATAGAAATAAAAAATAATATAGTTTTAGCTCCAATGGCAGGAATATGTAATAGTGCTTTTAGAAAGATAATAAAAGAAATGGGCTGTGGACTGATGTACTGTGAAATGGTAAGCGACAAAGCCCTAGTCTATGATAGTAAAAAGACAATAAATATGTTATATATGGAAGAAATAGAAAGACCTATAGCCCAACAAATATTTGGAAGTGATAAAGAAACGTTTGTTGAAGCAGCAAAAAAAGTCTATGCAGAAATGAAACCAGACATTATAGATATAAATATGGGATGTCCCGTACCCAAAGTAGCCATAAAATCACAAGCAGGATCAGCACTTTTAAAAAATCCCGAAAAAATAAAAGAAATAGTTGAAGCAGTAGTAGCGGCAGTTCCCATACCAGTAACAGTTAAAATTAGAAGTGGTTGGGATAGTAATTCAATAAATGCACCATATGTAGCAAAAATATGTGAAGAAGCAGGAGCATCTGCAATTACAGTACACCCTAGAACCAGAGCCCAAGGTTATTCAGGAACACCAGATTTAGATATAATTAAAAAAGTTAAACAAACAGTATCAATACCAGTAATAGGAAATGGTGATATAAAAGATATAGAAAGTGCAAAACATATGTTTGAATATAGTGACTGTGACGCCATAATGATCGGTAGAGCCTGCTTAGGTAACCCATGGTTAATAAAACAATTAGTAGAATATTTCGAAAATGGTAAAGTACTACCCCCACCAACATATCAAGAAAAAATAAAACTATGTCTTCATCACTTTGATTATCTCTTAAAAATAAAGCCAGAGAAAGTAGCAGTACTAGAAATGAGAAGCCATATAGCATGGTATATAAAAGGATTACCTAACTGTATAGAAGTTAAAAACTCTTGCTTTAAAGCAACAACCAAAGAACAAATTTTATTAATATTAAACAAATACTTAGAAGAGTTAAATAACTTAGAAAATAACATTTAATTTAAAATAACTTTAAAAATTAGTATCATCTATAGCGAATTTAATAAAAAACTATAAAATACTATTTAAAATAATAAAAAAATAGTATATAATTAATATGGTGATTTTATGAAAAAAGCAACATTCACAAGTAGACTATTAGCGTATCTTATAGATAGTATAATTGTATTATTAGTATCATCTATAATAGCGTTTCCTCTAACAAGTAAAAAAATAGAAAGTCTAGAAAAACAATTAAAAACTATAACTAAAGAATATACGGAGCAGAATATAGATATGAATACATACTTAGAAAAAACTCAAGATTTAAACTACCAAATACAAAAATATTCTTTATCAACAAACGTTGTATGTTTAATAGTAAGCATAATATACTATATTGTATTCCAATATTTAAATAAAGGACAAACATTAGGTAAAAAATTACTTAAAATTAAAGTAGTAAATAAAGAAGGTAATACTCCTAGTTTATATCAAATGACATTAAGAACATTTATAACAAATCAAATATTTACATATTTAGTAACAATATTATTAGTATTATTAGCAACCAAAGAGCAATTTTTATCATTGTATCAGACATTAAATTCATTAGCAACGATATTTATAATAGTATCAGCATTAATGATTTTATATACCAATAATTTACAAGGCCTACATGATAAAATGGCCAAAACATTAGTAGTGAAAGAAGGAAATTAATATGAATAATTATACAGAACAAGAATTAGTAAGAAGAGAAAAATTAAAAGAAATATCATCAGTTTGTAACCCATATCCAGAAAAGTATGAAGTAACACATGATTTAAAAGAAGCAAGAAAGTTAAATGACGGAGAAGAAAATGTAAAAATAGCAGGAAGAATAGTATTCATGCGTAAAATGGGAAAATTAAGTTTCGTAAAAATAAGAAACATAGAAGCAGATATGCAATTAGAATTTAAAATAGATCTATTAGGAGAAGATGATTATAAATTCTTTAAATCAAATATTGATACAGGAGACTTTATAGGAGCAGAAGGAGAAATATTTACAACTCAAACAGGAGAAAAAACTTTAAGAGTACATAAGTTTCAATTTTTAGGAAAAGCGTTAAAACCATTACCAGAGAAATTCCATGGTTTAGCAGATCAAGAAATGAAATACAGAAATAGATATGTAGATTTAATAATGAATGAAGATGCTAGATATAGATTTTTATTTAGAAGTAAATTAATTTGGGAAATAAGAAAGTTTTTAACAGAAAAAGGATATATTGAAATAGAAACACCTGTTCTAAACAATAAAGCATCAGGTGCCTTAGCCAAACCATTTATAACTCATCATAATGCACTAGATATAGACCTATACTTAAGAATAGCGCCCGAAACATATTTAAAAAGAGCTATAGTAGGTGGATTTACAAAAGTATTTGAATTTGCTAGATGCTTTAGAAATGAAGGAATGGATGCAACTCATTTACAAGACTTTACAATGCTAGAAGGTTATGGTGCTTACTTAAACTATAAAGATAATATGAAGTTTATGCAAGAAATGTTACAAACAGTAATATATAATTTATTTGGAAAATTAGAAATAACAATAGATGATAAAGTAGTAGACATTTCTGGAAATTGGCCTAGTATTTCAATGAGAGATTTAATCTTAAAATATTGTCCAATAGATATCAAGGAATATGATACTAAAGAAAAACTATTACAAAAAATTAAAGAAGAAAAGTTAGAAATAGATAGTGAAACTCCATTAGAAAATTTAGGATATGGTAATCTAGTAGACCAATTATACAAAAAAGTAGCAAGACCACATGTAGTAGAACCAATATTCCTAACAGAGCATCCAATTAGCCTATCACCATTAGCAAGAGCAAACGATGATAATAAAGAACTTACAGATAGATTCCAATTAGTAATAAATGGTGCTGAAATCATTAATGCATACTCTGAATTAGTAGATCCACAAGAACAAGAAAGAAGATTAATAGAGCAAGCAGAATTAAAGAGTAATGGTGATGATGAAGCAATGATGATGGATAAAGATTACATAAGTGCCATGGAATATGGAATGCCACCAATTTCTGGATGGGGAGTAGGAATTGATAGATTAACTCAAATATTAACTAACGCCCAAAATATTAAAGACTGTGTAATGTTCCCATTAATGAAACCAGAAGATTATGACAATAAAACAGTTAATGTAACTAAAACAATTTCAAAACCAGTAGAAAAAATTGACTTTTCAAATGTTAAAATTGAACCTCTATTTGAAGAAACAGTTGATTTTGATACTTTTTCAAAATCAGACTTTAGAGCAGTAAAAGTTAAAGAATGTATTGCAGTACCAAAGAGTAATAAATTATTACAATTTACACTTGATGATGGTACAGGAACTGATAGAACAATACTTTCTGGAATTCATGCATATTATGAACCAGAAGAATTAGTTGGTAAAACACTTATTGCTATTACAAATCTTCCATCAAAAAAAATGATGGGAATTGAATCTTGTGGTATGTTGCTTTCAGCAGTAAATAACCTTAAGGATTCAGAAGAAGAAGAGCTACATCTTATAATGATAGATGAGCATATTCCAGCAGGTGCAAAATTATATTAAAATAATAATAAAAAAATCCGCTAGTGCTATTATAAAGCTAAGCGGTTTTTCTAATATAAAAATATATATATATAGAAATCTATTTAGCTCTCAAAAAACCATTTTTGTAAACAGATAAGTAAAAATATAGTATTTTTTAATATAATGTACTATAATTACTATAAAGGAGGAAGAAAGAAAATGAAAAAACACGGATTGACAAAAATCTTAGCAGTAATATTATTGGTTATAGTACTACTTAGTTGGGTAGTAAAAGGAAGATCTGATGCTGTAGCACCAATAGCACTTGGTGATGTTGTAATGAATTACTTCCAATTATTCTATTACTTCGATGTAATGCTATTTATTTTAGTAGTAGGTGGATTTTATGGATTATTAGAGCATATTGATGGCTATAAAAATCTAATTAGCAAAATTGCTAACGGTGCAAAAAAGAAAAAATTAGTAGTATTTATTATAACTATAGTTTTTGCTTTACTATCATCATTAGCAGGATTAAATCTAATGCTATTAATATTCATTCCATTTGCAATTTCTTTAGTAGTTGCCTTAGGATATGATAAAATAGTAGCATTATTCTCTACAGTAGGTGCTGTAGCAGTAGGAATGATAGGTGGCATATTTACAACTATTAGAATATCAAGCAATTACTATGGAGTATCTTATACAACATATTCAGAGCTAGTAGGATTAGAAAATAAATGGGCTACATTAATACCTAATATAATATTATTTGTATTAGCACTTATAATCCTAATAGTATTCTTAAATCTACGTATGAATAAAGTACAAGATCAAGATGAAGAAGTGGAAAAAAAGAAAATAACAAAGAAAGAAGAAATTAAAGAAGAAGTAAAAGTAGTTAAAGAAGAAACAAAAGCACCTAAGAAAGAAACAAAATCTACTAAAACTACAGATACTAAAGCTAAAAAGACTACAACTTCTAAGAAAAAAGCACCTGCTAAAAGTACTAAGAAAACAACAAAGAAAAATTTATCAGCTGCCAAGAAAGATGATACTATCGTAATTAAAAAGGATAAGAAAGGTAGAACATTACCACTAATAATAATTATGTTAGTACTACTAGTATTATTAGTATTAGGTTACTTACCTTGGAATTCATTATTTGGTATCAGCGTATTTGATGATTTCCATACTTGGTTAACTGGAATAAAAATTGGAGATTATGCATTATTTACAAGTATTATTTCTTCAAATATTACTGCATTTGGTAATTGGGCTAGCACTAACTCGGGACTTACATATATTATTGCAATGTTCCTAATAGTAGTAATCACAATGATTATTAAATTTATATATAAAATTAAATTTAATGATATATTTGATTACTATGCAGAAGGAATGAAAAAAACATTACCAGCAATCCTATTAATAATGTTAGCATACACAGTATTAGTATGTGCATATAATAATGGATTTATGGAAACAATAATATCATCTGCTTCTGATACCTTTGGAGATAATCCAGTGATAAATGCTCTAATAGCAATTGTTGGAAGTGTCCTAAATGTAGACATTCTATATGTATCACAAGGAATATTTGCTCCAATTGTAAATGCATTACCAGATACTGCAAACTTAAAAGTATATGCCGTATTATTCCAAGGAATATATGGATTAGTTCAAATTATAGGACCAACAAGTATTCTAATGATTACTTGCCTATCTATATCTGATGTTTCATATAAAGATTGGTTTAAAAACATTTGGAAATTTGTATTAATATTACTATTAGCAGTATTTGCAGCAGCAATTATAGCAGGACTAATGTAATTTAATAAAGACTATACAACAGTATGGTCTTTTTTTTGTAAAATGAGATATAATTATTTTCAAAAAAAAATTTAAGTGATATAATTTAACTATAATACGAAAGGGTATTATTGATTAAAAAGGAGGAAATTTATGTTAAAAATTAAAGTAGGCTATAGTAATATAGCAGACGCTTTTGAAGCAGGAGCCGAAACTGCTAGAAAAGCTTCAGAAGGTTTAAAACCCAAAGCTGGATTATTATTCAATTCAGTAGCATATGATCAAAAGAAATTGATGGAAGGAATTAAATCAGTAGCAGACTATGATATTGTTGGATGTACTTCATCAGCAGGATTAATTACACCAGATGGATATATGATTGATGAAAATGGTGTAGCAGGAATGATGACATTCGATGATGAAAATCTAACAGTAGCATGTTATGGAATGCCTAAGAAAAAAAATGCCAGAGAAACAGGAAGACAAGTAGCATTAAAAGCTTTAGAAAAAGCAGGTATCGATTATGCACCTGATTATTTCTTTATGTCAGCTGCCCCAGGAGCAGAAGAAGATTACATTAAAGGTATTCAAGATGTAATAGGAAGAGTGCCATGTTTCGGAGGAAGTGCAGCAGATAACACTGTAGAAGGAAAATGGTCATTATTTTATAATAACGAAATATTTAATGATGGTGTAGTAGTAGCATTCTTCTATACAGAAAAAGAAATAACAACAGAATATACAGGAACATACAATGAAACAGATAATGTAGGAATTATAACTGAAGTAAAGGATAATCGTACATTATGTAAAATAGATGGTGTTTCAGCATTGAAAAAATATGCTGAATGGATAGGAAGCACACCACAAGAACTAAAAGGTAGCAATCTATTATCAGCATCTATTACTAAACCATTAGGAGTAAAAAGTCCACTAGGTGGATTAACTGTAATAAGACATCCAATGTTTGGTGATGATATGAATACTAAAACAGTTGAAGATGATGTAATGAATATAGGAAATAACCTAGTAGAAAAAACAGCAATAATCCAAATGGAAGCAACAGTAGACGAATTGATTGACTCTACAGGTAAGACATTAAAGGCATTAAAGAAAAAATCTCCAGAATCAGCAGGATATTTATTAGTACACTGTGGAGGAAGAAGATTAGGTATCGGTGCAAGAATGACTGAAGTTTATGAACAACTTAAGAAAGAAGCAGGAGATACACCATTCTTAGTAGTATTTACGTTTGGTGAATATGGATATACAGATGATGAACAATCAAACGCAGCAGGCGGATTGATGTTATCATTCACATCATTTGAAAAATAAGAATAAAAAGGAGAGTAATATATGGCCAAAAATTTAATTGGTAAAAATTGGGTTGAAAGTTCTAGTGGAAATATTTTAGAAATATTAAATCCAGCCACTGGAGAAGTGATTGATACAGTACCAGAAAGTAATGAAAAAGATGCAAATGAAGCTGTAGAAGCAGCAATATTAGGACAAAAAAAATGGGCTAAAAGACCATTACATGAACGTGGAAAAATCCTAATGAAGTTCGCAGAACTAGTAGAAAAAAATAAAGATGAATTAGCAGATTTATTATCAAGAGAAACAGGAAAACCAATCAAAGAAGCAATTGGAGAAATTGCAAACGTACAAATAGGAGTACCAGCATTCGTAGAAAAAGCAAAACACGAATATGGACACCTAATTCCAAATGGACAAGAACCAGGAAATGAAAACACTATTCAATATACAGTTCAAGAACCATTGGGAGTAGTAGTGGCAATAATTCCATTTAACTTTCCAAGTGATTTGTTCTGCCAAAAAGTACCAAGTGCTTTGATAATGGGTAATTCTGTAATATTAAAACCATCAGGACATAATCCATTAACATTAATAAAATATGCTGAATTATTATTAGAAGCAGGTGTTGATAAAGGTGCTATCAATGTAATAAATGGATCAGGAGCACCAGCAGCTCAAGCCTTAGCAGCAAATTCTAAAGTAGCACTAGTAAGTCTAACTGGATCAACTAAAGCAGGAATGGAAACAATGCAAACCTGCGGAAAAAATTTACATCATATAATGCTAGAATTAGGTGGAAACGATGCTTTTATCTTAGATAAAGATGGAGATGTTGATTTAGCAGTAGAAGAAACAATATGGGGAAGATTATACAATACTGGACAAGTTTGTTGCGCTAGTAAAAGATTTTTAATACATAATTCTGTAAAAAAAGAATATATAGAAAAATTATTAAAGAGAATTAAAAAAATAAAACTAGGAATGCCTAGTGATCCAACAGTAGAATTAGGTTGTCTAATTAGTGAAGATGCTGCTAAAAAAGTAGAAGAACAAGTAAACTCTACAATCGATTTAGGAGCAACATTAGTAACTGGAGGAAAAAGAAAAGGTGCATTCTATGATATAACAATCCTAGATAATGTAACAAAAAATATGCCAGTAGCAAAAGATATGGAAATCTTTGGACCAGTTATTTCAATAATTGGATTTGATGATATAGAAGAAGCTATTGAAATAGCAAATCAATCATCATTTGGACTATGTGGATGCATAATTTCAAAAGATATGAACAACGCATTAAAAGTTGCAAATAGATTAGATGTTGGAGGAGCTATAATTAATGGAGCTAGTTTCTTCAGATCATTTGAAATGCCATTTGGTGGTTGGAAACATTCTGGAATAGGAAATGAAGGAGTATCTTCAACCCTAAAAGAAATGTCAAGAACAAAGACAATAATCTTGAAAAATGTTTTAAAATAGTAAAAAGACTAAAGGAGACTAAATTTTTAGCCTTCTTTTTTCTAAAAATTTTTCAAAAGCAGGAAGTCCATAATCTTTATCATAATAATTAGGAAATTCATTTAAATGTGCTAAAGTAATTTTAGCAGTTAGTTCTAAACTATCATTAGTAACATTTGTAAATTCATTTATTTTCCCATGCTCCAACTCAATGTTTAACCCTGTTAAGAAATCATAAATAGAAAACTTATCAAAAGTAATACCTAGTTTATTAGCAATATCCACAGCATCTTTTAAATTAAACATAATCTCACCATTAAAATTATATTAAAAAATCAAATATTTATGTTATAATTATTTTAGATGGAGGAATAAGATGAAAGAAGTAAATAAACAAAGAAAAGAATATTTAACATGGGATGAGTACTTTATGGGTATAGCAAAATTATCCTCTCTTAGAAGTAAAGATCCAAATACTCAAGTTGGTGCTTGTATAGTAAGTGGAGATAATAGAATTTTATCCATAGGATACAATGGAGCGCCTAATGGATTTGATGACATTTACTTCCCTTGGGATAGAGAAGGTGATAAATTAAATACAAAGTATGCTTTCGTATGTCATGGAGAAATGAATGCTATTTTAAATTTTCGTGGAAACAAAAAAGATTTAGAAGGTGCTAAAATATATGTTGACCTATTCCCTTGTAATGAATGTGCAAAATTAATAATCCAATCAGGAATAAAAGAAGTAATATATCTATGTGATAAATACAAAGATACAGATAATGTTAAAGCATCTAAATTAATGTTTGATAAATGTGGCGTAAAATATACGGAATTTCCACAAGAAAAAAGAAAAGAAATAATATTAGATATAAAATAAAATAAAATAAGGCTATTTCAAGTCTTATTTATTTTTTACCTCTATTATTACTCTCATATATCAGTGCTTCATATAACAAATCAACTATATAATTACTAGGCTGTAAATTGTATTTTTCTATAACTTTATCGATAACATCATCAGAGTATTCCAAACCCAAATAAGTAAATATTGATTTTTTCTCATTATCAATATCCTCTAAAAAATTATAAGTATAAGTATTATCAATAATTAATAAAGGTAGTCCCTTTGACCATTTTTTAAACTTATCCAATATCTTTCTATAATCATCAACATACTTAAAACTATTCTTATCATAACTAATTAATTCTCTTAAATCATTATTATTAATTTTATCATATTTTAGTCTATAATCAAATCTATCTAATAATTTCAAACCATCCAATTTCAAAGCAGATAGTTGAATAATATTACCATATTTAGGACTTATAGCATCTGGAATAATTTCTAATATAATATATTTACCATCCATATTATTACCTCTTCCTTATTAATTTTTTTCTAACATCATGCCAATTATCTGCTCTCTCTATTCCCATAGTACAAAGCGTATCATTATCAATATTTTGATTATGAAAAGCAGTAAATAATATCTTCCTAGAAGTATTTTCTAAATTATCAATTCTATCATCAATTTTAATATCAGTTTGTAGCACACTCTTATCAGTAAGAAAAATATAACTACTAGGACTAATAAAGGGTAAAGCTTTAACTAAATAATCATATTTTTGTGATAGAATATGGCCACAATCATAGGGAATATCTCTAAAAATATAAGATGTTCCTATATATAATTTATAATATTTATTAATATCTTTTAAAGTATCATAAGCCCCATCTAATAATTCACAATAATCATATTGATTCTTAGTAATAAACCATTTCCAAAAATCATTTTTACAATCATCAGGAATAATATCTTGCATATAAAAATCTTTAAAATAACTTTTCTCATAATTAGTACCTAAATATTCATTAATTAAATATAAAAATCCGCCTTCACATATAACATCATCCATATCGACCATTATACTTTTTTTCATCTAATCCCTCCAAGTAACAATATTATATATTATTTTTTTGAAGTTCACAAGTACAATACATGATATTAATTTTTTGACATACTAATAAATTTATAATATTAATATAAAAAAATAGACACCAGAGTATCATAACCATTTAATTTAGGAAAGACATTCATTTTCAAAAACAAATGATATGCAAGTTTCCTTCCTTACATACAATAATGCAACAAAAAAGAACCCTTGACAAGTTCTTTGATTATATAAAGTTCGAAACTCGAACAAACTCACTTAGTGGTGCGCCCATAGGGATTCGAACCCCAAACCTTCTGGTCCGTAGCCAGACGCTCTATCCAATTGGGCTATGGGCGCATTTCAATACACGTCATAAATTATACAACAAATATTAATATTTTTCAACCATTTTATCAATATTTCTTTCTTTTTTTTTAGATATAAGTTATAATTAAAACATAGGTGATGCATATGGATATAAAAGAATTATTAATAAACTATAATAGTATGTCAGAAGATTTAAATAATATCAGGAGGTCTCTTTGACTTAAATGGCAAAAAAGATAGATTAAATGAACTAAATAAAGAGATGAATGATCCGAATTTTTGGAATGATAAAGATAAATCAAATAGTATATTAAATGAAATAAATGACTTAAAAAGTATTATCGTACCAATAGAACAACTAGAAACAAAAATAAATAATAATATTGAAACATTACAACTTTTAGAAGTTGAGTATGATAAAGATTTATGTTCCCTTATAGAAGAAAACTATCAAGAATTAAAAGAAAATCTAGAAGAAATAAACTTGAAAACCTATCTAAGTGGAGAATACGACCAAAATAATTGTATATTAGAAATTCATGCTGGAGCAGGTGGAACCGAAAGTTGCGATTGGGCAAATATGCTTTACAGAATGTATACAAGATATCTAAAAAAAGAAGGATATAAAACAGAAGAATTAGATATCCAACCAGGTGAAGAAGTAGGAATAAAAAGTGTAATGCTAATGGTAAAAGGTACAAATGCCTATGGATATCTAAAAAATGAAAAAGGAGTTCATAGACTAGTAAGAATTAGTCCTTTTGATTCAAATAAAAGAAGGCATACCTCATTTGCAGCAGTAGAAGTAACTCCAGAAATAGATAAAAATATCAATATAGAAATAAATAACAGTGACTTAAAAATAGATATATATAGAAGTAGTGGCCCTGGAGGACAAGGAGTAAATACCACTGATAGTGCAGTTAGAATTACACACATACCTTCTGGAATAGTAGTAACATGTCAAAATGAAAGAAGTCAAATTCAAAATAAAGAGCATTGTCTAGAAATACTAAAAAGCAAGTTGTATGCTAAAGAATTAGAAAACTTAAATAAAGAATTAAATAATATGAAAAAAGGCCAAAAAGAAAATTCCTTTGGTTCAGGAAGAAGAAGTTATGTAATGTGTCCATATACTTTGGTAAAAGATAATGTTTCAGGATACACAACTAGTAGAGTATCTGAAGTATTAGACGGAGAAATACAAGATTTTATTATAGCGGGATTAAAAAGTAATAAAAAATAAAAAGGGAAGTGATGTAGTATGTTATTTAGAAAATTAAGGCAAAGAAAAATAAATAAAATTTTAGAAAATATTGATAAAAAAGATTTAGTTAAAAGATATTTCCTTTTAGCACTAGGATGCTTAATAGTAGCATTTTCATTTAATGTATTTTTTGATCAATATGGAATAGTTTGCTTTGGAGTATCAGGATTATCAATAATATTTAAAAGATTGGGAGTACCAACATATGTATTTATTTTAGTAGCAAACATAATTTTATTAATAGTAAGTTATTTTGCTTTAGGAAAAAAGAAAACCAAAAACGCCTTAGTTGGCTCAATAATATTTCCAATATTTGTATATCTAACATCATTCTTAGTACCACTAATAAAATTTGATAACGTAGAATTATTAGTAATAGCAATATTTGGAGGAGTATTATCAGGATTAGGATATGGAATTATATTTAAAACTAATTTTAATACAGGAGGCACTGATGTTATAACAGAAATAGTTTCAAAATATACAAAAGTAAGTTTAGGAAAAGCGACTTGGATATCAGATGGAATTGTAGTTCTTTTAGCAAAATTAGTATTCCCATGGGAAACAATACTATATGGATTTTTAGTATTATATATAATAAGCTTTATGACTGACAAAGTAGTATTAGGAATATCCCAAAGTAAAGCATTTTACATAGTAACAGAAAAGGAAGAAGAAGTAAAAGCGTTCCTATTATCAATTATCAATGGAGGAGTAACCTTAATAAATGCCAAAGGAGGATACTCAAACAGTAAACAAACATTATTATTAGGAGTAGTACCAACCAGAAAATATTTCGTAGTAAAAGAAGGACTAAAAGAAATAGATGACAAAATATTTTTCCTAGTATGTGATGCATACGAAGTAAGTAATAGGAGGCAGTAGTATGGATTATATGAAAGAAAGTATAGCCTCTTTAGAAATACTAGAACATATAAAAAAAGAAAATTTCACTCAAAGAGTATGCATATTCATAACAGGAACATTATTATATGCTCTATCATTTACAATCTTCTTTGAACCATTTAATATAGTAACAGGAGGTACGACAGGATTAGCACAAATAATAAATGCAATAAAACCAATCAATATAAGTCTGTTTGTTTTAGTAGCGTCATTTATAATTCAAGTACTTGGCTTCTTATTATTAGGATTTAAAGAAACAGTAAAAACATTATTAGGAGTTATAATACTTCCAATATTTCTAGAATTTGCAACAGTATTTACTAGTTACATAGATTTTTCTAATACCTCATTATTTCTAACAGTAACCTGTGGTTCAATAATAATGGGATTTGCCTCTGGGATTATTTTAAAATCTGGATTTTCCTTAGGAGGATTTCAAACAATTTATCAAATAATATATAAATATTTAAGAATCTCAGTAGGGAAATCTTCTTTAATATTAAATGGAACACTAATATTTATAAGTGGATTTTTCTTTGGCTTTTCTAATGTATTATATGCTATAGCAGGATTGTATATAGGTTCTTATATTACTGATAAAGAAATATTAGGAACATCAGTCTGTAAAACTTTCTATATAGTAACAACTAAAGAAAAAGAAGTAAATGAATTTATAATATCAAATTTAGGCCATAGTGCCACTATAATAGACGGAAAAGGAGGGTACACCGGAGATAAGAAAAAAATACTAATGTGTGCAATCCCAACTAGACAATATTTTCTGATGAAAGAAATAGTAAAGGAAATAGACGAAAATGCTTTCTTCGTAGCAACAGACACCTACGAAATAAATGGAGGAAGATAAAATAAAAAATTAAGTAGAAAAAAATATATAAAAATGATATAATAAAATAATATGAAGGTGATATGATGGAATTAATAAGAATAGATAACGTTCAAAAAACCTATAAAAATGGAGTAGTAGCTCTATATGATTTTAATTTAAGTATAAAAAAAGGAGAATTTGTCTTTGTAATAGGAGCATCAGGTTCTGGAAAAAGTACTTTAATAAAAATGTTATACAGAGAAGAAAAACCAGATAAAGGTTCAATTATAGTAGGTGGAATAAATGTAGCAAAACTAAAAAACAGAAAAGTATATCTATTAAGAAGAAAATTAGGAGTAGTATTCCAAGATTTTAAACTACTACCAAAATTAACAGTTTTTGAAAACGTTGCATTTGCAATGGAGGTATTTGGATATGATAAAAGAGAAATACAAACAAGAGTGTTAGAAGTATTAGAATTAGTAGGACTTAAAAATAAAGTAAGACAATATCCAACCCAATTATCAGGAGGAGAGCAACAAAGAGTTGTAATAGCAAGAGCAATAGTCAATAGACCTAAACTATTAATATGTGATGAACCTACAGGAAATCTTGATCCAGATACATCAATGGAAATAATGAGAGTCTTAGAAAATATCAATAATATGGGAACGACAGTAATAATGGCAACACACGATAGAACAATAGTAGACAAAATGAAAAAAAGAGTAATCTTAATAGAAGGTGGAAGGTTGAAAAAAGATTACGAGAAAGGAACATATTATAATGAGAGGTATTAGAACATTTCAAAGATATTTCAGAGACGCAGCAAAAAGTGTAATAAGAAATTTTTCATTATCACTAGCATCTATTTCCTGTATAGCAATAACATTAATAGTAGTATCGCTATCAATAATAGTATCATATAATGTAGAAAACTTTATGGAAACAATAAAAAAAGATGTAACAATGGTAATATTCTTAGATGGTGATACCACAGAAGATCAAAGAAAAGCAGTTGAATCTGGTATAAAATCAACGGGTAATGTAGAAAAATTAACATATAAATCAAAAGAAGATTATGCTAAAGAATTTGCTAAAGAAAATGAAACTTTAAAAACAATAATTGAAGGTTGGACAAATGAAACAAATCCATTACTAGATAGTTTCGAATTAAAAGTAAAAGACATAGAAAATATAAAAGATACTGCTACAACTATAAAAAAATTAAAACATGTAAATAGTGTAAAGTATAGTGAAGATACAGTAGAACAATTAGCAACCATGTTTAGTGCAATAGAAAAAGGATGTATTATAGCAGTTATAGCGCTAATATTAGTAACAGCATTCTTAATAGCAAATACAATAAAGTTAGCAATATATTCAAGAAAAAGAGAAATAGAAATAATGAGATTAGTTGGAGCATCAAATATATCTATTAAAGTTCCATTCATAATAGAAGGATTATTTTTAGGAGTAATAGGTTCAATAATTCCAATAATATTGACAATCTATGGATATATATCAATCTATGACTTCTTTGGTGGTAAAATATCAACATTTGCAAAATTAATTGAGCCAACACCATTTGTATATCTATCATCAGTACTATTACTAATAATAGGTATCCTAGTAGGTATGTTTGGAAGTTACCAAGCAGTAAAGAAATACTTAAAAGTATAGTATTTCTTTTTTTGTCAAACAATACATCAAAATAAAGAAGTATAATCCAATGTTTAAAAGTAAAAATAAAGTTTAAATATTTCCAAACATACATTTAAGTTTGTACAAAAAATTATATTTGAAATAGTTAGATAAAATGTTATAATAAAAGATAAGAGAAAGAAGGAATAGAATATGAAAGTATCAAACATAGGATTGATAGAAACAAAAATCAAAAAATTAGATGAACAATTTCCAGTACAAGATATGTTATTACAAACGGGACAAATCGACCAATTTGCAAGTGGAATTTATGCATACGGACATATCCCATTTTTAGTAAAAAGAAATATTAATGACATTATTATTAACACACTAACTAAATATGGTTGTTCCCTAATAAATTTACCAATCTTACAACCGGAAAATATTTGGGTTAGTTCTGGAAGATTAGATAGATATGTAAGTGAAGATGTTATGTTTAGATGTCTAACTGAAAAAGGTAATTTTTGTTTAGCTCCTACAGCGGAAGAAGCAGTGGTAGAATTTGCCAAATCTAGATTGACTTCATACAAAAATTTACCTGTTACATATTTTCAAATTGGTGAAAAATTTAGAAATGAAATTAGAACAAGAGGATATTTATTAAGAGGAAAATCTTTTGAAATGATGGATGCATATAGTTTCGGAAAAGATGCAAGAGATTTAAATATAGAATATGAAAGAATTAAGAAAGCTTACTTAGAAATATTTAGTGAATTAGAATTAAATGTTCAACCTGTTGGTGCAGATAATGGTGCAATAGGTGGAGCAAAATCAGAAGAATTTATGTGTGTTTCGAGAATGGGTGAAGATAATATTTTATATGATAAAGCAACAGGAAAGCTAATAAATAGTGAATTATTAGAAAAAGAAAATGCTAAAGAATATATTAAGGAAACTTATGGAATTACGGATTTAAATAATCTGGAAGTAAGAAAAGCTTGTGAGTTAGGTCATATATTTCAATTAGGTGAAAAATATTCCAAAAGCATGAATGCATCATATATAGCAGCCGATGGCAAACAAAAATATTATAGCATGGGATGTTATGGAATTGGTGTATCAAGAACCCTAGCAATGGTTTATGAAAATAGTTTAGTAAAAAATGAAAAAGATGAGTTTTCGAGTATATCTTTACCAATTAATATAGCACCATATTCTATATATATAATTGCTAAAACAGATGATAAAAATAAACTTGAATATGCTGAAAAATTGTACGAATTATTAATACATGAAGGAGTTAAAGTACTTTTTGATGATAGAGATTTTTTAAGTATAGGTGCAAAACTAAAAGATAGCAAAATTACAGGAATACCTTATACCTGTGTATTAGGCAAAACACTAGATGAAGGTTACATTACAATTGAAAACAATAAACTTGGAACTAAATCAAATGTAAGCATAAACGATATTGTAGATATTTTAAAACAGTTTGAGATATTAAGAAAAAATAAATTCAGTATAGAAGATATATTATTACAGAATGAGAAATCCATAAATGATTGCCAATAAAGAAGAGTAAAAAAATCTAATACAAAGTTTAATATTGAATTTTATTAAAAGATAAAAATTGATACAATAATTATTAGAAATAATAGTAGGTATGTTTGGAAGTTACCAAGCAGTAAAGAAATACTTAAAAGTGTAGTATTTCTTTTTTTTGTCAAACAATACATCAAAATAAAGAAGTATAATCTAATGTTTAAAAGTAAAAATAAAGTTTAAATATTTACAAACATACATTTAAGTTTATATAAAAAATCAAATTAAAATATTGATAATATTCTTAAAATATGGTATCCTATTAATGTATAAAATAACAAGGTAGGTGATAATTTTGAGTTTTAGAAAAACAATGTTAATAATAACAATTATCACTATAACAGTATTTCTTTTATCACTAGCAACAAGTTATGCTTGGTATTCCTATAGCGGAGGAGCAACGGATTGGGACAGTGTAACCAGTGATGTGGATTTAAATGTAATATATGCTCAAAGTAAAATAATAAAAACTACGACAAGTGTACCTATAAAAGATGAAGAAAAAGAAAAGTATGCAGACAAAAACATCTTTACAGTATCTTCCCCAAAGGAGTTATATGATCATCAAATATTTTTAACTATATCATTAATCAATATTAAAATAGATGATGACTTAAAAACAAAAGACTTCAAATATGAATTATTGCAAGATGGCCAAGTTATAGCAAGTGGTACAGGTCAAGATTTAACGGATAAGGTCAAAATACTAGTAGATAAAATAGAAATAAATCCAGTAAAATCATACACATTTGCCCTTAGAATATGGTTAAGTGAAACTGGAGAGAATCAAAATAACTTAATGAATAAATCATTTCAAGCTCAAATTCAAGTAGACAGTGTAGCAAAAAAGTAAACACAAAGTATATTGTGTTTATTTTTTTGTCAAAGTATATTATAATTATTATGGTGATAGTATGAAAGATAAGGAAAGGTTAAAGTTAAGCATAAAAAGCATTGAAGATTTAGAAAAATTAAAAGAAAATAAAGAGTGTAAATATGTAAACATAGATATAACAAATCCCAATCCGAAAATAATTGATTATCTACTAACAAACGGACAAAATCTATCATATACAGCTATGATAGAAGAAAAAGCTGGTTATATCTATATTGACTATGAAACATTTAGAAAAGGACAACTCCTAATAAATGAAATTATTAGAAGCATTCCCGCTAATTTAACTAAATTAGAAAAATGTAAATACTTATATGTAAAACTAGGCTCTTTTATAGGGTATGATATAAACTCTATAGAAGAAAAAAATGAAATTCTAAATCTTTCTACTATCTACACCGTAAAAAACATCTGGGGGTGTATGTCAAATAGTAAAGGTACAAATAAATCATTTACAGAATTATTTTATTACCTATGCAGATTAGCAGATATCGATTGTAAAATAATGTTAGTAAATGAATATGGATACCAAAAAAATATTGTTAGAATAGACAATATAGAAATAATTACTGACATCACCAAAGATATTCCATATATACAAAGTGGCTTTCAAACAAGACTTTTTGGAAGTTATAATAGCGATATAGAATTAGATAGAAAGATTGGCTATATAAAAGACATTTACAATGATAAAAAATTAGAATTATCATTAAAAGGATTAAATTTTATTAAAGATGATATAGTAAAATACTTATTAATAAAAACTCAAAATATAATAAAAGTAGCAAACATACAACCAGTAGAACTAGGAATTATATATAATGAAATCTTTAGAAAATTTTGTCCAGACAAACAAGTAAAAATTAATAACTTATACATAGATTCCAATAATACAAAAGAACATTTTATATTAATAAGTTATAATGGAAGACATTATAGTTTTAATTATAGCAAGAATACATTTGTAGAAATTAAAGAGATAGATTTACAGAAATTTATAAGTAGTGGTACAATCATGTTATACAAGAATGAAGAAATACCAATAATTAACCACAATAAACTAAAAATTGCATAAGAAAGCAGGTAAAAAGATGAATATAGAAACACTTAACAATCCTCAAAAAGAAGCAGTAAAACACATAGACGGACCAATGCTAGTTCTAGCAGGAGCGGGGTCAGGAAAAACTAAGGTATTAACTAGCAGAATAGCATACCTAATAGAAAATGGAATTTCTCCTGCAAATATTTTAGCAATAACATTCACAAACAAAGCAGCAAGGGAAATGAAAGAAAGAGTAACAAATTTAATAGGTAGTGATGCTAATTATATTCAAATCTCAACATTTCACTCATTAGGATTAAAAATCGTAAAAGAAAATGCTGGGTTTTTAGGATATGATAGAAATTTTATAATATTAGATAGTGATGATACCTTAACGGTAGTAAAAAAAATAATAAAAGACATGGGACTAAATCCTCAATATTATAACGCAAGAGAAATAAGAAATAAAATAAGTTCTGCTAAAAATGAATTAATTACCCCAGAGCAATATCATAATTTAGAATTTGATGAAAAAGTAGTAGATATTTATAAAAAATATCAGCAAAAATTAAAAATAAACAATTCTGTGGATTTTGATGATTTATTAATACTACCAATAAAATTATTTAAAACAAGTAAAACGATTTTAAATAACTATCAAGAAAGATACAAATATATATTAATAGATGAGTATCAAGACACAAATCAAGCTCAGTATGTATTCAGCAAAATGCTAAGTGAAAAATACAAAAATATATTTGTAGTAGGTGATAATGATCAAGCAATATATGCCTTTCGTGGAGCAAATTTTAAAAACATACTAAATTTTGAAAAAGATTATCCAAATTGTAAAACAATTTTATTAGAAGAAAATTATCGTTCAACAAAAACAATTTTAAATGCCGCTAATAGCGTTATAAAAAATAACAAAGAAAGAAAAGATAAAAATCTTTGGAGTAATAATGAAGATGGAGATAAAATAAAATATATCCAAACAAATAATGAAAAAGAAGAAGCTGATTATGTGGCAGATGAAATTAAAAAATTAGCAAGTAACGGTACAAAATATGATGATATTGCAGTTCTATATAGAACGAATGCTCAATCCAGAGTAGTTGAAGAAGCAATGTTAAAATCAAATATACCATATAAAATAATAGGTAGTTTTTATTTCTATAATAGAAAAGAAATAAAAGATTTATTATGTTATTTAAGGCTTATAAATAATCCAAAAGATGATGTAAGTTTAACAAGAGTTATCAATGTTCCAAAAAGAGGAATAGGTGAAAAAACAATAGCTACTATTGCAACTATAGCAGATTCTGAAAATATATCATTATTTGAAGCAATATCTCAAGGAAAAGAACAAGGATTTAAAAATTTAATATTAAGCCTAAAAGAAAAAAGTGAAAATCTATCACTAACAGAATTAGTAGATTTAGTTTTAGAAAAAAGTGGTATGAAGCAAGAATTAGAATCAGAAAAAACACTAGATAATGAAATAAGATTAGAAAACCTAGAAGAATTTAAATCTATAACAAAAAATTATGAAGAAGAATTTGGAGTAATATCATTAGATGATTTCTTAAATGAAATTTCATTGGTATCAGATGTGTCAGAACATACAGAAGAACAAAATAGAGTTAGTTTAATGACAGTCCATGCAGTAAAAGGACTAGAATTTGATGATGTCTTTGTAGTAGGGATGGAAGAAGGAATATTCCCACATTACAACGCAATAAACGATGGTAGTGCTCAAGCAATTGAAGAAGAAAGAAGATTATGCTATGTTGCAATTACCAGAGCAAAGAAAAAGTTATGGCTTTTAAACTGTAAAAGAAGAATGCTATTTGGTCAATTACAAATAAATCCACCAAGTAGGTTTATGAATGAAATAGATGAACAATATATAGAAAAAGAAAATAACAAAACAGGAATAATAAATAAAATATCGAATTTTTCAAAAGATAAAATGTTTAATAAAACAAATGTTGATTATGCTGTAGGAGAACAAATCAAACACACAGAATATGGAATTGGAGTAGTATTAGCAGTAGATAAATCAATAATGACAGTGGCATTTCCATATCCAATAGGTACCAAAAAATTAATGAAAAATCACAAAAGCATATCAAGAATAGACATTTGTTAGAAAAAATAAAAAAAAATTCAATTTAGGGGTTCAAATTTCTAAAATATATGATATAATATTAGAGAAATTTGAGTTTCATGTCTCCTTAGCTCAGTTGGTAGAGCAACTGACTCTTAATCAGTGGGTCTGGGGTTCGAGCCCCCAAGGGGACACCATTTTTATTTAAAAAGTATAAAAAAATACTTGTCAACCTAGAAACTTTATGTTATAATGTAAAGGCAAGACGAAAAACGGACTTGTAGCTCAGGTGGTTAGAGCGCATGCCTGATAAGCATGAGGTCGATGGTTCAAGTCCATCCAGGTCCACCATATATGGCCAGTTGGTGAAGCGGCTTAACACACTGCCCTTTCACGGCAGCATTCATGGATTCGAATTCCATACTGGTCACCAATTTGATAATCAAGATGCTAATTAGCATCTTTTAATTTAAAACAAAGATGAGGACAAGATTATATTGATACTATTCAAAGAGAGTTGGAATAGCTGAGAACCAATAATAAGCCAATATAGTTACTACCTCTAAGCGAGACAAAAAAAGTCTCCGGCTTGAAAACCGTTACCTAATTAAGTCCCAAAAAGGATGGTACCGTGTCTAAAAAACACTCCTTATATAAAGGAGTGTTTTTTTATATAAATAAGTAGATAGGAGAGAGAAAAATGAGAAATTTTAAAGAAGAAGAAAGTCTAAATATGTTAAACCATAGTTGCGCACATCTTTTAGCCCAAGCAGTAAAGCATTTATATCCAAACGCTAAATTTTGGGTAGGTCCAGTTATAGAAGAAGGATTTTATTATGATATTGACCTAGGAGATGAAGTAATAAAAGAAGAAGACTTACCTAAAATAGAAAAAGAAATGAAAAAATGTGCTAAAGACAACAAGAGAATAGTAAGAAAAGAATTATCCAAAGAAGAAGCATTAGAAATGTTTAAAGATGATCCTTACAAAATTGACTTAATAGAAAGAATGAATGATGGAGAAACAATAACTTGTTATACACAAGGAGATTTTACAGATTTATGTAGAGGTCCACATGTAGAAAGTACAAAATGCATGAAGTATTTTAAATTATTAAAAGTATCTGGTGCATATTGGAAGGGAGATTCCAATAATAAAGTATTACAAAGAATATATGGAGTATGTTTGCCTACTGAAGAAGAACTAAAAGAACATCTTGATTATCTAGAAGATTGTAAGCAAAGAGATCACAGAAAAATAGGAAAAGAATTAGGAATATTTATGTTTGCTGATTTAGTTGGAAAAGGATTACCAATGTGGTTACCAAATGGCTTTATTGTTAGAAGATGTCTATCAGATTATATAATGGATAAAGAGATAAAATTAGGTTATAAACATGTAATGACACCATCATTAGGTAACGTTGAATTATATAAAACAAGTGGACACTGGGATCATTATCAAGAAGATATGTTCCCTGCAATGGAGTTAGATGATGAAGCCTATGTATTAAGACCAATGAATTGTCCGCATCACATGATGATGTATAAAAACTCACTTCATTCTTATAGAGATTTACCATTGCGTATAGCAGAAATAGCAAACGATTTCAGATTTGAAGCAAGTGGAGCCGTATGCGGAATTGAAAGAACTAGAGCATTTACTCAAAACGATTCTCATATTTTCTGTAAGCCAGATCAAATAAAAGAAGAATTCAAAGGAGTAATAAATTTAATCTTAGATGTATACAAGGATTTTGGCTTCAAAGATTACAGTTTTAGACTAAGTTTAAGAGATAAAAATGATACTGAAAAATATTTTGGTAATGATGAATTATGGGAAAAAAGCGAACAAGAACTTAGAGAAGTATTAAAAGAATTCGGAGTACCATTCTATGAAGCAGAAGGAGAAGCCGCTTTTTATGGACCAAAATTAGACGTTCAAGTAAAAAGTGCAATAGGTCATGATGTAACATTATCAACTGTACAATTAGATTATCAATTACCAGAAAGATTTGAATTAGAATATATAAGTGAAGCAGGAACAAAAGAAAGACCAGTAGTAATTCATCGTGCAATATTAGGTTCATTAGATAGATTTATTGCATTTTTACTAGAAGAAACAAAAGGTAATTTACCACTATGGCTATCACCAAATCAAGTAAATATAATTCCAGTAAATAATGAATATCATTTAGAATATTGCCAAAAATTAAAACAAAATTTAGAAAAACATAATATAAGAGTTGAAATAGATGCAAGAGATGAAAAGTTATCATATCGTATGCGTGAATCTCAAACAAAGAAAAATCCATATACACTAATTATTGGAGATAAAGAAAAAGAAACAAATACAATAAGTTATAGAATCCATGGCAGCAATGATACAACAAATATGGCAGTATTTGAGTTTATAGAAAAACTACTTAAAGAAATTGAAGAAAAAACTAATACATTAAAGTCATAACAATTAAGTTTATGACTTTTTCTCATCTTAAAAATGTAAAATAAAATTTCATATCTATACTTTTTAAAACATATATAGTATAATGAAATTGTGGTGATTTAATTGGAAGAGAAGGCATTAGAAATATTAAAAATATTTAATGAGAAAGGTTATTCAGCATACATTGTTGGAGGTTACGTAAGAGATAAATTACTTGGCACTAAAAGTAATGATATAGATATTTGCACTAGCGCTACTCCAAAAGAAATAAAAGAATTATTTGATACAACTTCTCAAGAACAATATGGATCAATTCCTGTGATTTATAAGAATAATATTTTTGATATTACAACATATAGAAAAGAAATAAAATACGAAAAAAATAGAAAGCCAATCAAAATAAAATACATAAAAAAAATAAAAAAAGATTTATTAAGAAGAGATTTTACAATAAATACTTTATGTATGAATGAATTTGGTGAAGTGGAAGATATTCTAAATATAAAAGAAGATTTAGATAAAAAAATAATAAAAACAGTAGGAAATCCAAGATACAAAATAAAAGAAGATTCTCTTAGAATTTTAAGAGCAATAAGATTTTCAACTATACTAGACTTTACCATAGAACCAAAAACTAAACATTTCTTAGAAAAATATGGCTACTTATTAAAAAAACTATCATATCAAAGGAAAAAAGAAGAGTTAAATAAAATATTTTCAAGTGCTAACAAAGAAAAAGGAAGAAAATTATTAATAGAATTAAAACTAGATAAGCAACTTGACTTACATTACTTACAAAATATAGAATTATGTGATAACTTAATAGGTATTTGGGCTCAATTAGATGTTGATGATATATATCCATTTAATAAATTAGAAAAAGAACAAATGTCAAACATAAGAATATTACTTAATACTGATTTATATAATCCATATACATTATATAAATATGACTTATATTTAGTAACAGTAGCAGCACAAATAAAAAAATTAGATATAACAAAAATTAATAAAATATATAAAGGATTACCAATATTAAGCAGAAAGGATATAGATATAAAACCTATTGAAATATCCCAAATACTAAATAAAAAACCAGGTAATTATTTAAAAGAAATAGTAACTGATTTAGAAGAAAAAATAGTTAGTAAAACTTTAAAGAATAATAAAGAAGATATAGAAAAATACATTATAAAAAAATATAAGAAGGACTGATTCAAATGAAATACATCAAGAAATTTATTTTAATAATTATAGTGTCACTATTAATAATGTGGATTGCACTATTTTATGTAGTTAATGTTAATAAAAATTATCAATCTAAATTAATAAAAGAAGTAGAAAATAAATATAAAACAGAAGAAAAAATAAAATCTGTTAATAAATATGACAACAACTACATAGTAACAACAAAAAATAAAGTAATAGTATTAGATTCAAAATATAATAACATCAAAGAAGAAGATTTATCATCACTAGCAGAAAATATCAACGAATATACACTAATATATAAAAATAATAAATTGATGTATGAAAAGACAATTCTAAAAAAAGATAAAGTAATATATGAATATTATGATGCTTATACATATGAATATGTAAATAATTTAGTATTGGAGGGATAATTTATGGAAGAAAAAATAGTTAATTTACTAGCATCAAAGCCATTAATAGTACCAAGAATACTATTCCAAAATTATAAAAAAATAAATATAACAGAAGAAGAATTAATAATTTTAATATGTTTAATAAATATCGGAGAAAAGATACCATATAATCCAGAAAGTATTTCCAAAGAGTTAGGTATGGATAAATTTAAATGTATGCAAATGATAAGTTCATTAGAAGAAAAAAATATAATATCAATAAAAGTAGAGCCAAATGCAAAAAATGAATTAGAAGAATATATATATCTTGATTTAATGTATCAAAAATTATTTAATAAAATAATAGATTCAAATGAACCAAAGGAAAATAAAGAAGAATCAAAAGATATATTTACAGTATTTGAAACAGAACTAGGAAGAACATTATCAGGAATGGAATGTGAAATAATAAAAGGCTGGTTAAATGATAATATAAGCCCAGAATTGTTAAAAGAAGCACTAAAAGAAGCAGTTTACAATGATGTAAAAAATCTAAAATATATTGACAGAATAGTTTACAGTTGGAAAGAAAAAGGAATAAAAACAAAAGAAGATGTAATGAAAAATAAAATTAATTACAGAAAATCTCAAAAAAGTAAAGGTCCAGTATTTGACTATAACTGGTTAGAAGATGAATAAGATGGATGATATTTTAAATTATTTAGAAGAATTATACCCTAACGCCCACTGTGAATTAGAATATAAAAAAGATTATGAATTATTAATAGCAATAGTTTTAAGTGCTCAAACAACTGATAAAAGAGTAAATAAAGTAACAAAAGTTTTATTTTCAAAATACCCATCTTTAATATCATTAAAAGAAGCAAAATTAGAGAGTATTGAAAATATAATAAAAGAAATAGGAACCTATAAAAAGAAAAGTGTATTTGTAAAAAATATTGCAACAACCTTAGTAAATGATGGTTATACCAAAGTGCCAAATGATAGAAAATACTTAGAAACATTAAGTGGTGTTGGTAGAAAAACAACAAATGTATTTTTAGCAGAAATATATAATGTACCATCCATAGCAGTTGACACTCATGTAGAAAGAGTAAGTAAACGCATAAATTTAGCAAAAGAAGAAGATAATGTATTAACAGTAGAGAAAAAATTAATGAAGAAAATTCCCAAAGAAAAATGGATAAAAACCCATCATCAATTAATATTTTTTGGAAGATATCATTGCAAAGCAATAAAACCTGATTGCAGTACTTGTAAACTATCAAATATATGTAAATATTATAAGGAGAAATATAATGACAAATCTCACAAATGATAAAATAATACATATAAAAAAAGATAATATAGAGTACATACAATTTAAAAAGCTACTAGAATATAAAGATATAATTACTCATGCTTACACCCTAAAAAAAGAAAATCAAAGTTTTAAAACAAAAAATGAATTAGAAACTATAAACGCAATAGAAAATTATAAAATATTATGTAAAGATTTGAATTTAAATTATGTAAATATAATAAAATGTAATCAAACTCATACCAGTAATATCAAAATAGTATCAGAAAAAATAAATACTTTATCACCAGATATAAATTTAGAAGAATATAATGATATAGATGGTTTAATAACAGATAAGAAAGATTTAATATTATCTACTGTTAATGCTGATTGTATATTGTTTATATTACTTGATCCAGTAAAAAAAATAATAGCAAATATTCATTCAGGTTGGAGAGGTACTCTAAAAGAAATAGTAATAAAATGTGCTAAAATTATGCATAAGAATTATGGATGTGAATATAAAAATATAATTTGTTGTATCTCACCTAGTATAAGAGTATGTCACTTTGAAGTAGATGCACCAGTAGAACAGTTATTTTATCAAAAATATAAAAACTTAAAAAATATAAACAAAATAATAATACCAAAAGAAAATAATAAATATAATATAGATACGGTATTATTAAATATAACTTTATTAAAAAAATTAGGACTAAAAGAAGAAAATATAATTGATTCAAATATCTGTAGTGTTTGTAACAAAGAAAATATTAACTCATATAGAAGTGATAAAACGAATTATAATTTATCAACCATGATTATCTGTTTAAAATAGGAGGGCAATTATGATTAGTTATATATTTAGTGGCTTTAATAGTAAAGAACATTTTGGAAAAGAAGTTAGCAAATATTTTAAAAAAGATATGATAAAGTGCGAAAGTATTACCTTTATACCAGGTGAATTTGATGATATAGATAAAGTAAAAAGATATGTTGCTACAGATGTTGAATGGTTTAAGGAAATAAATATTAATATAAAAAAAGTAAATATTTTAAATGATAATATGACAAAATGTGATATGAAAAATATAATTGAAAATACAGATATTTTATTTATTATGGGAGGAAATACGCAAAAGCAAAACCAATTCTTAGAAAAATACAAGTTGAAAAAACTAATAAAAGAAACAAATGCAGTAACAATTGGAATAAGTTCTGGTGCTATTAATCTTGCAAAAAAATCATTGTGTTCCAAAGATTTAGATGATGGTGTAGAAAAGACCATTGTCTATAATGGAATAGGAAGAATTAGCTACACATTTGAACCACACTTCGATAAAAACAATCCAAATTTTTTAATTGAAAAATTATATCCATTATCAAATAAAATTAAAATATATGGATTACCCAATGAAACTGGTATTAGAATATCTGATAATAATTATGAGATTATTATGGGAGATTTATATGTAATCCATAAAAATGAAATAAAAAAATTATAATTATATTTTTAATTTTCAAATAATGATAGCACATCTATTAAAAAAAGTTACTTATTAGTTAAAAATGGTCTTTTTTTTTTTTTTTTTTTGGTAAAATTTGGATAAATAGTAGTTAATGCTATTAGAAAGGAGTTAAGTTATATGAGAGCAAAGCCTGGTGATTTACATAAACTAGATAAATATTTTAGTGATGGTAAAGATTTTGAATTTACTAAAGAGGAATATGAGAAAGTAACGGGAGCATCAATGTCAAAAAATATAAATTATATGCAGAAAAATTCAGCTTTAGCAAGGAAAGCACAAAAAAGTGGCTTTATTATCGAAATAAGACCAATTGAAGTTAATCCAATGAAAATATATTTTAAAAAAATAATCAGATAATAATCAGATAATAATCAGATAAATACAAGTGAAATAATTCAACAAAACTTAAGTAATAAATTAAGTAAAAAAGATTATAACGAAAAATAATAGAGTCAGTGAATTGTTAAAGTAATATAATGATGCGTAAAGATGGCTGATGAATACAACAAAATAAAAAATTTGAAAATGCAAATTATTTGTTTGGTAATTGGAGGTAAAATATGAAAAAGAAAATATTAGGTTTAATATTAATTGGTGTAACAATATTTGGTATAACTGGATGTGAAAAAGAAAAAAAATATTCACTTGGTGACAAGATTTCTACTGATATTGTTGATTTTACAATTGAAAATGCAAAATTAACACTAGCAATTGATTCAGAAGGAAACGCAAAAGATTATGAAGAGGGTAAAAATTATGAATACGTAGCAAGTAAAGGACACATTTACGCAAGTTTAACTCTAATTATTAATAACCTAGATAGAAGTGAATTGAATATTGATAGCGACTTTATAAAAGTTAAATACAATGGAAAAGAATCTAATGATTTAGAAATAGTTTCTTCATCAGAAGATTTAGCGATATGGGACTCAACTAGTGAAATATCACTTGAAGCAAATAAAGAATTAACATATAAAGCGTATATTGAAATCGATAGCAATGCGAAAAATTTAGAAGATGATTTTGAGGTTATAGTTGAATTACCTAAATCTGACAGTTCAAAAGAAAAATACAACTTTTTAATCACTAAATCTGCAAGAGAAAAAGTTAAAGTTAGAGAAATTACTTTAGAAACTGCTATTAACAGATATCCATTAACAGCAAGTTTGGAATATTTTGAAAAACATTTAAATGAATTTGACACATTAAACGGAACTCAAATAACTGAATTCGTAAAATCAGATGATGGAGACCGTTATCTAAAATTTGGAAGTAGCGATTATATGCATTATGAATTTACTGAAATGAAATCAAGTGGTAATAACTTAATTATTTGGCCTAGTAGAAAAGGTACTAAAGGTGCTAGTAAAGCCATGTATGATGTTGGTGTATGGAGTGTTGAGGGGGATACCTTAATAATACAATCTAGTGAATATATTATAAAAAAATTAACAGATAAAAACTATTTATTGCTTAATAAATCCAGTAACTCAATAGCAGGTTTAATGAGATAAAAAGGTGATTACATATCAAATTTGTAATCATCTTTTCAATAACATAAATATATACTAACACCATATTATATTGAAAAAATATTAAAAATCATTTTTGAAAGTAAATTGTTTTTTTACTATGCTAGTTAATTAACTTGAAAAAGTCTTTTTTTTTAGATATAATACTCTTAGGTCGTGATATTTATGAGTAGTATTATAAAAATAGATGGACTAACGTACAAAATTAAAGAAAAAATTATACTAGAAAATATAAAATTAGATATAGAAAAAAACACTTGGGTATCAATAATAGGCCCAAATGCTAGCGGTAAAACAACACTAATAAAAATATTAGCAGGAATACTACCATATAATGGTTATATAAATATAAATAACTTTGTACTTGATAATCAAAATAAAAAAGAAATAAGAAAAACTATAGCAGTAGTATTAGATGATACAGAAAATCAATTAATAAATCAAACAGTATTAGAAGAATTATCATTTGGAATGGAAAATTTGAACTATCCAAGAGCAGAAATAGAGGAAAAGATAAAACAAATATCAAAAGAATTTATGATAGAAAACTTATTAAACGAAAAAATACAAAATATAACAAACTCAGAAAAACAATTAGTAAATATTGTATCTAACTTAGTAACTAATCCATCTATTTTAGTACTAGACGATGCACTACATCAAATGGAGCCAAGTACTAAAGAAGAGTTTTTAAATAATTTAAAAAGATATAAAAAGAAAAACAAACTAACAATTGTAATGTCTACTCATAACTTAGAAGAAACATTAATTACAGATAGAGTTATAATAATAGATAACAAAAAAATAATAGCAGATTCTACACCACTATCTATTTTAAAACAAGAAAAGTTATTATCTTCTTCATCATTAGAGCAGCCATTTATAATTGAATTATCTCAAAAATTAATGCTATATAACTTAATAAATCACACTTATTTAGATAAAAGAAAGCTAGTAGATGACTTATGGAAATAGAATTAAAAAATATAAAATATGAAAAAAATAATGAATTATTACTAAATGATATAAATATCACATTCCAAAATCAAAAAATAACTTCAATAATTGGTCCCTCTGGTAGTGGCAAGTCACTAATAGGATATTTATTAGTAAATTTAATTAAAGAAACTGATGGAATAATAAGAATAGATGGTAAAAGAAATTATGATATTAATAAAATAAAAAAGAGTATTGGTTATGTATTTCAACAACCTGAAATTTGTTTTTTTAATAAAACAGTATATGAAGAATTATCATATAGCATAGAGAATTTTAATTATAAATTAGAAAAAAAAGAAAAAAGAATAAGTGAATTATTAAAAATAGTAGGCCTTAAAGAGGAAGTACTACCAAAAAGTCCAAATGAGTTAAGTAGTGGAGAAAAAGAATTGTTGGGTATAGCTTTAGCCCTAATCTTAAATCCTAAAGTAATAATATTAGATGAACCAACAGTATATCTTGACAGTAAAAATAAAAAAAATTTAATAAAACTATTAAAAAAGTTAAAAAGAGAATATCAAAAAACTATAATAGTAATATCGAATGATATAAATTTTATTTACGAAATATCAGACAATATTGTATTAATAAATAATGGAGAAGTAAAATTAAGTATAAATTGTAAAGAATTAAATAATTATTACAAAGTTTTAAAAGACAATAATATGGAAGTACCTCTAATTTTAGAATTTATAAATTTAGTAAAAGAGGAAAAAAATATAAATCTTAACAGCACTAATGACATAAATGAACTTATAAAGGAAATATATAGAAATGTTAGATAATAGATATATTTATTTAGGTGGTTATTACAATGAAGAATCTTATATTCATAAATTTAACCCAAGTATAAAAATAATAATAACATTAGTGCTAATAATTTCTCTAATTATATCAACTAGTATTTTAGATATAATTATATTAAATTTATTTATATTAGTTGTATTATTCCTTAGTAAAATAAAATTAAAAACATATATAAATACAATATTGAAATATACATTATTATTAATAACAATATTTATAATTTCTTTACTTTTATCAAAAAAAATATACTTTTCAACATATCTGTTAGTTAAATTTATAGATTTAATATTAATACTAAGTATATTAATAAAAACAACAAAACCATTAGAAATAAATATGGGACTATCTTATTTATTAAATACAAAAATAATAAATTTAAAACATTTAATTTTAAATATAACACTAATATTAATTGCAATTCCCTTAATAGAAGAAACAAGAAGGGAGATTAATAATAGTATAAATTTAAGAACCATACAATCTAATAAAAGAAATATAATTAATAAAATTAAGCAAAATATTAAAAATATAGAACCAATTTATAGATTAACCAAAAATAAAATAAAAAAAATCTATACAGTAATGGAATTAAAAAATTATTCATATTTTGCAAACAGAACAAAAAAACAATATAAAAACAAAACTACAGAGTTTATAATCTTATTATTAAGTATTATAATATTTGTATTAATAATTATTTATTAAGAAAAGAGGAGTTTAATATGAGATATTTTATAACATTTTCCTATGATGGAAGCGATTTTTCAGGATACCAAAAACAACCAAAAGCAAGAACAGTACAAAATGAATTAGAAAGAGTATTAAAACAAATAAATGGAAATAAAGAAGTTGAAGTTCATGCCTCAGGAAGAACTGATGCAGGAGTTCATGCTATGAATCAAAAAGCACATTTTGATTTAACATCTGAATTAACCTGTGAGAAGTTACAAAAAGCAATGAACTCATTATTACCCAAAGACATATATATCAAGAAGGTAGAAGAAGTAGATGAAAATTTCCATGCAAGATTTAACGCAACAGGAAAAGAATATATCTATAAAATAAATATGGGAGAATATAATCCATTAGAAAGAAAATATGTATATCAACACAATAAAAAATTAGATGTATCAGAAATGCAAAGAGCGTTAAAGTATGTAGAAGGAACACATTGCTTTAAATCTTTTACCAAAGTAGATGATGAAAAAGAAGATAAAGACAGATATGTAAGAACACTATCACAAACAAATATAGAAAGAGACCTAAAAGATGTAAACAAAATAACATTAGTTTTTATAGGAACTGGTTTCTTAAGATATATGGTTAGAAATATAGTAGGAACCCTAATAGATATAGGAGAAGGAAAAATAAAAAGTGAAGAAATAATAGAAATATTAAAACAGGAAGATAGAACCAAAGCAGGTAAAACTGCTAACCCAGAAGGATTATATTTAAAAAATGTATTTTATTAATACTATTTTTTATAGCATATAAACTATTTTTATTAATCACCACTTGGATATTTAAAAGCACCAAGTGGATAAACAAATACTTGGGTGATTGTAAACACCTGAGTTTTTTTCTTGTTTTATCCCTTAAATTATGATAAGATTATTAAAGGTGATAAAGATGGAAGACATAATAAAAAGAATTTACGATTATTCACTAGAAGAAATAATGGGAGAAAGATTTGGAAAATATTCTAAATACATAATTCAAGATAGAGCAATCCCAGACGTAAGAGATGGATTAAAACCAGTACAAAGAAGAATATTATTCTCAATGTATAAAGAAAAAAACACTTATGATAAACCTTATAAGAAAAGTGCCCGTGCAGTAGGAGATGTTATGGGTAAATACCATCCTCACGGAGATAGCTCAATTTATGATGCAATAGTAAGAATGAGCCAAAGTTGGAAAATGAGAGAACCATTTGTAGATATGCAAGGTAATAATGGATCAATAGATGGCGACTCAGCAGCAGCCTCACGTTATACAGAAACAAGATTATCAAAAATAGCAGGAGCAATGTTAAAAGATATAGACAAAGATACCGTAATAATGGCACCAAACTATGATGATACTCTTCTAGAGCCAACAGTCTTACCAGCAAAATTTCCAAACCTTTTAGTAAACGGAACAACAGGAATATCAGCAGGATATGCTACAAATATACCACCACATAATTTAGGAGAAGTTATAGATGCAACTATCTATAGAATAGAACATCCAGATTGTGAATTAGATAAAATAATGAAGTATATCAAAGGTCCAGATTTTCCAACCGGTGCTATAATAGAAGGAATAGATGGAATAAAATCAGCATATAAAACCGGAAGAGGAAAAATAATTATCAAATCACGAGCAACAATAGAAAAAAATAAAATAATAATATCAGAAATACCATATGAAGTAAATAAAGCTCAACTAGTAAAAAAAATAGATGAAATAAGAATAGATAAAAAAATAGATGGTATATCAGAAGTAAGAGATGAATCAGACAAAACAGGATTACAAATAGCAATAGATTTAAAAAAAGATGCCGATGCTACAAACATATTAAACTATTTATACAAAAATACTGAATTACAAATATCATATAACTTTAATATGATATCAATAGTAAATAGAAGACCAATGTTATTAGGAGTTATAGGAATATTAGATGCCTATATAGCCCATCAAAGAGAAGTAGTATTAAAAAGAACAAACTTTGATCTAGAACATGCTAAAGCAAGATACCACATAGTAGAAGGCTTAATAAAAGCAATATCAGTATTAGATGAAGTAATAAAGATAATTAGAGCAAGTAAAGATAGACAAGATTCAATAAATAATTTAATAAGTAGGTTTGAATTTACTGAAGCTCAAGCAACTGCTATAGTAGACATGAGATTATATAGATTATCAAATACAGACATAGTAGCACTTCAAGAAGAAAAAGCTAATCTTGAAAAAATAATGGAAGTATTACAAAAAATATTAGAAAGCAAAGCTCAACTAGATAATGTAATAAAAGAAGAATTAAAACAAGTAAAAAAAGAATATGCAACTCCTAGATTATCAGAAATAAGAGAAGAAATAACAGAAATAAAAATAGATAATACAGTAATGCTACCCAAAGAAGATGTAGTAGTAGTAGTGACAAAAGAAGGATATGTAAAAAGAGTTTCACTTAGAAGCTATGAAAAATCAAATACTGATGATCTAACATTAAAAGAAAATGATTATGTAATAGGATTATATAATATGAATACCCTAGATACATTACTAGTATTTACAGATTTAGGAAATTATTTATATATTCCAGTACATGAATTACCTGACTTAAAATGGAAAGATTTAGGAAAACATATAAGTAATATAATTAATATAGATTCAGAAGAAGTTGTAATAAATGCAATGCCAGTATATAACTTTGATGACGATATATATGTAACATCATTCACTAAAAACGGAATGATAAAAAGAACATGGCTAAAAGAATTTAAAGTTCAAAGATATTCAAAAGCAATAAATATGATGAAATTAAAACCTGGCGATAAAGTAGTAGATGTATCATATAGTAAAGAAAAAAATATTTTAATAGCAACTAAAAAAGGCTATGGTCTATGGTATGACGTAGAAGAAGTATCACCAGTAGGAATTAAAGCAGCAGGAGTAAAATCAATAAACTTAAAAGACGATACAGTAGTAAGTGGAATTTTATTTAATGCAAACACTGAATATTTATCAATAATAATGGATAAAGGAACTGCTAAAAGATTAAAATTATCTGAAATAGATAAATCATCAAGAGCAAATAGAGGATTACTACTAATGAAAGAAATAAAAAGCAATCCTAGTAAAATAATTAAAGTATATGCTCTACCAACAAAAAATGAAATAGCAGTAATAACTAAAAATTATGAAAAAGAATTAAAATTAAGTGAAATCCCAATAATGGATAGATATAGTAATGGTTCATATATAGTTAAAGATAAAATAATTGACACTCACGAACTGACTAAATTAACTTCAAAAGAAGACTTAGAAAAAGAAGTAGAAGCAGAACCGGTAGTAGAAAAGCATCAAGAATCATTAAAAGAAATAGATGATAGAATGATGACAATAGATGATTTATTAAAAAATATGGAAAAATAAGAATCAAGGATGTTTATAGCGTATTATAAACATTCCTTTTTAAATAAAAATGTAAACAATATGTCAAGATATTGAGACAAATAATAAAATATAGTATAATTTAAACAAAGAAAAGAGTGATAGAATGCATAATATTTATGTAAAAGACTTATTAAAAATATGTAAATCAGAATTAATATCAGGTAATCCTGATATGATACTAGAGAATTTTTCCAAAGATACAAGGACAATAAAAGAAAATGATATATATGTAGCAATATCTGGAGAAAATGTAGATGGTAACATTTACGCGGAAGAATCCTTTAAAAAAGGAGCATCATGCTGCATACTAGATAATTTAGACTATATAGATACCCAAAAATATAAAGATAAAACAATAATTAAAGTAGATAATACAATAGAATGCTTGCAAGAGTTAGCAAAATTAAAAAGAAGTAAGTACAATATTCCCGTAATAGCAGTTACTGGAAGTGTAGGCAAAACAAGCACTAAAGACATAATAGCAGAAGTAGTAAAAGGGAAGTACAATACATTAAAAACAGAAGGCAATTTAAATAACCATATAGGATTACCACTAACAATATTAAGACTAAAAGACGAAGAAGCACTTGTAGTGGAAATGGGAATGAATCATAAAAATGAAATAAGTGTTCTTACCAATATAGCAAAACCAACAATCTCAGTAATTACAAATATAGGCACAGCTCATATAGGAAATTTAGGATCAAGAGAAAATATATTAAAAGCAAAATTAGAAATACTAGAAGGAATGGAAAAACATTCAACATTAATAATAAATAATGATAATGACCTATTACATAAAGAATTACCAAAATTAGAAAAAGATTATAACGTAATAACAGTAGGAATAAATAACAATTCAACATACCTTGCTAAAAATATTAAAGAATATCCATTTAATAGTAATTTTCAAATTGAAAATAATGACATAGAAATAAATGTTGGTGGATTACCTTTCATATATAATAGCCTAGTAGCATATGCTGTCGGAAAGTGTCTAAATATTGATACTGATAAAATAAAAGATGCAATATATAATTTTAAACTATCTCCTCATCGGCAAGAATTAATAACAAATAAAACTGGTACTACCATTATAGACGATACTTATAATGCTAATATAGACTCAATGTTAGCAGCAATAAAAATATTAGGTCAAGTAAAAAATAAAAGAAAAATAGCCTTATTAGCAGATATGCTAGAACTAGGAGATTATGAAGAAGAATTACATAGGAAAGTAGGTAAGGAAGTAACTGATAATAATATTGATATTTTAATAACAGTAGGTCCCCTTGCAAATAAATATATAAAAGCAGAAGCAATTAAAAATAACATGGATGAACACTGCATTTACGGTTTCAATAGTGCGAATGATTCAGTAGAATTTTTAAATAAACTATTAAAAAGTAATGATATAATCTTACTTAAAGGCTCAAACTCTATGCACCTAACAAATATTGTAGAAAAAATAAAATAAAGAGTGTAAACAAATCACTCTTTTTGTCTATCTTAAAAATATTATGTTATAATAAAAATAGATTGGTGGTAATAGTATGTTTAAACTAAAAAAGAATTCATCAGAAGAAAAAATAAAAAAATCCAAAGAAATAATTAAAGAGGAAAAAAGAAAAATTAAAGAAGAAAAGAAAAAGATAAAGAATGATACTAAAAATAGCAGAAAAAAACATATTGAAAAAGAAATATATACGAGTAAAGAAGTAGCAGTTTCTATAGTAATATCAATGATACTAGGTGCTGTAATTTGTATTAGTGCAGTATTATTAACATTAAAACTAAATCATATTTTAGACTCGTATAAAGATTTAAGCAAGTTAATAGAGACATATAAAACTATAACAAATAATTATTATGGTGAAATAGATAAAAAAAAATTAATAGAAACCGCTACAAATGCAATGATGGAATCAGTTGGAGATAACTTTACAACTTATAGTAATTCTGAAAAAACAGAAAGTTTTCTAGAAGATGTAGAAGGTAGCTATGAAGGAATCGGTTGTACAGTAACTACAACAGAAGAAGGAGAAATAAAAGTAGTAAGTATGTTCGATGGTAGTCCCGCTAAAAAAGCAGGATTAAAAGAAAATGATATTATTTTAGCAATAGATGGAACAGATTACCAAGATAAAACTAGTAATGATGTAGCAGAATATGTAAAAAATAGTAAAAATAAAACCATAACTCTAAAAATAAAAAGAAATGACAAAGAAAAAACAATTAAAATAACAAGAGCAAAAATAGATATACCAGTAGTGTCAAGTAGTTTATATGAACAAGATAATCACAAAATTGGATATATATCAATATCAATTTTTTCTAAAACATCAACAGAACAATTTAAAAATCAATTAGAAAAACTAGAAAAAGAAAATATTGAAGGATTAGTAATAGATGTAAGAAATGATGGAGGAGGTTATCTATCGTCAGTTACAGATATCTCCAGCATGTTTTTAGCCAAAGGAAAAGTAATTTATAAATTAGAAAGTGAAAAAGAAAAAGAAGTAATAAAAGATAAAACTAAGGAAAAAAGAACTTATCCAATAGCAGTGTTAATAAATGAGGATAGTGCTTCCGCCTCTGAAATATTAGCATCTGCTATAAAAGAAAGTTATAATGAATTAGTAGTAGGAGTAAATTCTTACGGAAAAGGTACCGTTCAACAAACAAAACAACTAAAAGACGGAAGTATGATAAAATATACTACTCAAAAATGGTTAACACCAAATGGCAATTGGATAAACGAAACTGGTGTAGAACCAACAAATAAAGTTGAATTAGATACTAATGAGGAGACAGATAATCAATTGCAAGAAGCAATAAATTTAGTAGTAAAAAATTTAAACTAATATATAACAATTTGTCAAATAAGTAAAGAAACTAATCGTTTCCAACATATAACTACAATTTTAGACATAATGTGATATAATAAACCTGATATGCTTTAATTCTAAAAGGAGTGAGTTAACATGATAAAGTATATAATTTGTGAAGATAATTCTAATTTTCTTCAGAAAATATCAGAGGTTGTACACAAAACGATGAAAATGTATAAATTTGATTATAAAATACACAAATTTCAAGGATACAAACCCGAAATAGAAAGTCTAATATCTGATGAAAGCGATCAAAAGATCTATATTTTAGATGTAGAAATGCCAGAAGTATCAGGACTAGAAATTGCTTCAATGATAAGAGAAGAAGATACTAAAAGCACAATAATATTTTTAACATCCTATCCAGAATATAAAAATGACGTATTTTATTCGAGATTGTTAGCACTAGACTATATTCAAAAGGGTCCATTATGGGGAAATAGACTAGAAGATACAATAAAACATACTATAAAGAATATCAACAAAGGCAAAGCATTAGTGTTTAAGTATAATGGTCATGCATATAGAGTAGAGTATAATGATATCAATTATATTGAGAAAGTTCAAGAACACAGGAAATGCATAATTTATACTAAAGATGGGAAAAAATATCAAGTAACTAGCACATTAAAAGAATTACAACCCAAATTAACCTCAACCTTTCTACAAACACATAAGTCGTTTATTTTGAATGTAAAAAACATAAAACATATTGATTATCCAAATAATATAGTTACATTTAATAATAACTTTAAAGCATATCTAATATCTAATCGAGGAAAGAGAGAGTTGAAAGAGTATGTTAAAAATCATTAGTTTATTTACAGGAATACTTATTTTGGGGATTGGTGAATTAATTTTTGCTAGAATAGTTTTAGACAAAAAAATAGAAAAATCGCCAGTAAAAGTTATATTAATATTTTTATTATCAACCTTAGTATACACAGTTACAAATTTATATTTACAAGGAATATCAAAAACTATAATAATTCTAATAGTGCACGTATTAGAATTTAAAACAATATTTGATATAGAGTATCAAAAGTCTATATTATTAACGTTAGAATATATTATAATAATGATGATATCAGAAATAGTCATATTTTTTCCAATTTCAGAATTATCAGAATCAACAAAAAATTTCTTTTATAACAATATAGCAGGGACAGTAATAGGAAATATTTTAACTTGTGTGTCATTCTTATTAATAACAATTTTATTAAGAAAAAGTTTAACAAAAATTTCAAATTACAAAGTAGAAAATAATGTGAAATTAATCTTTTTCTCAATAATAACAACAATTTGCATCTTAATTATTTTTTACAATGCCTTTAAAGATGTTGAGTTAAATTTAGATTTAGTAATTAATATTTTTATTATTATTGTATTCATAGGAATATTAGTAAGTTTAATGAGACAAACAATGCAAAACGAAAGCTTGAAAAGTCAATATGAGCAAATACTAGAATTTATGACAACATATGAGGAAGAAATAGAAAAACAAAGAATACTAAGACACGAGACAAAAAATATATTTTTAGCAATAAAAGCACAATTAACCGATAACACTAATAAAAAAGAAATAGTAAGTTATATAAATAGTGTTTTAGAAGATGACATGAAAATGAGAAATGAAGAATATGCGAAATTTAAATCATTTCCTGCAAATGGTCTAAAAGGATTGTGTTATTATAAAGCACAAACTGCAGTAGATAAAAAAATTAATGTATCAATCAATATTTCACCAAGAATTAAAAATTCTCTTATATCAAAATTAACCGTAAAAGAAATAAAAGATTTAGGTAAAATTTTAGGAGTATTTTTAGATAATGCAATAGAAGCAAGCTATAATTCAGAAAAGAAAAAGATGGGATTTGAAGCATATCTAATAAACAACAATGTAAAAATAATAATATCAAATACATATAAGGGAATAATAGAAAAAGACAAAATAGGACAAGAAAAGTATTCAACAAAAGGTAAAAATCGAGGACACGGATTACTTCTTGTAAAAGAAATAGTAAGTAATAATAGTGATATGTTCGAAACAAGTACCGAAATAACAGATGAACTTTATATTCAAAGTATAGTAATAAAAAAACATTAATAATAGAAAAACTACTTAAAATAACAAGAACTCCATTTTAAGTAGCTTTTTTATGAAAATATATTTATGCCTTGTGATAAATGCAACTATTATATATAAATCTTAAAATATATTACCTACTTTCAAGATAGAAAAAACTATTGAATTTTTATTCAATAGCATTAATATTTATTTTTCTATTAAACTTTTAGGCATTTTTGGTTCATCAATAATTAATACATAGCATCCTTGAGTACCTGCACTAGCAGCAGCACCTCCTATTTTAGCTAAAATGTCAGCAATAAATTTCATATTTTTTTCTCCTTCCTTTTTACATTTATGTTTAAATTAACTAAACACCACAATTATAAGTTTTGTAATTATCATAAGGCAAATCAAACAATTTATAAACGAGAGGGTGTATCATGATTATGGCTTCTATCAAACCACATAATAGAAACCCACTAACTATGCCATCATTCAAATATATAATTAAAAACAAATAAATAACACCTTTTAAAGAACTAAGTATTTTCAATTTTGTTCTTTTCTTTTTATTAATTAAGGGTCTCTTAATTGTATCAGCAGGAGCATATTTAATTAGCAATACTATAGATAATATACATAAAATAATTTTTACATACATTGGTAAAATTGCCAAAATTCTACTTGCGTAAACTCCACCAATAAATAATGAAGTTGAAGATATCAAACAATATATACTCTTACTAGCATGTAATCCATAAGCGGAACAACGTATCAGGTTATAGCATAGAAGTAACAATAGTACTTCTTTTAGTATCCCGAGCAAATAAGCAAGTCCGAATATGACAACTAATTTTGTAATTGTCAAATACATAGTTTCCAAGCCATAAGCAATTTCTTCTAATTTGGTATCATCATAATTCCCATTAGTGCTTATAACCTTTAAAGAATAATTTAAAAACTTCTTCTTCATACCCTCACCTTGAAACCATTATAAAACAAAATAAAATTAATTGATAAAATTTATAATATAAGCAAATAAAAATAACTCTAAACTTAAAATGTAAACTGAATATTAACATTGAAAATCAAAAAAAGCATAAAAAATAACGTTGATATTTAATTTAATAGTATGATATCAACTATTACTAAATCAATTTCTTTCCATAAAAGAAAAAAAGTGATATAATATTATCACAAAGAGGAGGCATTTATGAAATTACAAATTAAAAACTTAACAGTAGAAGTAGAAGAAAAAGTTGTATTAAAAGATTTTAACTTAGAAATAAACGAAGGAGAAATCCACACTATAATGGGACCAAACGGTGTAGGTAAATCTACATTATCACGTGTAATAATGGGAGATCCTAATTATAAAGTTTTAAGTGGTGATATATTATTTGAAGGAAAAAGTATAATAAATTTAAAAACTGATGAAAGAAGTAGATTAGGAATATTTTTAGCAATGCAAAATCCAACTGAAATAGAAGGAGTAAGCAATCAAGACTTTTTAAGAACAGCAATATCCGCTAAAAATCAAGAAAGAGTAGGCCTATATGACTTTATATTAAAGTGTGAAAAATGTACAGAAGAATTAAAGATGAATAAAGATTTAATTCATAGATCATTAAACGTTGGGTTTTCAGGAGGAGAAAAAAAGAAAAATGAAGTTCTCCAAATTAAATTATTAAATCCATCATTTATAATATTAGATGAATTAGATTCTGGATTAGATGTAGACAGTTTAAAAATAGTTTGTAAGAACTTGAAAGAATATTTGAAAGAAAATCCAGACACATCTGTAATAATAATAACTCACTATAACATGATATTAAATTATTTAACACCTGATTATGTCCATATATTAAGTAATCACAAAATAGTTAAAACAGGAAATTATGATTTAGCTAAAGATATTGAAAAAAATGGTTATAATAAATATATAAATGTCATAAACGAGGAAAATAAAGATGAATAGAATATTAGTAGAAAAAGATAAAATAAAAAACTATAAAGACTCTAATATTGAAATATTAAATGACACTATATTTTTTAAAAAATCAGGAGAGTATACAATAGAGTACATTGATTGTAAAAACGTAACACTTAATATTAATGTAGATGAAAATGTAATGATCAAAATCTTTGAATATGCAGATAGTCAATCATTAAATATAAATAATATATACAATCAAAAAAAATGTAGTAACCTATTATTATTTAAATTTTATAATAATAAAGAAGTAAAAGAAGAAATAACATTTAACTTAAATGGCGAATATTCAAAAGTAGATTATCATTTTTCAAATATTTGTAGCAATTCGGAAAAATATCATATTGTAATTAATCATAACGCATCAAATACAGAAAGCTTAATAAATAACAAATCAATAACTATAGATGAATCTGATTTATCATTCACAATAGATAGTGTTCTAGCAAAAGGTAATAAGGAATGTAATTTAGATCAACAAACTAGAATAATAACACTAGATGATAGTAATGCTAAAATAGAACCAAATATGTTTATAGAAGAAAATGACGTATCAGCAAAACATGGATCAGTTATTGGTAAATTTAGAGAAGAAGAGTTATTTTATCTTTTAGCAAGAGGAATTCCAGAACAAGAAGCAATAAAGTTATTAATTAAAGGATATATATTTTCTAATTTATTAGTAGATTTAGATAAAAGAGCAAAAATATTTAATATAATTAATGAAAAATGGAGGTGAAAAAATGAATAGGGAAGACTTTCCAATGCTAAATAAAAATGAGATAATATATTTTGACAATGGAGCCACAACCTTAAAACCTCAACCAGTAATAGACGCTGTAGTAGATTATTATACAAACTATACAGCTAATGCCCACAGAGGAGATTACAAAAATAGTTTAAAAGTTGATGATACTTATGAAGGCGTAAGAAAAAAAGTAAAAGAATTCATAAATGCCAAAGAAACAAGTGAAATTGCTTTTACTGCTGGAACAACAGACAGTATGAATTTAATAGCATTTGGTTATTTTAAAAATATCTTACAGAAAGATGATGAAGTGCTAATAACTGAAAGTGAACATGCATCAAATATCTTACCATGGTTTATTCTAGCAAAAGAAATTGGAATAAAAGTAAAATATATACCACTTAGTAAAAAAAATGAAGTAATAATTGAAAATGTAGAAAAAGCAATTACCCCCAAAACAAAAGTAATATCTTTAGCACAAATTACAAATGTAATAGGAGACATAAGACCAATACAAGAAATATCATCCTTAGCACATAAGAAAAATATTTATGTAGTAGTTGATGCCGCTCAAAGTATAGCTCATACTAAAGTAGATGTTCGTGAGTTAGATATTGATTTTCTAGCATTCTCAGCTCACAAAATATATGGCCCAACTGGAGTTGGAGTAATTTATGGAAAATTTAATCTTCTAGACAAGTTAATTCCAAGAAATTATGGTGGTGGAATGAATGCAACATTTACCACAGATGGATATTTAGAATTAAGAGAAATACCAGTGAGACTAGAAGCAGGAACTCCAAATATAGCAGGTGTAATAGGATTAGGAGCAGCAATCGACTATGTAAATAATATTGGTATAGATAATATTAAAGAGTATGAACATATGTTAAAAAGATATTTAGTATCAAAACTAAAACAATTAGACTTTATAGAAATATATAATGAATTTAATTCTGGTAGCATTGTAGCATTTAATATAAAAAATGTTTTTAGCCAAGATACAGCAGTTTATTTAGACAAATATAATATTTGTGTAAGAGCAGGTAATCATTGTGCTAAAATATTAAATAACGTATTTAATGTAAACAATACCTGCAGAATAAGTTTAAGCTTTTATAACACTAAAGAAGAAATCGATAAACTAATTGAAGTATTAAAAAATAGTGGAAATATTTGGAATGAAATATTATAAGAAGGTGTAAATATGGATAGCAATTTAAAAAGAAGCATAATATTAGATAATTATCAAAATCCAGTAAATAGAAGAAAAGAAGACAATAATCCTAGTTATGAAAAATTAAATACAAGAAACGTATCTTGTATTGACAATATAGATTTATACATAAAAATAAAAGATAATGTTATAGAAGATATATCATTCGACGGAGAAGCATGTGCCATAAGTATATCTTCAACATCTATTATGACAAATATTTTAAAAGGAAAAAAAGTAGAAGAAGCAATAAAAATAATAGAAGAATACGAAAAAATGATAGATGAAAAAGAATATGATAAAGATTTAATAAAAGAAGCTATAGTATATGAAGATATTTCAAAACAACCAGCAAGAATAAAGTGTGCGACACTTACATGGAATGGACTTTATAAAAAATTAAAAGAAATAGAAGACCAAAAATAATCTTCTATTTTTCAGGAATTTTCCCTAAAAAATAATTATTAGGGATTTTTTTCTATATAATTAATAAGGCTTAAATAAAAAAATAAAAATATATATGAGGATACAAAACAATTATTTGATAATAGAGAGGCGAACAACAGATACGAAATAGTAGAAAGAACTATAGTAAAAGATATTAAGTATTCAAAAAATGCTAAAAAGAAAGATGTTATTAAAACAAAAATAAAGAGAGAACGAAGACAATAACAGAGATAAAAGCAGGAAATAAAGTATTAGTAGATAAGTATACTCAAACTAAGAAAAATAATGTTATAACGGTTACAATTTATGAAAAAATTGTAACAAGAAAAGAAGTATGGGATGATATCTTTGAATTAACTGGATATGACAAAGAAGTAAGAGTATTACGTTCATTAGAAACTAATTATAATAATAGAAAAGAGAGGGTACAAGAATTATATGTGGTAACAAATATACTGAATCACGATGTAGAAACAATTTTAAAAATAATGTATTCAAGATAGAATATAGAAAATTGTGGCTTTAGGATTCTAAAACAAAGGTATAATATTAATCATATCTTTATAGGAGAATTAAATGCAATTAATTATATAGTTCAAATGATATTTTTGGTATTTAATCTATTAAAACTATATACAAAGTATAGATTAAAAATAGAAATAAGTGTATCTTGGGATATAATATTTAAAATTTTTGAAAGGGATTTTCATAGTGACAAAACATTAATAAAATTATTTAATCCACCAGGATAAAGTAGAAATTTTAAAAAAATACCGATTTTTCGATTGGGGTATTTTGTGCCTTTTTTGATATTAGTAAAAATCAGACTCAAATACCATAGCTACTGACTTTGAATAATTTTAAGGAAAATTTCTGAAATTTTTTGTTTTAGGTTGCGGACATAGTCTGCCGTATGTTATAATTATAATAGGATGTGATCTAGATGAATATAGAGTCATTAATAAAAGAAGTAACAGAAAAATACCACTTAACAAAAAAAGAGCAAGAAAAAATATTAGATATTTATAAAGATGATAAAAGAAGTATTGTATCGTTAGAAGTGGAAATAAATTCTTTAGCAGACTATTATAACTGGCAAAATAAAGTAGAAAAAGCCATTAATGAAGCTCCACCACTACAACCAAATCAAAATTATTATATAAGAACTTATGATGAAAAAAGTAATATAATTTTACAAGGTGTAAATATAGAAAAAATATCAGATACAACAAGTGGAGTAAATAAAGTAGAAAAAGTTCTTATAGACAATAAATATAAGGCATATAAAAAGAAAGACATAGTAGATGTAGCAGATAATGACTTAGAAATAGTAATTTGCCAAATAGGAAATTTATTAAATGTAAGTGGTGCCGAAGAATACACCGTATATAATGCTAACAAAGAAAAAGATTCAATCATTAGCAGAAGTGTAGCTGATACAGAATACGAAGAATTTTACGACTTTACTAGTTTATACATAAAAGTTAATAAATACATAAAAGAAGGAAAAATAAAACATTCTAAAGTATCAGATTATGAAGAATTTAAGTTTAGTAACAGCAAAGAAGATTATATAAAAGTTATAGAAAAAAGTATTCAAATAATAAGGTCATTACCAATGATAAGTCAAAAAGATATAAGAAGTATAAAAGCCGCATATTTTGATATGATGATATTCGGATATATTACCAATCAAGTAGATAGAAATCTAAATAACTATGGATTAATTTGTAACAAAAAAACAAAAGAATACAGATTTGCCCCATTATTTGATAACAGTATCATCTCATTACCAAATTTAGATGAAACTCAATGTAGTTTCAATGGATATATATGTTCTAGAAATAAATTAATAGATTGTCTATTCGAAAACTACTATGAAGACATAAAAGAAAAAGTAACATATATAGTAAATAATAAAACAAGATTGATTCAAATAATAGACATAATAGCAAAACAAAATCTTGACATAAAAAGTTACAATCTATTAATGGAAAAAATAATTAAAAATATTTCTTACATAGAAGAAAAATATCTAGAAAAAAATAATATTATAGCAACAGAAAATGCCGGATATGTAAACGTATTAAATATGTTTATAATGTTAGCACTATTAACTACTATCTCAATATCTATTGCATGTTTCTTATTAAGACGGTAAAAAAAAAGAATTTATGGTTATTTGCATAAATTCTCTTTTTTTTTCCAAAAATTTAGTTTATAATAGTAAAGAAAAAGGTGATTTTATGAAATTAACAGAGCAAGTAGTAAAAGAAATATCAAGTATAAAACAAGAACCAAAATGGATGACAGATTTCAGAGTAAACTCATATAAATCATTCGTTCAACATAAAGAACCAAACTTTGGACCAAAGTTAAATATAGATTATGACAGTATAACATACTACAAAAAAAGAGAACAAGAGTTAACAAATAATTGGAATAATGTAAACTGTAAAGTAAGAGATTTATTTGATGATTTAGGAGTAATAAAAGCAGAAAAAAATTATTTAGATGGAATAGGAGCTCAATATGATAGTGAAGTAATATATCATAATATGATAAAAGAATTAGAAGAAAAAAATGTAATATTTATGGATACTGATTCTGCATTAAAATATCATGAAGACATATTTAAAAAATATTTCAATAAACTTGTAAAATATGATGAAAATAAATTTACGGCACTAAATGGAGCTGTTTGGAGTGGAGGTACATTTATATATATTCCACCCCATACAAAACTAGATAGACCATTACAAAGTTATTTTAGAATAAATAGTAAAAATATGGGACAGTTTGAAAGAACATTAATAATAGTAGACGATGATAGCGAACTTCATTATATAGAAGGATGTACTGCCCCAACATATACAGAAGATGCATTGCATGCTGCAGTAGTAGAAATATATGTAGGTAAAAATTCTAAATGCCGATACACGACAATTCAAAATTGGTCAAGTGATGTATACAATCTAGTTACTAAAAGAGCAATAGTAGAAGAAAATGGATTAATGGAATGGGTAGACGGAAATGTAGGAGCAAAAAGTAATATGAAATATCCAGCTTGCATATTAAAAGGAAAATATGCAAGAGGAAGTTGTATAACAGTAGCATCCGCATCAGCAGGTCAAATTCAAGATACAGGAGCAAAAATGATCCATTTAGCACCCTATACCAAAAGTAACATTGTTTCTAAATCTATAGCGTCTAACGGAGGAAATGCAACCTACAGAGGATTAGTTAAAATCACAAAAGAGGCTCATCATTCAAGTGCAAGTGTAAAATGTGATACAATAATATTAGATGAAAAATCAAAAAGTGATACAGTACCAACAAACATAGTAAACAATAAAACATCATTTTTAGAGCATGAAGCTACAGTATCTAAAATAAGTGAAGATAAATTATTCTATTTAACAAGCAGAGGAATAGATGAAGATACTGCTAAAGAATTAATAATTTTAGGATTTGTTAATGAATTTAGAGAAGAACTTCCTATGGAATATGCAGTAGAATTAAATAGATTACTATCATTAAATATAAATTCTGACTAAAATTGCAAAAAATTGCAATTTTTTTAAATTTTACCAATTTTTTTCAAAATCAAAAATTAATACCAAAATAAATGTAATTTTTTTAAAAGCTAATATACAATTTAAAAAAAAGATATAAATAAAAGTAAAGAATATGAAAAAGATGAAAATTATCCCTTTAAAAATCAAAAAACATCGATTTGCCTTATAAATTAGACTATGCTATATTTAAACGCGAAGGAGGGATAATCATGTTGAATCAAGTAGTTTTAGTAGGAAGATTAGTAAAAAATCCAGAATTACAAATAACTGATAACGGTAAAAAAGTAACGACTATAACTTTAGCGGTTCCTAGAGGTTATAAAAATTCAAATGGAGAATATGATACTGATTTCCTAGATTGTACACTATGGACAAACGTAGCTGAGAATACAACAGAGTATTGCCAAAGTGGCGATATGATTGGTGTAAAAGGACGTATTCAAACTAGAGTTATTGAATCTGATGATGGTACAAGAAAGAAAAAAACAGAAATAGTAGCAGATAAAGTAAGTTTTTTAGCATCATCAGCAAACAATAAAAATGCAATAAAAGATCAAGTAAAAAAAGAAGCAACTCAAAAGAAAAATCAAACTAACAACAATCATTAACAATTAATGTCAATAATGCTTATAATAAAATCTAAAATCGTAAAAAAAATAAGATATTAAAAATACTTTAAAAAAAAAGCAAAAAAATTCAAAAAAAACATTGCAAAAAAAATAAAAGTATGGCATACTATTACTTGTTAGTTTAATATTAATTAAATTTCTATGTTTTTTAAGCAATAATTAATATTAACTTTAGTGATAATCAATTTTTTGAAAGAGGGATTTTAGATGTTAGTTGGAAAAAGAATTAAAGACATGAGATTAGAAAAAGGCATGTCACAACAAGAATTAGGAGATTTAATAGGAGTAACAAAAGTATCTATATGTGGTTATGAAAATGGAACTAGAACACCAAGCCTAGAAACATTTGGTATTTTAGCAGATATATTTGAAACAACTACAGATTATCTATTAGGTAGAGAAGTACCTATCGTAAATGAAGAAGCAAATGAATACATAGGTTCAATATCTAAAGATGATATAGAGATAATTCAAGAATTAAGACATTATCCAAATTTATATGCAAAATTAGTTAAAGATGTAAAAAGATACGTTAGTTTAATCAACAAGAAAATGAGATAGTAAGTAGAAAAAACTACTTACTTTTATTATTATATGGTATAATAAGTTTAACGAAAGGAAATGATAATTATGGACATTAAAGAATTATATCAGAAAGATTATATAGAAAAAGAAGTAACAGTACAAGGATGGATAAGAAATCATAGAAAGCAAGCTCATTATGGATTTATAGATTTATCAGATGGAACTTGTTTTAAACACCTGCAAATAGTATATGATGATAGTTTATCTAACTTTGAAGAAATAACAAAATTAAAAATAGGAAGTGCAATTACTGCAACAGGAATATTAAAAAAATCTCCTAAAGATAACCAAGATTTTGAGTTAACATTAGAAAGATTCAAATTAGAAGGAGACTGTCCTGATGAGTATCCAATTCAACCTAAAAGGCATACTAGAGAGTTTTTAAGAGAACAAGCATATTTAAGACCAAGAACTAACTTATTTCAAGCAGTATTTAGAATCAGAAGTATGACCGCATTTGCAATACACAAGTACTTTCAAGACAATGGTTATGTATATGTAACTACACCAATAATTACTTGCGCTGATTGTGAAGGCTCTGGAGAGATGTTTAACATAACAAAGTTTGATTTAGATAAACTTCCAAAAGATAAAGATGGAAAAGTAGACTTTAAAGAAGATTTATTTGGAAAACCAGCCTTTGTAACAGGAACAGGACAATTACACGGTGAAACATTTGCTATGGCATATAAAAAGATATACACATTTGGTCCAACTTTTAGAACAGAAGAATCAAATACTAAAACTCATGCTAATGAATTTTGGATGATAGAACCAGAAATAGCATTTTATGACTTAGAAGATTTAATGAATATGGAAGAAGATATGCTAAAATATATAGTAAAATATATTTTAGATAATTGTGAAGATGAAATAAATTTCTTAAATAATTTTGTAGAAAAAGGATTAAAAGAAAAATTAACAAAATTAATAAATAGCAAATTTGTAAAAATAACTCATAAAGAAGCAGTAGATTTACTAAAAAAAGCTGACATTAAATGGGAGTTTATTCCAGATTATGAAAGTGATATTGCTAAAGAACACGAAAAATATATAACTGAGTATTATAATTCTCCAGTGTTTATAACTAATTGGCCAAAAGATATAAAATCATTTTACATGAAACAAAATGATGACGGTAAAACTGTAGCGGCAGTAGATCTAGAAGTACCAGGAGTAGGAGAATTAATGGGTGGTTCTCAAAGAGAAGATGATTATGAAAAACTAATTACTAGAATGAAAGAGTTAAATATGAGTAAAACTACAATGGAAGAATTGTATTGGTATATAAATCTAAGAAGATACGGAGGATGTTACCACTCAGGATTTGGCTTAGGATTTGAAAGATTATTGATGTATTTAACAGGAATAGAAAATATAAGAGATGTAATCCCATATCCAAGAACACCTAATAATTGCAATTTTTAAAATTAGAAAAATGTAAAATATTTCCATCTTTAATTATATTTTAATTGGATATATTAAAAATGATAGGAGGGAAATATGAAAAAGATAATATTATGTTTAGGTATAATGTTTCTTATTAGTGGATGCAATGGTGCTACTAACAATATGAAATGTAATTCCACTACAACAACTGCAGGACTAACTACCGATACAACATATGAAATTGATTATAAAGACAAAGATGTAAAATATGTAAAAATAACATACAAATATAATCAAGAGAATGCAAACACCTCTACTACAGATGGAGTAGGAACAGGAACAGATGGAACTACTAGAGATAGAACATCTGATACATCTAGTACATCTGCGACATCCGATACCACAAGTATTACATCTGATAAAAATGATGTTGTAGGAGGCGCAGTAGGTTCAGCCGTAGATGATGGAATAGATGCAGTAACAGATACAATATTAGATATAGCGAGCATTAAAACCAGACAAGAACAACTATTACAAGGCTACAATAATATTACTGGATTTTCATATGATGTAAAAGATAAAGATAATGACAATGAATATACGGTAATATATAAAATAGATCTTACAAAAATAAGTGATACAGACCTAGCAAGATTTAATATTGATAGAAATATAGATACCTTAAAAACAACTTATGAAAATCAAGGATATACCTGTAAATAAAAAAGCACTTCCCAGAGAAATGCTTTTTTTATCTCTTATTGAATAGTAACCTTTCTAGTAATTGTATAAGGCTTACCCTCATAAGTAGCTATATAAGTAATAGTATGAGTTCCTGGCTCAGAAAATTCATTAATCTTATCATTAATATCGTTAATAGAACTAACAATATCATCATCAACTTTATACGAAAACGTACATTCACTAGTAATATCTTTACCATCTTTAGAAACTTTAACACCACTATCATTATAATTACCTTTTGAAATAGTAGCACTATTACCATTAAGTTTAATAGAAACATCAGTAGTACTAGAACTGTTATTACCACCATTAGAACTACCACTAGCAACAACCTTAGTAGATACACCATCGCTAGCATTAGCAGTAAAGTTTTTATATTGTGCCTTTACAATAATAGTAAGATTACCACCACTACTAGGCTTAAATGTATAAGAATTAGTATTAGTAAATCCAACTTGTGTTGTATTTCCAGAACTATCTTTTACATAAATTCCATAGCCAAATCCACCCAAAGTATTTTGATTATAACTAAGTCGTTCAGATAAGAAATCCGAAGTACCATTACCAAATACTTTCTGACTAAAGTATTCTTTCAAATAATCTTCTTTAACAACATCAGGCTTATTCTCGGTCCAAGTAACAGTAACACTATTACCACTTGTTGTAGTCTTTAATCCAGTAACATCACCCAATTTTGAGAATCTACTAGAAACCTCAGTAGGTTGAGCTCCTTTTATAAAATACTCAGTACGAATTAAATCAGAAGGAGTATAATCACTAGGAAGTTGAGCAGGCCAAGTACCAAATTCTACTTGAGAAGCAACAACAGAACTAGGAGCCTTAAATTCATCCTTACAAACTGGAATATACTTCATAATAGCTCTCATTAATTGATCCTTTGGTGTACCAACAGTACTATAGTGTTCACTAGATATCTCATCATATCCATACCATAAAGCAAATGAATACTCAGGAGTATAACCAACAGACCATAAATCATTAACAGCACTACTAGGTAATCCATATTTTTGTAAAACTGTATCAGGATAATTTGAAGTACCAGTTTTAACAGCAACAGTACCAGCATATCCATTAGTACCACCACTAAATCCATTAGTAGCAGCATAATGTAAAACATTAGTCATTAAATATGCAGTAGAGTCTTTCATAACTTGTTTTCTCTCGGAGGTCATATCTTTTTCCTCACCAGTCTCACGATAAACAATCTTAGAAACTGTATAAGGTTCAGCATAATAACCACCATTAGCAAATGCAGCATAAGCACCAGCCATTTGTAAAGTAGTAACACCTTTATCAAGACCACCTATAGCATAAGATTCATAAGCAGTATCTTTTAAATCAATTCCAAGACTTTGAACGAATTTAACAACATTTTTAGCACCAACCTGTTGAAATGCCTTAACAGCAGGAACATTTCTAGAAACAGCGACAGCCTGTTTTAATGTTATAAGTCCTTGATAGCCGCCATCCCAGTTATTAACGTTAATACCGCCAGTATAACTCCAAACCTCATCATTAAATAACTCATAAGTAGAAAAATTATTATATTCAAATCCAGGTCCATATGCAAATATTGGTTTAGCCGTAGAACCAGGTTGTCTATAAGTTTGCGTAGCATAGTTTAATGTACGAGCACCTTTTCTATTTCTACCACCACCAATAGCAGCTATAGCGCCTGTTTTAACATCAACAACAGTAACACCAGCTTGAACATAATCATCCTTCCAAGTATAATCATCAGTATTACCACTCATGATATTACTAATACCATCTTGAATACTAGTCTTCATATTAGTATATATTTTCATAGGTACATTGTAAGGACTCTCACCAATCTTTTCCTCAACCTCATCAATTACAGTATCAATATAGCTTTGGTATTTAGAATCACTACTAGATTCTCCAACTAACAAACTCTCTATACTAATACTATTAGCAATATCAGCCTCTTCTTGAGTTATATATCCATGCCTAACCATAAGTTTTAATACAGTACTTCTTCTCTTAGTAGCACCTTCAGGATTTCTATAAGGATTGTAACCATTAGGAGCTTGGAAAAGTCCTGCAATCATAGAAGCTTCAGCCAAATTCAAATCAGAAACTGACTTTCCAAAATAATACTTACTAGCTTCTTCAACACCATAACAGCCACCACCTAAAGCACTATCATTAACATAATACTCTAAGATTTCCTCTTTAGTATATTTCTTTTCCATAAAGAACACTGCCAAGTATACATCTCTAAACTTACGAATTATACCTTGAATACCAGACCTTTCTGTAGAAGTCAAGTTATTTTTTACAACCTGCATAGTCAAAGTAGAAGCCCCACCAGCACCACGATTACCTAATGCTTGTAAGAAAGCAGCTTTAGTAAATCTAGCAACATCAACACCATTGTGTTGGAAAAACCTAGAATCCTCAGTTGCAATTAAAGCATCTACGAAAACATCAGGCAGTTTATCATAAGTAACTGACTCACGATTTTCCATACCCAAAGTAGCATACTCATTCCCATCAGAATCATAAATTATAGATCTATCTTTATTAGCAAGAGCATTAGGATCGAATTCACCAGTAGTAACAACTATATAAAGAAAGAAACTAAATACTGCCAAAATACAAGCAATAAAACCAATAATACATACAGTAAGTAATATCTTCCACCATTTTCTCCTTTCTTTTATACCCTTAGATTTTTTCTTACCCTTAACCACGACATCTTTTTCTTTAGGAACTTGCGTTTTCTTTTTTTTCTTTTTACCTTTAATTTTCATTATCATCAACGTCCTTATCTTTAATATAATTATCAATTATGCCAATGTAATCAAGCCTAGGATTATATTTTAATCCCACTTCAAAGCCAAAACTCTCAAAATAGTCCAAAGGAATAGATTTTCTTAGATTATTATCCACAAATTCTATTAAATATTCACCCATTAATACGAAATTACGACTTAATTTAGAAAATCTAACAACTAAAAAAGCAATTCCTCCATAATAAATAACATTTCTAATATGTTTCATCTGATGAGCATGAATATTAGAAAGCGGAAAACTAGTCTTAGAAGCAGTTTCTTTAGCGTCAAATTCAATGTATTTTCCCTTATAGATTCCATTGTAATCTAAAGTAGAAGGTTCATCAAAGTATGCTTCTTCAATCTTATTTTGTGGATATTTAACCCTTACAACCCTTATCGGAGTAGGCTTTTTATATATCAAAGCAATATTATGATTTCTATAATAAATATTAGTTTGATTTATATCATCCTCTAAAATCATTCCTCTATTAGCATAACTAAAATCTTTAAAACTAATATTTACCCCATAACATCACCTACAACCTAATTATACTATAAAAACTATGTATTTACTAGAAATTTAACAAATTTATTTGACATAAATAATAAGAAAATGTAAAGTGTAAAGTAGAGCGTAAACTACTAATAAAACCAATATAATTACATAATATATAATGATTAATATGAAAAAAATAATTAACTTAACAACATATTTATTTATAATAATTGTAATTGCTTTTATAGCGGCATATTTTCTTGCCAAAAACTATAGTAATAAAATATCAAACGCTCTATATTCATATTCAAAATCTGAATCAAAAAAAATAATTACTGAGATTATAAATTTATCTCTAACAGAAGAATTAGAAAATGATGATTATAATACTACACTATATAATATAGTAAAAAACGATAAAGATGAAATACAATTAATAGATTTTAATACTACAAAAGTAAACAAAATACTATCAAATCTCACTAATAGTATAGAAAATAAAATTAAAAATATGGAAAGTAGTCAAATATTAGAAGAAGATGAAATAATGAGCGTTCATAATGGACTTATCTTTAATATGCCTATAGGAGCAATTACAGGAAATGTATTTTTATCTAATATAGGTACCAAAATTCCAGTAAAAATATCACTAATGGGTAGTGTAATAAGTAAAATGGATACTAGTATAACAGAGTATGGATTAAATAATGCTTTAATAAAAATAGGAATACTAGTAACAGTAAACACTAAAACTACAGCTCCCTTTACCTCAAAAGAGTTTACGGTAACTAATACTATACCTATCTCAATAAAAGTAATCCAAGGAAGTGTACCAGAATATTATTTAAACAGTTTAAATGATAATAAAAATAATAGTTAGATAGTTACAATACATAAATATTTTTCCTTAAATACCACTATTAATCTTTTTTTAACAATTTTTAATTGACTATCATACTCCAAATTAAAATAAATTAACTAATAATTTAACCTTAGCACCTTATCTATCTTATATGCTATAATTAATATGCAAAGGTGGTTATATAAAATGGATATACAATTAGAAAAATTATTAAAAAGAATTAACTTGGAAAATATATATTTAGATAATTTTAACAATGCCAAAATAGAAAAAGTAGTTATAGATAAACATACCAATTATTTTACCTTTTTCTTAAAATTAGATAATATTTTACCATATAAAGTATATTCATCTCTAGAAGAAAAATTAACAAGTGCTGTACACGATAAAATAAAAATAGAAATTAAATCAGACACAACAGATTACAGTAAAATAAATGAATATTGGTACCCATTAATAGAGAAAATTTCTCTTGGTAGTACTAGATATAATAGCCTTAAAGATAGAAAATTAGAAACAAATAATGTTGAAGTAATATTAACAGTATATAATAAAATAGAAGAACTTAATATGGAAAATATTGAACAAAAATTAATAAAAAGATTTAAACAATATGGTTTTAATAATATAGATTTTAAAATAAATTTAACAAAAGTAGAAGATAACGAATTACTAAAAAAAATAGAAGAAGAAAAAAATGTACCAACTAATTTAACATATACTAAAAAAGTGGAACCAAAAGAAATAGTACAAGAAGAAAAGAAGTCTTACTTCAAACCCAAAAAGTCAAGTGAAATAACCAAGATAAAAGATGTAATCTATGAAGTAGAAAACATAAATATAGAAGCTAAAATATTTAATATAGATATATATGAAGCAAAAAGTGGATATAAAATAATAACTTTAAAAGTAACAGATGGAACAGATAGTATGTATGCAAAATTATTCACTAAAGATGATGACGAATTTGCAAGAATTAAAGATTTATTAAAAAATGGTTCTTGGTATCAATTCTATGGAAAAGTAAGTATGGATAAATACGCTAACGAATTAGTATTCATGACTAGATATAAAGATATAACCAAAGTAGAAGGCGTATCTGATACAGAAAGAATGGATAATGCTGAATATAAAAGAGTAGAATTACACGCCCATACAATGATGAGCCAGATGGATGGAGTAATAGATGAAGTAAAACTAGTAAAAACAGCAATGAAGTGGGGACATAGTGCTATAGCAATAACAGATCACGATGGTTGTCAAGCATTTCCTCACGTCTTCAACGAGGTAACAAGTTATAACAAAAAATTAGAAGCTCCATATAAAGACAAAATAAAAGAATTAGAAGCCAAATTAGAAGAAAATAAAGAAAATGCAGAATTATCAGAGACATTAACAAAAGAAATAGAAGAAACAAAAGAAAGCTTAAAAAAATTAAAAAGATTTAAAGCTTTATACGGAACAGAATTAGAAATGAGTGATGATAATTTAGACGTAGTAGTAAACCCAACAGAAGATGACCTTCAAGGCGCTACATATGTAATATTTGATACCGAAACAACAGGATTTAACCCTGGATTAAATGACCAAATGATAGAAATAGGTGCTGTCAAAATGAAAAATGGTGCAGTACTAGAAAATTTTGATGAATTAATTAATCCCGGAGTATTAATTGATAGCGAAATAACAAATCTAACAGGAATTACCAATGCAATGGTAAAAAATTGTCCTAACGAAGAAGAAGTAACAAAAAAATTCAAAGAATGGATTGGAGATTTACCATTAGTAGCACACAATGCAAAATTTGATAAAAATATGTTAGAAATGGCATACCATAAATATAACCTAGGCCCATTAAAAAACACTATACTAGATACATTACAAATATCAAGATTAATAAATAAAGACTTAAAAAGACATAACTTAACAGCCCTAACTAAAAACTATGGTATAACATTTGAAGAAAATGATGGAACAGATACTACTAAACATCACCACAGAGCAGACTATGATGCCGAATTTACTGGATATGTATTTTTCAAAATGTTAGCTCAATTAGATAAAACAGATATAAAAACATTTAAAGATTTAGCTAACTTACCAACTGAATTAGAAACAAACATGTATAATAGAGAAGTCCACATAAATATGATAGCAAGAAATAGAAATGGCCTAAAAAATATGTTTAAAATAATTAGTTACGCAAGTACAAAATATCTAGTAAAATCAGCAAGAATTCCTAAACATATAGTAAAAAGTTTAAGAGAAGATATCTTATTAGGTAGTGGCTGCTATAACGGTGAAATCTTTCAAACAGCCCTAACACGATGTGATGATGATTTGAAAAAAGTAATGGAGTTTTATGACTATATAGAAGTACAACCACCATCAAATTATGAGTTCCTAGTAGCAAGACACGATATAAATAGTAAAGAAGAAGTATTGTTTGCTCTTAACAAAATAATAAGATGTGCCAAAGAAATGAATAAAATAATAGTAGCAACATCAGATGCCCATACCTTAAACAAAGAAGATAAAATATATAGAGAAATAATAGTAAATCAAAATGTTCCAGGAAAAGGAAGACATCCACTATCAAGATATCTTAACCTAGAAGGTTATATGACAATACCAGATCAATACCTAAGAACAACAGATGAAATGTTAGAAGAATTTAACTTTTTGCCAGATGACTTAGCAAAAGAAATAGTAATAACAAATACTAATAAAATTCCAGAACTATGTGAAATAATAGAAGTAATTATAGACACAGGTGGAAGACCATTTGCACCTAAAATAGAAAACTCAGAACAGACAGTAAAAGATTTAGTATATGGAAAAGCAAAAAGTTGGTATGGCGATCCATTACCCCAAAATATTGAAGAAAGAATAGAACAAGAGTTAAAAGGAATATTAGGAGGACACTTTGATGTAATATATCTAATAGCCCAAAAACTAGTAAAACACTCAAACGATGAAGGATTTATAGTAGGATCACGTGGTAGTGTAGGTTCATCATTTGTAGCAACTATGATGGGTATAACAGAAGTAAATCCTCTACCAGCACATTATAGATGTCCTAATTGTAAATATAGTATATTTGAAAGTGATGAAGGAAATTCTCTAGGAGCAACATATTCCTCTGGTTTTGATTTGCCAGATAAGATGTGTCCTAAATGTGGTACCAGAATGACAAAAGACGGACAAGATATGCCATTTGCTACTTTCTTAGGATTCAATGCCGATAAAGTACCAGATATAGATTTAAACTTCTCAGATTTAAACCAGGCCTCAGCCCATAACTATACAAAAGTATTGTTTGGAGAAGACAACGTATATAGAGCAGGAACAATTGGAACAGTAGCAGAAAAAACAGCATTTGGATATGTAAAAGGATTTTGTGAAGATAGAAATATAACTATGCGTAGTGCTGAAATAGAAAGAATAGCAGAAGGCTGTACCGGAGTAAAAAGAACAACCGGACAACATCCTGGAGGAATAGTTGTAATACCAGGATATATGGATGTATTTGATTTTACACCATTCCAATATCCAGCAGACGATCCAACATCTGCTTGGAGAACAACCCACTTTGATTACCACGCTATAGATCAAGATGTATTAAAATTAGATATTTTAGGTCACACAGATCCAACACAATTAAGAATGATTCAAGAATTAACAGGTGATGATATAACTCAAGTACCACTAGATGACAAAGAAACAATGGCAATATTCTTATCCCCTGAACCACTTGGAGTAACTAAAGAACAAATAATGAATGAAACAGGTACTTTAGGAATTCCTGAATTTGGAACTCCATTTACAATAAGTATGTTAGTAGATACAAAACCGAAGACATTTGCCGAGTTAATAAAAATATCAGGATTATCACACGGAACAGATGTATGGTTAGGAAATGCTCAAGAATTAATAAGAAGCAAAACTGTAGAGTTTAAAGATGTAATAGGCTGTCGTGATGATATAATGGTATACTTAATGTATAATGGACTAGAACCATTAAAAGCCTTCAAAATAATGGAATTTGTTCGTAAAGGAAAAGCAACAAAAGATCCAGAAACTTGGAAAAAACACGTAGAAACAATGAAACAAGCAGGAATAGAAGATTGGTTTATTGAATCTTGTCATAAAATAAAATACATGTTCCCTAAAGCTCATGCCGCAGCATATGTAATAAGTGCCTTTCGTATAGCATACTATAAAGTGCATTTCCCAGCAATTTATTATTGCACATACTTCTCAACTAGATTTGATGACTTTGACATAAATGTAATGATAAAAGGATATAATTCAATAAAAAATAAAATAATAGAAATAAATAATAAAGGTTATGACGCTACTAATAAAGAATCAAGCATATTAGAAACATTAAAACTAGCATTAGAAGCAACAGCAAGAGGAATAACATTTGGTAATTTAGATTTAATAAAAAGTGATGCTAAAAACTTTATTATAGATGAAGATGGAACAACCCTAATACCACCATTCAGAAGCATAGATGGACTAGGTGGAGTAGTAGCAGATAATATTTGCCAAGAAGCCAAAAAGAAACCATTTATATCTATAGAAGAATTCCAAAAAAGATGTAAAGTATCAACAACACTTGTTGATAAAATGAAAGCTATGAACTTATTTGGTGATTTACCAGAAACAAGTCAATTAAGTTTATTCTGATAAAGAAAGAGATAACTATAATAAAATTATTTTTAAAATCTAAGAAAAATGTTATAATTTAAGTAGAAAAATGATAGAAGGAGAATTTTAAATGATAGAAGAGAATAATTTTGGTGAAAATCAAAACGATAACTTGGATATAGACAAAATGGGTATATATGAATTAGCAGGTAATAGCTTAAAAGAAAGATTAACAACTCTTAGAGAAGAAACAAGAAGAAAAATATATGAAAGAGTAATTAAAGAAATAAAGGAAACACCACAAGATAGAACTCTTAATAACAGTTTAATTAATGTTTTACCACCTGATATAAGAATTAAATATTTAAATTATTATAATATTAATTTAGTTTATGACATCATAGATTTTGCTAAAGGAATGCAAAATGAAGATGATTTAATGAAAGTAGCCATAAAAGGATTAAATACTATTCCAAGCCGTGCAGATAAGATACTATCAATTGTACCAAAAAATAAAAAAATAGAGTTTTTAAATTTAATTTCTGATAAAGAAAAAGAGTTGAATAAAGAAATTATTACTATCATTAATGTAACAGATTATATAAAACAATTTGATATAGGCCAAAGACTAGACGTAATACAAAATGTTATATTTAAAAAATTTCAAACAGTCTATGACGAAATGTTTTCCAAGTATATTGAACCAGTATTAAGATTTAATCCATATAGTTATACATATTTTTTAAAAGCATATGAAGATGAAAAAGATAAAGAATTTAAAAATAGTGAAATGTTTAAAACATTAGAATTTTTTGTAGAAGAAAGTAAAAAATGTAAATATCCTAATTTAAATGAACCTGTAGGTATAGTAAATATCCAAGATGTTGTTAAATTATTTCAAAATCAAGGATATAATTTGTCTGAGCTAGCAGAATATCTTATAAACTCAAAAGCTATCGAAAATAAAGTTATGTTTTTTGAATTATTAGATTGTTTAACACAAGAACTATCAGAAAAATTATATATCAAATATTGCTTAGAAGAAAAGAAATTTGATTACAAATATGCAATAACTAGGCCACAAATTAAAGGAAAAATGTCAAACTTTGATTATTTGAATATCTTATTCAAAAATTTATCTAAAGATGAGTTAACATCATTATTTGATGAAATAAAAACCATATTTCATGAAATGAAATCATATCCTGAATATGATAAAAAATATGATTTAATTATTACTATTTTTTCAAATAAATATAACTTAGATAGTAATAAAGTTATACTATTTACAAAAAAATTTGGTTATAACTTTTTAAAATATTTAGATAATAAAAATATTAGAAAATTTATTAATACTGATATAAATTCTATTGATAAATTATTTAGGTTATTCACAAGTAGCACAACTATTATTAATAAATCAGTTACAAATGATGTAGTAAACTCTCTACTACAAAGACAATTTATGCTAGAAAAACAAGAAACCTATAATATATTTTCTACATTTGAAAGATTAGTTCAAAACAATGATATAGAAAATATAAAAAAATTAATTCAACAAATTTCAAATGAATATGATTTAACTAATATACTAAAGAAAAATAACTGTTCCTTAGATGAATTATATAATCAAGTTATTTTAGGAAATTTAGATTTATTACACCTTATAACTAATAGTTATATAGCTTACCTTAGAGAGCAATTTATCAAAGAGAAATTACCAAATGTTGAAGAATTTTTATCAATGGAAAAAATTATATCAAGAGAAAGTTATAAAAAAGATATAATAGAGCACAAAGCCTTTTATATTGTAAGTGAATGTAGGAAACTTTCAAACGTAAAGTTTACAGAAGACCAACAATATTTGCTTGATAATGAAGAAGTGATTTGGATTTTAGTAGCATTCAAAAAAAATCCAAAAGAAAATAAATTAGATAATAAATATAAAAAATATCTAAAGCCTCTAAGTGAATTATTAGATATTATGTATGATAATAAAGTAAAATTTGATGATTATAATCCTAGTTATTCTTTTAACAAACACTTAAAATTTGATTTTGTTCAAGGAGAAATTTCCAACGATTTTCTTATAGGAATTTTATTAGAAGCTAATTATGAAGGGGTGATGAATGTATTATCTAATGATACTAATTATAGTTCGTTAAAAGAATTTTTAGAAAAATATAAAATCATTGGATGGCAAGATATGTTTTCTAAATTGATGTCAAAAGGGGATATTATATTTGATGAAGGAACGGTAGCCAGCCTAATTAGTAATTATGACAAAATAAAAAAGTATGTTGATAGTAAATCATCATTAACAAGTATTATAGATTATGCAAACTGTTACTCAACAGTGTCAAGTTTTTATAAAATACTTTTTGGTTCAGAAGATTATAATTTAATCACTACTAATGCAGGACGTAACAAAGCAAGTGCAACTAAGTATCAAAGATTAAATGGATGTAAAGACTTAGTTCCATTAATGTATGAAAAAAATAGTTTTACAATTCCAACCTTAGATACAAATATCACACTAAAAAGTGGAAAGAATATAAATATAGTAGTTGGTAATGCAACAAATATGATGAACTTAACATATGGAGAAAGAACAGAATCATGTATGAGAAAAGATGGTGCTTTTAACTCTTTATTTGAACATTGTATAACTGATAAAAATGGTTTTCATATTCGCTTTGTAAATCCTAAAACAGGAAATCTTATAAGTAGAGTAAGTGGTACAAGAAACGGAAATACAATATTTTTAAATGAGTTGAGAGATAGCTTGGATTCTGAATATAGTAACGAAGACTTATATGAAGTGATAAAAATGATTTCAGAACATTTAATACAATTAAGTAAAGAAAGTCAAATGCCAATAGATAATGTTATTATTACCTCAGATTATGCTTTAAAAGAACATGAAAGCGAAAACCAAAATCTAAATTTATCATCTGAAGAAAGAAAAAGAGCATTAAGAAATATAGACTTTAACTTAAAAGATAAAGGTATATTATTAGCAAGTTCAAATAATGAAGGAAAAATTATAGATTACAAATTTAATGAAGACGTACCAAATTATGATTCTATTAGAGATAATGTTAAAATTTATTATGGTACTAGCGCAATTAACAGAATAATTCAAATTAAAATAATAAATGATTTAATCAATAGAGTTCCAATTGAAAATATATCTACAGAATATACAGGAGAAGTTCCTGATTATGTGATAAGTGGAGAAGATTTTTATATAGCATATAGTAGAAATAATATAGATGTTTATGTTATTGATTCCAGGAAAGATAATCAAAGAACATTAGCAGAATTAAATAGTATTTTAAAAAGTAATGTTAATCTTTTTGGTTCAACTATCTCGAAAGGAGTAAATAGATAATGAAAAATATAGGTAAAATAATTGATTATGTTGGTGGAAGTGGATTAATAGTAGATAGTAATGGAAATAAATATATATTATCTAAAAGTAATATATTATATCAAAATCCCCAAAATGGTGATTTAGTAACATTTAAAATTGAAAAATATAAAACCGTCGAAGTTGATGAAAATATAGCAACATTTGTTTCAAAAGTTGAGTTGCAAAAAGAATAGAGAAAAATTATAATAAAATTATTATACTTTTGTTACTTAGAAGTTATTTTAAGTAACTTTTTTTCATTTTCTTTAATTTTTTTCAAAAATTAAAAGGGTTTTGCCCCTTTCACGTAGAATAATAATATTAGAGAGGGTGATTAAACATTCTCTAGGAAGCGAGGTCAAAATGAAAATAAATAATAATAATACAATTACAT
>ERZ808240.325-NODE-325-length-64705-cov-4.816922_pt1 | contig 64705 bp, 54 predicted proteins | sample MGYA00521084_ERZ808240 | MGnify/ENA primary metagenome ERZ808240 (study PRJEB31516, sample SAMN03275571) | gut metagenome | biome: mammalia-associated habitat; material: feces | host: Papio cynocephalus | place: Kenya | collected 2012-08-06 ...
AAAGCACATAATCCGCCGCCTTTTTCTCCGCGGGGGTGAGGTTATAATACTCCGCGCTTATCCGCTCAAATACATTTGTGCTGCTCTGCCCCATATGCTTCTCCTGTAAAACTTTTATTCCGCGAGCAATTCCCCTGCCATGAGGTCAGTCATGATGAGCATACGCGGCAGATGGAACGGCCCCTTGAAGGTCGAGCCCTTGCACGGCGGCTCGGTGGGCTTGCCGTCGCGGCGGAGGTAGCCGTACCACTCGCCGTACTCGCTGTCGGCAAAATGCTCCTTGCAGTAGTCGAGCGTGGTATAAAACCAGTCGAGGTACTCTTCCTTGCCGGTGTCCTTGTAGAGCATGAGCGAGGAGATGAGGATCTCGTTGTGCGGCCACCAGAGCTTCATATCGTGCTCATACGCCTCCGGTGGCTTACCGAGAGCATCGACAAAGTACAATAGTCCGCCATACTCCTTGTCCCAGCCGGCGGCTATCGCCCAGCGAAATATCTCCTCCGCTTTGCCGACAAGCTCGGTATTGCCGGTTTTGCGCGCGTGCTCCAGAAGGAACCATACGCCTTCTATATCGTGTCCGGGGTTCACAATTCGTCCCTCAGTGTAATACAATCTCGCTGTGCCGTCAACCGCAACGTTCTCCAGCACACACTTGAGCTCGGGGTGGACATGATAGCGGAATATCTCGTCCACACAGGCATCAGCGCGCTCGGCATAGAGCGCAGCGTTCTCCGGATCGACGCGCTGCATCACGGCGGTAACGTTGAGATAGATCATTGGAATGCCAAAGGCGCGTCCTGTGCGCGTGGAGGGTTCGGTTTTCGGACCAAGTCCGGTCGGGTCGGTCATGCCGTGGTTTAGATCCCAGTAGAGGTCATACGCGCGCCGCGCGCGGTCCAGATGTTCCCGTTCACCGGTCACACCGTAGTATTCCGCGTTTGCCATGGCGTAAAACGCCTCGGAAAAGCAGTACCGGCGCTGGCGGAGTGGCGCGCCCTCGGCGGTGACGGTAAAGTACATCCGGTTCCCGGCGGCACGGTTTATGCAGTGCGCCTCCATAAAGTCGATGCAGCTCTTTGAGGCAGCCAGCCACTCCTTGCGCACGCCGTATACATGGCAGAGATATGCAAAGATCCAGCCGCAGCGCCCCTGCATCCACACGCTTTTATCCGTGGAATATATCTCGCCTTTGCGGTCAAGGCAGGTATATACGCCGCCGTTGACAGCATCCATGCCGTTTTTGAGCCAGAAGTCAATGCTCTTTTTCAGCTCGGACTGGATCCACTCTCTCGCACACTGTAATTTCTGCTTATCCATCGTAAACGCCCCTTTCCGATTTGTTTGTTCCAGCAGGTTTTGGTAGGTACTTTTATGGTAACATTAAGGAAAATAATTTTCAAGAAAATTTTAAGTTGAAATATTTTTTATTTCATAGTGACAGCTACGGAAAACTGTGATATAGTAAATATATAGATTTGGCCATACAGCAAATTATTCTGTATAGGGAGGATGCGCAGCATGAACTATCTCGGCATCGAGGCGAGCGTCCGAAATCTTCCGGAGCTTGACCGTGACTTTTTCCCGCTCTATAAATTCAACCACGCCTTTCTTGCCACAGCGAAAAAGCCCATCGGTGTTGCCGTAGAGCGCAGCGGCGGCGAGATGGCATCCGTACATACGTTTATTCACGGCACGCCCGACCGGATCGAGGCCGACAGATATTATATCCGCCGTCTTGTCAAATCCATGCTGTGGATGAAGGGCGGTTGGCGCGTGTATATCAGCGGCGACCGGGATATGTGCGATTATATCCGAGGATGCTTCAGCGCAGACGGCTGCCAGGCGTTCGACTGGGACTATTTCTCCAGTATATATGAAAGACCGTTTGAGGTCGTCTATACCGACGTGCTGCCGGAGGCGAAGGATTCGCCCCGGCCTGCAGGCGGACAATTTAACGGCTGCCGCATAGGATTTGACGCGGGCGGGAGCGACCGCAAGGTCAGCGCCGTGATCGACGGCGAGACTGTGTATTCCGAAGAGGTCGTCTGGTTTCCGAAGACCAACGCCGACCCGGACTATCACTACGACGGCATCGTTGCTGCGCTCCGGGCAGCGGCGGAGCATATGCCGCGCGTAGACGCTGTGGGCGTGTCGAGCGCCGGTGTGTACATCAACAACCGCACCATGAACGCCTCGCTCTTTCTCAAGGTACCGCAGGACCTTTTTGATGCGAAGGTCAAGGATATCTACATCCGCGCCATCACCGATACATTCGGCGATGTGCCGTTCTGCGTTTTCAACGACGGCGACGTCACCGCGCTCGCCGGCGCGATCAGTCTGGAGGATACGAACATTCTCGGCATCGCCATGGGGACGAGCGAGGCGGGCGGTTACGTCGATGAGAACGGGTATATCACTGGCTGGCTCAACGAGCTGGCGTTCATCCCCGTGGACGCTAACCCCAACGCGATGCAGGACGAATGGTCGCTCGACATTGGCTGCGGCGTGAAGTACTTCTCGCAGGACGGCGTCATAAAACTCGCGCCACGCGCGGGTATCGAGCTGGACGAATCGCTCTCTCCGGCAGAAAAGCTCAAGGTCGTGCAGAAGCTCATGGAAGAGGAGGACGATCGCGCCGCTGCGATATACCGCAGCATCGGCGTGTATCTGGCGCACTCGCTCGCGCTCTATTACGATATGTACCACTTCCACCATGTGCTGCTGCTCGGGCGCGTGATGTCCGGGCGCGGCGGAGAGCTCGTGATAGAAGAGTGTGAGCGCGTGCTGCGCGACGAGTACAGCGAGCTGGCGGATAAAATCCACCTTGCTCTGCCGGACGAGAAGTTCCGCCGCGTCGGTCAGTCTGCCGCCGCCGCTTCTCTGCCGGAGACCCGAAAGTGACTATACTCTGATAAGGAGAGCGCACATGAAAAAACACATCGTCTGCTTCGGCGATTCCAATACCCATGGCTACTGCGCAGATCCAAACGATACCGCCGGCCGTACCGACCGCTTCAACGAGGATGAGCGCTGGACCTGCCTTTTGCAGAAAGCGCTGGGGGAAGAGTACCTTGTGCTCGAAGAGGGGCTGTCCGGCCGCACGACCGTATTTTCCGACCCGCTGCACGAGTGCATGTCCGGGCTGGACGTCATATATTCCACGCTGATGTCGCATGAGCCGGTCGATCTTCTGATCATCATGCTCGGCACGAACGACACCAAGGAGCGCTTCAACGCGAGCCCGGCTTGCATCGGCATCGGTATGGAGCGTCTTGCGGTAAAGGCGGAGACCGTCGCCGCGTGGCGCGGAGGGAAACCGAACCTGCTTATCATTGCGCCGCCGCACATCGGCGCGGGGCACAACGATCCCGCTATGGGTGCATCCTGCCACGCGACATCCATGGGCGTGGCGGAGGAATACCGCCGGCGCTGCGAGACGCATGGCTGGGCCTTCCTTGACGCTGAGGGAGTGGCGGAGTTCAACACGGTGGACTACATGCACCTCAGCCGCCGCGGGCATCGCCAGCTCGCCGATGCGCTCGCGCCGAGAGTGCGTGAACTGACCTGATGCTGGGGCGCGCATTTCGATATCAGGGCTGGCTCTGGCGGGCGCTGAATACGCTGACGGACGTTCTGGCGCTGAGCGTGCTGTGGCTTTTGTGCAGCATCCCCGTACTGACGCTGGGCGCAGCGACGACCGCGCTTTATGACAGCGTCGTGCGCTGCATACGGTATAAGCAGCCCAAGCCCTATGAACGCTTTTTCCGCACGTTCAAGAATGAGCTTGTGCCGGGCATGCTGCTGACGCTGCTCTGGGGCGCGATCGGCGCGCTCGGGCTGTGGATGCTCGCGCTGCTGCGGCAGTACAGCGCTGTCTCGCCCTCCGCCGGGGCCGCGGGCGCGGCGTACTATGTCGCGCTGGTCCTGCCTCTCGGCGCGGCGTGCTGGGTGTTTCCGATCCTCTCGCGCTGCACGCTGGGCTTCGGCGCGCTGAATAAAACGGCACTGAAGTTTGCCGTGGGTCATCTGCCGTCGACCGTGGTGCTCGTGCTGTTGACGGCGGAGATCGTGCGCTTGAGCGCGCAGTGGATATTCCCGCTCACGTTCATGCCGGCCGTGCTGATGCTGCTCTGGTCGCTCTTCACCGAGCCTGCTTTCAAAAAACACGGCGCGGGGCTCGCCCCGGGGACGGAGCAGGAAAACAGGGAAGACGCTGCGGACACTTCCGAAGAAGAATAAAGAAAACGGCGGCTCATCCGATCGCATCGGATGAGCCGCCGTTGTAGTATAAAAAATCAGCACAACAGTTCAACTGTTGTGCTGATTGGTGCGGGAGAAGAGACTTGAACTCTCACGTCTATGGTTGGACACAGGCACCTCAAGCCTGCCTGTCTACCTATTCCAGCACTCCCGCATGTCAAAGGCAAGTGTTATTATATCATGCCTTTGAAAAATGTCAACAGGAAATTTAAAAAATTGGAATAAATTTATTTACCGGTACGGCGCCCCATCGGCGCGGTAAAGCGCCATGCGGCAGAAGTGTCCGCCGTCCGGCGCGCAGTCCGGAAGGTGCGTCCGCACCGCCGCGGTGAGCAGCTCGGGATTCACCACGGGCTCGGCGCAGGAGACGATCCCATCGACCGTCACAATGCCGTCGCCAGGGGTAAACGTCAGATCGCGCACATGCTCGGTCACGGTGAAGAGCCCTTCGCCGCGCTTTGTTTTGCGCATGACCTCCACAGGACCGGAAAAAAGCTCCCGGCACTTTGCGGCGACGGCTTCCGTATCGGCGGTATCGTATTCCCACGCGCCCTTCACGCGCATCCATTTGAGCTCGGCGGGCTTCATCGCGTTCTCGTAGCAGTCCGTCACGCGGATGCCTTCCGGCATCACGGCGGTCAGCTGCGCGGGCAAGGCGGCAATGTCCACATCCTCGCGCACGCGGATGTCGGCGATTTGGCAGAGACTCGCCGTGCCGACGGAGAGCGGCAGCAAAATCGAGATGAGCTCGTGGGGGTTGAAGCCCTCGCTGTACCGGATGGGGATCCCCGCGCGCTTGATGGCGCGCTGAAGGGTGCGCATCGTATCGAGATGCGACATCCATATCGCGCGGCGGGTCTGTTCATAGGTGAGCCGGAGCTTATCCATCGCAGCGGCCTCCTTTCAGAAATGCGGCGGCGCCGCAGCCGGAGCACTGCGCCCGGCAGTCGGGGGAGAGAAGCCCCTTGTGCGCCTGCTCGTATTCGTGGACATAGTGGCGCTTGTTTACGCCCATATAGAGATGATCCCATGGCAGCACTTCGTCGAGCGCCCTCTCGCGGTTGGTGTAGAACGGGAAGGAGATGCCCTCTTCCTCCGCGGCCTTTTCCCATCGCTTGAGATCAAAGCCCTCCGACCACGATTCAAGAAAGCCGCCGTGCCGCCAGATGTTTTCGATCATTGCGCCGAGCCGCCGGTCACCGCGCGAGAGCACCGCTTCGGTGAGCGAGGTGTCGGCGTCGTGCCAGTTGTAGGTAACGGCGCGCGCCTTCATATTGTCGCGCAGCAGCGTAACGCGGCGCATATACTCTTCGCGCGTGACCTGCGGCTCCCACTGGAACGGCGTGTGCGGCTTCGGCACGAAGCAGGACGTGCTCACCGTCACGCGCAGTCCGTGGCTGCGGTTGGGTGAGTTTTCCCGCCAGCAATGCACGACGCGGTCGGCAAGCTCGGCGATGCCGAGCACGTCCTCGTCCGTCTCCGTCGGCAGACCGAGCATGAAATAGAGCTTTACGCTGTTCCAGCCGCCCTGAAACGCCACAGCGCACGAACGGAGAAGGTCTTCCTCGGTGACGTTTTTATTGATAACGTCGCGCAGGCGCTGCGTGCCGGCCTCGGGCGCAAAGGTGAGACCGGATTTACGCACTTTCTGCACGCGCTGCATGATGTCCATGGAGAAGTTGTCCGCGCGCAGCGAGGGTAGCGAGAGACCGATGCCGCGGCTTTCGCAATAGTCCATCAGTCCGTCGCAAAGCTCGTTCAGCCCGCGGTAGTCGCTCGTGCTGAGTGAGAGGAGCGTGATCTCGTGATAGCCCGAGAAAGCGAGAGATTCCTTGCCGTACTCCATGCATTTTTCCACGCTGCGGCTGCGCACCGGGCGGTAAATGTGTCCGGCCTGGCAGAACCGGCAGCCGCGGATGCACCCGCGGAAGAGCTCAAGACCGACGCGGTCATGCACGATCTCCGTGGAGGGAACGATCGCGTTCACGGGGAAGCGGCTGTTCTCGAAATCCTCCACGATGCGCTTCGTGACGCGCTCGGGCGCGCCGGGCGCGGCGTGCATGGCCTTGAGCGTGCCGTCGGCGTTGTATTCCGGGGTATAGAGCGATGGGACGTACACGCCGCCGATGAGCGCGGCGCGGCGGAGAAATTCCGCCTTGCTCCAACCGGCGGCCTTCGCCTCGCGCAGAAGCCGCAAAACTTCGCCGTCCACGCTCTCGCCCTCGCCGACGATCATAAGATCGAAAAAGTCCGCCATCGGCTCGCTGTTGCAGCATACGCTGCCGCCCGCGAACACGAGCGGCGTGAGCGAGGTGCGCTCGGCGCTGCGCAGCGGGATACCGGCAAGATCGAGCATCTCGAGAACGGTCGTATACGCCATCTCGTAGCCGAGAGAAAAGCCGATCGCGTCAAACTCGCTGAGCGGATCGCCGCTTTCGAGCGCATAGAGGGGGAGGCCCTTTTCGCGCATCTGCCGGTCCATATCGAACCACGGAGCGAACACGCGCTCGCACCACACGCCGGGGAGGTCGTTGAGCACCTGATAGAGAATGCGCATACCGGTGTTCGACATGCCGATCTCATACGTGTCCGGGAAACAGAGCGCCATGCGGAGATCGACTTCGCTTTTATCTTTTTGAATTTCGCCGTACTCGCCGCCGGTGTACCGGGCGGGCTTCTGTACCAGCGGGAGGATCCGTTCGAGTTTCTTGTCCATACATCAAAGCTCCTGTGTATTGTCCTATCATTTTATAACAGCTTGAAAGTATTTACAAGAAAAAGAAAAGAGTTTTAGAAAAATACTTGACAATTCCGCCAAAAGACAATATAATTCTGTCTTGCTGATATCGGTATCGGGGTGTAGCGCAGTTGGTAGCGTGCTTGGTTCGGGACCAAGAGGCCGCGAGTTCAAGTCTCGCCACTCCGACCATGCAGAGTGTCCTTACAGGATCAGAGAATCCTGTAAGGACTTTTTTATTTGCAGAGTAGGGATCACGATCGCGGCAGAGTCTGCATAAGAGCGAGGAAGTGCTGCGCCTCGCCGGTACGGAAATACGCATACCACATGCTTCGAGCGTATCCGACTGGAAAACGCCCAAACGTTCTATGATCTGCTTTGCCCAGAGCAAGGCTCCCGTGCCGCTTGCGGTGATGAGACTTCCGTCGGAAACCGAGGGTATGTCCACATAGTATCTTTGTCCCTTGTAATTGGGGCAGAACATATCGAGAAACCCGGCTCCAGGGAGACTCCGACGGTTTTGACCGTTACATCCGGCGCGTCTTTTTTGAAAAAACGGCCGGAATTCAATTCTGCGGCAACATGACCGATCTCCCAATCCGCCGAGGTGTCGAGAGCGTAAACATAGACAGTAAACATACATTTCCTCCATTCGTATCATTGATTCGCCTGCTTTCTTATTGTATCATGCAATTACTGACACCGTTATGTCAGCAATTATGAAATAGAAAAATGTGGAAAGGCAGCTTTCGGATGAAGGCAGACAGACTTGTCAGTATTGTTATGATCCTTCTCGAAAGAGAGCGGGTCGGCGCGCAGGAATTGGCAGACCTGTTTGAGGTATCGCTCCGAACGATCTACCGTGATATGGATGCCGTCAGTATGTCCGGCATTCCGCTCTGTTCAAAGTCCGGAGCGGGCGGTGGTTTTGAGATCCTGCCGGAATACAAGGTCGATAAAAAAGTGTTCTCCGCGGATGAGCTTTCGGCACTGCTTATGGGGCTGAACAACCTTTCGGGTATGGTGCGGAGAGAGGATCTCGTACACACATTGGCAAAGGTGAGGAGCTTTATTCCTGCCGGTCGTGCGAGAGAAGTTGAGATAAAGGCGAATCAAATCTGCATTGACACGGATCCCTGGATGGGAAACGGGAATATACGACAGCATTTAGAGATCGTGAAAAGCGCTTTACAGGAGAACAAGCTGCTTTCCTTTACCTACATCGACGGCCATGGGAATAAAACGGAAAGGGTCGTTGAGCCGTATCAGCTTGTGCTGAAAAGCGGCCGCTGGTATTTTCAAGGGTATTGCCGCAGCAGAAATGACTATAGTTTGTTTCGCCTGTCGAGAATGACGGACCTGCAGATGCTGCAGGAGACATACAGCCCTCGTGACTTCGAAAAAGCCGATCCAGGATATCGAACCGCTCATGGAAACGCTGCAAACGGACATAAAGCTGCGCATCCACCGATCCATACTGGACCGGGTGCTGGAATTATGCACGCAGGACCGCGTTGCCCCCGATGGAGAGGAATACTATCTGGTAGACTATCCGTTCATCGAACGGGATTATTACTACGATATGATTCTCGGCTTTGGCGATAAATGTGAGTGCTTGGAGCCCGCCCATGTCCGGGAAGAATTAAAACGCCAGATAGAGCGCATGGCCTCCGTATACCGTGACCGGGTCTGAAATCAAAAGAGCCTGCGATCTCCATGGATCACAGGCTCTTCTCTCTTTGTGTGTGCTCTTGGCAGCATGACGGGCAGCCCCGGAACCCTTGTTGCCGCGGGAAAACGGCGCTATCACTTCGCCCCTTCAGCGAGAATATAGCGCACACCGTCCGGCGCGGCTATGGGGTGCTCTGGTGTATTTTCGTTATGCACAGCAAAAAACCGTTCCGTCATTTCCGCTGCGGAAAGATGCTCCCGGACACGAAATCCGCCGCTGATCAGAAGCTCCTCCATCCTGCAGGGAGAGTAACGCGCTTTCATCGTCTCGCCCGCGCCTTGCGCCAACGCACGGTTTACCGATGCGCTCCGGCTCTCTTCGCCGGTCGGGTAGTCCAGGCACAGCACGGAGCCCGCTGCTGCGAGACATCCGACGGATCGAAGCAGGGACCGGAAGTCCGGCTCACACAGATAATAGCTGATGCCGAGCAGACTGAAAAAGGCTTTTTCCGCCGGACGGAAACCGCCGGACAGAAGCCGGTCCGTCCACGTGCTTTCGGAAAGATCACAGGGTATGGGCTTTGCACCGGAGGAAAGGGCTGCGCACTTAATGCGCTTCCGCTTGTCTTCCAGCACCTCCGGAAGATCCAGTTCAAACACGGCGAGGCGTTCCTCCTTATTCCGTATGGCAAAAGTATCATATCCCGCGGCAAGGATCGCGTACTGCCGGCAGCCTTGAGCCACCTCATGCGCCAACGCCCCCTCGCAAAATATGCTCCGAGCGAGCACAGAAGGTGCCAGCTGTCCGCCCACGATATGACGGAGCGCGTCCTCCGGTGTGCCGGTGAAGCCGGGCAGGAAAAAGGCTGCGCCCTGCTGCATGTTCTGTGCGATCTGCCGGAAATCCTCTCCCAGCAGCGCTTCGGCGGCGGTGTCGTCAAATACCGGAACGGCGTTGACCCGGCGGTGATATGCTCTGGCAAAGCAGCTCACCAGAGCGGTCATGTTGTTCATACGATGTCCTCCTTCAATAGCGTCGTATTCTAATTACACCCGCGCCGCCAAAAGGACAAGACTTGAATTTTTCGCAAAAATGTGGTAATATAAGACCGTAAAAAAGTGATCCGCGCAGAATTTTCTGCGCGGATCTTTTCGTATTTTGTTCAACAGACGCGGTCGATCCAGCCAAAGGGATCGGGCTTTGTACCACGCTGGATACCGGTCAGCTCATCGTAGAGCATCTGCGAGAGCGGGCCGATCTTGTTGCCGTTGATCTCGTATTTTTCACCGTTCCAGGCAAGCTCGCCGATCGGGGAGATGACCGCCGCGGTGCCGACACACCATGCTTCCTCCAGCGTGCCGGCTTTCGCGGCTTCAAAGAGCTCGTCCACGCTGATGAGCCGCTCCTTCACGGAAATGCCCCGGCTGCGCAGCAGCTCAATGCAGGATTTGCGCGTGATGCCGGGGAGAATGGAGCCGGTGAGCATGGGCGTCACAACGGTACCGTTGATCTTGAACATCACGTTCATGCCGCCACCCTCTTCCACGTATTTCCGCTCAACGCCGTCCAGCCACAAAACCTGTGCATAGCCCTTTTCGGCGGCCTTGTCCGCGGCGCGGTTCGCGGCAGCGTAGTTCCCGCCGCATTTCGCCTCGCCGGTGCCGCCGCGCACGGCGCGGACGTCTTCGGTTTCCACCATGATAGGGACTGGCTTCAGCCCGTTTTTGAAGTAGTTCCCGGAAGGGGAGAGAATGACGGCAAAGGTCGCCGAATAGACACCGTGCAGAGAGAGGGTTGGATTCGTGGAATACAGGAACGGACGGATATAGAGCGAGGTGCCTGGTTCCGAAGGCACCCAGCGCTCATCCACGCGTAACAGCTCCCGAATCGCCTGCAAGCCGTCCTCCTCGTTGATCCGCGGCAGACCGATCCGGTCGCACGAGCGGTTCAGGCGCGCCATATTTTCCCAGGGACGGAAAAGCTGCACGCCGCCGTCCGGACGGCGGTAGGCTTTGAGCCCCTCAAACACCTCGGCACCATAGTGCAATACGCCCGCGGCGGGGGACATGCTGACCGGCCCGAAGGGGACGATGCGCGCATCGTGCCAGCCTTTGTCATCGGAATAGTCCATGAGAAACATGTGATCGGTGAAGTATTTTCCAAAGCCGAGTTCATCCGTCTCCGGCAGTTTTCCGGGGCTCTCTTTTTTGGTGATCGTGATGTTCATAATGCAGCTCCTCCTTTTCAGATATTGCGGATGTCTTTCCAATGCTTCATATTGGCGCGGATTCCGTCGCAGCAAACGTGGAACTGCGCCTGTTCTTCCGCCGTAAGCGGCAGCTCTACGATCTGCTCCACGCCGTTCGCGCCGAGCACGCAGGGAACTCCGGCGAACAGTCCGGATTCACCGTATTCTCCACACAGCTCTGCGCTGGCAGGCATGATGGCCTTTTCGTCGTGGAGAACGATGTGCGCCATGCGCGCGGCGGTCGTCGCAATGCCGTATTCGGTGCAGTATTTTCCGGAAAACGTGACCCATCCGCCGCCGATGGATTCCTTTTGCAGTGCCTCGCGGTCAAACCGGAATCGCTCGTCCGTTTTTGCCCAGACGTCCAGCGGCATGCCGCGGAAGCTGACGCACGACCAGGGGGCAAACTGCTTATTTCCGTGCTCGCCGAGCATGTAGCACGTGATCGACTTGTGGTCGATGCCGGTCTGACGGGCCAGCGCGCTGAGAAGACGCGCGGTGTCCAGTCCGGTGCCGGTACCGAATACGCGGCCTCTCGGAAGACCGAGCTCCAGCGCAAGCTCGTGCGTTACGATATCGCAGGGATTGGTAATATTGATAACAACGCCGTCAAAGCCGCTTTTCCGGATGTTCTCGGCAAAGCCGCGCACCGCCGGGATCGTGAAGTCCATCTCCGTGGTGCGGTCGTGCGATTCCCGGAGAAGATCGATCTTTCCAACGCTGTTGACGATCACGTCACATTCACCGAGATCGGAAAACTCTCCGGCACGAAAGATAACGCGGTGTGGCAGATATGCTGCGGCGTCGCGCAGGTCCTGTATCTCGCTTGCGAGCTTCTGTGCGTTTTTGTCAACGAGTATCAGCTCGTCCGCAATGCCCTGTACGGCGAGAGAGTAGGCGACGTGCGCGCCGACGTGTCCCAAACCGATCACTCCAAGGATCCTCTTTTTTGCCATGGTCGAATCCATCCTTTCGCAGCAGAATAAAAAAGAGCGCGGTTCCGCCGTACGGGGCGGAACCGCGAGACTCCGGCCCCTGTAAAGGGAGAAGCGCCGGGCGGTATGCCGCGCTTTCTTCCGGTGAAAAATTATGGAGAGATTCTACAGCGCATCGGTCGGATTTACAAGAGCAGATATACATCAAATTCTTTAACGATACAAAGAAATGCTTGTAAAAATCGCTGAAACCCCATCGACGTGAAAAGCCCCGCCTCCGGCGCTGTAAATGCCGGAAGCGGAGCGGAAGATCACATCTGCGGCGGACTGGAGGAAAAATCTACGAGAACAACGCGGTTGCCATGCCCTTCAATGACTTGCCGGAGATCGTCAAACGAAAGAAATACCGTGGCGGTGTTGTCGTTCGGGTGGACGCCGATTACCGGCAGGGAGGCGAGCGCGGAGTCTGCGGCAAAGATAACGGAGCGGCTTTCATCGTTGAGGATCCCGAGCGGGGAAACGCTGCCCTGCGGAACGTTCAGGTAGGTATCGAGCCGTTCGGCGGAGGCAAAGCTGAGCTTTGAGGTGCCGAGCGCCGCCGAGAGCCATTTGAGATCGACCCGCCGCTCGTCGGGAACGGTCACAAGATAGTGCTGCCGACCCTTCGCGTCGCGCAGAAAGAGATTTTTGCAGATACAGCCGTTGGCGTTGATCCCGGCGCGCTCCATCTCCTCCATCGTGAATACCGCCTCGTGCTCAACGGCTTCATAAGAAACACCTTTTTCGTTGAGGAAGGCGTAGACTTCTTTTTTATGATATCCGGACATGGCATGTTTCTCCTGCATTTTCAGTTTAGCGCATTATAGCGCGAAATAATCCGCAAAGCAAGAAAAATATACGCTACCGCTCAGTGTCCTGCGGGATCGCGCTCCAACCATTCTTTTTCGGAGGTCAGATCGGCATGGAGAAAGGCGACAAAGACAACGGAGTAGGGGAGCGCCGCGATCCAGACCGCCCGGCGGTGGAGAAGCGTGCAGGCGATCGCGCCGAGGATCGTTCCGGCGAGGAAGAAGAGGATCATGGAAAAATGCCGCTTGAGAATGCGGCGGTGGGACGTGTCACCGTGGCGGCGGTGCAGCTCCTTGGCAAGACCGATGCCGAGCTGACGAACGTGGTTGGTGGCGAATGTTGTGGCCATCGGCACGCCCTCGGAGTTGCGGAACGTGTTGTATTGCATGGAGGCGATAAAGTTGATGGACACCTGAAAGACCTGCACCGGCGTCGATGCCGGCAGTGCGCCGAGCACGGCGATGAATATGATCTCGACCGCGACGAGGATCGTTTCCCAGCGGATATGGAAGCGATGTTTTACGTCGTCGGGGATGAGCTCGGAGATGAAGGCACCGAGCGTGTAGGCGGAGATCGGGATGACATAGTACAGGGCGCTTGTCCAGCTCCGCGTGCCGAGCGCGATGCCGAGAAGCACGATGTTGCCGGTCTGCGCGTTGCAGAAAATGCCGCCGCAGAGCATATAGGTATACGAGCCGAGGATACCGGCGGCGAAGATGAGCGTGTCGTATACCCATGTCCTCTCGCAGGTCAGATAAAAGGTTTTCTTCTCCATAAGGTCTCATTCTCCGTAAATAATCTGTCGAAAAAAGAAAAGCTGGCTCATTATACCATGGAACCGTCGGGACGGAAAGCGCTTTTTTGGTAAGGAAAGTCCCCGGCCGAAGCCAGGGACGGAATCGTTTGTACGAGATATGGGTCAGACCGTACCGGTGATAACGAGCGTGGTCGTACCGGGCGTTACAGTGAACGTCCCGTCTGTGTTCTGCGTGAACGAAGCCGCCGGAACGGTGATCTGCCCGGCCAGCGTTGTGAAAACGCCGGTTGCGGTGTTGTAGGTGTAGTTTGTACCCTCCGTCCACGCCGTGCCGTTGTAGGTGACGGCGATGTTGCGGAGAATGGGGGCAAACGTATCGGTGACGACAACGTTGTCCGCCGCCGTCGCTTCGGTGTTGCCGGTGTTGGAGATGACAAACGTATAGGTGATCTGACCGTTTTCCGTAACGGTCGTCGGCGAGAGCGCTTTGCTGATGGTGAGATCGGCGCTGTTCGCGGTCTCCACCGTCGCCTGTGCGGTGATCGTGTTCGTGAGACCGCCGCCGGTGATCGTGGCGGTGTTCGTGATCGAGTCGCCCGTTGCGAGCGGGGCGACGGACGTCGCGGTCGTTTCGTAGATCAAAACGGCATTGCCGCCTGCGGGGACCGTGAGACCGGTCACGGTGAGCGGCGGTCCGGCCGTGACGGTCGGAGCGGTCTGCAAAACGCCGTTAATATAATAGCGCGCCGTTCCGGCGTTGTAGGCGAGCGGGTAGACGGTGTTCGTGCCAACGGTGTAGCCGCCCAGATCGTCGGTGACGGTATAGTCCGTGATGGCCGTTGTGCCGGTATTCACGAGCGAGAGAGCGTAGGTGATGCGGTCTCCCGCCGAATAGTTCGCCGAAACTCGAGGATCTCGCCGGTAACGATATTCGAGTTTGTTGTGCCGCCGTTATAGGAAAGCGTGGCGAAGTTGGTAAAGCCTGCCATAGTTCACACTCCAAGATAAAGATGTTGAGGCGCACCCCTTACAGCATACGTAAAAGCCTCACGCTATGCCAATCTGCGGCGGCATAAAAAAGCCCCCGTCCGTATAAAGCGGACGGGGTGCGGCAGAACAGGGATGATCAGAGAACGTGCACGCTCTCGGGGTCGAAGACCAGACGGCAGTGCTCGCCGACTTTGTAAATGCGCTTGTTCTTGGGGTTGGGATCGGTCAGCTTCACGAGCGTGTCGCCGACCTTGACGTGGTAATTCTGGTAACTGCCCATGAAGCAGGAGAGAACGACCTCGCAGGGAAGACCGCCATCTTCACCGAGAGATGCAGCTTCGGGCCGGAGAACGATCGTATAATCCTTACCGACCTCCATGCCGGGCACGGGTGCGGCGTGGCAGATGTCGCCCGAAACGTTGAGCTGCGCCCGGCCGTCCGAGAGAGTTTCGAGCTTGCCCTTGAGGAAGTTTGCCTCGCCGATGAAGTCGGCGACGAACTCGTTGACAGGATGGTAGTAGATCTCCTGCGGAGAACCGATCTGCTCCACGACGCCGGAGCGCATGATGATGATCCGGTCGGAGAGAGCCATGGCCTCGCTCTGGTCGTGCGTGACATAAATGGCGGTGATGCCGACCTCCTGCTGGATGCGGCGGATCTCCGTGCGCATCGTGACGCGCAGCTTGGCGTCCAGGTTGGAGAGCGGTTCGTCGAAGAGCAGAACGCTCGGCTCGATGACGAGCGCGCGGGCGAGCGCTACGCGCTGCTGCTGGCCGCCGGAGAGCTGGTTGGTCATGCGGCCTTCCATACCGGTGAGCTCCACGAGATCGAGGATCTTCATCACGCGCTCGCGGATCTCCTCCTTCGGCACATGGCGCAGCTTGAGACCGTAGGCAACATTATCAAATACGTTGTAGTGGGGGAGAAGGGCGTAGCTCTGGAACACCATGGCGGTGTCGCGCTTGTTCGGCGTGAGAGCGTTGATGGCCTCGTCGCCCAGATAGATCTCGCCTTCGTCCGGACTTTCAAAGCCGGCGATCATGCGCAGCGTTGTGGTTTTGCCGCAGCCGGAGGGACCGAGAAGCGTGACGAATTCGCCCGGCTCGATGATAAGGGAGTTATCCTTAACGGCGTAAAAGTCCTTGCCGGTCTTGGGATCTTGATAGATCTTGGAGATATGTTCGAGACGCACGCCTTTTTTCACTTTTTCCATGATTTACTTGCCCTCCTTGATTTTTCTGCTGGTGCCGAAATGCTTCGTCACCAGATTCATCAGCAGCACACTGCCGTAGGTGATGACGATGAGGATCGTCGCAAAGGCGCAGGCGAGACTGTAGGAGCCTTTTTCGGCAAACTCGTTGATCTGCACGGTGATAAGCAGGAACTGCGGCGTCACCAGCAGGATAATGGCGGAAATGGCGGTGATGCTGCGGACGAACGCGGTAACGAGACCGCTGAGGAACGAATCCTTGATGAGCGGCAGCGTTACGGTCATAAACACCCGGAAGCTGTCCGCGCCCATGTCGTAGGCGGATTCTTCGATGGATTTGTCGATCTGTCGCAGCGCGGATATGCCGCTTCGCGTGCCGGTCGGAAGAGAGCGGACAACAAAGACGATGATGAGGATGAGCCCCGTGCCGTAAAGCCCCTGCAGAAAGCCGGTATGGAACAGACCGCCGGAGAAACCGCGGATGTAGCCGACGCCGAGAACGGTGCCCGGCACCGCCATGGCAAGCATGGAGACCGCCTCGATGAATCCTTTGAATTTAAACTTCCGCTTGACGACGAGATACGAAATGATCATGCTCAAAAGCGCCGTGATGGGCGCGGAGATCAAACTGAGCACAAACGAATCGCGGAACGCCTGGAAGCCGTGGTAGCGCGTGAATACGAGCTTGAACCACTTGCCCGTGAGCGGGAAGAACTTGTAGCCCCACGTCGGGAAGAACGCGCCGATCGGCACGCAAAGGTACATCATAATGACGAAGATCGCCACGAGCGCGCAGAGCACCGTGAGCGGGACCTTGACGCTCCGGTCGGTGATGAGCATACGGCCGCGGGACGCCTTGCCGGTGAGCGTGGCGGCGGTCTTGCGCTCAAGATAGTACTTTTGTACGGCGAACATCGCAAGCGTGATGCATAGGAGCACCACCGCCATCGCCGCGGCGCCGGCTTTGTCGTAAGCGCCGGTGATCTGGAGATAGATGGTCGTTGCGAGCGTATCGTAGGAGCCGCCGATGATCATGGGGTTGGCGAAGTCGGCGATGGACTCGATAAACGTCACGAGAAACGCATTGCCGAGACCCGGCAGCAGCAGCGGGAACGTCACGCTCGTAAATACCTTCCAGCGCGAAGCGCCCATATCGCGGGCGGCCTCCTCGAGCGAAGGATCGATGTTCTTCAAAAGGCCCTTGAGCATCATGTAGCACACGGGGAAGAACGTCAGCGTCTGCACGATGGCGATGCCCCAGAAGCCGTATACGCTGTTATCGTAGATCTTCAGCAGGAAGCGGGTGATGATGCCCGCCTTGCCGAAGAGCATGATCATCGAAAGGCTGAGTACGAACGGCGGCGACACGACCGGCAGCATGGAGACGACCTTGAAAAGCCCGCCGGTGAATTTGCCCATGCGGACGTAGACCTCCACATACGCGAACAGCAGACCGATCAGCGTGGACAGAATGCCGACAAGGAAGCCGACTTTCAGCGTGTTTGTGATGGCGTGGGTAAAGGTCGGCATGTTGAAAATGCGCTTGAATACGCTGAAGCCGAACCCGCCGTCGCCCACGAAGCTGTCCACCAGCAGAATGGCGAGAGGATAGAGAATAAAAAGCGTGAGGAATGTGATCAGCACGACGATGGTCGTGACCAGAATGGGGTCACCCATCAGTTTCTTCCGGTCCAGCGCCGCACTCTGTGTTCTTGCCATAGGCGGAATCCCTCCTGACTTGGTATCTTTAGAAACAGATCCGCTGTCATTATGAACCTGCGTGCCCATGCGCGCGGATTCATAATGACAGTCGATCCATCGGACGGTTTACGAACAAGGCGGCGGCAGAAGCCGCCGCCTTGACATTAGGGGGTATTACGAAGTTTTGAAACGATCCTCGCCGGTGTCAGCGCCGCTCTTGGCCAGGGCAGCCATGACTTCCTCGACGTAAGTACCGGTGTTGTTCTTGGCATCCTCAAAGTCATATTCCATGACGTTGTCGGGATCCAGACCGAACTGCGCAGCCTGTGCCGGCTGGGTGGCGTTATCGATGACCAGGAACTGGTAAGAACCGTTCTGGGCAGCGAGCTCCACGCACTCGGGAGACAGAGCGTACTCGATCCAAAGCTTCGCAGCGTTGGGGTGCTTCGCGCCCTTGAACATGGCGGTCGCACCGATCTCGAAGGAGGTGCCGCTGGACGGGATCACAAGGGCGATATTGCCGTACTGGTTATCGACGATCTGGGTGATGCCGTCATGCAGGAAGCCGATGCCGATGACGCACTCACCGGTGCCGACGTTCTTGGACGGGCCGGAGCCGGACTTCGTATAAACTTCGATGTTCTTGTCGAGATCCACGAGGTACTGGATGCCTTCGTCGTGGCCGTACTTCTGGATCATCGTGTTGACGACCAGCTTGGCGGTGCCGGCAGTGTTGTAGTTGGAGAGCCAGATCAGACCCTTGTATTCGGGCTTGAGCAGATCGGGCCAGTCCGCCGGAGCTTCAAGGCCGAGGCGGTCGAGTTCGTCAGTATTGACCATGAAGCCGAGAATGCCCTTGTAGATGCCGTACCACTTACCCTCAGCGTCCTTGTACATGTCGCTGATGAGGTGGGAGGCATTCACAGCGGCGTAGGGCTCAAGCAGGTCTTCCTTGGCGAGGACGTTGTAGGGATCGGTCGTGCCGCCGAACCAGACGTCGGCGGAGGGGTTGCCGTTCTCTTCTTCGATCTTCGCCTGCACCTCGCCGGTGGATAGACGCTGGTAGTTGACCTTAATGCCGTACAGTTCCTGGAAATGCTGGCAGGCGGCGGCGAGGTATTCTTCCTCGCAGGAGCCGTAAACCGTCAGCTCGCCCTCGGCCTTCGCCGCGGCGATGAGCGCTTCCATGGGGTCAGCTTCGACTGCGGGTTCTTCGGCCGGGGTCTCGGGTTCCGCAGCGGGGGCTTCGGTGGCGGGGGCGGGCGTTTCGGTCGTGCTGCCGCAGGCAACGAGAGCGAACACCATGACCAGCGCCAGAAGCAGTGCCAGATACTTTTTCACTTTCGGATCCTCCATTCCGTATTGTTCCGGTGCAGTTTAAACTTTGTTTAAATTTACCGGATGAATGATGCTAATTATAAGTCATCGAATTTTACTTTGTCAATCCAAACAGAAAAGCATTTTACATTTTTCTTACATTTGTCTATTGTGATAAAAACCGGCAAATAATTTTGTTGAAAACGTTTCAAATATAAGCTCGAAAAATATAACTATTGGAGAACTTTGCCTTTCGTGCTATAATACATCGATCCGATACGAAGAAAGGGGAAAGCTGTATGGCGGAGAAACTTAATACGGAAAAGTCCCCTTTGTGCGTCGGCATTCTCGCCCATGTGGATGCGGGAAAAACGACGCTTTCCGAGGCACTTCTTTATACGGCCGGGGCGCTTCGGCGTCTGGGCCGCGTTGATCATGCGGACGCCTTTCTCGACACCGATCCGCAGGAGCGTGAGCGCGGCATCACGATCTTTTCCAAGCAGGCAAGACTCACATGGAAAGGCTGTGCCGTAACGTTTCTCGATACGCCGGGCCATGTGGACTTTTCCGGCGAAACGGAGCGCACGCTTCCGGTGCTTGACGCGGCGATCCTCGTTGTGAGCGGCACGGACGGCGTGCAGGGCCACACGCGCACGCTCTGGCGGCTGCTGCGCCGGAACCATGTGCCGACTTTCATATTTATAAATAAGACCGATCTCCCCGGCGTGAACCGCGCCGCGAGAATGCAGGAGCTGCGTTCTCTTCTCTCGCCGGAGTGCGCGGACTTTTCCGGCACTGACTGGATGGAACAGGCTGCGGCCGAGAGCGAAGCGGCGCTCGAGAGTTTCCTTTCTGCAGGAACGATCCCGCCGGAGGAAGTCCGCCGCCTGATCGCGGAGGAAAAGCTCTTCCCGTGTCTGTTCGGCGCGGCGCTCCGGCTCGACGGCGTGGAAAAGCTGCTCGATACGCTTGCGCTCTATGCGCCGGTCAAGCCTACCGGGAATGTCTTCGGCGCGCGGGTATATAAGATCAGCCGCGACGCGCAGGGCGCGCGGCTTACGTGGCTGCGTGTTACGGGCGGAGAACTTCGCGCCCGCGCTGCGGTGAAGATCCCGACGGAGAATGGGGAGACGGAGGAGAAGATCCACCAGATCCGTCTCTACTCCGGGGAAAAGTTTGAGTTGACGGATACGGCAAAAGCCGGAACGGTCTGCGCCGTAACGGGGCTGACCGCCGCGCACACCGGCGACGCGCTCGGCGCGGAAAAGGGAAAGAGCGCCGCGCTGCTCGAGCCGGTATTCACCTACCGCGCTCATGCGGAAAAGGCCGATCCTCATACGGTCCTTGAAAAGCTGCGTCTGCTGGAGGAAGAGGACCCGCTCCTGCATGTCGTGTATGATGATGCCGCACGAGAGATCCGCGTACAGCTCATGGGCGAGGTGCAGCTGGAGATACTCGAGCGTCTCTGCCGCAGCCGCTTTGGGCTGGAGATCATGTTCGGCGAGGGCGGCATCCTCTACCGTGAAACGATCGCCGCATCCGTGGAGGGTGTCGGCCACTACGAGCCGCTGCGCCACTATGCCGAGGTCCACCTCCTGCTCGAACCGCTTGAGCGAGGGAGCGGCCTTGTCTTTGCAAGCAAATGCTCAACTGATGCGCTTGATCTCAACTGGCAGCGCCTCATTTTGACGCATCTTGCGGAAAAAGAGCACCGCGGTGTTCTGACCGGCTCACCGATCACCGATATGAAGATCACGCTCGCTGCCGGGCGGGCGCACCTGAAGCACACCGAGGGCGGCGATTTCCGCCAGGCGACCTACCGCGCCGTGCGGCAGGGGCTCATGCGCGCCGAGAGCATTCTTCTCGAGCCGTGGTACGATCTCCGGCTGGAGCTGCCGAATGAATGCGTCGGCCGCGCCATGGCCGACATTCAGCGCATGGGCGGCCGGTTTGATCCGCCCGAAACCGAAAACGGCGTTTCCGTCCTCACGGCTGCCGCGCCGGTGGCCGAATGCGCAAATTATCCGCGCGAGGTGACGACGTATTCCCGCGGGCAGGGGCGCGTTTCGTTCTCGCTGCGCGGCTATGAGCCCTGCCGCGATACGCAGCGCGTCGTGGACGAGATCGGATACGATCCGGAGCGCGACGTTGCCAATACCCCAGATTCCGTTTTCTGCTCGCACGGCGCGGGCTATACCGTCCGCTGGGACGAGGTCGAGCAGCACATGCATCTGGAAAGCTGCCTCCGGGCGGAGAAGGAAACCACGCCTGCAAAGGAGAGTGTGCCGCGCGGCCCATCCGCACCCCGCACGGGCGCGGCGCTCGATAAGGAATTGCAGGCCATTTATGAGCGGACCTACGGCACAGTGAAGCAGAACCGCGCGTTTGTGCCGCGCTCCGAGCGTGAAAAACCGGTCCCGCAGCCAAAAGCAAAGCCGATCCCCGCCGGGCCGGAATATTTGCTCGTGGACGGGTACAATATAATCTTTGCATGGGACGAGCTCAAAGCCGTCGCCGCCGACCATCTGGACGCGGCGCGCCAGCTTTTGATGGATCTTCTTTGCAACTATCAGGGCGTGCGCCAGTGCCGTGTCATTCTGGTGTTCGACGCCTACCGCGTACCGTTTCACAAGGAAGAGATCGTGGCATATAATAATATCCACGTCGTCTATACGAAGGAAGCGGAAACCGCGGACGCCTATATCGAAAAAACCTCGCACGAGATCGCTCAAAACCACCGCGTGCGCGTTGCGACCTCCGACGGCATGGAGCAGCTCATCGTCCTCGGTCAGGGCGCTCTCCGCCTGTCTGCCGACAGCTTCCATACGGAAGTGATGCAGGCAGGGGAGGAGATCCGCGAAACGCTCCGGCGGCTCAACCGCCGCGAACGCTCCGATGCTGTGGCGGAGGCGCTGCGCCGCGCGGCGGAAAACGCCGGGGAGAAGTAAAGGGATAGATATGGAGAAACATCAAAAGCTCGGTCTGGCGCTCATCGCCGCGGGCTGCGCGTTGGCCGCGTTCTGCGGATTGGGTTTGTATTATGTAAATCAACAGGATTCAAAGCCCGCGATGGCGAGCACGACCGCAGCGCCGACGGAAACGCCGGCACCGACGGCGGAGCCGACAGCCGCGCCGAACGCCGCGCCCGTGCTCACGCTCATTGGTGACGATCCGCTCTTTTATCCGGCGCAGCCGGGCGGATACGAAGATCCCGGCTGTACGGCCATCGACGACCGCGACGGTGATATTACCGCGAAAACCGTCTGCACCGCGGATGTGAACACCTTCCATACCGGCGAGGGGAGCGTCACCTATTCCGTCACGGACAGTGAAGGTCTGACAGCGACCATTACGCGCCGTGTGATCGTCACGGCGGCGGACCGGCCCGATACGGTCACGCCGGACGCAGGGACGGTCTATCTCACGTTCGACGACGGCCCGTCTGCCAATACGGAGCATCTTTTGGATATTTTGGATGCCTATGGCGTCAAGGCGACGTTTTTCGTGACGGACTGCCACGAGGACTACACCTGGTGCATCGGCGAGATCGCCCGGCGCGGTCACTCTGTCGGCATCCACAGCGCAACGCACGACTATAACGCCATCTATCAGAGTGAAGAGGCGTATTTTTCCGATCTCTGCCGAATGCAGGAGATCATATTTGAGCAGACGGGCGAGTATGCAAAGCTCGTCCGCTTCCCCGGCGGCAGCTCGAACACAGTGAGCCATTATAACCCCGGCATTATGACGCGCCTTACGAACGACCTCAACGACATGGGCTACGTCTACTTCGACTGGAACGTTTCCGCGGCGGACACGGCGTCCAACGCCACGCGCTATACGGTCGTGGCGAATATCAAAGAAGGCGTGCCGCAACACGACTATTCCGTCGTATTACAGCACGATACCAACGCGTTCAGCGTCGATGCCGTGGAGGAGATCCTCTCCTGGGGAATTGAAAACGGGTATTCTTTCCGCGCACTGGATCTTACCAGCCCGGCGGTGCATCATTCTGTAGCCAATTAGGAGGCAGGAGAACATGAGTCTTTTTGTTGCCTTTGAGATCCTCGGCACGATCGCGTTTGCCGTTTCCGGCGCGGTCGTTGCCATATCGAAAAAGATGGATATTTTCGGCGTGGCGATCCTTGGCATGACGACCGCGGTCGGCGGAGGCATACTGCGTGATCTTATCCTCGGCATCACGCCGCCTGCGGCGTTCAAATCGCCGGGGTACGCGCTCACGTCGATCGCTGTTTCCGTGCTCGTATTTTTGCCCCCGGTGCGGCGGCTGCTGCACTGGAACGAGAAGCTCTACGATACGGCGCTTCTGCTCTTTGACGCCATCGGGCTCGGCATATTCACCGTGATCGGCGTGCAGACAGCGTACATAGCCACGGGCGAGCTGAACGCCTTCCTCGCCATCTTTGTCGGCGTTGTCACTGGCTGCGGCGGCGGCGTGCTGCGCGATATGTTCGCCGGATCGCCTCCGTATATTTTTGTCAAGCATTTTTACGCGACCGCGTCCATCCTCGGCGCCGTGGTGTGCATCCTGCTCTGGAACATCGGGCAGATGCCCGCCATGCTCATCGGCGCTGCCGTTACGCTTACGCTCCGTCTGCTCGCAGCGCATTACCGCTGGAGTCTGCCGAAGGCGAAGTGAAAGGGAAGGGACAGTATGGTGCTGCATGAGCTGCTTGGTCTGCCGGAGCGGGAGAAGCACGTTGTCTCTCTCTGCGGCGGCGGCGGGAAGACGACACTGATGTACGCGCTCGCGCGCGAAACGAACGCGCTTATGCCGACGGCGCTTTTTACAACAACGCACATCATGCCGCCGTCCGGCAAGGATATCGTTCTCTCCGTCCCGTTTTCGGAGGAGGAATGCCGCGCGGCGTGGCACGAAGGGAAGATCGTCTCGTCCGGGATCTTTCTTTCGGAAGAGCGGAAATTCGGCGCACCGGGAGAGGATGCGATGCACTTTCTCTGCCGCGAAGCGTCCGCCGTTATCATCGAGGCGGACGGCGCGCATCGTCTGCCGGTGAAATTCCCGGCGGCGCGGGAGCCTGTGATCCGCCCGGAAACGACGCACACCGTCGTTGTGGCAGGTCTCTCCGCGCTTGGGAAAAAGCCGGAGGAGATCGTCCATCGGTACACGCTGGCAAAGGAGACCGTGGACCTTTCCGGGGATTCGCTCACCGAAAAACAGATGGCGGAGCTTCTCTGGGCGGGCTATGGGCGCTTTGACCCGATCTTCTTTATCAATCAGGCGGATACCCCTGCGCTCGCACAGCGCGGCGAGCGCATCTGCGCAATGCTCCGCGATCTTGGTGCACGCCGCGCGGTCACAGCCTCGCTCCACGCGCTTACAAAATAGTACGAAAGGGATGATCTGCATGAAACCGATGAAACGATTTTACTACCGGGCCTATCAGACCGTATTTGATCTCGCCTCGCGCGTCTTACCCTGGCGCAAGCCGGAGATCGTCAGCGGCGCGGGCAGCACGGCGAAGATCCCGGAGCTGCTGCGCGGCTGCGGTGTGAAAAAGGTGATGATCGTCTCCGGCAAACATACGGGCGCGACGCTCGTCCCGCCGATCCGCGCGCAGATCGAAGCGGCGGGCATTGCCGCCGTCCACTTTGACGGCGTGCGCGCCAATCCTACGATCTCCATCATCGAACAGGTGCGGGAACTGTATCTCGCCGAGGGCTGCGACGGCTTCCTTGCCGTGGGCGGCGGCTCGCCGATGGATACGGCCAAGGCTGCCGCGGCGCGCATCGTGCGCCCCAACCGCACCGTGGAGCAGATGACGGGGCTTTTCAAAGTCATGCACGCACTCCCGCCGTTCATCGCTGTGCCGACGACCGCCGGCTCCGGTTCGGAGACGACGATCGCCGCCGTTATCACAAACGAGAAAACGCACCATAAGCACGCCATCATGGATCTTTGCCTCGTGCCGCGCTACGCTGTTCTCGACGCTGTGCTCACTGAGAATCTTCCCCCTGCGACAACGGCGCAGACCGGCATGGACGCGCTTACACACGCGGTGGAGGCATACGTCAGCGTCCACAGCACAACGAAGGAGACCGACCGCTGCGCGGAAGAGGCGACGGCGGCAATCTTCCGGTATCTGGAACAGGCGTATACGAACGGACACGATCTCGAAGCGCGGCAGGAGATGCTGCTTGCTTCCTTCAAGGCGGGCATCGCCTTCACCCGCGCGGGCGTCGGCAACGTCCACGCCATTGCCCATACGCTCGGCGGGCTGTATAACACCGCGCACGGACTGGCGAACGCTGTCATTCTTCCCATCGTTCTGGAGGATTACGGCGCGGCGGCGGAGAAAAAGCTCGCCCGCCTTGCCGAGATCACCGGTACGAAGACGACCGGCACCGCGCACGAGAAGAGCGCGGCGTTCATCTCCGCAATCCGCGCCATGAACGCGCGCATGGGCATTCCGGAGCATCTGGACGTGATCCGCGAGGAAGATATCCCGCAGATGGTCGCCTGGGCGCTGCGCGAGGCGAACCCAACATATCCCGTTCCCGTTTTGTACGACGAGGCGCACTGCGCCGAGATCATCCGCCGTGTTCGCGGATAAATAAAATAAAAAAGAAAAGCGCCGGAACAGTGACCGTTCCGGCGCTTTCGTGCAAAGAGAATTACTGGAGCAGGCTCCGGTAGCTGTCGCACGTGGAGAGATTGTCGGGCGGATAAAACTCTTCCACCGGGAAGCGAATGCGCCCGAAGAGCGTGCACGGATCGTCGTCCGTCGTGCCGACGCACTCGTTTTCCGGGAAGCTGTAGTTGTAGACCGGGATGACGAGCTGGCTGTCGCGCTCGAGCCGGATGAGAGAAAACTGACCGAGCGTCGCGTACCAGAGCCGGTTGGAGTCGGTGAGCACAAGTTCCTCCGGAAACGCGGCGAGAATATTGGCCGGCACCTCCGGGATGCGGTCGAGCGGCGTGGCGCAGTCCTTCTCGGTGATCTGCATCGAAAGCGCGATCGGATCGACCGCCTCCACGACGCCGACGGGCTGATCGGCCTGCGTGGTGATCTCGCCGTCGGAGGTGTATACCTTGACGCTTCCTTCGCTGCCGAAGAGGATGACGCGTTTATTGAATACGCAGAGACCGGTAACGGTTTTCGCGTTCGGGACACACTCGCCGGTGACGCGGTAAAAGTAGGTGACGTCCACCGTATAATAGCCGCGGTTGAACGTGATCTCCTCAACGTTTACCCCGGCATAGAGCAGCTCGGCGCTTTTCGGGCGGATGCTGAAGGCGTTTTCTATGTAGCCCTGCGACGTCCGCGTCGGAAATACCCGCAGATCCTCCACACAGTCCTTATCCCGGCAGCTGGAGTATATTTTCTTCGTATGGATGCAAACAGCCTCCCGCACACATGCGCTGCTGTCCACCGGACCGGGTACGACCCTGTCTGCCATATCGGAATTCCTCCTTTAACAAAGTTCAGTACAGTCTATGCACGCGCTGCGCCAATGTGCCGATTGACGCGCATTGCGAAAAGTGATAAACTTACCATATATAAATATGAGGAGAAATTCCCATGGAAGGATATCAGAACTTTCAGGAAAAGCTGGATATAAAGATTCTCATTCTGTTCATTCTGCGCCGCCTGCCGGATGCCGTGACGCGCGAAACGCTCACGGATCTCGCGCTCTCCGAGGGCAACGCGGGGTATTTTGAATACTCCGAGTGCCTCGCGGAGCTGGTCGATTCCCATCAGGTGGAGCAGGAAGGAAATCTCTACAAGATCTCCGAGCGCGGCGCGCGAAACTGCGAGATCGTTGAGAGCAGCCTGCCGATGACGGTCCGGCAGAAGATGGAGAAAAACATAAAACCGGTCGCGGACGAGCTTCGCCGCCGCGCGATGATCACCGCTACGCACGAAACGGCGGACAACGCCTGCCGCGTGCATCTTGCGCTCTCTGACGGGCTGGGCGAGATATTGAATCTGCAAATGCTCTGTGGCGGGGAAGAGCAGGCGGAAAAGCTGGAAGAAAACTTCCGGAAAAACGCCGAGAAATACTATACGGAGATCATGGAGATCCTCCTGCGCGATGAAAAAGTATAAGATTTTTGTTATCAATCCCGGCTCTACTTCAACAAAGCTGGCGCTTTTCGAGGACGATCACAAGGTGCTGGAAACCAAAGTGTTCCACGATTCCTCCGTGCTTCTGCAATTCCCTACGGTGAACTCGCAGCTTCCATACCGCAAAAAGGTCATCATGGACTTTCTGCACGAAAATCATATCGATCTTTCGGATGTTGACGCCATCGTCGGTCGTGGCGGGAGCTGCTATCCGGTGACGAGCGGCGTATACGTTATCGACGATAGGCTCATCGAAGATACAGCCGCCGGAAAGGGCGGAATGGAGCACCCGTCCAATCTCGGCGTGCAGCTTGCGCGCGAGCTGCAAAAGGAGTTCGGCGGCGAGATCTTCATGGTCGATCCGCCGTGCGTGGACGAGCTGTGCGATATGGCGCGTATGACGGGTATCGACGGTGTGCCGCGTCACACCAATATGCATGCGCTCAATCTTCGCGGCGTTGCGATGCACCATGCAAAGCACGTTCTGCAAAAGAAGTACGAAGACTGTAATTTCATCGTCTGCCACATCGACGGCGGCATTTCCGTATCGGCGCACCGGTACGGACGCATCATCGACTGCAACGATGCCGCCGGGGGAGACGGTCCCTACACTCCGACGCGCATCGGCTCGGTTTCCGTGGCGGATATCCTCGAATATGTCCGCGATAAGGACATCGACGCTGTCAAGAAGCTCTGCACCTGTACAGGCGGCTTTGTGAGTCACTTCGGTACGTCCAATTCCGATACCGTTCATAAAATGGTGGAGGAAGGGAATAAAAAAGCCATCCGCGTCTGGGAGGGCATGAAATACCAGATCGTCAAGTACATCGGCGCGATGGCGGCGGTGCTCGGCGGCAGGGTGGACGGCATCCTTCTCACCGGCGGCCTTCTCCGCTTTGAAGATATCGCGCAGACCATCCGCGAGCAGTGCGGGTGGATCGCACCGGTGAGTACCTATCCCGGTGAGGTCGAGCACGAAGCGCTCGCCGCCGGAGCGCTGCGCGTCCTCCGCGGCGAGGAAAAACCCAAGCATTACACAGGTCGCCCCGTCTGGGACGGCTGGCACGACGAAGAGTAACTATATATCAATTAAGAAAAGCGCCGGAGCTCGAGCTCCGGCGCTTTTGGCATATTAAGGAAAATCAGAAGATCGCAACGACAGCGCCGTTGTAGGTCTCGGCGATGTAGTTCTTCACGGTGTCGGACTGGAGGGCCTTGACGAGCGCGACGGTCTTGGCGCTGTCCTTGTCGGCCTCGCGGACGGCAACACAGTTGGCGTAGGTCTGGGCGGCATCGCCAGAGGCGTCTTCAATGGCGAGAGCGTCGGAAATCTTCAGACCGGCGGCCAGCGCATAGTTGCCGTTGATAACGGCGAGCGTGCCGGTGTCGCTGTTGGCGAGCTGGGTCGGGACCATGTCGGCCTGCACGGGAACGACGTTGTAGCCTTTCGCGTCAACGATATCGAGATGGCTGACGCCCTTTTCCGCGGAAGCATCCTCCGGCAGGGTGATGAGACCTTCCTGGGCAAGCAGCAGGAGCGCGCGGGTCTCGTTGCTGTCGTCGGCGGGGATCAGAATGGTAGCGCCCTCGGCGACTTCATCGAGAGAGGAAACGCCGTTGCCGAAAAGACCGAACGGCTCATAGTGGATGAGACCGGCGGAGACGAGGTGCGTGCCGTTGCTCTCGTTGAAGCTGTTCAGGTACGGGGTGTGCTGGAAGTAGTTGGCGTCAAGCTCGCCGTCTTCAAGAGCGGTGTTGGGCAGGACGTAATCATCGAAAACAACGATCTTGAGATCATAGCCTTCCTCGGCGAGGAGGGGCTTGATCTGCTCAAGGATCTCGGCGTGCGGGGTAGAGGAAGCGCCGACGGTGATGGTCTCTTTCGCGGCGGGTTCTTCGGCAGGGGCTTCGGTCGGAGCCTCAGAAGCGGGAGCTTCGGTAGCGGCGGGGGCTTCCGTGGCGGACGGGGTGGAGGCGGTGCCGCAGGCGGCCAGCGCGAGCAGCAGCGCGAGAGCGAGGACGACAGAAAGAATCTTTTTCATTTTGATGTTTCTCCTTTTCTTTGGATTCTGTAATGAAACATTTTATATCATCAGGCGGAGGTGCGTTTGTCCGTTTTGCGGACAATATACATTCCGACTTCCTGAATGACCTGAACGATGATGATGCACAGCAGCGCGGCGAACCAGATGATATCCTGATTGAAGCGCTGGTGACCATAGACAATGGCGATCTGGCCGAGACCGGTGCCGCCGATCGTGGCGGCCATGGCGGAGTAGCCGAGCACCGTGACCATCGAGATGACCGCACCGGTGATGAGCGAGGGCTTCGCTTCCGGAACGAGCACTTTGGTGATGATCTGGAATCGTGGCGTGCCCATTGCTTCGGCGGCTTCGATCACGCCCTTATCGACTTCCTTGATGGAGGACTCGACCATGCGTGCCACATACGGCGCGGCGGCGATCACGAGCGTTACGATCACGGCCTTGTTGCCGAGCGATGTGCCGACGATGAACTTTGCCACCGGCAGCATCGCTACCATGAGAATGATGAACGGCACACTGCGGAAGGCGTTGATGAGAATGCTGAGGATCTTGTTGAGCACCGGCATCGGATGGATGCCGTCCTTATCGCTCACACATAGGAGCAGACCCAGCGGCAGACCGAGGACATAGGCAAACACCGTGGAGATCACGGTCAGATAGATCGTCTGCCATACGCCGAGCAGAAACAGGTTCTGCTGCCAGAGCTTTACAAACATATCGGAAAACATCCCATCACACCTCCTCGAAGGAGACGCCGTCCTGCTTCAGCCACGCGCGGGCGCGCTCGGCGCTCGCTTCGTCGGCGGGAAGCTCCAGGATCGTCTGCCCATAAATTTTACCGTCGATCTCGCGGATACCCGCGGATACGATGTTGACCGGGGTCTGGCACTCCATAATAAGACTGGCGACGACGGGGTGCCGCGTCGTTTCGCCGTTGAAGGCGAGGCGGATGCGTTTTCCGCCGGGGGTGAATACCGGGGCGATGCTGACGCCGGGGAGGATCAGCTCGCGGGCGATCTTGGACTGCGGATTGGTAAACACCTGGCTCACCGCGCCGAGCTCGGCGATCTGGCCGTGGTCGATCACCGCCACGCGGTCGCAGATCTGGTCGATAACGCGCATCTCATGCGTGATGACGATCACCGTAACGCCCATCGTGCGGTTGATCTCCTTCAAAAGCGAGAGGATCGACTGCGTGGTCGTGGGGTCAAGCGCGCTCGTCGCCTCGTCGCAGAGAAGGTAGCGGGGCTTTGTTGCCAGCGCACGGGCGATCGCCACGCGCTGCTTCTGTCCGCCGGAGAGCTGCGAGGGATACGCCTTGGCACGGTCGGCGAGACCGACAACGGAGAGAAGCTCCATAGCGCGTTCCACAGATTCCTTCTTCTTCCATCCGGCGATCTCCAGCGGGTAGCACACGTTCTGAAGAACGTTGCGCTGCGCGAGGAGATTGAAGCCCTGGAAGATCATCCCGATCGAGCGGCGGATGTGCAGCAACTCCTTTGGGGGGAGCTTGGTGAGATCCTTGCCGTCTACGATCACGGAGCCGGAGGTCGGACGCTCCAGCAGGTTGATGCACCGGACGAGCGTGGATTTGCCCGCGCCGGATAGACCGATGATACCGAATATTTCTCCGTCCTCAATCGTGAGGGAAATGTCATGCACGGCGTGGATCTGCCCCTCGCCTTCGCCGAAGTCCTTGGTCACGTTCTGAAGCACTATCAAAAGCGAACCCTCCTAACAAACAAAAAAGCAGGCTGCCATTTTGGCATCCCGCTTTACAAAACCGCACTCCGGTTTTCCCGGACTGCGCCTTTTTATCCCTGAAAAGCAGTCAGCAAATGGCCATCGGAACGCGCAGCAAAGCTGCGCATGCACATCATCATGTTCATGCACATCTCGGTCATCATGCTGGCGAACGTACGGCGCATCGGCTGAGCTCCTTCCCTCGGTAATCAAGTTGTCTGCATTATATCCCTACGGTTTTGGTCTGTCAATACACTTTAACACCGCAAAGACAGAATCGTCGAAAAAACACAAAACCCTCTTCCGTTCGGAAAGAGGGTTTGTGAATAATCATTCAGGATTTATACTCAAACGTCATGCCGCAGATGGAAATGGTGTCGCCGTCGCGGATGCCGAGCGCTTCCATGCGCTCATAGATCCCGGCGTCGCGCAGCGACTTGTCGAAATACATCCGGCTTTCGTAGTCGGTGAAGTTGACGGTCGAAACGAGCCGGTCCATCCAGGGGCCGGAGACGTACCAGACGCCGTCGTCCTCTTCGATCTCCACATCCTCGGGCGAACCGAGATCCGGCGCGGGCGGGACGTAGTCCGGCTCATACACCGCGATCGGCGGGAGCGTGGAGAGCATGGCGGCGGCGCGCTGCATCAGCTCCTTCGTTCCGGCGGTCGTGGCGGCGGAGAGCTCGAAAAACTCGTAGCCCTGTTCCTCAACGTGTTTTTTCAGCCGTTCGATCGGTTCGCGGTCATCTCCGAGCAGGTCGCACTTGTTCGCCGCAACGATCTGCGGACGCGAGGCGAGCGCGGGGGAATAATCCGCAAGCTCGCGGTTGATCGTCTCAAAATCCTCGATGGGGTCGCGTCCCTCGCTGCCGGATACGTCCACGACGTGAATGAGCAGACGGCAGCGGTCGATATGGCGGAGAAAGTCGTGCCCAAGACCTGCGCCCTCGCTCGCGCCTTCGATGATGCCGGGAATATCCGCCAGTACGAAGGAAGCGCCCTCGGCAACATAAACGACGCCAAGATTGGGGGAGAGGGTGGTAAAGTGATAGTCTGCGATCTTCGGCCGCGCACGCGAAACGCTTGCGAGCAGCGTGGATTTGCCGACGTTCGGGAAGCCGACAAGACCGACGTCCGCGAGCAGTTTGAGCTCGAGAATGAGCTCGTGGCTCTCGCCGGGCATACCGGGCTTGGCAAAGCGCGGCACCTGCCGCGTTGGTGTGGCGAAATGCTGGTTGCCCCAGCCGCCGCGCCCGCCCTTCGCGGCGACGAACGGCACGCCCGTGGACATATCGGCCATGATGCCGCCGGTGGCCTTGTCGCGCACGAGCGTGCCGCGCGGCACGCGGATCGTGACGTTCTCGCCGTCCTTGCCGGAGCAGCGCTTGTTGAGACCGTTTTCTCCGTTGGCCGCGACAAACTTGCGCTTATAGCGGAAATCCATCAGCGTGGACATATGATCGTCCACAACGAGGATCACATCGCCGCCGCGCCCGCCGTCGCCGCCGTCCGGCCCGCCCGCCGCGACGAACTTTTCGCGGTGGAAGGTGACGGCGCCGTCGCCGCCCTTGCCGGCGTAAACGCTGATGGTGACTTTATCTAAAAATCCATAGCTCATTGCGTGTTCCACCTGTCTTTGAAAATAAAAAGAGACCGACGAGCCCGTCGGTCTCTTTGGGTAATTACTGCGCGATTTCGTAAACAGAGACCTTCTTGCGGTCCTTGCCCATGCGCTCAAACTTCACCGTGCCGTCCACGAGGGCGTAGAGAGTGTCGTCTCCGCCGATGCCCACGTTGGTGCCCGGATGGATCTTCGTTCCGCGCTGTCTGACAAGGATGTTGCCGGCCAGAACGAACTGACCGTCGGCCCGCTTCGCACCCAGACGCTTCGACTCGCTGTCGCGGCCGTTGCGGGTGCTGCCCATGCCTTTTTTATGTGCCATTTAAATCACACCTCCAATGGTCAAATAGTACGGATCAAGCGTTGATCGCGGTGATTTCCACCTTCGTGTAGGGCTGACGATGGCCCTGCGTGCGACGGTAGTTTTTCTTGGGCTTCATCTTGTAGACGCGGATCTTCTTGCTCTTTCCGGTCTTGATGATCTTGCCGGTCACGGTGGCGCCTTCCACAACGGGGGTGCCGAACACGTTGACGCCCTCATCGACAACGGCCAGAACCTGATCAAAGGTGACGGTCTCGCCATCGGCAACGTTGAGCTTCTCGACGTAGATAACGTCGTTCTCGGCGACGCGGTACTGCTTACCGCCGGTCATGATAACTGCGTGCTTCATTTTACATCCTGCCTTTCTTGCAGACTCGCTCTCCCGGGCGGAGGTCACCCTCGCTTAGTTACCCTTTCAATGCGGCTCTGATACTATACCACGCCGCAAAACCCTTGTCAACACAAGATTTGGTGTTTTTCGGCGATTATATCGCTAAATCTTATTTCTGGGAACGCTTTTTACGCTTCGCTATACGAACGCCCACGAGAACGCCCGCGCCGACGAGTATAAGAAGCCCCGCAACAGCGGCGATCACGATGTTTTCCACATATTTTCCGTGAATGGAGGCGAGTCCGCCGGGCAGCGGCTCAGATACGAGATCCTTATAATAGAGCATTTCCGTGTCGTACTCCGCGGGGGCGTCCTCGTGCAGTATGACCAGCCGCGCGCCGTGATATTCGCGCTCACCGTAGATATAAAAACCGGTGCTCGTCGTGTTCACAAGATCAACGCCCTCGTACGTTCCGGCAAAGTCGTTTTTATGGTCGTGGCCAAAGAATGCCGCTACCACGTCGCCCGTATCGCGCATCGCGGCAAATTCACCGGAGGGGATGTCCGGCGGGCAGGGGGGCTCGCCGAGATGCCCGGCGGTGAAGCCGTCGCCCATCTTATAATAATGTCCCGAATGACTGGAATAGCCCTCGACAACACCTTCGGCCTTTTTCTCCGATGCGGGGACTTCCGTCAGAAGATCGTAGATCTCGGGGACGATGATGTGCTGGAAGAGATAGGCGGGGAGCTTTTCGCCGTACTGCTCTTCGAGCGCCGCGGCGGTCGAGGTGTACCAATCGATCTGATCCTGCTCGACGCGGGCGTACTTGGAAACGCCCTTCTCGCCGTAGGTCCCACTATCCAGAAACCAGAGATTGCACACCGGGCGGCTGCCGTCCGAGGACCAGACGAGCAGATTATAATTCCCGCAGCCGGTGATATCGTCCGGACCGGCGGACATAAGACAGCCGGGATAGCTCTTGTAGATGGCGAGCTGCGTCTCCTTGCTCACCCCGCCCTCGTCGTCGTGGTTGCCGAATACGGCGGCAAACGGGATGCCGCGCTCAACCACCGGCGCGAGGATCGCGTCGAGCGCTTTTCCCATCGCCTCCGTCGTGCGGACGGATGGGCCGTGGACCTGATCGCCGGTGAATACGACAAGATCGGCGTCCGCGACGTCGAGCTCCGCGTTGAGCAGACGGAGTGTTGCTTCGTGCGGGTTGGCGGTATCCTGCGTGTCGGCGACGATGAGGATGCGGAATTCCCCGTTTTCGTCAAATTGGAGCACGGGATCTTCCGCCGCGGCGGAGACCGGTACAGTGAGCGCCGTTAAAAGCAGCGCCGAGAGCGCCGCGCAAAGGAACGGTCGGATCTTTTTCATAATGAACCCTCCGGATAAAAAGCCGCCCCCGGCCGAAAAGCAGGGGGCGGGATAGAGCTTACTTCGTGACGAGAGCGAGCGTGTCGCGCGCGATCATCAGCTCTTCGTTCGTCGGAATGACGTACACCTTCACGGTGCTGTCGGCAGCGGAGATGTCGGTCTCCTTACCGCGGACCTGGTTCTTCTCGTGGTCCACATGGACGCCGAGGAACTCCAGACCCTTGCAGATGCTCTCACGCATGTCGGGACCGTTCTCGCCGACACCGGCGGTGAACGTGATGATATCAACGCCGCCCATCGCAGCCGCGTACGAGCCGATATACTTGCGGACCTCGTAGGCGAACTTATCGAGAGCGAGCTGCGCACGCTCGTTGCCTTCTTTGGCGGCCTTTTCGAGATCGCGGAAGTCGGAGCCGACGCCGGAAATGCCGAGCACGCCGGACTTCTTGTTGAGGATGTTGAGCATCTCGTCGGCGGTATAGCCGTACTTGTTCATAATGAACTGGAGAATGGCGGGGTCCAGATTACCGGAGCGGGTACCCATCGGCAGACCTTCAAGAGGCGTTAGGCCCATGGAGGTGTCAACGCACTTGCCGTCGATGCTCGCGGAAACGGAGGAGCCGTTGCCGAGATGGCAGTTGATGACGCGCGTGCCCTTCTTGCCCATGATCTCGCAGGCGCGGGCGGCCACGAAGCGGTGGGACGTGCCGTGGAAACCGTAGCGGCGAATGGAGTCGTTTTCGTAGTACTCGTACGGAATGGCGTAAATATACGCTTCCGGCGTCATGGACATGCCGAAGGAGGTGTCGAAAACGGCGACCTGCGGCACGCCGGGCATCGCCGCCTGACACGCCTTGATGCCCATGAGGTTGGCGGGGTTGTGCAGAGGTCCGAGCGGGAAGCACTTTTTGATGGCGGCTTCGCACGCATCGTCCACGACACAGGACTCGGTGAACTCGATGCCGCCGTGGAGCACACGGTGGCCGACGGCTCCGATCTCTGCCATCGTCTCAACGACGCCGTATTCCTTGCTGGTCAGCTTTTCGAGAACGGCCTCGATCGCTTCCTTGTGGGTGGGGAACGGAACGTCCGCTTCATAAACGGGCTTGCCGTTCTGGGGCTTGTGGGTCAGACGGCCGTCGATGCCGATGCGCTCACAAAGACCTTTGGCGAGCAGAGACTCGTTCTCCATGTCGATGAGCTGATACTTCAGCGAAGAGCTGCCGGCGTTGATAACCAGAATCTTCATTGGTTCGGATCCTTTCCATGTTGAAAATTTTACCGCATCAGGGTATCATTGTTTCACAAATATCTATATTAGCGTTCTTTTCTCCAAAACGCAAGAGAAAAAAGGATGGATTCTTAATGAAAGCGGTCGGCATCGTTGCGGAATATAACCCGTTTCACGGCGGACACCAGTACCAGATACGGAAAATACGTGAAAGCTGCGGCGCGGAGACACCTATCATTGCGGTCATGTCCGGCGATTTTGTGCAGCGCGGCGAGGCGGCGGCCTACGATAAATTCACCCGCGCGGAAGCCGCGGTGCGCGGCGGCGTGTCGCTCGTGATCGAGCTGCCGCTTCCCTGGAGCTTATCCTCTGCGGAAGGCTTTGCCCGCGGCGGCGTGGGACTGCTCGGCGCAACGGGAGTCGTCGGCGCGCTCTCCTTCGGCAGCGAGAGCGGCGATCTCTCCGCGCTGGAAAGGACGGCGGCGGTACTTGATACGCCGGAATTTGCCGAAGCGCTGAAGCGCGAACTCACCGGCGGAGCGCCGTTTGCCGCAGCGCGCGCACGGGCGGCGCGTGCTCTTCTTGGAGAGAGCGCGGCGGTGCTCGATACGCCGAACGATCTTCTGGCCGTCGAGTATCTCCGCGCGGCGGCGAAGCTCGGCTATACATTAAATTATATTCCCATCCGGCGCGAGGGCTCGGTCCACGACGGCGCAGGCAGCGCGTCTGAGCTCCGCGCACTGCTGCGGGCAGGGGAGAGCCTTGTCGGGCGTATCCCGGAAGAGGCATGGGAGGTTTTTCACCGCGCGGATGAGACCGGACGCGGCTTTGTCTCTCCGGAGAGCCTGCGGACGGCGTATCTCTCCCGGCTGCGGGAGAAAACGCCGGAGGACTTTGCCGCCGTGCCGGACGCGGCGGAGGGGCTGCACTTCCGGCTCTACGAAGCCGCGCGCCGCGGCACATCGACCGAGGAGATCGCCGATCTTGCCAAAACAAAGCGGTATGCCCACGCGCGGCTGCGCCGCATGGTGATGTGCGCCGCGCTCGGCGTGCGCGCCGGGGACGCCGGCGGCGTGCCGCCGTATATCCGTGTGCTGGCATTCGATGCATGCGGCGCGGCGTTGCTGCGGGAAATGAAAACGAGCGCCTCTCTTCCCGTCGTCGTCAAAAGTGCGCATGTCAAAGACGAGAATGAGACCGTCCGGCGCACGTTCGCCCTCGGGAGCCGCGCGCACGACCTCTATGTCCTCGGCTGGCAAAACTGCGCATCGCAGGCCGCAGACGGTGATTATCGCGCTACGCCCTTCCATTCCGCAGGGGATAACCTACGCTCCATGCACGATAACCAAGAGTATGTTTAAAGTTTTTTCTCGATTTAGCGAAAAAAAGGGTTGCATTTTTCTCCCGACGGTATTATACTACCGTCATATTTGAAAAGGAAACACATTTGTCCGCGATGTGCGGACTATGTGTATTCCGGAGAGGGAGAAAAACCATGAACATGAAAAAGATTTTAGCGATCGTACTTTGCGCATGCATGATCTGCGCTCTGCTTGCCGGCTGCGGCAGCAACGAGTCCCCCGCGGCCGCCGTGGAAGGCGACGTACTGAAGATCGGCATCTTTGAGCCCGCCACGGGCGAGAACGGCGCGGGCGGTATGCAGGAAGTGCTCGGCGCGCGCTATGCCAACAAGGTCGTCCCCAGTGTGACGGTCAACGGCAAAGAATACAAGATCGAGCTCGTTGAAGTCGATAACCAGTCCGACAAGACCGCGGCCGTCACCGCCGCGCAGAACCTTGTGAGCAGCGGCGTCATCGCCGTCATCGGCTCCTACGGCTCCGGCGTGTCCATTGCCGCCGGCTCCACGTTCGAGCAGGCGAAGATCCCCGCCGTCGGCGGCTCCTGCACGAACCCGCAGGTAACGCTCGGCAACGATTACTACTTCCGCGTCTGCTTCCTTGACCCGTTCCAGGGAACCGTTATGGCGAGCTACGCCAACAACGAAGGCTGCAAGAAGGCCGCCGTCATCATGCAGAACGGCGATGACTACTCCACCGGCCTTGCGAACTACTTCGCCGAAGCCTTTGCCAAGATGGATGGCTGCGAAGTTGTTTACACCGGCACCTACAACACCAACGAAACCGACTTTAACGCGATCCTGACTGCGGCCAAGGCGGCTGACCCCGATGTTTTGTTCATCCCGTCTTCCATTACGACCGCCGGCATCATCATCAAGCAGGCGCGTGATATGGGCATCACGGCTCGCATCATGGCGGGCGATACCTGGGAGAACGCCACCATCATGGAAAACGCCGGCGTGGAAAACTGCGAGGGCGTTGCGCTGTCCACCTTCTTTGACGAGAACGACGCCGATGCTTCCGAGTTCGTTCAGGGCTTCAAGGCGTATCTGAACGGCGACGCCGAGGCGCTCAAACTCAACGGCAACAACGACACGGTCGCCGCCGTCTCCGCTCTCGGCTACGACGCCTATATGGCGATCATAGAGGCGCTCAAGAATGTTTCCGGCGATATCACCGGCGAGGCGGTCCGCGACGCGCTCACCTCCGTCTCCTTTGACGGCGTGACCGGCAGCATCTCCTTCGACGAGAACGGCGATGCCAACAAGGATATGGCCTATATCAAGATCATGTCCGACGGAGCTTTCAAGTTCGTCGGCACGCAGAAGACCGACGGCACTTTCACCCCCGCTGCCTAATTTCCTATCCGCATAAACATTTTGAATCGGCGGGTCACCCCGCCGATTTGCTTTATTCGTTCTTACCCCGTCGCATCGGCAACCCGAAAGAGGAGGCAAGCTCTATGACGGCATTTCTCCAGAACTGCCTGAACGGTATTTCCATCGGCAGTATATATGCCCTGATCGCCATCGGCTACACGATGGTTTACGGTATTCTTCGACTTATCAACTTCGCCCACGGAGACATCTTCATGATGGCGGGCTATTTTATGATCATTTGTATGACCGACCTGCTCATCCCGTGGTACATATCGCTTCTGCTCGTCGTGCTGTTCACAGTGCTCCTCGGCGTGTTCATCGAGCGCATTGCCTATAAGCCGCTGCGCGATGCGCCGCGCATGTCCATCATGATCTCGGCGATCGGCGTTTCGTACTTTCTGCAGAATTTCGCAACCTATCTTTTCACGGCGCAGCCGAAGTCCTATCCGTATGCGGAGATGGGATTTCTCAGCAAAACGGTGAAGCTCGGCGAGATCTCTACGACGCTCGTGACGTTCATTACGCCCATCCTCACGGTGATCCTTGTCCTGGCGCTGGTGTTCCTCATCCGCAAGACGAAGATCGGCATGGCGATGCGTGCGGTATCCCGCGATTTTGAAACGTCCTGTCTCATGGGCATCAAGATCAACCGCGTCATCAGCTTCACGTTCGCCGTTGGCAGCGCGCTGGCCGCCATCGGTTCGGTGCTGTATTTCATCCCGCGCTCATCGGTGTATCCGCTGGCTGGTTCTCTTCCCGGGCTCAAGTGCTTTGTCGCCGCGGTATTCGGCGGCATCGGCTCCATTCCCGGTGCGCTGGTGGGCGGGTTTCTCATCGGTCTTTGCGAAACGTTCATCAAGGGCAGTGCCTATTCCGAGTTCAGCGACGTTTTCACATTCGTCGTGCTGATCCTTGTGCTGCTCGTCCGTCCCACCGGTTTGTTCGGTGAGAAGCTGAAAGAGAAGGTGTGAGCATGAGTCAAAAGAAAAAAACGATCTGTTCCGCCGTCGGTTTTCTCTGCATCGCGGCGGTCATCGTCTGCGCCGGCGAGTTTGTACCGCGCACGTCGATGTTCCGCACAGTTTTGCAGCTCGGTGCGATCTATGCGCTGCTTGCGGTGTCCATGAACCTCTGCAATGGCTTTACGGGTCTCTTTTCTCTCGGCCAGGCGGGTTTTATGACGCTCGGCGCTTATACCTACGCCATTTTCACGATCCCCACGGCGGCGCGCCCCGGCGTGTACTACCTTTATGGCGTTGCCGATTGGCTTGCCGATCTCCATCTGCCGATCATCGTAGCGCTGCTTGCCGCCGGCGTTGTCGGCGCACTCTTTGCCGCGCTCATCGGCGCGCCGGTCCTGAAGCTCAAAAGCGACTATCTCGCCATTGCGACGCTCGGCTTTGCAGAGGTCGTCCGCATTGTTGTCGCCTCCTCGCCGCTCAACCGCATTACGAACGGTTCTCTCGGCCTGACAAAGATCCCCGGCTTCTCGTCCTACTACGGCATTTTCATTGTGGTCGCCGTTTGCATCACACTGATCGTCCTTATCATCAACTCTTCCTATGGCCGCGCGTTCAAGGCCATCCGCGACGATGAGATCGCAGCGGAGGCAATGGGCATTGATCTTGCCAAGCACAAGCAAATGAGCTTTATCATCAGCTCGTTTTTCGCGGCCATCGGCGGCGCGCTGATGGCGATGTTCCTCGGCGCGGTGTCATCCACCACGTTCACCATTGCCGTGACGTATTTTATCCTGCTCATCGTCGTCATCGGCGGCATGGGCAGCGTGACGGGCAGCGTTATCTCTGCGTTTCTCGTTATCGCCAGCCGCGAGTGGTGGCTGCGTTTTCTGGACAAAACAACGTACATCGGCAATTTCCGCGTGCCCCTGCTCAAGACCGGTTTCCGCATGGTCGTGTTTTCCGTGATCCTCATGGTCGTGGTGCTGTTCTTCCGCACCGGCATTATGGGCGATAAGGAATTCAGCTGGGACCGCATCGCGGCTCGGTGCAGAAAGCTCTTCGGCGGGAAAAAGAAGGCCGTATCCGGAGGTGAAAACCATGAGTGAATCGATGCTCCGCATGGAAAACGTCACCATGCAGTTCGGCGGCGTTGTGGCGGTGAACAAACTCCCGCTCAATGTCGATAAGGGCGAGATCGTTGCGCTCATCGGCCCCAACGGTGCGGGAAAAACGACGGCCTTCAATTGCATCACCGGAGTATATCAGCCGACAAACGGTAAGGTGTTTTTTGAGGATAAGCTCATGGTCTCCGCGCATCCGACGGGAAAGATGCAGAAAAACTATCAGGGCATGAACGCCGAGATGTATCTCAAGGATAAAATTCTCGACCCGACACCCGACCAGATCACAAAACTCGGCATTGCCCGCACGTTTCAGAACATCCGCCTGTGGAAGTCCATGACGGTGTTTGAAAACGTCCTAACAGCCAAGCATCTGCGCGCGAAGCAGAACGTTTTCAGCGCGGCGCTCCGTATCTCCGTGGCGGAGGACCGGCGCATGGAGAAGGAGACGATGGAGCTGCTTGAAGAGCAGAATCTTGCGCAGTACCGAAACGAGCTTGCCACGTCTCTGCCGTATGGTCTGCAGCGGCGGCTGGAGATCGCCCGCGCGCTTGCGACCGATCCGAAGCTCCTTCTGCTTGATGAGCCGGCCGCCGGCATGAACCCGCAGGAGACCGAAGAACTCGGTCAGTTCATCATGCAGATCAAGAAGAAATACGATCTCACGATCCTTATGATCGAGCACCACATGGAGCTCGTTATGAAATTCTCCGACCGCATCTATGTGGTCGATTTCGGCAAACTCATCTCGCAGGGAACGCCCGCTGTTGTGCAGGGCGACCCGAAGGTCATCGAAGCATATCTGGGGGTGGCGGAAGAATGAACGATGTGATCCTCTCCATTCACGATCTCAGCGTGAACTACGGCGGCATCGAAGCCGTCAAGGGCATCTCCTTTGATGTGCATGAAGGCGAGATCGTAACGCTCATCGGCGCAAACGGCGCGGGCAAAAGCTCGACGCTACGCACGATCGCCGGCCTCGTAAAGCCGTCCGGCGGCACGATCAACTTCCGCGGCGACGATATCACCGGGCGCGACGCCACGATCATCGTGAAAAAGGGTATCACGCTCGTCCCGGAAGGGCGGCACATTTTTCCCGATCTCACGGTGCTCGAAAATCTCAAGGTCGGCGCATATCTCCGCAACGACGATATCTCCGGCGATATCCAGTGGGTGTACGACCTTTTCCCGCGCCTGCGCGAGCGCTCGTGGCAGGCGGGCGGAACGCTTTCCGGCGGCGAGCAGCAGATGCTGGCCGTGGGCCGCGCGCTCATGGCGCGCCCGAAGCTCATTATGATGGATGAGCCGTCGCTCGGCCTCGCGCCGCTCGTCGTGCGCGATATCTTTGAGATCATCCGCCAGATCAACCGGCAGGGCGTTTCCATCCTGCTCATTGAGCAGAACGCAAACATGGCGCTCAAGGTCGCCGACTCCGCCTACGTCATGGAGACCGGATGCATCACGCTCTCCGGCGCGGGCAGTGAGCTTTTGAATAATGAGGCCGTCAAAAAGGCGTATCTCGGTACATGATTGACATTTTCCCCGGGAGACTATTATAATTATAGTCTCCCGGCTTTCTTTTTTAAGGAGAAATTGCTATGCATATCGTTACAAGTACGGATATCCTTCTCCCACGCACCGAGGATATGGGCGCGTGGAGCGTGATCGCGTGTGACCAGTTCACGTCCGAACCGGACTACTGGGCCGCGGCGGAAGAGCGCGCGGCGGAAAAGCCGAGCACCCTGTCTCTCATGCTGCCGGAGGCGTGGCTGCACACGGCACGCGCCGAGGGCGCGGACGGACGCATTGCCGATACGATGCGCCGCTATCTTGCGGAAAGCGTTTTTCAGACGATCCCGGACAGCTTTATCTATGTGGAGCGCACGCTGCCGGACGGACGCACCCGCCGCGGCCTTGTTGCGGCGCTCGATCTTGAGCAGTACGACTTTACCGGAACGCAGCACACGAGCGTCCGCTCCACGGAAGGCACCGTGGAGGAACGTCTGCCGCCGCGTGTGAACATCCGCCGCGGCGCGCCGCTCGAAATGCCGCATACACTCCTTCTGATGGACGACCGGACGGACAGCGTCCTATCCCTCGCGGAAAAGGCGAAGGACACGCTCGAAAAGGTCTACGATTTCGAGCTTATGCTCGGCGGCGGCCGCATCGCCGGGTGGCGCGTGAGCGGGGAGACGAAAGCGGCGGTGCAGTCGGCGCTCGACGCGCTTGATAATGCGGCATTGCAGCGGGAAAAATACGGCGATGCCGCGGAAAACGGCAAGCTCACCTTTGCCGTCGGCGACGGCAACCACTCGCTCGCCGCTGCCAAACGGTTCTGGGAGGAAAAGCGCGAGACTCTGCCGGAGAGTGAGCGGCTGGCCGATCCCGCACGCTTTGCGCTCGTGGAGATCGAGAACATCCATGAGCCGTCGCTCGATTTTGAGCCGATCCACCGCGTGATCTTCGATACGGACACCTCCGCCTTTGCTTCCGAGCTCGCCGCGCACCGGACGGAGTGGGAAGCAAAGGACAAAACGCTCGGCGAGCGCGTCGCGGCGGCGGAGAGCTTCTGCCGCGCCTATATCGCCGTGCACGGCGGCTATATCGACTACATCCACGGCGACGATACGGCGCGCGCTCTCGGCGAAAAGCCGAACTGCGCCGCGGTGCTGCTGCCACCGGTCGAAAAGAGCGGCCTTTTCCTGTCTGTTCTCAAAAACGGCGCTCTGCCGAAAAAGAGCTTTTCCATGGGCAATGCACGCGACAAGCGCTATTATCTGGAATGCCGAAAGATCCGTTAAAATAGAAACACCAAGGAGGTTCGACAATGAAAGAAGTCAAAAATCCCAAAAAACCGTTGGCGTATTATTACTCCATTACGCTTATTGCGCTGCTTCTCTTCAACATCTTCGTTGCGCCGCTTCTGAACCGGCAGCACGTTGAGCAGACGGATTACAGCACCTTTATGCGTATGATCGCTGAAAAGAAGATTGGAAAGGTGGATGTGAGCGACACGGAGATCGTATTTACCGACAAGGATGACAATACGATCTACGTGACCGGCGTTATGTACGATCCAACACTCACACAGCGCCTGTACGATTCCGGTGCGGAATTTGCCAAGGATATCGAGCAGACGATGTCTCCGGTGTTGAGCTATCTTTTAACGCTCATTCTGCCGCTTGTCATCTTTGTCGTTTTTGGCCAGTTCATGCGCAAAAAGCTCATGGATCAGATGGGCGGCAAGGATGTCATGTCCTTCGGCATGGGAAAGAGCAACGCCAAGATCTATGTCCAGTCCACGCACGGCATCCGCTTTGACGATGTAGCCGGCGAGGATGAGGCGAAGGAAAGCCTTGCCGAGATCGTAGACTATCTCCATAATCCGAGCAAGTATACGGACGCCGGCGCGTCGATGCCGAAGGGCATTCTCCTTGTCGGCCCTCCGGGAACGGGCAAGACAATGCTCGCCAAGGCCGTGGCGGGCGAATCCAACGTGCCGTTCTTCTCCATTTCCGGTTCGGAGTTCGTGGAGATGTTCGTCGGTATGGGCGCGTCGAAGGTGCGCGACCTTTTCAGCCAGGCGAAGGAGAAGGCTCCGTGCATCGTCTTTATCGACGAGATCGACGCCATCGGCCAGAAGCGCAGCGGCGGCGCGATGGGCGGCAACGACGAGCGCGAGCAGACGCTCAACCAGCTTCTCACCGAAATGGACGGCTTTGAGAGCAACAACGGCGTCATCATCCTCGCCGCAACGAACCGCCCCGAATCGCTTGACCCGGCGCTCACGCGCCCCGGCCGCTTTGACCGCCGCGTGCCGGTCGAGCTGCCCGACCTCGCCGGACGCGAGGCTATTCTGAAGGTCCACGCCCGCAAGATCAAACCGGCGGAGGATGTGGATTTCCACACGATCGCCCGCATGGCCGCCGGCGCTTCCGGCGCGGAGCTCGCGAATATTATAAACGAGGCTGCCCTGCGCGCCGTGCGCAACGGGCGCACCATCGTGACGGAAGCGGACCTCGAGGAAAGTATCGAGGTCGTCATCGCCGGATATCAGAAGAAAAACGCCGTCCTCTCCGACCAGGAGAAGAAAGTCGTTGCCTATCACGAGATCGGCCACGCGCTCGTCGCGGCGATGCAGACGCACTCCGCGCCCGTGCAGAAGATCACGATCATCCCGCGCACGTCCGGCGCGCTGGGGTATACGATGCAGGTCGAGACCGGCGACAAGTACCTCATGACGAAGCAGGAGATCGAAAACAAGATCGCCACACTCACCGGCGGCCGCGCCGCGGAGGAAGTCGTGTTCGGCGAGATCACGACCGGCGCCTCGAACGACATCGAGCAGGCGACGAAGCTCGCCCGCGCCATGATCACGCGCTATGGTATGAGCGATGATTTCGATATGGTTGCGCTCGAGACGGTCACGAACCAGTACCTCGGCGGCGACGCCTCGCTCGCGTGCTCGGCGGATACGCAGAAGGTCATCGACGATAAGGTCGTCGCTCTTGTCAAGGCGCAGCACGAAAAGGCAAAGAAGATCCTCACGGAGAACCGCTCAAAGCTCGATGTGCTTGCGCAGTATCTCTATGAGAAGGAGACCATCACCGGCGAGGAATTTATGGCCATCCTCGAGCGGGAAGAGACGAAAGCATGAGCCGGGCGAGTCTCGTTGAGCTTACGAACCTCTGCGTGATCTGCGACGGCAGCCGCGTGCTCGTGCAGGATAAGACCGGCTGCGGCGTTGTGTTTCCGGGCGGCCATGTGGAGCCTGGGGAGCCGCTCCTCTCTTCCGTTATTCGCGAAATGCGCGAGGAGACCGGGCTTACCATCGAGCATCCCGTGCTCTGCGGCATCAAGGACTGGATGCGCGATGATGGCACACGCTTTCTTGTTGCGCTCTACCGTGCCGACCGGTTTTCCGGCACACTCAAGTCCTCGGAAGAAGGGCGTGTGTTCTGGATCGAGCGGGAGGAGTTCGCAAAGCTCGACACCATCTGGGGCATGAAGGATGTGCTGCGCGTATGCGACGGCGCCGATTACAGCGAAATGTTTTATTCGGAAGAGAAAGATGACTGGGTGCTGCTCGGCTGAGAGGGAGACATGCGAAAAGAGAGAAAGAACGAGGCCATGCTCTGGTTTGGAAAGTGGACGTCCAAGCTCGGCAACATCGTTTTTGATTACGCGAACAGCGTGAGCATTGTCGGCGCTTTCTCCCACGCGCCGTGGGTGCTGGCGCTTTACCAGAGCTCGGAGACGGTCATACAGATCGTATTCAATCTCATCGGCGGTGCGAAGGCCGACAGCGGCAGCCGGAAAAAGATCCTCGTCGTCACGGATATTCTCTCTGCGGCCATCTGCCTGGCGGTGAGCTTCTTCGTTGCCTCGCCGCGTATGGCGGAGGTTGTCATCGCGGCGAATGCGCTGCTCGCCGTTGTCTATGCCTTCAACTCCCCGACGTACCGATCCATCGTCCGCGAGATGATCGACGGTGAACGCATCGGCATATACAACTCCATCAGCAACGGCGGGGGAGAGGTCATCAAGATCGCGGGGCCGATGGCCGGCATGCTGCTCGTGCGGTGGATCGGCGTGCGCGGGGCGCTCATCTTCGATGCGTTCACGTTCCTTTTGTCCGCCGTTTCCGAAATGCTTCTCACGCCGATCTCGGATGTGCAGAAAAAGGCGGCGCAAAAGAAAAACATCTTCCGCGATATCGCCGAGGGCTTTACCTATCTTGTGCGGGAACGGCAGCTCTTGTTCCTCGTCCTTCTCTCGGCGTTCGTCAATTTTTTCCTTGCGGGCTTCAATCTCCTTTGCCCATATACGGATGTGATGTACGCCTCTTTTGGCATCGAGTTTTACAGCAAGGTGCTCATCATGGAAGCGGCGGGCGGGCTGCTCGGCTCGCTCATCAGCTCGCGTCTCGGCAGCCGGGTAAAGGAAAATGCGCGGCTCATGGTGCTTTTCCTCGGCACGATGGGGGTGGCGCTCGCGCTGGAGCCGCTTGCGGCGCTCACAGGCAGCGCAGTCGTGTGCCTTATTCCGTTCCTGATCTCCGGCACAGCGCTGACGGTTTTCAATATCCAGTTCATGTCGTATGTACAGCTGCGTGCGGACGAGGCGTATCTCGGACGCGTGTTCAGCATCATCTTCACCGTGGCGGTGCTGTTTATGCCGGTGGGATCGTTTGTGTTTTCTTTCATGCTCGATACGTCGAGCCCCGCGGGGTTTGCCGTAGTCGGTGGAGGGATCCTTGCGCTGGCCGCTGCCGGGATCCTCATCTTCCGGGGCGACACGCCAAAAACCGAATAAGCCGAACAGCGAAACCGGCGGACGGGATAAATTCCCGTCCGCCGGTTTTTGCGTATGGACTTCAAAGCGCCTTTTCCAGCAGCACAAGATCAATATCGTTCAGACCGTTGAACGTGCACGGAGCGACGCTAATTTCCTTATACCCAAGCGAATGGTACAGCCGCCGCGCGCGGGTGTTGCGCACGTTCGTGTCAATGCGGAGATACCGGCAGCCCTGCCGCGCAGCTTCCTGCTCATAAAAGGCCTCAAACGCGCGGCCCAGCCCGTGTCCTCCGGCGGCGGGGTCGACTACGAGCGTGTGCATGACGAAGATTTCCTCGTCCGGCGCTTCAAACTCCCACGGTGCACCGGCGTATACATCGACCTGTATCTGATTCAGAATAGCGGCCGCCGTGACGCGTCCGTCCGCTTCCGCGACGAAGAGATCGCCGCGCGTGAGCGCGGCCTCCGCCGTGGCGCGCGCGGGATAGATCCCGCGCTTCCAGCCGGTCGTGGCGCGCCCGGCTTCCTCTTCGGTATGGATGGCGTCATAAATGGCGGTCACGGCATCGATATCGGATGCAGCAGCCTTTCGGAAGGTAATTGACATGGTTTTCTCCTTTGCAGACAACGGCCGTTCCATCGGCAGATAAGCGGAAAATCCGTTGGGGTACTCTTCGCCGGTTTTAATAAAGCCGTTCTTTGTCCAGAACGCCTCGCTTTGCGGATTGCCGCGGTCTATGGCGAGGCGCAGCTTTTTATACCCGCGGTGTGCGAGTGCATCTGCAATACCGGAAAAGAGCGAGCTGCCGACGCCTTTTCCCTGGTATGCGGCGTCGAGCATGAAAAGCCCGATGAACGCCGTACCGGTTTCCGGGTAATCGAGCACAAGATCAAGCACGGCGGCGAGCGTTTCGCCATTAAAGAAACCGACGTAGTATTTGTCCGCTGCGGTTTTTCCCGGCGGGAGGGCTGTCAGCCCCTCGCGCATGTCCTCCGCAGACGGCGCGGGGGAGTGGTACCGGTAGTATACAGGATTTGACTCCGCAAGCGCAAGCATGGCGGGAACATCTGCGTCCTTCAGCCGCCGGACAGTGAAGCGATCGGACAGTGCGGATATATCCAGGTTCATTTTGCTTCTCCTTTTACAGTCGGGAGCGTGATGGTGAAAACATTTCCGCCCTCCTTGCCCTCGCAGCGGACGTTTCCGCCGTGCTCGGCCACGATGCTCTCGGCGATCGAAAGCCCGAGCCCATAGCTGTGATCCATGGTGCGGGCGCGGTCGGCGCGGTAAAAGCGTTTGAAAACATTTTTGCACTCCTCCGGCGAGAGCGGCTCGCCGGGCGTTGCAACGCTCAAAGCGCATTTGTCATGCCCGACTTTTTTCAGCGCTACGCGGACCGTGCCGGGCGCGGAATACTTGACGGCGTTATCAAGCAGGATCTCCGCGCACTGCCGGAGATGCTGCGCGCTTCCGCGCACCGTGATGCCGTGCTCGATATCCGTCTCCAGCGTCAGGCCCTTTTCAAAGAACAGCGCCTCAAACGGCAGCACGGCGTCTTGCGTCAGAGCGCTCCAATCGAGCGGATCGAATGCTTTTTTCACCGCGCCGTTATCCACTCTCGCAAGCTCCAGAAGACTTTCCACCAGCCCACGCATCTGGTACGACATGGTGAGAATGCTGTCGGCAAAGCGCTGCCGCTCCGGCTCAGAATACGAGGGATCTTTGAGCATTTCCGCGTTCGTGAGGATCACGGTGAGCGGCGTTTTCAGCTCGTGCGAGGCGTCGGACACGAATTGCTTCTGCTGCGTCCATGCCTTTTCCACCGGCTTCACCGCCCAGCGCGCCAGAAGAAAGCTTACGGCGAGAAACACCGCTGCGGCGCAAAACCCGATGAGAACACAGTTCCGCCAGAGATTCTGCATCGTAGCGTTTGCACTCGATACGTCGGCGAAAACGATATACTCGCTCCCGCGCCATGTTGTGCGCAGATAGCGGAGAGAATAGTCGCGCAGCAGCCCCTGCTCGCCGCCGGAACGCAGCGCTTCCGTAACGATGCCGGAAAGCACCTGCTCGTCGGAGAGATCATAATAGCTCGTCCCGCTCACGCGCACGCTGCCGTAGGGCGATATGCGCACCGTGAAATAGGGGAGACGGGAGGAGGTGTCCGGCCAGTTGAGCTGTAAAGGGTCGGCGGCCATGGCGGTGATCATTTCCGCGGATTCACGCTCGAGATTTGCATGCGTGATATGCAGCAGCACGCCGAAGATCGTGTTGAGGATCGCGAGCACGATCGCCATATTGATGCCGACAAACCGCAGCCGGAGCTTTTTCAGCATGAGGAAGCCACCTCCAGATGATAGCCGAGCCGCCGGACCGATTCGATGCGGACGTTCGATCCGATGCTTGCGAGCTTTTTGCGGAGAAACCCGACATAGACCTCCACGCTGTTTTCCACGGCGTTGGAGTCAAAGCCCCAGACGCGCGAGAGCAGCGCTTCCTTCGAGAGATTGCTGCCGCCGGACTGGAGCAGGAGACGCATGACGTCAAACTCCCGCGCCGAGAGCCGCACGGACTTTTCACCGCAGCAGAGCGTGCCGGAGGCGAGATCGAGCGACGTGTTGCCGAAGGAGAGCGCGTCTACCTGCGCGCCCTGCCGCCGCAGCAGCGCGTTGATGCACGCGAGAAGCTCGCGCGTGTCAAACGGCTTGGTGAGATAGTAATCCGCTCCGGCATTGAGCCCTTCCACGCGGTCCTCCAGACTCGAACGCGCCGTGAGCATCAATATCGGCACGCCGCACCGCCTCGCACGGACGGAGCGTGCGACAGCGTAGCCGTCCATGCCGGGCATCATTACATCCAGTATCAACAGATCGTATACGCCGAGCTCGGCATATTCCGCGCCGGAAATGCCGTCGTACACGGTCTCCACGTCAAAGCCCTTGCTCTCGAGCAGCGTTTTGAGCGAATCGGCCAGCAGCTTTTCGTCCTCCACAATCAGTATTTTCATGGCATACACCTCTTTTTCATCCGCAGTATACTACAACGCGAATCTGAAGGGAAGCTGAAAGAATGAACACTTTCCGGAGTTTTTTCTGTTAGCGCTTGACATTCGGCGGGAACGGTGGTAGACTCCACTCAATCCATAAGAAAACGCTTTGACGGGAAAGAGTACGAACGGCGTTCGCATGCAGAGAAGAGGCGGTTGGTGCAAGCCTTGATGCGTTCCATTCGGAAGCCGTCCCCGAGCGGCCGGGAGCAAATGCCTGGACGGAGTCTCACCGTTATGTTGAGAGCCGGTATGCAGTACCGGGCAGAGCGCGGGCATTTTGTCCGAATTCAGGTGGTAACACGGAGTATTTTCCGCCCTGAGCCGTTTGGCTTAGGGCGTTTTCATTTTTTGCAAAAGGAGAAACACCATGGAAAAGAGAAATTACGAGCAGTCCAAAAAGCTCGACAACGTCTGCTACGACATCCGCGGCCCCGTAATGGACGAGGCGATGCGCATGGAAGCGCGCGGCGCGAATATACTCAAGCTCAACATCGGCAACCCCGCACCCTTCGGCTTCTACGCGCCGGACGAGGTCATTCTCGATATGATCTATAACCTGCGCAACTGCGAGGGCTATTCCGATTCCCGCGGTCTCTTCTCCGCCCGTAAGGCGATCATGCAGTACTGCCAGCTCAAGGGAATCCCGAATGTTGGCATCAACGACATTTTTACCGGCAACGGCGTGAGCGAACTCATTACGCTCACCATGCAGGGCCTTCTGGACGACGGCGACGAGATCCTTGTCCCTGCGCCGGACTATCCGCTCTGGACGGCGTCCATCACGCTCGCCGGCGGCAAAGCGGTGCACTATCTCTGCGATGAACAGCAGGACTGGTATCCCGACATCAACGATCTTCGCTCCAAGGTCACGCCGCGCACAAAGGGCATCGTCGTTATCAACCCGAACAACCCGACCGGCGCGCTCTATCCGAAGGAGATCCTTGAGCAGATCGTGCAGGTCGCCCGCGAGAACGACCTCATCCTCTTTGCCGACGAGATCTACGACCGCCTCGTCATGCAGGGAGAGCCGGAGCACATCGCTCTCGCCTCGCTCGCGCCCGACCTTCTGACGCTCTGCTTCAACGGCCTTTCCAAGTCCCACCGTGTTGCGGGCTTCCGCGTCGGCTGGGTTTGCCTTGCCGGTGACAAGTCCCATGCCAAAGGGTATATCGAGGGACTCAACCTTCTCGCAAAAATGCGCCTTTGCTCCAACGTTCCGGCGCAGAGCATCATCCAGACCTCTCTCGGCGGCTATCAGTCGGTGGATGAATACCTTTGCCCCGGCGGACGGCTCTACGAGCAGCGTGAGCTGATCTGGAAAACGCTCAACTCGATACCAGGTCTGAGCGCTGCCAAGCCGAAAGCGGCGTTTTACATCTTCCCGAAGGTGGATACGAAGAAATTCAACATCCACAGCGACGAGCAGATGGCGCTCGATCTTCTAAAGGAACAGAAGATCCTCGTCACCGCCGGTACGGGCTTCAACTGGGGCGAGCCGGATCATTTCCGCATCGTCTATCTGCCTGACCTCGTTTCGCTGAAGGACGCCTCGACGCGCTTTGAAAAATTCTTCGGCAGCTACCGGCAGAAGGATTAAAAGATATATAAAAAAGCAAGTCCGCAGGAGTTTCGGCTCCTGCGGGCTTGCGTATTTATGCCGTCCGCCGGGCGGCTTTCTTTTTCAGCAGAAGATAAAGCAGAAGAACGACCATGGCGGCGAGGAGAGATAGGCTCGCCCAGCCGAGCGGGAGAAATACGGCGCTTCCGTAGACGTCCTTCAAAAGCGTGAGCGCCGAGGCGAAGCTCGTGCACACCGCTGCGGGAATGACCTTTGGCTCCAGACAGCAGAGTGCAACGAGGAGCACCTCCGCACCGTAGAGACTGTCGGCACACATCCACGGCAGGAGCGCCACAGCGCAGAGCGAGGCAAGAGAGAGCGCCGTGAGCTGCCGCCGTCGGTCGGTGGCGAGACTTTTCCGGCTCATGCGCCACACGAGCAGCAGCGCGAAAACAACGTAAAGCGCGATGCCGGTCGGCGCGATGAACGAATATTGCGTGAATGAGTAAATGCCCGGTGCGCCGCCGAAAAGCGGCCGCGCTGTGAGCGTTCCGAGCGCGGGGTAAAACGGCAGACACTCGCTGCCTTGGCGGCCGAGCAGCAGCGCCGGGACCATGACGGCGATATACCAGCCGACAAGATGCAGCAGCGAGAACCATGTGTTGCGCCGCACGGCGGTAAAGACCCAGAATACGGGCACGATCCAGAGCGCTGCGGGATGAAATGCGACAGCGAGCGCGAGCATCCCCGCGCACCAGCGCCACTCCCCGCGCATGGCGCAGGAGGCTGCAAGTGCAATGAAGACCCACCAGAGACTGTCGCCCGCGGCGGAGCAGACGCCCTGGAAGATCCCGGAGGGAAGGAGCAGCACGATGAGAAAGGCGAAGAGACGAGGTTGTGCGCGCACCGTGATGCACTGGACACACCGCTGTGCCGCCCATGCCATCGTTACCTCGGCAAAAACGCAGAGATATTTAAATAAGGTAAGCCCGCCGCCCGGCGCAAGGGAGAAAAGCGCCAGAAAATACTGCACCGGGATCGAATAGGGAAGTGCGGAAGAGCGGATACCCCAGAACCCTCCGGCGTCCCGGTACCAGGCGATCGCACTTTCCACGGCGGCCGCCGTGTCGTTCGGCGCAATGCCGAAAAGGATAAACCGCACGCCGAACGCGGCGAGCAGTACGCCGAGCACGGCGAAGCGTGCCCGGGAGGTCTTTACAAGACCTTCGGTATACAGCAGAAGATAGCTCAGCCCGGCCAGGGCGAGCAGGATCATAAATCGTTCCATTGGCAGCTCCGGAAATGCGTTGTTTCTGTGTATTTTACGGCAAACGGCGGCGCGCGGCAACACAGAAATTATAAAAAAATCGCCCTTGACACTGCAAGGACGGCTTGGTATAATAAATTGCTATATGTTGCTATGGATAGCCGCATACAGCCCCTTTTACTATCGTTAGTATATCAGCCGCTCTGCGAAAAATCAACCCGAATGACGACGTTTTCACAACGCGCCCGGGCGTTTCAACAAAGCGGCACCGCAAACCATATTCCCCCCGGAACGGGTATTCTGCGCCGGAGTTAAGCTCCTCCGGCGGAAAAAGGGAGATTCGCCGATGCCTAAGGATGTACAGTACGGAAGAACAATCAGAAAGAGCTATGCCCGCGCGGAAGAGATCCAGGACATGCCGCACCTGCTCGAGATCCAGAAGAATTCCTATAAGTGGTTTCTGGACGAGGGCCTGCGGGAGGTCTTCAAGGGCGTAGCCGCCATTACGGACTACTCCGGCAATCTGGAGCTTTCCTTCGTGGACTATTCCATGAACGAGCCCCCGAAGTATACGGAGGAGGAGTGCAAGGCGCGCGACGCCACATACGCCGCCCCGCTGAAGGTCAGCGTGCGTCTGCGCAACCGCGAGACCGAGGAGATCAAGGAACAGGAGATCTTCATGGGCGATTTCCCGCTCATGACCGCGAGCGGCACGTTCATCATCAACGGCGCCGAGCGCGTTATCGTCTCCCAGATCGTCCGTTCCCCCGGCATCTATTTCGATAAGAAAACGGACAAGACCAACAGCTCCGTGTACGGCACGACCATCATCCCGTATCACGGCGCATGGCTGGAGTACGAGACGGATCTGAACGACGTGTTCTATGTCCGCATCGACAAGAACCGCAAGCTGCCCGCCACGCTCCTGCTCAAGGCTCTCGGCGCTTACAAGGCGGATAAGCCGCACACGTGGCTCAGCTGCATCGACAATCCCGTCGGCGGCGCCGTCACCGGCGAAGCGCTCCGCGAGATCTTCGGCGACGATAAGCGCATCATCACCACGCTCGAGCGCGACACCTGCATCTCCCGCGACGACTGCCTGCTCGAGATCTACAAGAAACTCCGTCCCGGCGACCCCCCGACGGTGGAGAGCAGCGAGACCCTGCTCGAAAACCTCTTCTTCGATCATCGCCGTTACGACATTTCCAACGTCGGCCGCTACAAGTTCAACAAGAAGCTCTCGCTCTACCCGCGCGTTGCGGGCTATGCTCTGGCTGAGCCCGTCGCCGACCCCATGACCGGCGAGATCCTTGCCGACGCCGGCGAGACGCTCACCCGCGAGCGCGTCCGCGAACTGGAAGCGAAGGGCGTCAATTCGGTCCGTCTCACCGTCGGCGAGAACGAGACTGTTCGCGTCTTCTCCAACGGCATGGTCGATGCCGCGAACTTTGTCCACTTCTCGGACGACGATGCGGAAAACCGCCGCATCATCAAGGAAGAACTCGGCCTGCGCGAGCATGTCCGCTTCATCCTCCTGCGCCAGTACATGGAGCAGTACGAGGGCGAAGAGCTCAAGGAAGTGCTCAAGGAGAACGTGGATCTTCTCATGCCGAAGCACGTCATCTGCGACGATATCTTCTCCGCGGCAAACTATCTCTGCTGCCTGGCACACGGCATCGGCGAGCCGGATGACATCGACCATCTCGGCAACCGCCGCGTCCGCAGTGTCGGCGAGCTGCTGCAGAACCAGTTCCGCATCGGCTTCTCCCGCATGGAGCGCGTGATCCGCGAGCGTATGACGCTGCAGGATCTCGACATCGTCACGCCCCAGAGCCTTATCAACATCCGTCCCGTCACGGCGGCGATCAAGGAGTTCTTCGGTTCCAGCCCGCTGAGCCAGTTTATGGATCAGACCAACCCGCTGGCCGAGCTTACGCATAAGCGCCGTATCTCCGCACTCGGCCCCGGCGGTCTGAGCCGCGAGCGCGCCAACTTCGACGTGCGAGACGTTCACTACAGCCACTACGCGCGTCTCTGCCCGATCGAGACGCCCGAAGGTCCGAACATCGGTCTTATCAACTACCTGTCCTCCTACGCCCGCGTGGACGAGTACGGCTTCCTCATTACGCCGTACCGCCGCATCGACAAGGAGACCGGCGTCGTCACCAAGGAAGTCGTTTACATGACGGCGGACGTGGAAGACCAGTACGTCATGGCCATGGCGACCGAGCCGCTCGACGAGCAGGGCAGACTTATCAACAAGCGTGTCACCTGCCGCCATCGCGACGAGATCATCGACGTGGACCGCGATAAGGTAGACTTCATGGACGTGTCCCCGCGCATGATGATCTCCATCGCTACTGCGATGATCCCGTTCCTGGAAAACGACGACGCGAACCGCGCGCTGATGGGCGCGAACATGCAGCGCCAGGCCGTTCCTCTGATGACCACGCAGCAGCCCATCGTTGCCACCGGCATTGAGCACCGCTGCGCGGTGGACTCCGGCGTCGTTGTTCTCGCCGAGGGCGACGGCATCGTTACCCGCGTGAGCGCGGACAGCATCTCCGTCCGCTACGACAGCGGCGAGAGCAAGGACTACAAGCTTATCAAATTCGCCCGCAGCAACCAGGGCACGTGCTTCAACCAGCGCCCGATCGTCAAGACCGGCGAGCGTGTGAAGCAGGGCGACGTCATCGCCGACGGCCCCTCTACCTCGCAGGGCGAGATCAGCCTCGGCAAGAACGTTCTCGTCGGCTTCACCACGTGGGAAGGCTACAACTACGAGGACGCTGTTCTCCTCAACGAGCGCCTTGTCATGGACGACGTTTACACCTCCATCCATGTGGAAGAGTATGAGTGCGACGCCCGCGACACCAAGCTGGGGCCCGAGGAGATCACCCGCGATATCCCCGGCGTCGGCGACGACGCTCTCAAGTACCTCGACGAGCGCGGCATCATCTGCGTCGGCGCCGAGGTCCGCAGCGGCGATATTCTCGTTGGCAAGGTCACGCCCAAGGGCGAGACCGACCTCACCGCCGAGGAGCGCCTGCTCCGCGCCATCTTCGGTGAGAAGGCCCGTGAAGTGCGCGACACCTCGCTGAAAGTCCCGCACGGCGAGAGCGGCATCATCGTCGATGTCAAAGTGTTCACCCGTGAAAACGGCGACGAAATGTCCCCCGGCGTCAACCAGGTCGTCCGCGTGTATATCGCGCAGAAGCGCAAGATCTCCGTCGGCGACAAGATGGCCGGCCGCCACGGCAACAAGGGTGTCGTTTCCCGCATCCTGCCGCGTGAGGATATGCCGTACCTGCCGGACGGCACCCCGCTCGACATCGTGCTGAACCCCCTGGGCGTCCCGTCCCGTATGAACATTGGACAGGTCCTTGAAGTCCACCTGGGCTATGCGGCGCAGGCGCTCGGCTGGAAGGTCGCCACCCCGATCTTCAACGGCGCGAACGAGACTACCATCCGCGAAACGCTCCGCGAGGCCGGGCTCCGCGAGGACGGCAAGAGCGTGCTGTACGACGGGCGCACCGGCGACAAGTTCGATAACGACGTCACCGTCGGCTGGGTGTACTTCCTCAAACTGCACCACCTCGTTGACGATAAGATCCACGCCCGTTCCACCGGTCCGTACAGCCTTGTTACGCAGCAGCCGCTCGGCGGCAAGGCCCAGTTCGGCGGCCAGCGCTTCGGCGAAATGGAAGTCTGGGCGCTCGAAGCCTACGGCGCGGCGCACACCCTGCAGGAAATTCTGACTGTCAAGTCCGACGACGTCACCGGCCGTGTCCGCACGTACGAGAGCATCGTCAAGGGTCACAACATCCCGCAGCCCGGCGTACCGGAATCGTTCAAGGTTCTGGTCAAGGAGCTTCAGTCCCTGTGTCTGGACATCAAGGTCCTCGACAAGGACGGACAGGAGATTGAACTCAAGGAAGACGACGAGGACGATTACATCCCCGGCATGCGCGACGATTACCGCGCGAGCGAGGAAGACTTCAGTGACGCCGGCTTCAGCATCGACCGCAGTCAGTCGGTGTTCGGCGACGAGCCGGAGAATGATGAATCCTTCGGCAACGACGATACGGATGAAGTGGAGGAGAGAGAATAATGAGCTACACCCCGTTTGACGCCATTCAGATCGGCATTGCTTCTCCCGAAATGATCCTTTCCTGGTCCCACGGCGAAGTCAAGAAGCCGGAGACCATCAACTACCGCACGCTCAAGCCCGAGCGCGACGGCCTTTTCTGCGAGCGCATTTTCGGACCCACGAAGGACTGGGAATGCCACTGCGGAAAGTATAAGAAGATCCGCTACAAGGGCAAGATCTGCGACCGCTGCGGCGTCGAGATCACCAAGAGCAAGGTGCGCCGCGAGCGCATGGGCCACATTGAGTTGGCCGCGCCCGTGAGCCATATCTGGTACTTCAAGGGCATCCCGTCCCGTATGGGCCTGCTGCTCGACATGACGCCGCACACTCTTGAGAAAGTCCTGTACTTCGCCTCTTATATCGTCACCGATCCCGGCTCCACGCCGCTCAAGCGCTGCGATCTTCTTTCCGAGAAGGAATACCGCGATATGCGCGAGAAGTACGAGGACGATTTCCAGGCGGGCATGGGCGCCGAGGCGATCAAGAAGCTGCTCGAGGAGATCGACTGCGAGCAGCTCTCCCACGACCTCCGCGAGGAGCTGAAGTCCGCGTCCGGCCAGAAGAAGGCGAAGATCGTCAAGCGCCTCGAAGTCGTTGAGGCGTTCCGTCAGTCTGGCAACAAGCCGTCCTGGATGATCATTGACATTCTCCCGGTCATTCCGCCGGAGATCCGCCCGATGGTCCAGCTCGACGGCGGCCGCTTTGCCACGAGCGATCTGAACGACCTGTACCGCCGCGTCATCAACCGCAACAACCGTCTCAAGCGTCTCATCCAGCTCAGCGCCCCCGACATCATCGTGCGCAACGAAAAGCGCATGCTGCAGGAGGCGGTGGACTCCCTCATCGATAACGGACGCCGCGGCCGCGCCGTCACCGGCGCGAACTCCCGCGCGCTCAAGTCTTTGAGCGACATGCTCAAGGGCAAGCAGGGCCGCTTCCGCCAGAACCTGCTCGGCAAGCGTGTTGACTACTCCGGACGAAGTGTTATCGTTGTCGGACCGGAACTCAAGATGTACCAGTGCGGCGTGCCGAAGGAAATGGCCATCGAGCTGTTCCGCCCGTTCGTGATGAAGAAGCTCGTCGAGGACGGCGTCGCCAACAACATCAAATCCGCCAAGAAGATGGTGGACCGCCAGAAGGCGGAGGTCTGGGACGCGCTCGATGTCGTCATCAAGGAGCACCCGGTGCTGCTCAACCGTGCGCCGACGCTGCACCGTCTGGGTATTCAGGCGTTTGAGCCGGTGCTGGTTGAGGGCCGCGCTCTCAAGCTGCACCCGCTGGCCTGCACCGCTTACAACGCCGACTTCGACGGCGACCAGATGGCGATCCACGTCCCCCTGAGCGCCGAGGCGCAGGCGGAAGCCCGCATCCTCATGCTCTCGGTCAACAACCTCCTGCGTCCGCAGGACGGTCACCCGCACTCCATCCCGACGCAGGACATGGTCCTCGGTTCCTACTACCTCACCTACGTGCGCGAGGAAGAGGGCACCGGTATGGCGTTCAGCACCCCTGAGGAAGCGCTCATGGCGTACCAGGCGGGCGCCGTCACGCTCCACAGCCCCATCAAGGTCCGCGTGACCAAGACGATCGACGGCGTGGAAAAATACAAGACCGTCGAGACGACCGTTGGCCGTATCATCTTCAACGAGCCCATCCCGCAGGATCTCGGGTTCGTGGACCGCACCGATCCCGAGCACGCCTTCGATTACGAGATCGGCTTCCGCGTTGATAAGAAAAAGCTCGGCGATATCATCGACCGATGCATCCAGAAGCACGGCTTCACTATTTCCGCCGAAGTGCTCGACAGCATCAAGGCGCAGGGCTACAAGTACTCTACGCGCAGCGGCATGACCATCTCCATCGCGGACATGGTCGTCCCCGAGGCGAAGAAGGCCAAGATCGCCGAGACCGAAAAGAAGGTCCTCGCGATCGAAAAACAGTACAAGCGCGGTCTTATCACCAACGACGAACGCTACCGCATGGTTGTTGCCGAGTGGGAAAGAACGACCGGCGAAGTTGCTAAAGCCCTGATGGACAACCTCGATGAATTCAACCCCATCAACATCATGGCGACGTCCGGTGCCCGAGGCAGCGCCAACCAGATCCGTCAGCTCGCCGGTATGCGCGGCCTGATGGCGAACACCGCTGGCAGAACCATCGAGATCCCCATCAAGGCGAACTTCCGCGAGGGTCTGAGTGTTCTCGAATACTTCATCTCCACCCGAGGCGCCCGAAAGGGCATGGCCGATACGGCCCTTCGTACCGCCGACTCCGGTTATCTGACCCGTCGAATGGTCGATGTCAGCCAGGATGTCATCATTCGTGAGCCGGACTGCGGCACGACCGAAGGGGTTCCCGCCACGGCGATCGACAGCCGCGGCTACGCCGTGTTCGTGTTTGATCCCGAGGATCCGAAGTACGACGAGTATATCCACTCCTTCGGCGAGAACATCCACGGCCGCTTCCCGGCCAAGCCCATCGTGGATCCCGAGACCGGCGAAGTGCTGTTCGACACCGACCACCTGCTCATGTCCGGCGACGCGAAATTCCTCGCCAAGCACGGCATCACGAGCGTTGAGGTCCGCAGTGTTCTCTCCTGCGAATCCCGCTGCGGCGTGTGTGCCCGCTGCTACGGCATGAACCTTGCCACCGGTAAGCCGGTCAACTCCGGCGAAGCCGTCGGCGTCATCGCCGCGCAGTCCATCGGCGAGCCCGGCACGCAGCTGACCATGCGTACGTTCCACAGCGGCGGTATCGCCGGTGACGATATCACGCAGGGTCTGCCGCGAGTCGAAGAGCTTTTCGAGGCGCGCAAGCCCAAGAAAATGGCTGTGCTCAGCGAGATCAGCGGCACGCTCACGATCGAGGAAGCCCGCAAGAACATGATGGCGCTCACCGTCACCAACGCCGAGCAGGGCGAGACCCGCGTGTACCAGGTTCCTCTGGGCGCCGGTATCATCGTGCAGAACGGCGACCACATCGATCAGGGCCAGGAGCTGACCCGCGGCGCGCTCAGCCCGCACGATGTGCTCCGCATCCGCGGCGTGAACGACGACGAGTTCGGACGTCCGGGCGTGCGCAACTATCTGGTGCAGGAAGTCCAGAAGGTGTACCGTCAGCAGGGCGTCGATATCAACAACAAGCACATCGAAGTCATTGTCCGCCAGATGATGCGCAAGGTTCGCATCGAGGACGCCGGCAGCACCGACCTTCTCTCCGGCTCCACCGTCGACGTCAACGATCTCAAGGACGCCAACAACGCGATCAAGGCCCGCATCGCCGCCGGGGAAGAGGGGCTCGCTCTCGCCACCAGCACGCCGATCCTGCTTGGTATCACGAAGGCGTCGCTCGCTACCGACAGCTGGATGTCTGCCGCGTCCTTCCAGGAGACGACCAAGGTCCTCACCGAGGCCGCCATCAAGGGCAAGGTCGACCACCTGATCGGTCTGAAGGAAAACGTCATCATCGGCAAGCTCATCCCGGCCGGCTCCGGTCTGGATATGTACCGCAACTTTGAAATGAAGATGGACGAGTCCATCGAGGATGAGGCCGACTACGTTGACCTTTCCGAGCTCAAAAAGCTCACCAATGCGCTTTGATCCAGTTAAAATTCCGGGGTGATCCGTCACCCCGGAATTTTTCCGTCCGGGTCCGACGGCATGATAATTTTTTGCTCGGAAAAATTACAGAATTTTCTTGACTATTCTTGTGCATTCTGTTAAAATCAAAAATCGTGTGGGCTGGTGCCCGCACAAGAGCATTTTTTTGAGGAAAGGAGGAAAATCATGCCCACATTTAACCAGCTTGTCCGTAAGGGAAGAGAGCAGGTGACCTACAAGTCCACCTCTCCTGCCATGCAGAAAGGCCTGAACACTCTGAAGAACCGCGAGACCAACCAGTCTTCTCCCCAGAAGCGCGGCGTCTGCACCGCTGTGCGTACTTCGACTCCTAAGAAGCCGAACTCCGCTCTGCGTAAGATCGCCCGTGTCCGTCTCACCAACGGTTACGAAGTGACGGCCTACATTCCCGGTGTCGGCCACAACCTGCAGGAGCACTCCGTCGTTATGATTCGCGGCGGCCGTGTCAAGGACCTGCCCGGTGTCCGTTACCACATCATCCGCGGCACTCTCGATTCCCAGGGCGTCAATGGCCGCTGCCAGTCCCGCTCCAAGTACGGCGCGAAGAGACCCAAGGCGGGTAAGAAGTAAACGAAACCCCCAACAGTGTCCTGTTGGTTATTCATATATTTTATATAATAACCTTTTGGACACAGCGGCGGCAGAGCGCTGCCGTCGAGTACCTTTGAGATCATTTCATAATGAAGGAGGGAAGCAAAGTGCCCAGAAGAGGTAACGTTCCCAAAAGAGAAATCTTGCCGGATCCCGTATACAACAGCGTTCTGGTGACCAAGCTCATCAACGGTGTTATGCTGGACGGCAAAAAAGGCGTGGCCCAGAAGGTGGTTTACGACGCCTTTGACCTGATCCAGAAGAAGCTGGATCGCAATCCGCTTGAGGTGTTTACCGAAGCTCTCAACAACATCATGCCGGCTCTGGAAGTCAAGGCCCGCCGTGTCGGCGGCGCCACATACCAGGTGCCTATCGAGGTTCGTCCGGAGCGTCGTCAGACCCTCGGTCTCCGCTGGCTGGTCGGCTACTCCCGCAAGCGCAGCGAAAAGACCATGAAGGAGCGTCTCGCCAACGAGATCATGGACGCCGTGAACAACACCGGTGCCTCTGTCAAGAAACGCGAGGATACGCACAAGATGGCCGAGGCCAACAAGGCCTTCGCCCACTATCGTTGGTAATTTCAGCAAAGGTAGAGATTTATGCCCAGATCTTATTCACTTGAAAAAACCAGAAACATCGGCATCATGGCGCACATTGATGCAGGTAAGACGACGACTACCGAGCGTATCCTCTTCTATACCGGCGTCAACTACAAAATGGGTGAGACCCATGAAGGCAGCGCCACGATGGACTGGATGGTGCAGGAGCAGGAGCGCGGTATCACCATCACCAGCGCTGCTACGACCTGCTTCTGGAAAGACACGCGCATCAACATCATCGATACCCCGGGCCACGTGGACTTCACCGCCGAGGTGGAGCGCTGCCTGCGCGTGCTGGACGGCTGTGTGACCGTCCTCTGCGCCAAAGGCGGCGTCGAACCCCAGACGGAAACGGTGTGGCGTCAGGCGGACCATTACAATGTTCCGCGCATGATCTACGTCAATAAGATGGACATCACCGGCGCCGACTTCTACAACGTCATGGACATGATCTATGACCGTCTGAAGGCGAATGCCGTGCCCATCCAGCTGCCCATCGGTAAGGAATCGGACTTCCGTGGGATCATTGATCTCATCGATATGGATTCCGTCGTTTTCTACGATGATCTGGGTAAGGATATGCGCGTGGAGCCTATCCCCGAGGATATGGTGGATCTTGCCGCCGAGTACCGGGAAAAGCTCATCGATGCCGTATCCCTCTTTGACGATGAGATCGCGGAGATGTATCTGGAAGGCGAGGAGATCCCCGCCGACCGTCTGCGCTCGGTCATCCGCAAGGCGACCGTCAGCGGCAGCATGGTTCCGGTCCTCTGCGGCACGTCGTACAAGAACAAAGGCGTGCAGAAACTGCTCGACGCCGTCGTCGACTTCCTGCCCTCTCCGCTGGATGTTCCGCCCGTTGTCGGCGTGAACCCCAAGACGGGCGAAGAGGTCACCCTTCCTGCGGACGTGAACGGGCCCTTTGCCGGTCTCGTCTTCAAAGTGATGACGGACCCGTTCGTCGGACGTCTGGCGTTCATCCGCGTCTACTCCGGCTCTATCAAGGCCGGCGAGACAGCGGTGAACACCGTCCGCGGTCAGCGCGAGCGTCTTGGCCGTCTGCTACACATGCACGCGAATCATCGTGAAGATATCGACGCTGTGTACGCCGGTGAGATCGCCGCTGTTGTGGGTTTGAAAAACACCCGCACCGGTGATACTCTCTGTGACGACAAGCACCCCGTCGTTCTCGAATCGATGCAATTCCCCGAACCCGTTATCCGTGTTGCCATTGAGCCCAAGACCAAAGCCGGTCAGGAGAAAATGGCCATCGCGCTCTCCAAGCTGAGCGAGGAGGATCCCACCTTCAAGACCTATACGGATGAGGAGACGGGACAGACCATCATCGCCGGCATGGGCGAGCTTCATCTGGAGATCATCGTGGACCGTCTGCTTCGCGAGTTCAAGGTCGAGGCGAATGTCGGTAAGCCGCAGGTTTCCTATAAGGAGACTATCCGTGGTACCGCTACGGTCGATATGCGCTATGCACGTCAGTCCGGCGGCAAGGGCCAGTTTGCGCAGGTCAAGATCCAGATCGAGCCGAACCCGGGCAAGGGTTATGAGTTCATCAACGCCGTCACCGGCGGTGCCATCCCGAAGGAATATATCCCCAGCGTCGATCAGGGCATCCAGGGCGCCATGGCGTCCGGTGTTCTCGCCGGTTATCCGGTCGTAGACGTGAAGGTCACTCTTCTCGACGGCAGCTATCATGAAGTAGACTCGAGCGAAATGGCGTTCAAGATCTGCGGCAGTATGGCTTTCAAGGAAGCCGCGCAGAAGGCCGGCCCCACGCTGCTCGAGCCCATCATGAAGGTGGTTGTCACAACGCCGGACCAGTATATGGGAGACGTTATCGGCGATCTCAATGCCCGCCGCGGGCAGGTCGCCGGAACGGATATTCGCAACGGCGCCGCGATCGTCACGGCGGAAGTGCCGCTTGCTTCCATGTTTGGCTATTCGACCGATCTGCGTTCCAGAACGCAGGGCCGCGCCAACTACAGCATGGAGCCGCACACCTATGTCGAGCTTCCGAAGAGCCTCCAGGAGAGCATCATCGGCAAGCGCAGCAACAAAGCTTGATTTTAGGTGTTGCAAAATAAGCAAAGTTCCTGTAGAATAAATCCAAACCAAAATTTTAATTTTTGCTATTAGGAGGATGTTTCCATGGCTAAGCAAATGTTCAACCGCAGCAAGCCCCATGTGAATATCGGTACCATCGGCCACATCGACCATGGTAAGACCACCCTGACCGCTGCCATCACCAAGGTTCTCGCTATGGCGGACCCCAACGCCGCTGACTTCGTTGACTACGCCTCCATCGATAAGGCGCCCGAAGAGCGCGAGCGCGGCATCACCATCAACACTGCCCACGTTGAGTACCAGACGTTTGACCGCGTCGGCTCTCACGGCGCCACCAAGGGTGTGCAGATCCAGGGCCGCCACTACGCCCACGTTGACTGCCCGGGCCACGCCGACTATATCAAGAACATGATCACCGGCGCCGCTCAGATGGACGGCGGCATCCTCGTCATCGCCGCTTCCGACGGCCCGATGGCTCAGACCCGTGAGCACCTGCTGCTCGCCCGTCAGGTCAACGTGCCCTACATCCTGGTCTTCCTGAACAAGTGCGACCAGGTCGATGACCCCGAGCTGCTTGAGCTCGTCGAGATGGAAGTCCGCGAGCTGCTCGACAAGTACGAGTTCCCCGGCGACGACACCCCGATCATCAAGGGTTCCGCTCTGAACGCTCTGGCCTCCGAGTCCACCGATCCCAACGCCCCTGAGTATGACTGCATCTGGGAGCTCATGGAAGCTGTTGACACCTGGATCAAGACCCCCGACCGTAAGGCTGACCTGCCCTTCCTGATGCCCATCGAGGACGTGTTCACCATCACCGGCCGCGGCACCGTCGTTACGGGCCGTGTCGAGCGTGGTACCGTCAAGGTCGGCGACAAGGTCGAGATCGTCGGTCTCGAGGACGAGATCAAGGAATCCGTCGTTACCGGCACCGAGATGTTCCACAAGACCCTGGAGTACGCTGAGGCTGGCGACAACGTCGGCTGCCTGCTCCGCGGCATCACCAAGAAGGAAGTCGAGCGCGGCCAGGTTCTTGCTGCTCCGAAGTCCATTAAGCCCCTGCGCAAGTTCAAGGGTCAGGTGTACGTCCTCTCCAAGGATGAGGGCGGTCGTCACACCCCGTTCTTCAACAACTACCGTCCCCAGTTCTACTTCCGCACCACCGACGTTACCGGCGTCATCTCTCTGCCCGAAGGCG
>ERZ808240.327-NODE-327-length-64292-cov-11.539035_pt1 | contig 64292 bp, 62 predicted proteins | sample MGYA00521084_ERZ808240 | MGnify/ENA primary metagenome ERZ808240 (study PRJEB31516, sample SAMN03275571) | gut metagenome | biome: mammalia-associated habitat; material: feces | host: Papio cynocephalus | place: Kenya | collected 2012-08-06 ...
TGTCTTCACTATGCCTATGCGCGGCTCATTGCACGCGTAACTTTCCATTTACTCCACGGAAACGGTGTAGTAATAGATAGGTTGTCCACCGTACTGTAATTCGATATCGCAGGCAGGATAGGTCTTCTCTAAGTCTGCGCGCAATGCTTCGGCAGCATCCTCTGCCACGTCACAGCCGTAGTATACGCTGATGAGTTCGGAATCTTCATCCACGAGTTCGGCGATCATATCACGGGTTACTTTTACCATGTCGGTACCGACAGCTACGATGCCGTGGTCACCGATACCCATGAAGTCGTCTTTCTTGATCTCTTTGTCATCGATCACGGTGTCACGGACGGCATAGGTCACCTGACCGGTCTTGACATTTTTGATCTCGCGGAGCATGGTCTCTTCGTTCTCTTCAACAGACAGTTCGGGTACGAAGTTGATTACTGCGGTAATCCCCTGGGGAATGGTCTTGGTGGGAATGACTAACAGTTCCTTATCGGTCATCAGTTCGGCTGCCTGGTTGGCTGCGAGAATGATGTTCTTATTATTGGGAAGGACGAAGATGGTCTTCGCATTTACCTTATCAACTGCATCTAAGATGTCTGCAGTACTGGGGTTCATGGTCTGTCCGCCCTCGATAATATAGTCTACGCCGAGGCTCTTGAAGAGTTCGCTTAAGCCATCACCTGCGGATACTGCCAGGAAGCCTACTTCCTTGGGAGGCTGTGCAGCCTTCTCTTCTTCGGCCTTTTTCTGTGCTGCTTCCTTCTCGGAGAGTTTGAAAAGCTTCTCCTGATGCTCCAAGCGCATATTATCGATCTTCATATTGGACAATGCACCATACTTCAATGCCTTCTGGATAGCCAGACCGGGATCATTGGTATGTACATGTACCTTGACCACATCGTCATCTGCAACACATACGATAGAATCACCGATGGACTCTAAGAATGCCTTGAAATCCATCTCTGCCTTTACATTGAAAGGCTTATTTAACAGAATAATGAATTCGGTGCAATAGCCGAACTTGATCTCTGCTTCTGCCTGTACTTCCAGGGAGTTCTTGGTATCTGCCTTTGCAGCAGCTGCTGGGGCTACGGTCAGGTCGATCTCCTTGCCCAGGAAAGCATCATAGGCACCGCTAAGTACTTCTACCAGTCCCTGTCCGCCGGAATCCACAACGCCTGCCTGTTTTAATACAGGTAACATCTCGGGAGTCTGACTGAGCACGTAACGGGCATGTTCGATGACAGCTCCTAAGAACTGTTCCAGATCTTCCACACCGTCCTCACAAAGCTCCTTTGCCTTATCGGAAGCACCTTTTGCTACGGTAAGAATGGTACCTTCCTTCGGCTTCATAACAGCCTTGTAAGCAGTCTCCACTGCTTTTTCAAAAGCACGGGTTAATACGGGAATATCCAGTACCTGCTCTTCCTTGATGCTCTTGGTGAAACCGCGGAACAGCTGGGATAAAATAACGCCGGAGTTACCTCTGGCACCACGCAGGGAACCGCTGGAAATAGCCTTGCACAGAGCTGCCATATCGGCATCCTCACCCAGTGCGGATACTTCTCTGGCTGCAGACATAATGGTCATGGTCATATTGGTTCCGGTATCTCCGTCGGGAACGGGGAACACATTCAGTTCGTTGATCCATTCCTTCTTATTCTCTAAATTCTTGGCGCCGGCTAAGAACATCTTGGAAAGCATCTTAGCGTCGATTTGTTGTAAAGCCACAATTACTTCCTCCTTAATCAATCACTCTTACACCTTCAACAAAGATGTTGATCTTTTTGATCTCCAAACCGGTAAACTCTTCCACTTTGTATTTTACGTTGCTGATTAGATTGTCGGTGACAGTTAAAATGCTGACGCCGTATGCTACGATCACATGGAAGTCCAGAACCAGTTTATTGTTGTCCAGGGACACCTTGATGCCTCTGGTGATGCTGTCTAATTTCAGAAGCTTTACCAGACCATCCTTCATGCTGACTCCGGCCATACCTACGATACCAAAGCACTCTACCGCAACGCTTCCGGCATACTGTGCAATGACTTCATTATCAATGTCAATATTTCCCATATGGGTATTCATAGAAGAACCTTTCATACAGAACCTCCTTCATATTCGGATCACTTGTTCCTTCTGACATGTCTGCCCCAAAAACTAAAGTTCAGACATATATAAATGTATTTTAACAGCTTTCCTTTGAAAAAGAAACAACAAAATAAAAAAAATAAATATTTTTTGCTTGCTTTTATTTTGGTTTTCTGTTAATATATCAATGTTGTGAGCATTTCACACGTATTTATTGAAAAAAATGTTTAAAAGTAAGCGTAAGATGCGCGTTAGATCGAGGAGGTGTCAAGATGGCTAAATGTGATATTTGTGGTAAGGGCGTTCATTTCGGTAACAACGTAAGCCATTCTCATAGAAGAAGCAACGCAATTTGGAACTCTAATGTTAAGAGCGTTAAGTGCAAGGTTAACGGCGGAGCTAGAAGAATGCATGTCTGCACCAGCTGCTTAAAATCTGGTAAAGTTGAGAGAGCTTAATCTCCTGCGATAATATTGGATTTTGAAAGCCAGAAATGATGAATTTCATTTCTGGCTTATTTTTTGTTCTATGTGCAATTACCAGAACCGCTCTTCCTGCTTCCGTTTCAGGTATTCTTTGTTGATCTGACCTGCCAGTTCCCCATCACCGAAGAGGTTGTCCGGATGAAAAATCTTGATCAGATCCCTATATCTCTTCCGCAGAGCCAGCGGATTATTGACTCCCCGGAATAAAAGCTGCACTGCCGTAAAGTCGCTTTCCCCAAAATCCTGCTCACCGGCCTGCTGTTCTCTGATCTCCTTCAGGAGTGTCTGCCGTTCCTGTTCAAGCCTCTTCCGATCCTCCTCCAGCTGTCGGAAACCTTCCTGCAAAATAGCCATTTTCTTCTCGAAGAACAGATTTTCTTCTTTCAGCCGTTTCCGCTCCATGACCATACGCCGGTTCAACTCATCCAGCTCGTCCCGTAACTTTACCCGTTCGTCCAGAAATTTGTTCCTGGCCTGTTCTAACTCCGTACGCTCCTGTTCCAGCTCTGAACGTTCCTGTTTCAAACGCATATTTTCCTTGAAAAGCCACAGTTTTATTTCTTTTAACTCTTCGGTACTTTCTGCCTTAATGACCTCTTCCCAATCAATCATACCGCACCCTCTTACTCACAACCACAGAAAAGATAATACCCTGCAAACAATAAAAGTGCGACCATGATCAGACCGATGAAGCGATTATGGATCACCAGCATAAGCAGCATGCCGACCGCCACAAAAAAGAGTATCAGTCCAATAATCTTTTTCATAATCCATCCGGATCCGGAATATTCTCACTTTATTATATGCAGAGTATCTCAAATATTACTTATCTTCTGTTGTTTCCTCTTCCGGAAATGCAATGTCCACCACTTCCGCATCGGACATTTCTTCTTTTTCCTTCGGCTGGGTAAATTTATCTACGATATCGGGAATCATATCCAGGATCTTGGTCACCGTATCCTGATTCTTGATATTTACCAGCTTTGTGGAACCGTTCTTAATGACCAGAACAGCGCTGGGAGTCATCTTACCGCCCAAGCCTCCGGCTCCGGAAGCGGATTTTTTCTCGGAATTATTGCCGGCACCGGCACCCACACCGAAAGTCACATCCACCAACGGTAATATGATCGTATCTCCGATCTTTGTAGCCTCTCCCACCACAGTCTTCGTGGAGAGTACCGTATCCATTCCCTTTAAAAGAGATTCTACCACGCCCTGGAACTGATTATCTTTTTCTGCCATAACAAACCTCCTGTTTCATCCTGTTATTTCTTCTTATTTTTTTGAAATGTTCTGATCTTATGAATTAATTGCCGTAATCTCTTATCCAAAAGCAGCCGCACAGAATGGATCAATACACATGCTGCTGTAAAATGTCCGGAAGCTTTAAACTCTCCCTCCAGTATTGCCTGCTCGAAATCCGGTGTAATGCAGACTCCCCTTCCAAACTTCGGAAGCAGCATTCCATAGATACCGTATAGGTATCCGGTGGTATCCGGTGATCCGGTACCAACGCAGGCGTTCACCTTCAGCTTTCGCGGACGAAGTCTTTTTATAATATGCCCGATACGGCTTCCCGCATGCTGAAGCAATCCCTTTGTATCCGGATCGTTCCATAACTCTCTGTAAAAAGAAATATTCTTCAGAATATGTTTGATTTTATCACAGATTTTACGGATTGTGTATCGTATTTTATCAAAAAATCCGGTGATTTTCCCGGAGGTCTCCGGCTGCGGACCGGGTGTATTGTTTTCTTCCTCAGAAGATTCTGTATCCACAGGATCCGTTATATCGGTCGCAGGCTCCGTCTTCGCTATATCGGTATCGTCCGGAAGCAACGCCTGTCCGGAAGATTCTGAAGTATCTGAAGTATCCGAAGCACCTGAAGCATCTGAAGATTCTGAAGTATCCTGTGCGGCTTCCGGCGCAGAGGGCTTTTTCTCTGCGGAAGAATCATATACTGTAAAAAAAAGAACCTTTGCCAACAGTTTCCCGGGAACCGGATAGCTGTAAGATACCCGTACCAGACCAAACAGCCATTTTATTTTTGCGGTAAACTGCATTTCTTCGGCATTTTTCTTCCCGGACACTTTGTAACAGACCGGGAAAAATAATACCAAAAGAATTACCACCAGCGCGATTCCGAGAAGTATCAACAAAAGGATTCCGAGAATGCTCAATATTTTTAAAAGAATCGTCAACATAGTAAATACTCCCGCAGATTGCAGTCTCCCCTGGCTTCCAGACATTCTCTGGTGATCTGTTCGATCAGCTGCAGTGCCTCTTCATATCCGGATACGATCCCGAGGACCAGGAATTCTTCATTTTTGTAGTGGGGTTGTATCAGTTGTCTTGCATCAAAAATATCTAATTGGTCTGCAGGATTCCTCGCCGGCGTAATGAGATATACATTTGCCAGAAGAGGCTTTTTCACCAGTCTCTTTTTTATTTTATCCAGTTTTTCAGATGCGATGCTCTCTCCCAAATAGAGATTTGGTGCAAATGTAAGCTTTCCTGCCATATATCATTTCCTTTTGCCGAAACAACCTTTAGACGTACTTTTCCGCCAACCATATGGCTCATTATAGCATAGATTCCGTTACATTACAATTTTTGTTGCTTGACTTTTCCGGATGTTATTTTATACTTGAATTAGTACAAATGAGGAGGAAAAACCATTGAAAGTAATTACGAAGATGGAGCTTCAGCCGGACATGGTCCTGGCCGAGGATATTCAGGATCAGGATCGCGTGATCTACCCTGCCGGTACTACTGTGACCCCGCAGATTATAGAAAAGTTAAAGCGTTATAATCTGGTATGTGTCACGATCATGGAAGATGTGGATTTTGCCACCACCCATTACGAAAAAATTCGCTTTGACTCTAATTTCAAAGCTTTTGAACGTGCCTACCCCATTTTCCTCGGGGAATACAAACTGGCAATGAAACAGCTTCTGATCATGGGCAGGAAACCTGCAGATATCGTTCTGCTGACTATTTACAAGGAATTATATTATTATATTTCTTCCGGTTCCGCTCTTTTGGATTATTTATACAATCTGATGCCCAGCGAAGACGAGCTCACCTATACCCAGGGTTTGAATGCCGCTCTTTTAGCGGGTGCCTTTGCCGACTGGCTGTCCATGTCGGAGGAAGAGAAAAACACTCTGATCCTCTGCGGTTTCTATTATGATATCGGCAAACTGCAGCTGCCCTACGAACTGCTGTGGAAGCCGGGAAAGCTTACTGACGCGGAATTCAAGGTCATCAAGACCCATCCTGTGGTCGGTTATACCACCGTCCGGAATCAGGATTTGAACGAACATGTGAAAAATGCGGTGATCATGCACCACGAGAGACTGGACGGCAGCGGTTATCCTTATCATATGACCGGTCAGAAGATCGATGTCTATGCCAGATATATGGCAATCATCGATGCCTACATTGCCATGGCTTCTCCCAGAACCTACCGTAATGCGCTTACGCCGCTGCAGATTTTGGGGAATTTCGAAAAAAGCCTGGACAAATACGATGTAGAACTGTTAATGCCCATTATGAAGAGAATCGCGGATGCACAGATAGGTACGAATGTACAGCTGAATGACGGAAGTATCTGGGAAGTTCTGATCATTCATCCCACCAAGTTCTCCCGTCCCATTCTGAAAAACGAAAAGAACGAATTCGTAGATCTCTTACAGAGAACAGATTTGGAAATCGTCAAAAATGTATAAGCGCTATAAATCTTCAGAAGCAGGAATAATCAATTCATCCATTGATTATTCCTTTTTCTTTCCAGGTATTCCGCATATGCCTTCTCCAAAATCTGTTTCTCATTGGCAAATTTCAGGAGATGATAGGCTTCATGGTATTTATAAAAACCGGAATCCGCAAAATACTCTTCTCTCTGGGGTTTGCTGTAATAGCTGTCGGTGCTCATCAGGTACCAGTGCACCTCCTTCTCCACCACATCTTCCGGCACAGTAAAAGAGTATTCACTTCTTCCCGCATAATCTACGATAAAAGCTTTGGAGCCGCTCTCTTCCAGGACTTCCCGCAATGCAGTCTCTTCATGGGTTTCTCCGGGCTCCACGGTTCCTTTCGGCAGGACCCATCCCTCATATTTGTTTTTTATATTTTTATAGAGCAATAATATTTTGCCGCGGAAGATCACCACACCGCCACAGCTGGTTGCCTCTATCATCTTATTTTATCCTCCGATCTTACTGCTTTTCGCTAAAGTACGCATCAAAGATCCGCCTTGCGATAGGTACTGCATAATCACCGCCACTTCCGGCACCCTCCACGATGATGGTGACGCAGACTTCAGGATCCTCCGTCGGAGCGAAACCGGTAAACCACGCATGGCTGTCTCCCTTGATGTTATTGTATTCCGCAGAACCGGTCTTACCTGCCGCCGTATAGCTTAATCCCTTTAGCTTGGAAGCCGTACCCTCCTGTACCACATCCGTCATCAGCTGACACAAAATCGCCGCTTCGTCTTCCGACATCAGTCTTCCATACTCCGATGCTTTAAAGCTTTTGACAACCGTTCCCTCATCATTCTCCACACGATCGATCACATAAGGTTTCATAAGGACTCCGTCATTGGCGATTGCACAGGTGATCATGTTCAGATGCATTGGGGTGATCTGTGTTTTTCCCTGACCGATGGATGTCTGCATCATTTCGGCGGAAGGAGTACTTTCGGAGACCAGTGCCGAACTTTTGGCGTAATTTAAGGTTAAAGGCAGCTCTTTGTTAAATAACAGATCATTTAAAGTCTCCTGAAAAGCATCCCGATCCAGACTCATTCCGATATTCGCAAAGGAAGAGTTACAGGATTTGGCAAAGGATTTTTTAAAATCCACCTGTCCGTGGCTGGAACCGTGGTAACAGCTGATCTTGCTGTCTCCCAGCCGGAAAGCTCCGTTACAATTGTAAGAATAATTCTGGTAGGTATCCGGATTCTCCTTGATATATTCCAGTGCAGTAACTATTTTGAAAGTGGAACCGGGTGGATATAAACCCTGGGTCGCACGGTTTAACAGTACCGTGCTGGAATCATTGCCCACCAGGTCATCCCAAATCTCGGCAATGGAATTCGGATCAAAGTCGGGATGTGACACCATGGCAATGATTTTGCCGGTAGATACTTCTGTCACAATAATGGCGCCGCGGTAAATGTCCAGCTGGTCGTTTGCCACCTGCTGAATTTTCACATCCAGTGTGGTATAGACATTATCTCCGGGATTCTTTTTCCCGGCGGTATCGTTTTTGACCTTATTGGTCAGAGAAGTATTCGTATTGATCAGATAATAATTCGCCAGCGCTTCCACTCCCATTCTTCCCTGGGTGGAATAGCCGACAATATGGGCGAACAGATTCTTATAGGGATAATTTCTGGTCTCTTCCTCCTCGTTCAGGATGGTCTCCGCCAGTACTTCCCCATCCCTGGAGTAAATAGACCCCCGGTAGTTACGGGACAGCAGTATCTGCTGTCTGGAATTGTAGCTGTTATTGATCATATCCTGCTCGCTGGTTGCCACGAAATGCCCCAGGTAAATCATGAGACATAAAAACAGGACTCCGATTCCCACTGCGGACAACCAGATCTCCCGCTGGTTTCCCCTGCGCTTTTTGTCAGGTGTCTTTTTCGGGGATTTATTTTGTGTCTTATTATTTTCCACCTCTGCGCTCTCCTTCCTTCTGCAGCCGGATATAAATTCCCTGGATGATGAAAAACATGATCATTGTCGTCATCACCGAACTTCCTCCGTAACTGATAAAAGGAAGCGTCACACCGGTCAGAGGGATGAATTTCGTACCGCCGCCAATGGTCAGGAAAATCTGGAAAATATACATAATGCCGATGCCGTATACGATGAGTTGATAAAATCTGTCATGAATCTTCACCGCGATCCGCATCATTTCTAAGAAACTGCTGACACAGATCAGTATCAGGCACATACCGAAGATCACACCCAGTTCCTCACAGATCGATGAGAAGATAAAATCCGCTTCCACATAGGGGATTGCCGTCGGATTCCCCTTTAACAGTCCCATGCCGAACCAGCTTCCGCTGCCGATAGCGAACAATGACTGGGTGATCTGATATCCCTTATTATCAATATACTTCCAGGGATCCTGCCATGCCAGCACACGGATCCTCACGTGATCAAACAACTGATAGGCAAGATACGAAGCCGCACCTCCGCCTATGATCCCCGCAAACAGGTACAGATAATTACGTGTTGCCGCAAATACCACAAACACAAATCCCACGAAGAAGATCAGTGCACTTCCCAGATCCTTGGATACCACCAGGATCACCACATGTGCCCCGGCAATGATGGCTGTCAGAACCACTCTCTGGAAGGATACATTCTCCCATAAGGCTCCCGCCAGGAAAAACAGAAACAGTATTTTCACAAATTCCGAGGGCTGGAACGTAATTCCTCCCAGGGAAAAAGAGATCTTGGATCCATGGGTCACTTCGCCCAGAATCAGCACCGTACTAAGCAGGGCAATTCCCAATGTAGCATACAGCCAAGTGATCTTTTTGAAGAAATGTATTTTCCCCAGCAGATACGGTATCAGCAGTGAGAAAATCAGGGATACCAGCACGATCACATACTGCCGTATCGCCTTGTCAAAAGACAGGCGGGATACCATACAGAGTCCGATCCCCAAAAGCATACACATATTATTCAGCAAAAGCCTGTTAATATTCTCGTAGATTAGTAATACCATCGTGATCGTTGCAAATAAAAAGATCAGGATAAATGCGAAGAAGAACAGGTACTGAAAATCTTCGCCGGTAATTGACAAGTCCAGGAAACACAATACCTGCACCAGAAACATCAGAACATCCTGTAAAATAAAAATCCCTTTATGATGTTCGCCCGTCGGATATCGGAATGTATAAAAACAGCTTGCTGTATATAAAACCATAAAAAATGCTATGAAATATTTGGATAATTCAGTTACGTATTCCTGCATGAAGCAAAATACCTTTCTGTCTATTCTACGCCACGTTTTTCGTGACCGGTGGTATATTCCGCATAGGGAAGCTCCTTACGCGCACCGCCATAATAATTCAGGATTTGGAAAGTCTCCTCCTCCGTCTCTGTGGTAAAATCCAGCCGTCCCGTGACGTTCTGTCTATCCATTTCCTTATGCAGAGATAAAGGCACACTGTTATAGATTACATTAAAGCAATGGGTACAATTGCGCATTACCGGGAATCTCTTATGATACCGGTCGGTCAGTTCCGTGATACGCCCGCCTTCCCCTTTCCTACATCTGTCCAAAGTCTGTGTCACACAGTTGGCGGTAACCATCATCGGGATCTTACCGTAGATCACCTTCTCTGTGGAAATTGCAGGATCTAAGATATTCTTCTGTTCCGCTGCCGTAAGTTCAAGCGGCAGACAGAAACCATCCAGATACTGCATCCAGAAATCTCTTCCCTCCACATTCCACAAATAAAGGCTGTGATCCCCGATGATCTTTTTCCCGGGCAGTGCCCATTGCCGGAGCAGTCCGATATGCTCCATACTGCCTGCCAGGAATCCCTGAAAGTATGACGCATTCTTCCTTGCAAAGTTATACAGCATCTTTAAATACTGTTCATCCCGAAGACGCAGGATCTTAGGCAGTACGATCCCACAGGGGATTTGTTTTGCAGAAGCTTTTTTCAGCATTTCCGCGCCGGCTTCCGGATCCTGTAACAGCAGATCCGCATCCAGATACAGCCGGATCCTGTCCGCCTGCTCTCCGTCGCAGTTCCAAAATACCGATCTGCAAAATCCTCTCCACTGCTCTTGCGTCTGCAACAGGATCGAGAACTTTTTCCCTATAGGAGACTCTCTGACTCTGCTGACCATCCCGGTCTTGTGCTGCGACTCACAGGGCTGTTCTGCTCTCTCATAGCAAAAGCCGTTGGTCTGAATTATTTTCTCCTCCAGCAGAGCAATGCCTCTTCTGCGGAGTTCGTTGATAGCCTTTAACTGATAGAACGCATTCCCGCTCAGTTCGACTTCTATACTTCCCTCCAGAGAAAAAGAGCTGTCTCCTAACTTGCTTAACTGCTTTATGATATTTTCTTCCGAAATCGGTTGTCTGGAGGCTTCCTGCACAGGATCGCCCTCTAATGTGATGCGGGTATCGCCGCAGGATACGGTCAGGCTCGCCCCTTCCCCGGTAATAAACCGAGCCGTCATCCGTACCGGAAGTGTCAGACGTTTCGTCAGATGTTCCTTGCGGATGCGCTCCAACAGCGTTTCATCGCTTCCGCTGTAGGCGGGACTGTTCAGAGTCACCATCTCTTTGCCGTTATGCTTATAATAATAACCGTCCTGACGCTCGCTGCGGATGTACAGACAGGACAGTGCATGCATATCTTCTTTTGAGATCTTCAGAGGTGCCTCAGGATTCCTGTAATATCTATCAATGTATTTGCGGTAAATCGCTGTAACTCCGGCAGCATATTCCGCTTTTTTCATGCGACCCTCGATCTTAAAAGAATCAATTCCCACGGTCAGAAGTTCGGGGATAGATTCTATGGTACACATATCCTTCAGGCTTAAGGGATAGCATTCCTTCTGTCCCTTACCGCTGTAAGGCAGACGACAGGGCTGTGCACAGCGTCCGCGATTGCCGCTTCTGCCTCCTAAGATACTGCTGAACAGGCACTGTCCGGAATAACAATAACACATAGCTCCGTGAATAAAGCACTCGATCTCCATACCGGTAGCTTCCTTGATTCTGCGGATCTCCTTAATGCTTAATTCCCTGGCAGGTACGACACGGCATGCTCCCAGCTCCTTTAAAAATTCCGCACCGTATTCCCCGGTAATCGTCATCTGTGTGCTTCCGTGCAGTTCCATGCCCGGAAAATTCTTCCGGATAAATGAAAACACACCCATATCCTGGATAATCACACCATCCAGTCCTGCCCGGTAATAGGGCTCCAGATATTCATATATTTCCGAAAATTCCGATTCTTTTACCAGCGTATTTACCGTGAGGTATACTTTTCTTCCAAAAAGATGCGCATAACGGATGCACGCAACCAGCTCATCCTCGGAAAAATTTTCCGCATAGGCTCTGGCTCCGAAACGGTTGCCTCCGAGATATACAGCATCCGCGCCGGCATGGATTGCACCGTAAAATGCTTCCGTATTCCCGGCTGGCGCCAGTAATTCTACTTTCTTTGTTCCATTCATAGACATCCTCTATTGCAAATAGCTGCCCGAAAAACGGACAGCTATCAGTTTACTTGTCTTTTAGTTCTGTCTCCAGACGAACAATTTTTTTTGCATCTTCATTCATCTGCTTCTGAAGTTCTTTCCCCTGCTTCTCCGCATTCTCCAGCTTGATCTGTGCAGAGATCAGTTCGTGCTTCAGATCGTATAATTCCTTTTCTTTTCCCTGAAGCTCTTCTTCCAGAATAGAAATCTGTTTCTTCGCTTTAAAATAATCATCGGCGATGTTCAGCTGCAGCAGAATACTTTGCTTATCCAAAGGTTGTCTGCGAAAGCTGTCTATCTTCCCATATTCGTTGATCTTGTTGTTGATATAGGAAGCGATTTTCTGCATGTAATCTTCACTCTCATAGCCGCTTAAGGTAAATACCTTACCGCCTATGATTACTTCGGTATCTGTCTTCGGAGACATCTTAAACACCCCTCTTAACAATCTTTTGGAAACACAATATGTGCCGTCTGTCAAAAAATATAATACAAGATTTATTATATATCAGATTATATAGAGTGGCAAGTAAAAAATTACCCGATTGTCTCAGCCTCTAAAGCTTCAGTCCCAGGTGTCTGTAGGTCAGTTCCGTCACCGTGCGTCCCTTGGGTGTTCTGTTCAGGAAACCGTTCTTGATCAGATAGGGCTCGTAGACATCTTCTATGGTGCCCGCATCTTCTCCGATGGCTGCGGCAAGGGTATCCAGCCCCACAGGACCACCGTTAAATTTCTCGATAATCGTCACGAGAATATTCCTGTCGATATGATCTAAGCCCATCTTGTCCACATCCATAAGATCCAGTGCGGTTCTGGCTACTTCTTCCGTAATAACGCCGTCGTATTTGACCTGTGCGAAATCACGGACACGCTTTAAGATGCGGTTGGCAAGTCTGGGAGTTCCGCGGCTTCGTCTCGCCATCTCTTTTGCACCGGCAGGTTCGATCTCCACATCCAGGATCCGGGCGGAATGCATGATGATCTGCTGTAATTCCTCTATGGTGTAGAATTCCAGATGATGAATCATGCCGAAACGATCCCGCAGAGGCGCTGTCAGAAGTCCGGCACGGGTCGTTGCCCCTACCAGTGTAAACTTTGGCAGTTCCAGCCGCACCGATCTGGCACTGGAGCCCTTACCGATCATAATGTCGATGCAGTAATCCTCCATGGCAGGATACAGTACTTCCTCCACCTGACGGTTCAGGCGGTGGATCTCATCCACGAATAAGAGGTCTCCCTCTTCCAAATTGTTTAAAATGGCAGCCATCTCGCCGGGCTTCTCAATTGCCGGTCCGCTGGTCACCTTCATGTGAACCCCCATCTCGTTGGCAATGATCCCGGCAAGGGTAGTCTTGCCAAGTCCGGGCGGTCCGTAGAACAGCACATGATCCAGCGCATCCCCACGCTGTTTTGCTGCGGTAATATAAACCTTCAGGTTCTCCTTTATCTTGGACTGACCGATATAATCGTCCAGCGTCTGGGGACGTAAGGAGCCTTCCAGCTTAATATCTTCTTCCGTGATATTTGTCTCTATCATTCTTCTGGGCATAGTCGTTGATCTCATTCCTTAAAACAATTTTTTCAGAGCAGCCTTTAAGATAGCTCCGGAATCCATGGTCTCCACGTCTTCGATGGCATTGACCGCCTTTAAACTCTCTGCCTGTCCGTAGCCCAACGCCACCAGGGCTTCCACAGCTTCCTTTTTCTTCTCACTGTCGATGTGCAAACTGCCTGCGGTCAGAATACCTTCCACACCGCCTGCGGCAATCTCTCTGGAGATCAGAGTATCGTCGATGGAGATCTTATCCTTTAATTCCAGGATCAGCCTCTGCGCCGTCCTGGCACCTACGCCAGGCGCCTTCGATATCGCCTTGGCATCTCCGGACATAATGGCAAACCGCAGAGAATCCGCATCCATAACGGATAATATTGCCAGTGCTCCCTTCGGTCCGATACCGCTGACCGTAATACAGAGCTTGAACATCTCCAGATCGCTCCTGGAGAGAAATCCATATAATAAAAAGGCATCTTCCTTCACATAGGTATATGTATAGAGCCGAACCTGCTCTCCGATTCCGGGAAGTCTCGATGCCGTATCCACAGAGATCCGGACATTGATTCCGAAGCCGTTGACATCGACCACCGCGTTATCTACCGTAACATCTTCCAAAAAGCCATTCACATATGCAAACATGTATGTTAAATCCTCGTCTTTCCTGGCATGCAAAATAATAGCACGTAAAATTCGGCTACGATATATTTATCATACCATAGCCGAACATATGTTTCAAGTGGTTTTAACTCTGTATCTGTTTTAACTGGTAGAACTCTCCCTTAAGATCCATCAGTTCTTCATAGGTGCCGTATTCCGTACAATGTCCGTCGGCGATTACGGCGATTCTGTCCGCATCCCGGATCGTGGACAATCTGTGTGCCACAATAAACGTCGTCCGCCCCTCCGTCAGATTGTTTAACGCCTGTTGGATGAGCTTCTCGGAGATACTGTCTAATGCCGAGGTAGCCTCATCCAGCACGATCACCTTCGGATCCCGGATCAGGGCTCTGGCAATGGAGATACGCTGTCTCTGACCACCGGATAATTTTCCGCCGTGTTCTCCCACCATAGTGTCGAGACCTTTGGGCAGTGATGCGATCAGATCCGACAGATTCGCGGCTTTGATTACTTTCTGTAATTCTTCCTCTGAGACATTTTCACAGCCGTAGGTAATATTGTCACGTATCGTTCCGGAGAACAGAATGGATGTCTGGGGTACCACCGCTAAATGTTTTCTGTAAGTTCTAAGATCGATTTTACTTAAATCCTTGCCGTCGATCAGGACTTTTCCGCTCTCCGCCTGATGGAAACCGATGACCAGATTTAAGATCGTGGATTTTCCGGCACCGGACTCGCCTACCAGCGCAATGGTCTCGCCCGCTTTCACGTGAAGATTTAAGTGGTTCAATACATTATGTTCGTTGTTCTTATAATGGAAGCATACATCTTCAAAATCAAAAGCACCGGTCACCTGTTCCAGCTTTTCCTTGCCTTCGTTGTCTTCGATATCTTCGGACAGCAATACCTCACCGATAGAATTCACGGATTCGATTCCTTTGGCAATGGTGGGCAGCAGGGTAACGATGGAGGATACCTGATTGACCACCGTAGCGAAATAACTCTGATACAGCGTGATGTCACCGGCCTGGATCTTGCCGCCGATGGCGAGATATCCGGTAAATGCCAGGCAGATCACCTGGAAGATCTGGAATACCGCCCAGCCTACCGAGCCAAACAGTGCCTGGATCAGATCCAGTTTATAACCCTTCTCTGCCACGGCAAAGAGTTGACCGCTCATTTTGGACACCTCTTCGTCCTCCAGTGCATGGGCTCTGGTCACAGGCACCAGTTCCACCATCTCCATGACTCTGGCTGAAGTCTCTTCCATTTCCTTACGGAATTCGGTATTTCGCTTTTTCATAATATTCCGGAACGTGACCATGGTGATGGCCGCCACCGGTGTGGTCAGCAGGAAAAATACGAACACGATACGGCTCTTGCTGATGGTAACCACGAGGGCTACGCCGATATTCAGCGCAATGTTTAAAATACTTAAAAACAGCTGTGTGGAAAGTCCTTCCACCGCCTCCACATCACGCATGATCTTGGACTGCAGTCTTCCGGACTGGGTCTCCACATGATAGGAAATGGATAATTGCTGAAGTTTCCGGATCAGTGCCTTCCGAAGTCCGGTCTCCGCATAGCGGGTCGCCAGACTTTTATAGGAAGTGTACAGATAATTCATGGGAATATTCAGCAGGATCAGTCCCGCTTCCAGAATACTGTAAAATATAATATTCCGGAAAGTATCCGGATTGTGTGCCGTCACATCATTGATGATATTCGCTGTGATGATGGGCAGTACCCAGACGCAGGCATGCTTTGCAAAAAAGCAGATCACCGCCATGACAAATTTATGATAATTCCCCTTATACAGATTCACCAGGGTCCGCAGAGGATGTCCCTGATTGTTCCGGTAACACTCGATGAACCAGCTTTCGGTGTCCATCTTTTTTCTCGGGGATGTTTTTGTTTCAAAGTCTTTCATGTTTGCAGGATACCTTTCCCATTTGTTCATATTCTTTATTTTAGCGCAATTAATAAGTGTTTTCCAGTTTGTTTTTGCGGTTTTTGGATACAAACTACTGCTTTTTTTTGCCAAAAGTAAGGCTGTGCCAGAATTTTACATTCTCACACAGCCTTTTCGTCATAGCATTGGATTTTTACAGTCGATTAGTTGTTGATCAGCTTATCGCTCTCGTTGTTCCAGCTGTAAAGCTTACGGATCTCTTCGCCAACCTTCTCTGAAGGATGCTCAGCAGCCAGCTTTCTCATAGCCTTGAAGTGAACCTGCTTGCCTGCGGGAGACATATCTAACAGGAATTCCTTAGCAAAAGTACCGTCCTGAATATCGGACAGAATCTTCTTCATGGTCTTCTTGGTCTCCTCAGTGATCAGCTTGGAACCGGTGATGTAGTCACCATACTCAGCGGTATTGGAGATGGAATATCTCATTCCGGCGAAACCACTCTGGTAGATCAGATCTACGATCAGCTTCATCTCATGAATGCACTCGAAGTATGCGTTTCTGGGATCGTAACCAGCCTCAACCAGTGTCTCGAAACCAGCCTGCATCAGAGCACATACACCGCCACACAGAACTGCCTGCTCACCGAACAGATCTGTCTCGGTCTCGGTTCTGAAAGTGGTCTCCAGAACGCCTGCTCTTGCGCCGCCGATGCCCAGTGCATAAGCCAGTGCCAGATCCTGAGCCTTGCCGGTAGCATCCTGCTCTACAGCGATCAGACAGGGAACACCCTTACCAGCCTGGTACTCACTTCTTACGGTATGTCCGGGTCCCTTGGGAGCGATCATGGTAACATCAACGTTCTTGGGAGGTACGATACATCCGAAATGAATGTTGAAACCATGAGCGAACATCAGCATGTTGCCCTCTTCCAGATTGGGCTCGATGTCATTCTTGTACAGATCTGCCTGCTTCTCATCGTTGATCAGGATCATGATGATGTCAGCGCGCTTTGCAGCTTCTGCAGCGGTAAATACTTCAAATCCCTGTGCCTCAGCCTTTGCCCAGGACTTGGAGCCCTCGTACAGACCGATGATAACATGACATCCGGAATCCTTCAGGTTCAGTGCGTGTGCATGACCCTGGCTGCCATAGCCGATAATTGCGATAGTCTTACCCTCTAATAAAGAGAGATTACAATCTTCCTGATAAAAAATCTTAGCCATTTTCTTCTCCTCCGTTATGAGACATAAAATTTATAACTGATAGGGATCTTCCCTAGAGCTAACTGAATAAGAACTTTGATCTTTCGATACTAATCGTCATTAATCTTCGATATAAGTAACGTTCTCGATACCTCTGCCAAGTCCCGTAATACCGGTTCTTGCCAGTTCCAGCACCTCATACTCTTCATTAAAACGCTGGATCAGTGCATTCACTTTGCTGTGGTTACCGGTAAATTCCACAATCAGGTTCTCCGCTCCGACATCAATGATCTTCGCACGGAAATTATTGGCAAGGAACTCTACTCCCTGTCGGATCTCCAGACGCTTCTCGGGATCCACCTTGACCTTGACCAGTACCAGTTCACGGTACACACTGTCCTCCGGATCCAGTTCCTTGATATCACGGACATCCACCAGCTTCCCGACCTGCTTCTCAATCTGTTCCAGAATATCGTCGTCTCCCGAAGTCACGATGGTAATTCGGGTAAACCGCGGATCTGCCGTCACACCTGCCGTAATGCTTTCGATGTTGTAACCGCGTCTGGAAAACAGACCGGAGATACGGCTCAGTACACCGGATGTGTTGTCAACCAACAGCTGAAATACTCTCTTCTGCATGAATGATCTACCATACCTTTCGTATTTCTGCAACCGCGCTCCTTACGGAGCAGCAACTGTATTCTTAATATAGCAAGATACCTGCATAATGTCAATTAGTGAATTTAACATTATATTTGATGTATTTTAATCATCATTCTCGGTGCATTTTGATAATGCCAGGGTTCCTGTTCTTGCCACTTCCACAATACTGATGGTCTGAAGCATCTTGATCAGTGTGTCGATTTTCTCCGGAGCATCGCAAATCTGCAGCATCATGAAGTGTTTTGACATATCAACGATCTCTGTTTTCATAATGTCACAAATTTCTATGATATCCCTACGATTGTTCTTGTTATATTTAACTTTTAATAACATCAATTCCCTGGTATAACACTGTTCCTGGGATAAGGTCTTTACTTTGATGACATCCAGCTTTTTATTCAGCTGCTTTTCGATCTGCTCTAAGGTGCGTTCATCCCCGGAACTTACGATGGTCATGCAGGATACCGCATGGTCATCGGTCTCTCCTACGGCAAGACTGTCAATATTAAAACATCTTCGGGAGAACAGACCGGCCACCTTACACAGAACACCGGAACGGTTCTCTACCAGTACGGAATATATTCTCTTCATTTACGCCCAGCCCCCTTCGCTATTTTACCAGATCCATAGGATCAATCAGACACTCTAACAGTATTGTGTTATCTTCTGCCAGGAAAGCATCCAGTACTTCATCTGCATGTTCCATCGTATTCAGGCGCAGATAAGGAATGTCGTAGGCAGCGGATAACTTCTCCAGATCCGGACTTCCGGACAGATCCACCACGGAATAGTGATCTTTATAAGTATAATGCTGATATTCTCTTACCATGCCGAGGTAATTGTTCTTCAATACGATGATCTTCACCGGGATATTGTGCTGTCTTATAGTAGCTAATTCCATCATGGACATCTGGAAAGAACCGTCACCGCAGACGGCAATGACCTGTTTGTCCATGGCTGCTGTCTTGGCTCCCATGGCTGCCGGAATGGAGTAGCCCATGGTTCCCATGCCGCCGGAGGTCAGGAACTTTCCTTTTTTCACAATATGATAGCCGCAGGACCAGATCTGGTTTTGACCCACATCCGCTACATACACACCGTCCTCCTGCATTTTCTCGGAAAGCTTTGTAATAAAGGCTGCGGGATCCACATAATCGGGATTCGGAGTTCTCTTTTTCTCCATGGTGGAACGGTACTCATTTAAAGTAGTAAGCCATTCCCCATAGTCGCAGCTGAATTCTTCCTTCTGGAAGTCCTGGAAAATGTGTTTGGCATCACCTACCAGGGGAATGGAGGGACCGGCATTTTTACCGATCTCTGCGGGATCCACATCAATATGCACCAGTATCTTGTTCCGGGTAATAAGATCCGGCTGGCTGACCGCACGATCCGCCACTCTGGCACCTACCATGATCAGCAGATCCGATTCGTTCATGGCACGATTGGCATAAGCTTTACCGTTATTGCCCACCATTCCGTAATAGAGTGGATGCTCGGTAGGCATAACACCAATGCCCATCATGGTGGATACTACAGGGATGCCATGTTCTTCGGCAAAGCCGCGCAATTCTTCTTCCGCCCCGCTAAGTAACACTCCGCCGCCGGCACAGATAATGGGGCGTTTTGCACGCTCCAGCTCCTTGATGACCTTTTTGATCTGTACGGCATGTCCCTTGACCGTAGGCTTATAAGTACGCAGATTTACCTCTTCCGGATAATGGAAGTTCTTAATAACAGCATTCTGAATATCAATGGGAATATCGATTAATACCGGACCTTTTCTTCCGGTATTTGCAATATAAAATGCCTCTTTGAATACCCGGGGAATGTCGTTTACATTCTTTACCAGATAACTGTATTTTACAAAGGATTCCACAGCGCCGGTGATATCCGCCTCCTGGAACACATCACTGCCCAGCAGTTCACTGTTGACCTGACCGGTGATACAGATCAGGGGAATACTGTCCGCAAATGCTGTGGCAATACCGGTGATGACATTCGTAGCGCCCGGACCGGAAGTCACCGCACACACACCGGGTCTGCCGGTCATACGTGCCACACCGCTGGCGGCATGGGCGGCATTCTGTTCCGTACGGATCAGTACCGTCCGGATCTCAGAATCCAGAATACTGTTGAAAAAAGGACATATGGCAACACCGGGATATCCGAATACCGTGCTTACCCCCTCGGCTTCGAGACATTTAATAATCGCATCTGCTCCAATCATTTTGCTCCGCTCCTTTTGTATACTCTGACTTTTTATTAATCCATTAAACTTTTTGCTAATTTCACCGCATCCGCGGCATCCTTGGAATAGCCGTCCGCTCCGATCTCATCCGCATATTCCTGGGTAATCACGGCTCCGCCGATAATGATTTTGGCGGTGATGCCTTCCTCTTTTGCTGCGGCCACGATCTCCCGCATCCTCTGCATGGTGGTGGTCATCAGCGCTGACAGGGCAATGAACTCCGCATGGTGTTCCTTTGCCGTCTCTAATATCTTTGCCTGTGGCACATCCTTACCCAGATCGATCACATGGAAACCGTGATTTTTAAGCATCAGGGTCACCAGATTCTTGCCGATATCGTGAATATCACCTTCCACGGTAGCAATGACCACTACCGGCATTTCCTCTCCGGTACCGCCTGTCTGTAACAGAGGTTCCAGTACCTCGATGGAATTCTTCATGGCTTCCGCGCTGGCAATTAACTGCGGCAGGAAGTACTTCCCCTGATCGAAGTATTCACCCACCTGATTAATGGCGGGAAGCAATACCTGATTCAACAGTTCCGCAGGCTTTTCCCCGCTATCCAGAGCCTCCTTCGTAATCTTTACGATGCCGTTGCGGTTACCTTTAAGGACAGCAGTCTTTAACTTATCCTGCATTTCATTGATCTGCGGACCTTTTTCGGCAGTAGTTTTTTCCGCACTGCCCGCATCATTTATCTGACCGCTTACGGTCCCCTGCCTTTCCAGGATGGAAAGCTTTCTTGCCAGTTCGGCTTCTTTTGCTTCTCTGCGTTCCTTGACACCACCGGCATACTCGATATATCGAAGTGCCGCTTCCTCTTTGTTCAGTAACAGATCTGTTGCAAGCGCGCAGCTCACTAACAGTTCCTGGGACGGATTGGCAATTGCCATGGTCAGTCCCGCCTGAATTGCCAGCGTTAAAAATGCGGTATTTACAAAGCTCCGCTCCGGCATGGCAAAAGAAATATTGGACAAGCCGCAGATAGTTGCAAATCCGTTCGCCTTACAGTACCGGATTGTCTCCAGAGTCTCCAGTGCCGCTTTGGGATTGGCTCCCACGGTTGCCACCAGTCCGTCCACTACAATGTCTTCCCTGCGCATTCCAAGGGATGTAGCTCTATCGTAAATTTTGTGAATGATCTCTTTTTTCTCTTCAATGTCCTTGGGCAGTCCCGCATCCGACAGCGGAAGCAGAATGAACATTGCTCCATATTTTGCTACGATGGGAAGAAGCTTTTCGAATTTCTCTGTCTCCAGGGAAACGGAATTGACCAAAGCACGTCCCGGATAATGTCGGAGGGCTGCTTCTAAGACCTCCACATAGCTGGAATCCAGTGACAGCGGCAGATTCGTCACACCACTTACCTCTTCCAGTGCCCGCAGCATGCTTGTCTTTTCATCGATGCCGCTCATACCCATATTGATATCCAGTACCTTTGCACCACAGGCTTCCTGTTCCTCGGCAAACTGGATGACTTTTTCAAAATTACCTTCCCGCAGCTGTGCCTGCAGTGCCTTTTTTCCGGTAGGATTGATGCGCTCTCCCACGATGAAGAAGCCATCTTCCAGTCCGAAACTGTGGGTAATGCGTTCGGAGGTCAGATACCGGATACCCTCAGGTCTTCTGGCTGTCGTAACTTTTGCCTCTGTACCAAAGCGTTCATGGATCTGTCTGATAAATTCCGGTGTGGTACCGCAACAGCCGCCTAAGATCGTAGCACCGGCATTTACCAGCACTTCCATCTCTTCAGTGAACTCTTCCGCCTCCATGTTATAGCAGGTATTGCCGTTCTCATCCAGAAAAGGCAGTCCGGCATTGGGTTTTGCGATCACCGGAATTCTGGTATGGGTTACCATATCCGAGATAATGTTCTCCATCTGGGCAGGTCCTGTGGAACAGTTCGCTCCGATGGCACTGGCACCCAGGCGCTCCAGTACGATGGCGGCAGTCTTCGCATCCGTACCGAATAGCGTCCTTCCGTCCGCTTCAAAAGTCAGTGTTGCAATCACCGGCAGATCGCAGACTTCTTTCGCAGCAATCAACGCTGCTCTGGTCTCTGCCAGGCTCATCATGGTCTCTACTACCAGCAGATCCGCTCCTGCATCCACCAGGCAGAGGATCTGTTCTTTGTAAATATCGATCAGATCTTCCAGCTCCATCTTGCCCATAGGCTTTAGCTGTTCACCGGTCATGGTAATATCTCCGGCTACCAGCACAGGATGTCCCGGACTGCCTGCCGCTGCTTCCTTAGAAATTGCCACCAAATCATGGATCATGGCGGACATATTTTTCTCCAGATGATATTCTGCCAGCTTGATGCGGTTCGCTGTAAAAGTAGGTGCATACAGAATATTGGTACCCGCCTGTACATAATCTTTCTGCAGCTTCAGCATGACATCCTTATGCTCCAGGATCCACTGCTCCGGACAGACACCGGAGGGCATTCCGGCTTTCACCAGATTCGATCCGGTGGCACCGTCCAAATATAAAATATGATCTTTACTTAATGTAATAAATTCTTCTCTTGTCATGGCTCTCTTTTCCTGTTACTTGATTCTTTTAATCATACCACACAGTCCTTTTATTCGTAAAGGGGACGTTTTAACATTATGTGGTTGCGTAAAACCGCAGAATATGATAAATTTTTAGATGGATTATATGATTTGGAGGGATAATTATTTTGAAAAACAAAATACTTGCTATTACAGCGGGACTTCTTACCGCCATGGCACTTACCGCCTGTGGAAAAGATCCCCAGCTGACGCAGTTTCGAGAAGAGATAGATGCCTTTTGTACCGAGATCTCAGACATTGATACCGCGATCAACAACGTGGATGCAGAATCCGATAATGCAGCCGATGAACTTTTGGGATATCTGGATCAGTTGGATCAGGATTTTCAGGATTTCGCCGCATTGGATTTTCCTACGGAATTCGATTATCTGGAGACCATGGCAGATGAAGCCAGCGAATATATGACCACTGCCGTAGAGAGCTATCATGATGCGTTCAGTAATGGCGGATACAACCAGCTCACCGCCGATTACGCCAAGGAGAATTACACCAGAGCCTACAAGCGTATTCAGATCATCATCACTTTCCTTCACGGTGAACAGCCGGAGGATGTCAATCTGACGACCGAAGAAGCCACTACAGAAGCTTCTTCCGCTGAATAATTTCAAATCGCAGAGCAAAAAATAACCCCGTGCATTGCACGGGGCTTTTTTTGCTTATTAAGCTTATTATTTTAAGATCTTGATCTGGCCGATCAGGGGAACTTCCTTCTCCTCTTCCTTGCAAGCATAGATCAGACCCATGATCCAGCATACGAACAGGAAGATGCTCAGAATTGTGCTTACAATGCCGCCTACATAAGGAATGATGCGGATAACGCTTGCAACGATCTGCGCTAAGAAAATAACCAGCGCCTGATTCAGATGAAACTTAGCTCCCTCTTTGTCACCTGCGCAAAAAGCAACGATCCAACCGATCCAAGTGATGTACGCAACAATACCCGTAGTTTTTTTATCCATGTTTTTCTCCCTCTGCACTTTTGTGCGATAAAATATTCTGTATATGTAAAAATTGCAAATACAGTCAAAGTGAAATGTGAAAACCGAGAAGCAAAATATTTTTCAGAATAAAATTCCCGATCATAATTGCCACCGCCGCATACAGATGCCACTCATGAAAATGCCAGCCTTTTATCCTGCTGAAATGCAATCTGGCAAGTGTCTGACTTATCATGAATCCCCCGAAAATGATGATCGTATATATCACCAGCGGATGATACCAGGCGGACATCAGAAAATGTCCTTGAAGCAGGGCGTTTAAAGCTCTGGTACCACCACATCCCGGGCAATAAATTCCGAACAGACGATAGACGATACAGGTATATCCTGTATATTCCAGCATCGGTACGATTGTTCTGAGATATACTAAACTTCCTATAAAACCAAGTACCAGGAATATCCATCCCGTCAAATAGAGATGGTCTTCCAGGCTGCCTTTTTTAGTATATGCCATATGCACCGCTGCCGATCATTGCAACAGAAAATACTACTGCAAGAATCGTGATCAGAATTCCCAGCACGATACCTACGATAGAGCAGATCAGTCCGCCCTTTGCCAGTCCGGTCTTACCCTGCTTGTTAGCAAATACAGCACAGATGATACCGCCGACTCCGAACAGTGCTCCAACCCAACCGGTGCAGCATCCGAGAACGATAGAGAGAATACCCAGTACCAGGCTGACAATTGCCAGTACGTTGGTCTCCTTGTTCTCAGCCTTGGGGGCTTCTACAGTTGCCTGGGGCTGTACATTAGCGGTATAATCCTGATAATTGTTCACGGGCTCTACCACAGGGGTCTCCTGTACAGGCTCTGCTGCAGGAGTTACTTCTGCTTCGGAAACGGTTTCTGCAGCCGTAGTATCTACTGTAACATTGTTTTCGTTTTCAAAATTCTGTCCGTCCATTTTTTCCTCTTTCTGTCTTCTTCAGACTTCTTATTCTAATCCGCTAACGGATTGCCCTTGCCATCGGTGTCGATCTTTCCGGTCAGGATCATAATACCCTCTACCAGTCCCCAGATACCTACGCCCATTACAAGGAATACGCCGACAACCACGCAGCATAAAAGGACTCCTACAATGGTAAGTACCAGTTGGGTAACTGCCTTACCGGTATAACCCAGATAAAAATTATGTACACCGAAGGATCCCAGGAAAATACCTAACAGTCCGGCTACCAGTTTGGATTTGGCATCCGGTGCCGGTGCCTGCTTATTGGCAACGCCACAGTTCAAACATACCGTTGCATCCGGTGCTAAAGGCTTTCCGCAGTTATGGCAGTAATTATTTCCCTGTCCTTTGGCTACTCCGCACTTTACACACATTACAGCTTCGTCCGTCATGTAAGGCTCGCCGCAATTTTTACAAAAGTACATTTAGTCTTCCTCCTTCTCTCATTTTCCTGACTTTTTTCTCAGTCATTACTGTACATTATACAAGATGTTTGTATATTTTACCAGTGTTATTTTCACATTATAAGATGTTATAACGTACAATTTTTATAAAATCATGTAAAATCTATCTGATAAATCTTATTTATCGGAATCTCTGTGTCGTTCATGCGAATTTCACGAAGATTTTCATCTATTTTCTGAACACGTCCCTCCAGGGTGATATAACTGCCACCCTCCTTTTTGGAATCCGGGACGAAATAAGTAATCTTCACCGGAAGCTTTTGTGTCAAATGTTCGTGAATATAATAGAGTTGTCTGTCAATCTCCTGCTTCCTGTCCTCATCCAGTTCTATAAAACGCTCCGTCAGTCTGACGGTCTCTCTCAGGGCATCGTCATATCCTGTAAGCGCCACAAAGGGCGAAAACTGGGCGGCACGATTCTGCAGTGACATCCGGGGATGTGTGGCAGACACCGGACGGGGCAGATGAAGCATGTCTTTATATTTTTCGTTCATATTATTATGCCTTATGACCGCCGATCTGGCGGTTCCTGTCTATAGTGGTAGCGCCTTCCTGAAGATCGGCGGCTTTTAAAATAGCATTTTTGCCGTATTTGGATTTCACACGGAGCATGGCTTCCTGTAAATGTTTCTCCTTTTCCAAATGTTCCTTTTCCTTCTGTTTGTCCTCTTTTGTGGTGTTTTCCGACAACAGTCCGCCGGAAAACAGATCCAGCTGTTCGTAAACCGGTTCTTCCTTCACACTGTCCGCATCTTTTAAATGATTTGCCACCAGTGTGATCCTGCGGGTAAGCAGCATGGGATCTACGATTCGTTCATACAGTTCCATGGTCGTGTCTGTGATCCTGGCGGCGGATGCGGTCATATTTCCAAGATTTCCGGTACCATGGGCATGTTTCGGTACACTTCTGCCGTAACGGTCCACGGTGATCTCGCCGTGATAACGGTCAGCAATCCCGGATATATTCAGGTTATCAATGTCATACCCCACCGTCAGCACGATCTGATCCGTCACCTGATTCTTCTCCACCAAATCCAGTGCCAGCTGCTCTGCCATCTCCCGGACCACGATCTTCGTCTGGGTAAAATCCGTAGCACAATGCAGGACCTGTCCGGAACTGATGCAGTTGGTCTCCGGGCGGTAGGCTTTGATCAGATCCATGGTCACCGGTTCGTATCCCCAGGCATGATCGATCAGAAGTTCCGCATTGATTCCAAACATTCCATACAATAGGTCTTCGTTATAATAATCATTGACTCCGCCGATGGAACAGCGGGCGATATCTCCCATGGTGAACATTCCGGCGGCTTCCAGTTTTTTACGGTATCCTGCGCCCACCCGCCAGAAGTCTGTCAACGGTTTATGGTCCCACAACAGTTCCCGATAGCTGATCTCATCCAGCTTTGCGACTCGCACGCCATTCGCATCCGGTTCCATGTGCTTTGCCACGATATCCATTGCCACCTTACACAGATACAGATTCGTTCCGATTCCCGCAGTGGCGGTCAGTCCCTTTTTCTCCAGGATTTCTGTGGCGATTGCGGATGCCAGCTCTTCCGCTGTCATTTTATAAGTCTTCAGATACTGCGTCACATCCAGGAATACTTCATCAATGGAGTAGACATGAATATCCTCCGGGGCAATATATTTCAGATATATATCATAGATCTGTGTACTGTATTCCAGATATCTCGCCATCCGGGGTGTTGCCGTGACAAATCCCACCTCCAGTTCCGGATGTTCCTGTAATTCATCCGCAAAGGGGCTTTTACCGGAAAACCTGCCGCCGGGTGCCCGTACTTTCCGCAGGGCATTGACTTCCCGTACCCTGGAGATTACTTCGAACAGTCTGGCTCTTCCGGGGATACCATAGGCTTTTAAGGAGGGGGATACTGCCAGACAGATGGTCTTCTGCGTCCTGGAGGCATCTGCCACCACAAGATTCGTATTCAGGGGATCTAAGCCTCTGTCCACGCACTCCACGGAGGCATAAAAGGACTTCAGATCCATAGCAATATAGGTATGGAATGAGTTTTCCATAAATGCCTCCTTTCTGTGGCTAACTACCTGCGCTTTAAGCTCACGAATCCGTGCTTCGCACTTTACATCCTGCTTCGCAGGATATTCGTTCGCTAATGAGTCCATAAAAACAAATGTCTGCTTTGCAGCCACTTGTTTTTCTCTGAGGCTCATTATATTATAACAGAATGCATGTTCGATTACAAAGTAATTTTATAAAAAAAAGACTCCCGAAAAAATCGGGAGTCTCAGAATTCTGAAAATCAGATGGATTAGAACTTGCCAGCCTTAGCAGCTTCTTCGATGGATACTGCAACAGCTACGGTAGCACCTACCATAGGGTTGTTACCCATACCGATCAGACCCATCATCTCAACGTGTGCAGGTACGGAGGAAGAACCGGCGAACTGCGCATCAGAGTGCATACGGCCCAGAGTATCGGTGAAACCGTAAGAAGCGGGACCTGCAGCCATGTTATCGGGATGCAGAGTACGTCCGGTACCGCCGCCGGAAGCAACGGAGAAGTACTTCTTGCCTGCTTCCAGTCTCTCCTTCTTGTAAGTACCTGCTACGGGATGCTGGAATCTGGTAGGGTTGGTAGAGTTACCGGTGATGGATACGTCTACGTTCTCCTTCCACATGATAGCAACACCTTCGGGAACGCTGTTAGCGCCATAGCAGTTAACCTTAGCACGAAGTCCCTCGGAGTAAGCGATTCTCTCTACCTCGGTAACGGTGTTGGTGTAAGGATCATAAGAGGTCTCAACAAAGGTAAATCCGTTGATACGGGAAATGATCTTTGCAGCGTCCTTACCAAGACCGTTCAGGATAACACGTAAAGGCTTCTGACGAACTTTGTTAGCCTTCTCTGCGATACCGATAGCACCCTCTGCTGCTGCGAAGGACTCATGTCCAGCCAGGAAACAGAAGCAGTCGGTATCCTCTTCCAGTAACATCTTGCCCAGGTTACCATGACCAAGACCTACCTTACGGGTATCAGCAACAGAACCGGGGATACAGAATGCCTGTAAGCCTTCGCCGATAGCTGCAGCTGCTTCAGATGCCTTTCTGCAGCCTTTCTTGATTGCGATTGCAGCGCCTACAGTGTAAGCCCAGCAAGCATTTTCAAAACAGATGGGCTGGATTTTCTTTACCTGATCGTAAACATCCAGTCCAGCATCTTTTGTGATCTTCTCTGCTTCTTCGATAGAGGAGATACCATAGCTGTTCAGTACAGCGTTGATCTTATCAATACGTCTTTCATATGATTCAAATAAAGCCATTTTTTCTGTCCTCCTGTATCTTATTGTTTTCTGGGATCGATGATCTTAACTGCATCGTCTACACGACCATACTGGCCCTTAGACTTCTCCCATGCAGTGTTGGCATCGTCACCCTTCTTGATGAAGTCGGTCATCTTGCCGAGGTTAACGAACTGGTAACCGATGATCTGATCATCCTTGTCCAGAGCGATACCGGTTACATAACCTTCTGCCATCTCCAGATAACGGGGACCCTTCTTCAGAGTACCGTACATAGTACCAACCTGGCTTCTTAAGCCCTTACCGAGATCTTCCAGGCCTGCGCCGATGGGCAGACCTTCCTCAGAGAATGCACTCTGGGTACGACCGTATACGATCTGTAAGAACAGTTCTCTCATAGCGGTATTGATTGCATCACATACAAGGTCAGTATTTAAAGCTTCCATAACGGTCAGACCGGGCAGAATCTCAGCAGCCATAGCTGCGGAGTGAGTCATACCGGAACATCCAACGGTCTCTACCAGAGCCTCCTGGATGATACCTTCCTTAACGTTCAGGGTCAGCTTACATGCACCCTGCTGAGGTGCACACCAGCCCACACCGTGAGTCAGACCGGAAATATCCTTAACTTCTTTTGCCTGCACCCATTTTGCCTCTTCGGGAATGGGAGCACAACCATGATGTACGCCCTGTGCAACGGGACACATTTCTTCAACTTCTTTTGAATAAATCATGTGAAATCTCCTTTCAATATGTACTTATAATACTATTGATAAAATAATATCATAATGGTCGTGTTCATTCTCTCATATTTCCTTTAAAAAATCTAGGGGTTTTGACAATTTTTTTCAATAGTTTGTATGAAAAAACACCATATCCCCCGACAGGCTGTACGGGAAATACGGTGCTTTGTGATTGTTGAAAATCAATTATCAACAGTTTACCAGCTCTTGATAAACGTATCGATGTAGTTGTCCAGACATTTCTTGATGACTTCGATGGCTTCTTCTCTGTTGCCCTTTTCATTGACTGCGGTGGTCTTGTTCTCCAGCGCCTTATATACGGTGAAGAAATGCTCCATTTCGTCTACCACATGTCCCGGCAGCTCGGAAATATCGTGATAGCAGTTATAATTGGGATCATTGAAAGGAACCGCAATGATCTTCTCATCGTTTTTACCGTTGTCCAGCATGGAGATCACACCGATGGGGTAGGCTCTTACCAGTGTCATGGGCTGTACGGGCTCGGAGCACAGTAACAATACGTCTAACGGGTCTCCGTCATCGCCGTAGGTTCTTGGAATGAATCCGTAGTTGGCGGGATAATGGGTGGAGGTATGCAGGATACGATCCAGGATCAGAAGACCGGTCTCCTTGTCAAGTTCATACTTATTCTTGCTGCCCTTGGAGATCTCGATGACACAGACAAAATCTGTGGGGGTGACTCTCTTGGTGCTCATAGTGTGCCAGATGCTTCCGTTTACTTCTTTCATAATTTCTCTCCTCTTACTCTATCGTTATTTCCGGTCAGTCTGTATTTATCCGCGGATCTGACCGCTTCCGTGGATCTTATATTTATAGGAGGTCAGCTCCTTTAATCCCATGGGACCTCTGGCATGCAGCTTCTGGGTACTGATGCCGATCTCTGCACCGAAGCCGAACTCAAAACCATCCGTAAAACGGGTGGAGGCGTTGACATAGACGCAGGCTGCATCCACTTCATTTAAGAACTCTTCCGCGGTCTCCGCATTTTCCGTCACGATACATTCGGAATGTTTTGTATTATAGCGGTTGATATGGGCAATTGCCTCTTCTACGCTGTCCACGGTCTTGATGGACAGGATATAATCCAGATATTCCGTGCCGTAATCCGCTTCCGTAGCGGGAATACAGTCCGTAAGGATCTCTCTGGTACTTTCGTCTCCGCGAAGTTCCACATTTTTTGTCTTCAGCGTCTCTGCCATCTTCGGCAGGAACCGGTCACGAATCCCGCGGTGTACCACCAAAGATTCGCAGGCATTGCAGACACCGATCCGCTGGGTCTTGGCGTTCATCAGGATCTTCACCGCCATATCCACATCTGCGTCCTTGTCCACGTAGACGTGACAGTTGCCGGTTCCGGTCTCGATCACAGGAATCGTACTGTTCTCCACCACGCTGCGGATCAGTCCCGCACCGCCTCTGGGGATCAGCACATCCACGTATTCCTTCATCTTCATGAACTGTGCAGTGACCGCCCGGTCTGTATCCTCAATTAACTGTACGGCTGTCCGGGGCATCCCACAGGCTTCCAGTGCATCCTGCAATACTTTTACGATAGCGGTATTGGAATGGATAGCATCACTGCCTCCCTTTAAGATCACGGCATTTCCCGTCTTAAAGCACAATCCGAAAGCATCCGCCGTCACATTGGGGCGTGCTTCATAGATAATGCCGATGACGCCTAGCGGAACTCTGACCTTGTCGATCTTCAGTCCGTTGGGACGCTCGAAATGCTCCATGGTCTCACCGATGCAGTCTGGGAGCGCCGCAATCTGCATAAGTCCCTCCGCAATCTGTGCGATCCGGTCACCGGTAAGTTTTAAACGATCCAAAAGTCCCGGATTCATTCCGTTCTTCCTGCCGTTTTCCAGATCAAGCGCATTGGCGGACAGGATCTCTTCCTGTCTGTCACACAGATACTTTTCCGCTGTCTGTAATGCTTTATTTTTCTCTTCGGTTGTCAGCTTCTGCAATACGTATTTGGCATCGCAGGCATTTTTCCCCAGTTCTAAAAGTTCCGCCATTTTTCCCGCCTTTCCAAAACAATGCTTTTATACCAAAATCACCTGATAAGGCTTTACATCCGTCTCTTCCACCGGTACCTCTTCTGCCTGCTGGCAGCGAAATCCCACAGCAATGCTGCGCAGCCGTAAGGCTTCTTTGTCTGCCAGATACCGGTCATAAAATCCGCCGCCGTAGCCCAGCCGGTTACCTAAGGGATCAAATACACTTCCCGGCATAAGGAAAAGGCTTCTTGCCGCGTTTTCCGGAGTGAACATATAGCTTTCCGTATTTCCTTCCGGTTCGCGGATTCCCTTATAGCCTTCCTTCAGTTCCTCCAGGGAATGAATTCGATAAAACTTCATTTCCCATCCTTCCACTTTTGGAACATAGACCGCTTTTCCATCCTGCAGGGCATTTTCTAAAATCTCCGTAGTGCAGATCTCGCTTCCGTAATTGACAAAGCCAAGGATCCTGTCGGAGAGATAATACCACTGATGTCCCAGGATCCGCTCGGTAATGAGGAACTTTCCTCTCTCACGTTCATCTTCTGTCAGGGCGTCCCTGCGGGATAATATTTCCTTACGAAGTAACTTTTTCTCTTCTCTTATCATTTTACTTTTTGTTCTTTTTATAAGACGGTTTTAATTTTTCAACAGAACCGTCCGGTCTCTCGATCTCAATGCTGTCCAGCTGCGCTTTCATGTTACACTTGATACTGTCTACATATTCCTGTCGCAATATGGACTGTTCCAGCTTTTCCTCGTCTGTCAGTCCTTCGCTTTGGGATTTATGATAAAGTTCGTTAATGCGCTTTATTCTTTCATCCATATTCATAGTGTGTTCCTCTTTTCGTGTGACTTTGCATCACTTATTTTTATGTAGATTCTCTACAAAGCCCGGCAGGTCAAAGGCTTCGTCCTTGTGTGCCACGAACAGGGTACCTTCGTTCTCCCCATCTAGCAGCCGGTGCAATACGCCGATATCCTTACTATTGGCAATAATCATATCCACATCGGAACTGGTGGCAATTTTAGCCGCGATCATTTTGGTATTCATACCGCCGGTACCTACATTGCTGCCGGTGGAAGCCTTGCCCATATTCATGAATTCATCCGTAAGTTCATCCACCTGCTCGATGAACTTTGCCTCCGGGTTCTGTCTGGGATCATCGGTGTAGAGACCGTCGATATCCGACAGAAGGATCAACAGATCCGCATCGATCAGTGCCGCTACGATAGCGGACAGGGTATCGTTGTCACCGATCTCGATCTCGTAGGTCGCTACGGTATCATTTTCATTAACGACCGGAATCGCACCCATTTTCAACAGCTGGGTAAAGGTATTGTGGGCATTGTAACGGTTCAGATTGTCCACGATGGTATTTTTCGTCATCAGGATCTGTGCTGCCACCTGATTGTATTCCGCGAACAGCTTCTGATAGGTCATCATCAGTCTCGCCTGACCGATGGCGGAGCATGCCTGTTTCACTGCCATGGCTTCTGCCTGGGTCTGCCCTTCGATGGTTTTTAAATTGACTGCCTTTTTACCGACTGCGATGGCACCGGAAGTCACCAGTACAACTTCCTTCCCCTGGTTGCTGATATCGCAGAGTTCTCTGACTAACTTCTCCAGACGGATGTAATCCAGATCTCCTGTCTCGGCATGCTGCAAAGAAGAAGAACCGATTTTAATAACGATTCTTTTCTTGTTCTTAATCTGTTCCCTTATGTTATTCACGTTGATTGCCTTTCTGCATACAAACTATGGATTATCTGCATAATATACTATTTTGTCCCATACGTCAACGCTGTAACGGAGCAAACTGTGATGCGATCTGTTCCGCCACTCGTATACCATCCATCGCCGCAGAGGTGATTCCTCCGGCATATCCCGCGCCTTCCCCGCAGGGATAACACCCACGGATCTCGGACTGTAAATTTTCATCGCGCTCGATGCGCACCGGGGAAGAAGTCCGGCTCTCCACTCCCGTCAGGATCGCTGCCGGAGAGGCAAAACCGTGGATCTGCCTGTCAAAGCTGTCCATTCCCTCCACGAATGCCTGATTGCACTCCCCGGGAAGGAGCCCCGTAAGATCCGCCCATGCAAATTCTCCCTTACACTGCGGTTCCAGGCTGTCCCACAAGCCATCTTCCGGTCTGTTCTGTATCTCCCGGGGTTCTCCGGTAACCTTCTCTCTGAAGTCTCCGTACCTTTGTACCGGAAGTTTTCCGTCACACAGTTCATAGGCTCTCTGCTCCAGTCTGCGCTGGAATTCGATTCCCGCTAACGGGTGTTCGGAGCCGTAATCGGCAGGAGTCACCGCAACGATAATGGCACTGTTGGCGTTCTTCCCGTCACGACCGCTGTAGCTCATACCATTGACCGCCAGGTGCCCCGGTTCCGAGGATGCATTGACCACATAGCCTCCGGGACACATACAGAAGGAGTAAACACCTCTGCCGGTACTGGTCTTCGCCGTTACTTTATAGGCAGCAGCCCCCAGCCCCTTCACATGTTCTGCGCCGTACTGGCTTACATTAATCAGACTTTGGGGATGTTCCACGCGGAATCCTACCGCAAAAGGTTTCGCCGTCATGGGGAAATTTTCCTCATATAACATGGAAAAAGTATCTCTGGCGCTGTGTCCCGGAGCCAGTACTACCTGCTCGCAGGGAATCTCTTCCCTGCCGTTTACGACGACTCCGGTGACCTGCCCCTTCGATGTAAGGATTTCTGTCACCTGACTCTGAAAACGGACTTTCCCACCCAGTCGCAGGATCTCTTCCCGCATGCTTTTTACAACTCTGCTTAAGACATCCGTACCGATATGAGGCTTTGCCTGGTAAACAATCGCCGGATCGGCACCATGACTAACAAAGGTTTTCAGCACTTCCGTATTTCTGCCGTACTTATCCTTTACCAGTGTATTTAATTTACCATCGGAAAAAGTTCCGGCGCCGCCTTCCCCGAACTGCACATTGGAATCCGGTTTTAACCTTCCCGTCTTCCAGAACGCTTCCACATCCGTCTGTCTGGTATCCACGTCCTCGCCGCGCTCTAAAATCACCGGTGCATAGCCGTGCTGTGCCAGATAATAGGCACAGAATAATCCCGCCGGTCCCATACCGATGATCACCGTAGGATGTTTCTGCATCTGCGTGCCGCCTTCCGGGAAATGGTACTCTGTCATTTCCATCAGCTGTACATTTGCCTTCCCCAGTCGGCGAACCGCATCCTTATATACTTTTTCCTCTCTCTTCACCGTCACATTTACGCTATAGCTGTAGAAAAGCTCCGGTTTTTTTCTGGCATCCAGAGACTGCCTTACGATCTCTATGGCAAGAATCTCAGCCTCCGTGATCCGCAAGATCTGTGCCGTCTTACTCATAAGCTGAGCTTCGGTATGATTCACCGGAAGCTTCAGCTGGTTCAGTCTGATCATAATCCTTCTACTCCTGTTATTGTGCTGCGTGATATCCCGCCAGATATCCGCTGCTCCATGCCCATTGCAGATTGTATCCTCCGCATCTGCCGTCCACGTCCAAAATCTCTCCCGCAAAATAAACACCGGGACAGTGCATGGATTCCATCGTCTCTTTTACTTCCGTTACCGCAACTCCGCCTGCAGACACCTGTGCATTCTCGTAGGGATTGCTCTCTGTAATATGCAGTCTGAAATTCCGACAGAGAGCGTAGAAATTGCGGATTTTCTCTTCCGGGATCTCCCGCATGGGCGTTGCCAGACGGATCCCCGCCAGTTTCAGCAGTGTCGAAGTCAGTTTTTTATGTAAGATACCGGTAAAAAATTCCTCCGCAGTCCGGTCTCCCTGGAGAAGCTTGCGGCTCTCCTGTAATTTACAATATTCTTCTTCGGACAGTTCCAGCAGGAAATCTATCTGTGCCACACATTCTCTACGTTCTCTGAGCCGGTAGTTCACACTGCGGCTTAACTGGAATACCGGAATGCCGGAGATACCATAATCCGTCAGCTGCAATTCTCCCCGCTCCCTGCAGATCTCCTCACTGCCGCACAGAATCCGGATCTCGCTGTCCGCCCGAACCCCCGCGATGCCTTTTAACAGATCCGTCTCCTGACAACGCAGCTGCACCAGTGCCGGAACCGCAGGAATACAGGTATGTCCCAGTTTCTTTGCGATCTTAAAGCCACTGCCGTCCGATCCGGTGGCAGGAGCCGCTTTTCCTCCGCAGGTCACAATCACCGCATCGAACTGCCACTCCTTTTCCCCGTCAGTGACAAGCAGCATCCCTGAATCCATCCGTTCCACTTTAGTAATCTTGCACGCAAACACTGTCTCCACGCCGAGAGCTTGCAATTCATACCGCAGCACATCCAGTACCGCAGCCGCCTGTTCGCAGACCGGATAGAGATATCCGTTTTTTTCTTTTACCATCAGTCCGATGCTCTGGAAGAACCGGATCGTATCTTCTGTGTCAAAACGTTCCAGTGCCTTTTCAATCCACTGCAAATCTGTGCCGTGATAACATTCCACAGAAAGCGCCCGGTTGCTCAGATTGCATTTCCCGTTTCCTGTCTGCAATATTTTCTTCCCTACACGGTCATTGCGCTCGAAGATCGTCACCTTAGTGCCTTCTCTTGCCGCAGTTATGGCTGCCATCATACCGGCAGCTCCGCCGCCGATCACACCTATCTGTTTCTTCATCTGTTTCACCTTTGTTTAAGAGGAATAAGTCTCCAAAAAATCATACAGTGTCTCTTCATCCGGGACGAACAGCATGTCCATGATCTGCAGCTGCAAAGCCTCCGGCAGATCCCCCAGTGCAATTCCCGTATTGATATATACCGTGGTTCGGTCCTCTAAATATACCACCACTTCATGATCCGTCACCGCCAGATAAAAGCTTTCACTGGGCTGGACATAGCGGTAATCCATACGAATCACGACCCGTTCTCTGGAAAAAGACAATACCTCCAGACCCACAAATCCACGTTCGATCTCCGAAAGCGGCGGATGCTCAGCATACAGATCCATGGTTTCCAAAAAGCTCTCACGATCCATGCCGATGTATTTGTGCGGGATCTTCCAGGAGGTCTCAACGCTTGTCCCCCGGAGAATATCGGTCTCTTCCAGCACATATTCCGTATCCGCACACAGTGTCTCCCCGGAAGAAGCCACAGCCACACTTAAGCGGGAGACTCCCTCTTCGTCTGTCGCCGTCTCCTCCGAGGTATACGGCGGTTTGGCTGTATCATTCATATTATACCAAAGTCCCGGATAGAAAAAATGAATTCCCCAGACGCCGAGATATATTCCCAGTCCCAGGAAAAAGACCGGAACTACAAAAAAGTAACTGATACGTTTTACAAATTTCATACTGCCTCACATCCATGGTGTCAATGTTTCCTTCTTTGTATCAGTATCAGTTATTTTTTGGAAAATATACATCCTGACGCCCCGTTTGGGGAATGTCTTAAATCAGCCGGAGCATTTTCCCAAACTTACGCATCAGCCAGCCGCCGGGAATATAGGAAAAATCGGCTCCCCTGAAGCACCGTAACATAATAAGCAAAAACCAGTAGAGCAAAAGCGTAATCACCAGTTCCAACAGTACGGTCACCACCGCTCCCAGATGGGGAAGCATAATCTTCTCCAGACCGAACGCCAGCAGACCGCATGCCAGGCAGCATCCGGCGGGAATTGCCAGACCTCTCAGGGTGTCCGGCCAGGTCTTCATCTGCAGACAGGCAATCACACACAAGACCACAGCACCGCATGCCATACTTATGACAATGCCAAGCACAATGCTTAAGCTTCCGGCATTTTCCAGATTTAAAAGCACTGTTTCCGCTATCACAAAAATAATGTCCATAATGCCGTATCCTGCCAGACCAAGGTATCCCTTTCCCGTCATTTTCAGGATTTCCGAACAATACAGAATCAAAAGCAGCCACAAAATAAGTGAGGAGCCCCCGGTAAGCATATCCGCCAGCTGTGTAGAGACGGTGTTATCCAGCGCCTGGGCAATGGGCAATGCCAGCACTGCTATCACTATGGTAAAAAACAGTCCATGAAGAAAAACGCCCTGCAGACCTGCCTGAAACGCGGATTTTGCTAACCGGTCTTCTTTTTTCTTAAGATGACCGCCGGTCCTGGCAATACCGGGCAGCATCCCCGCACACAATATCAGTGTTGGGAAAAGCAGTGTCACCAGATATCTTCCGGCAAACACTCCGTATTGTTCTGCAGATGCATAAATATCCTGAGACTGTCTCTGAAACAGAATAAGTCCCAGCCATAACGGCAGCAGGAAAAGCAGCTGTCTTAAAATATCTCCGCCGATTCCCGGGAACAGAGAGCCGATCTGTCCCACAAAGCTGTCGGTTTCTTTCATTCCGTTCTCATTCTCTCTTCTTCCGGACATGCTGCCCCGGTAGATCATGAACAGGAACAGTGTCACTAAAATTTCCGAGATCAGAACGCCCAAAGCCACGCCCATGGCTCCGTACATTGCCGTGAAATCATCCCTTTTCAGAAGAAGACTTACCTTCTCTCCGTAAGTGCCGAAGATTCCCAGGAATAAAAGTCCGAGCCCCAGATAAAACACCTGACGAAGTACCGCAGACACCGCGGAGGGCATCTCCGCTCCTTCACCCTGGAAACATCCGAGGAATACAGACTGGATACTTCTGAAAAATAACACTGGACAAAGGATCCATAAAATCATGCTGCCGTAGGGGATGCGGAATACTTTTTCCAATACCGCATATCCAACACCGGCACAAAATAACGCTGCCAAAAATCCTGCAGCCATCTGGAACAGCATCATATTTCTGCGTATTTTCGACACGTTTTTATATTGTCCCTTGGCGCTTCTTCCGCGAAGAAGCTTTCCCATCCGGTTCGGAACGTTTTTCCCCGTAAGGATCCAGAAAAATGCAAACACCAACAACGCCGCCGTAAGATAAGCCAGCCCGTTATTGCCAAGTTTCCTTCCGAATATCCAGACATTTATTCCCGCCAGAGCATATGCGAAAAATTGTATCTGTTTTCTTTTTACCTCTACCTGATTCATTTTGGTTACCTATACGTGTATTCCACGCCCTTTTTAATCTCTTGTAATTCCAAGGGATGAAAGAACCTGCTCCTGCTTAGTCTCCATTACCTTCGCTTCGTCTTCTTCCATATGGTCGTATCCACACAGATGCAGCATACTGTGGGCTACCAGGAAAGCAAATTCTCTTTTTCTGCTGTGTCCGTAGCTCTCCGCCTGCTCCTTTACGCGATCCACGGAGATAATAATATCTCCCAGAATCAGTTCTCCGGTATCCGGATCAAAATAATCCGCCTCTCTGTCTTCGGAGATCTCAAAATCACCGGGTCTGTCAAAATCCAGATTCGGGAAAGACAGTACATCCGTCTCTCTGTCAATGTTACGGTATTCCTTGTTGTATGCGTGAATGCCGTCGTTATCGGTCAGCAGCACATTTAATTGTACCTCATAAGGACAGCCTTCCATATCCAGTACAGCGTTTGCTACTTTCTCTACCGTATCCTCTACAGGGAATGCCTCTGTCCCTTCAGAGAAATTCTCCTCTGTCTCATTTTCAACGTAAAAAGTCATAATACAGTTTCTCCTCCTTAAATATCTTCTGCATCCGGTTCCAGTCATGCAATGTCATATCGCATTCACTGACGATTTCCTTCTGCCAGATACGTTCAAATATCTTATCAATAACCTGGTCATAATCCGGCTTCTTGTCCGGCTCCTTTTGCAGCAACAGCAAAACCGCACTGACGATTGCATCGGAACAATACAATACCACCGTCTCCCTGTGGTAATATTTTTTGTTCGTTTTGTATTCTTCCAGAATCGTCCGAACCCCCTCCGGAAATTCCACGCCATCTTTTGTCATCTGATCCCAGCACTTTTTATGGTAGAGACCTGCGCACTTCAGTGCCTCCTTGTCCATCCCCAGTTTGATGGCAATACGCTCACAGAAATACGCAGTATGTATACAGAGAAAATACTCCGCCCGATCCGTTTTCCGATATTTGGCAAGAGTCTGGTTCTCCGTGTCATTCAGATCCAGATACCGCACTCTGTCCTTATAGACCACCATTCCCGAGAAGATCTTAAGGATTCCCAAAAGCAGGATTCCCGAGACGATCAGATTCGCCGCCGGTACCAGGAATTGTTCCAGCGCCAGATGTTCATTAGTCAGCAATACAATATTGGCCGTTTCACACAAAAGCAGACACAACAGGGATAAAAACAAAGGCACCGCAATGGAAAATTCCTCTTCCAGATGCCGAAACAGACAGGCTGCAAAAATGCCGCTGATAAAATACAAAAAGAAAATACCGGCAGACTGCCCTTCAAACGCAGCAATCATTAAAAACACCGAGGAGAACAGAATTCCCACCGGGAGATTGCTGAATAATGACAATACCACAAACACCGCAGGGAACGGCCACCCTCCCGCCGGCAAAAACACACATGCCAGAGAAAACAGCAGACAGCACCAGACCACGATCCAGAACCGCAGTGGGTGGTCTGCATTATCATAATCCAAATGGTCGTCCAGGATCTCCCTGCGAAGGAAAAAGCCCGCCACAGCAAATCCCAGTGCCGTCATCACCGCATCCCGCAGTGCGTTTTCCGCCGATAATTGTCTGGCAATAATTCCCAGACCGTAGACTCCGGCACTTCCCGCCAATACCGTCAGAAGTTCCGGAAGCAGAAATACCAAAAGACCGTTTTTGTTTTCCGTTTTCATACTTATCTGTTTCCCTTATCCGTATGCTTTAACTTAGGACTTCTTTTATTCCTGGCTTCATAATCATCGTATGCTTTTACGATCTTCTGTACCAGCGGATGTCGAACCACATCCTTATTGGTCAGATTGCAGAAAGCAATATCGTCAATATTTCTAAGGACTCTCGTCGCCACATCCAGACCGGACTTTGCTCCCACGGGAAGATCCTTCTGGGAGGAGTCTCCGGTTACAATCACCTTGGAACCGAAACCGATACGGGTCAGGAACATTTTCATCTGCGCCGGGGTGGTGTTCTGCGCTTCATCCAGGATAATATAGGCATTGTCCAGAGTACGGCCTCTCATGTAGGCAAGGGGGGCTACTTCGATCAGACCTTTTTCCATATTTTTGGCAAAACTCTCCGCTCCCATGATCTGGTACAGTGCATCATACAACGGGCGCAGGTACGGGTCTACCTTACTCTGCAGGTCTCCCGGCAAAAATCCTAACTTCTCGCCGGCTTCTATGGCAGGTCTGGTCAGTATGATACGGCTGACCTCGTTATTTTTAAATGCTGTGATTGCCATCGCCATTGCCAGGTAAGTCTTACCGGTGCCGGCAGGTCCCAGTCCGAATACGATCATATTCTTGCGGATGGCATCCACATAAGACTTCTGTCCCAAGGTCTTTGGCTTGATCGGTTTGCCACTGATAGTGTGGCAGATGCAGTCCGCATCCATTTCCATCAGTTTGTCTTCCTGATCTTCCTTCCCCATTTCAATGGCATAATCCACACTCTGTTCTTCGATCTCGTTGCCATGATCCGACAGGGCGGTCAACTGTTTCAATACCCGGGATGCCTTCGACGCATTCTCTTCCTCCCCGGTGATTACGACACTGCCGTTGCGGTCCACGATGGTCACCTGAAAATCCTGTTCCAGCTTCTTGATATAGGCATCCTGCATGCCGAATATTTTACGCATCTGTTCGGTATCCATCTCAAAACTGATTGCTGTCACACCCATTTATGTCTTATTCCTCATTTCCGTCAGTATCTTCCGCACGCGGATCTTCGATCTCCTCCGATACGGAATCCGTAAGCACTCCCGCCGCCTCCTGCAATACCAGTTCTCCGTGAGCAGTCCAGCCGGCGCGCTTTGTTTCTATTTTAACATCTTTCGAGATTATTTGTACCCCTTTTTCATCTAAACTTTCTAGAAAGTCCAATATTTTTTTCTGTAAAACAGTTTTTGCTTCCTGTGTCGTATAAGAATATTCTGTTTTTTGATATTCCCGATAAGTGATCCTGCCCAGTGTACAGGGAATGTGCATGTATTCCAGTGCTTTTACGGAGCAGGTATCCAGAATACTGTCATATTGCAGATAAGGGGGCTTTGCCTTCGGCCGCCATTCCCGGTCTCCGAAATGGATAAAATAATACGTTTTTTCCCGGCCGGTATATTTTTTCTTGATATAGTCTGACGCCAGATGCGCCCGGAAGTTCTCAGTATGCTCCATCCGGATATCCGCATCCGACACTACCTGCCGGTATTCCCTTACGGTGCCGTCCTCCGCATATATGGGGATCCTGCCTTCTACCAGAACATCCCCCTTTGCCACTTCACTGCCGATGGTTACTTTGGGCACACCGCTTCGAACGATCATCTCCGTGATCACGCCGTCGTATTGTGCCACCAGATCCCTTCCTGTCTCAGGATCTGCTGCGGTTTCTTCCGGAATCGGCATATCATTTTCCTTCAGTTCGATCAACAGCCGTACTCCGTCCAGCCGCCCGGAGGTCCAAGTGACCTGTGGAAAATTACGGCGGATCTGTTTTTCCAGTTTCCCGATGTCCAGCTTGCTTTTCCACATTCCGGTATGTACTCCTTCCTGCTCCAGGAACTTAAAAAACACATCCTCCGTCACCTGTAAGTTCCCGGAGACCCGGATATCCCATACGAAAAAAGAAGACAATATCCAAAACGCTACGGTTAGAAAAAATCCTGCCAGAAATGCCTTTCTTCTAAGCATTCCGGGCACCAAAAAAGGTAGTCCACATCTTTCCGATATGACTACCCTTACTTTTGTTTTTCTGGCGATGGGACGCAGCTGATAAAAAGCCTTCAGGCTGATACACATCGTATAAATATCATCCTGCTTTTCAATGTTCCACAGTAATACACCTTTATTACTGCACAGATTGATAAACCGCTGCGGTGCAAATCCCCATACGCGAATTTTCACATATCCCTGCAGACGTTTGATCCATTCCGTCATTTCCAGACGACCTCCGTTTACCAGTAATGATCTATAAATAACGCAGCGTACTGATATTTCCGCTGATCTTCATATCTTCATTGGTATAATAATCGATGGAAAGCCGGCTTCCCTCCAGGCACACCTGACAGGTCTTCGCCTGCAGCAGGATCCGTTCGCCGGTATACTCCAAAATCCCTCTGTAATTCTCGATCCAGACTTCACAGTTGCCGGTAAGTGTCACGCGCAGCGCTCCCATACAGACATCCTTGGGAAGCTGCAGGGAATCGATCCATTTTTCTTTTTGATGTTGTGCTCTTCTCATTTTCATATAAAACTATATGACAAAGAGCACCGGAATATGTTACTGCAAAATTCCCTTGATCAGAGGCTCTTCTTTAGGGCAGCTGTCGGTAATACAGTAAGCATTTACGAATTTGTCCTTTGCCGCTTCCAGACGTTGTTCGTCATTGGCATGAAGATACCCGAGAATCTCGCCTTTTTTCACAGCATCTCCCTTTTTCTTCTCTAAGACGATGCCTACCGACAGGTCGATCGTACTTTCCTTGGTCTCTCTTCCGCCGCCCAACAACAGGGAACAGATTCCGATGTCCTCGCAGGCGATTCTTCCCACGAAACCGTCTCTGTCCGCACAGACAGGCACTACCATGGATGCCTTCGGAAGGAGTCCGGGGTTCGTTACTGCTGCAGAATCACCGCCCTGGGCTTCCACGAACTGTTCCAGTTTCCGTAAGGCACTGCCGTCTTCGATGACTTTTGTAAGCATTCCTCTTGCCTCTTCGGCATTCTCCGCCTTACCACCGGCGAGCAGCATCTGACTGCCCAGTACCATGCAGAGTTCCCGGAAATCCTCCGGACCTTCTCCCCGCAGAGTAGCAATGGCTTCTTTTACTTCCAGGGCATTTCCCACAGCACGACCCAGAGGCTGGTCCATATCCGAGATCACGGCGATGGTTTTTCTGCCGGCATTTTTACCGATCTTGACCATTTCTTCCGCAAGGGCAAGTGCATCGTTCTGACTCTTCATAAAAGCTCCGCTTCCGGTCTTGACATCCAGCACAATGGCATCCGCACCGGCTGCCAGCTTCTTGCTCATGATGGAACTGGCGATCAGGGACATATTATCCACAGTTGCCGTCACATCCCGCAGGGCATACAGCTTTTTATCCGCCGGTGCCAGATCCGCGGTCTGTCCCATAATGGCAATGCCGATCTGATTGACATTTTCAATAAAGCGTTCTGCGGTAAGTGATGTGGTAAATCCGGGGAAGCTCTCTAACTTATCAATGGTTCCTCCGGTGTGACCCAGTCCTCTGCCGCTCATCTTGGCTACGGGGATTCCGCAGGCAGCCACCATGGGAGTCAGTGCCAGAGAAGTCTTGTCTCCCACACCGCCGGTGCTGTGTTTGTCTACCTTGCAGCCGTGGATACCGGACAGATCCAGCATCTCCCCACTGTGCGCCATAGCCATGGTCAGTTCGTAAGTCTCCCGTTCCGTCATCTTCTGAAAATAAATTGCCATCATCAGAGCGGACACCTGGTAATCCGGTATCTCTCCCTTCGTGTAGCCTTCGATAAAAAAGTGAATCTCTTCTTTGGATAACTCTCCGCCGTTTCTCTTTTTCATGATGATGTCATACATTCTCATAGGCTTTCTCCTGTCTGCGGCAATATTACCGCCCGCTCTTATACACCGACTTTTTTACAGATATCACTGATACAGCATTTCTCACAATAGGGATGGGTTCTGGCGGTACATACCTCTCTGCCGTGATATACCAGTCTGTGGCAGAAATCACTGCCTTCTTCCGGCGGAATGATCTTCCACAGCTCCTTCTCCACCTTGGCAGGCTCCTTGATGCCGTCTACCAGTCCCATACGGTTCACCAGGCGGATACAGTGGGTGTCCGTCACGATGGCAGGCTTACCGAAGACGTCTCCCATGACCAGATTCGCACTTTTCCTGCCCACACCCGGCAGAGATAACAGTTCGTCAAAATCATCCGGGACTTTTCCCTGATATTTATCCCGCAGGATCTTCATACAGGCGCTGATATCTCTCGCCTTGCTGTGACCTAAGCCGCAGGGCTTTACGATTGCCTCGATCTCTTCCACCGGGGCATCAGCCAGGGCATTCACATCCGGGAATTTCTCGTAAAGTTTCTCCACCACGATATTTACCCGGGCATCGGTACACTGAGCCGCCAGACGGACGCTGACAAGCAGCTTCCAGGCCTGATCGTAATCCAGAGTGCATCCGGCATCCGGGTATTCTTTTTTCAGACGTTCTATGATTTCTAATGCACGTTGTTTTTTTGTCATATTTTCGTCACTTTTGTTTAAAATAATTTACTTATGGTAAGGCTCATGCTGAATGATCCGGAAAGCACGGTAGATCTGTTCGCACAGGATCACACGCATCAGCTGGTGCGGGAATGTCATTTTTGAAAAGCTGAGTGCCAGATCCGCCCTTTTACAGACACTTTTGTGCAGTCCCAGGGATCCTCCGATGACAAAACAGATATGGCTTTTCCCACGGACACTGCAGTCCTCGATCCACGCCGCAAACTCTTCGGAAGAATAATTTTTGCCGGCGATTTCCAGTGTCACAATCAGAGCATCCTGGGGCAGCTTTGCAAGAATGCGGGTTCCCTCTTTTTCACGGATCTGGTCTTCCAGAGCAGCACCTGCTCCGTCCGGAGTCATCTCATCCGCCACTTCGATAATAGTTAACTTCGCGTAACGACTCAGCCGTTTGCTGTATTCGTCAATGGCATCCCGGAAAAATTTCTCCTTGATCTTCCCTACACATACGATGGATATTTTGATCATTCTTCCTCTGCCCCGTCAGTATCTGGGAAAATCTGTTCGTAGATCTTCGTGTCGATGAGATTCTCCAGCATTTGCTGGTCCAGATTCATGAACTGATGGTTCATCTGACTGCGGATGACTTCAAATCTCTTGTAATACAGGGCTTCTTCGGGAGTATCTGCGGCATTTTCGATCTGTGCGTCGATTTTTTCCGCAGTCAGGTTTTCCTCGCTCCATTTAAGCAGGGTATCTACCAGAGAGTTCTCGGACTCTGCCTTTTTCTCGAAAAGCTTTGCATTACGCATGGACACCACGCCCATAACAATGAAGAGAATAAATACTGCACTCATGACTCCGTAGAACATGTAAGGGTTCCCGATGTTAAAGGGGAGTACCCCTGTAATTCCGAGGATCATCACCAGCATTCCCAAAATACCCACGATCAACAGTACCCAGGCGGAGGATCTGTTTTCTTCTGCTTTGGCACCGCTGTTCATATAGGTCAGTCCACCCTGTGTGGATGCGGCTTTCAGCAGTTCCCCGGAATTCGGCTTTTCTTCCGATGCATCATCTTCGTCCGGCATCAGGAATTCGTCTACCGCAGCTTCTTCCTCAGCGGCATTCTCCTTCCGTTCCTTTTCCTGCTGCTCCAAGAATACTCTGGCGATGGTCTTCGCCTGTTTCTCATCCTTCGCATCTACAAACAGTTCATAGACCTGCTCCGTCTCATCATAGACAAGTTTACTTTTTTCCACTCCGTTGTATGTAAGGAAGTCTTTTAACTTCTCCATTTCATCCTGTTCACCGAACAGCACAGAAGTCCAGTCCGTCAGTTCTTCCTCACTTACCAGTGTCTCTCCGCAGTCGGGACATACAGTGATTCCCTCCCGATATTCATTTTTACATTTCGGACACCATGCCATATGCTAACGCCCTCCTTACGACTCGTAATCCCGGCCGGGGATTTTTCTCTCCTGCCGGGGATTATGGGTAATTATTTTGCACTCAGATATTCGTCAATGCCCCTGGCAGCAGCCTTGCCTGCTCCCATTGCCAGAATTACGGTAGCTGCTCCGGTTACCGCATCTCCTCCGGCATAGACACCTTCCTTGGTGGTCTTGCCATTATTTTCATCCGCAATAATGCATTTCCACTTATTGGTATCCAGTCCCTTGGTGGTAGAAGAGATCAGAGGATTCGGGGAGGTACCTAAAGACATAATCACGGTATCTAACTCCATCACGAATTCGGATCCGGGTACTTCCACGGGACGACGTCTGCCGCTCTCATCGGGCTCGCCCAGTTCCATGCGGATGCACTTCATGCCGGTCACCCAACCCTTATCGTCGGACAGGATCTCGGTAGGATTGGTCAGCAGATCAAAAATGATGCCTTCCTCTTTTGCATGATGTACTTCTTCCACTCTGGCGGGAAGCTCCTCTTCGCTTCTACGGTATACGATGTGTACCTCGGCGCCCAGACGCAGTGCAGTTCTTGCGGCATCCATAGCCACGTTACCGCCGCCCACTACAGCTACCTTCTTGCCATGCATGATAGGGGTTCTGGAATCGGGATCAAATGCCTTCATCAGATTGCTTCTGGTCAGGTATTCATTGGCAGAGAATACACCGTTGGCGTTCTCGCCGGGGATACCCATGAATTTCGGAAGTCCTGCACCGGAACCGATAAATACTGCCTGGAAGCCTTCTTCATCCATCAGCTGATCTATGGTCACGGATTTACCTACGACTACGTTGGTCTCAATATGAACACCGAGAGATTTTACGTTCTCGATCTCTTTTGCCACTACGCCGCTCTTAGGGAGACGGAACTCGGGAATACCGTATACCAGTACACCGCCCGCCTCATGCAGTGCCTCGAAGATGGTCACATCATAGCCCATCTTTGCCAGATCTCCGGCACAGGTAAGCCCCGCCGGTCCGGAACCGATGACAGCTACCTTCTTGCCGTTCTTCTGTGCTGCGGGAGTGGGTTTGATACCGTTTTCTCTTGCCCAGTCAGCTACGAAGCGCTCCAGCTTACCGATGGAGATGGGATCTCCCTTGAAACCACGGATACATTTTCCTTCACACTGGCTCTCCTGAGGGCATACACGACCGCAGACAGCGGGAAGTGCACTGGATTCGCTGATGATACGATAAGCCTCTTCGATATTGCCGTTCTTCACCTGCTCAATGAACTGTGGAATCTGGATGGCTACGGGACAACCCTTTACGCACTGTGCGTTTTTACAGTTAATGCAACGGGAAGCCTCTTCCATTGCTTCCTCTTTGTTATATCCGAGGCATACCTCCTTGAAGTTGGTAGCACGTTCCTTTGCATCCTGCTCTCTGACAGGAATTCTTTTTAATACATCCATTTTATTTAACCATGCCTTTCTGATTTATCGTATTCAAACGTTACAGTAGAACTACTGGCAGTTGCCACAGCCGCCGTGATGGGTATCTCCCTCTTCCAGGGCTAACATTGCACGACCCTCTGCGGTCTTGTAGATCTGCTGACGTCTCATTGCCTCATCAAAGTTTACCTCATGTCCGTCGAACTCAGGACCGTCTACGCAGGCAAATTTCACCTTGCCGCCGACCGTTACACGACAGGCACCGCACATTCCCGTTCCGTCTACCATAATGGGATTCAGGCTGACAACAGTGGGGATCTCCAGCTCTTTGGTCAGGAGACATACGAATTTCATCATGATCATGGGACCGATAGCAATGCACAGATCGTATTTTTTGCCTTCTGCTACCAAATCCTTGATGGTCTGGGTTACCATACCGCTTCTTCCGTAGGATCCGTCATCGGTGGTTACATAGAGGTTGCCTGCTACAGCTTCCATCTCTTTTTCCAGGATCAGGAGATTCTTGGTCTTGCTTCCCACGATAACATCGGCAGCAATTCCGTGTTCATGCAGCCATTTCACCTGAGGATATACCGGAGCTGCACCGACACCACCTGCCACGAAGAGGATCTTCTTGGCTTTTACTTCTTCTAGCGGCTGTTCCACCAGTTCGGAAGGACATCCTAAAGGTCCTACGAAGTCATGGAAGTACTCACCTTCAGAAAGCTGTGCCATCAGTTTCGTACCGGCACCTACAATCTGGAACACAATAGTCACGGTTCCCTTTTCTCTGTTGTAATCACAGATGGTCAGAGGAATACGCTCGCTCTCACTGTCCATTCTCACGATGACAAACTGACCGGGTTCACAGGTCTTTGCCACTCTGTTTGCTTCTACCTCCATCAGATAGATGTTGGTTGTCAGCTCCTGTTTTTTTACGATCTTATACATTTCTCTTTTCCGTCCCTTCTGTTAGGATTAATAGAATTTATATATCTGAAACAGCCACCAGCGTATAACGGCGACCGCTTTGGTCCGTCTGCAGCTTCCAGAGCTCTCTGGTATAGGCATTGACCGCGAACAGATTGCCTGTTCTGGTGACTGTGCCGTCGGCTCCTCTATATATCTCTGCAATCACATAAAAATCATCGATTTTATTGATATTGGTCACATATTGATACTGGTACAGATACGCAGCACCGGATTCATCAAAGCTGCCGGATTCGTCCTGTATTTTACCGCTCTGCAGTGCGTATTCCACGATCTTTTGCACCGCCTCTTCCGGGGTAAACTCCGTGTTCATGACCAGATTATAGCTTCTCTCCACGATCTCGCTCTTACGGCCTTCCGCGATCCGGATAAAACGGAATACGGATTTGCCAAGAGGCATGGGGATCGGTCCCGCATATACGGTAGAATTCTGTGTTGGATCCGTACCGTCCGTGGTGTAGTAGACATCTTCGCCATCTGTCACTTCGATGTTGATGGGGAATTCATAATCTCCGCTGACTGCCGTCACATCCGGTGTACTTAACTGGTCGATCTCTATGTGATAATTTTTGGTTACCACTTTGCTGCTGATCTCATTCTCATTGATGTATACCGCTTTGATACAGTAGTCGCCGCTTTCCAACAGAATCGGTGCCGTATACAGAGAACTGTTCTCATCCGGCTCACTGCCGTCCATGGTGTAATAGATCTTACCGGTTCCGAAAGTCGTCAGTTTCAAGGGCTGGATGCTGGTGTAATATCCCTCCTGCAAACTGAATTCCGGTTCCATCGCCATATAGCTCTGATACTTGCTCATAATATTGACATTCCCGCAATTCTGCAGCAGATCATTGATGGTCTTATAATCTTCTCTGGCAGCGTAGATGGCGATCAGTTTCCCGTAGGCACTCTCTAACTGTTCGGAAGTTGCCTTTCCATCCGTCACGATCTCCCGCAGCAGATACTCATATTCCATCTTGTTGTTCTTCTGAAAATAGATATCCGCCAGTTCGAATTTAAGCGTAATATTACCGGGATCCAGTTCCAACGCCCGGTTGTAACATGTAACTGCCTGGTCGTATTCTCCCTCTGCCACATAATTCCTTGCGCATTTCGTCTGGTATTCTGCGGAATGATAATGGGAATAAGAGATTCCGACCCCCGTGCATACCACTGCCACCACTGTGAGCACCAGTAAAAGCACGATAAACTTCCAGCGAAACGGATGTGCCGTATGGTTTTCCTCCGGTATGTCATCCCAGTCCAGAGACTCCGTAGGCTCCTGCACGGTTTCTTCCTGCTCCTGTTCCGTATCCGGTGCCATCTCTTTGGCGATATCGTTTAACGTCTGTGCCATATTGTATTCAATTTCCGGTTCAAAATCAGGTACGATATGGATGTCTTCCCCGCAATGTTCGCAGTAAAGCTTTCCTTCCTCCATCTCTGCCCCGCAATTCGGACACTTCATACAATTATCCTCTTGCTGCCTGCAAAGTAACGGACTCCAGACAGTTATTCATAAGCATCGCTATGGTCATGGGACCTACTCCTCCGGGGACCGGAGTAATGGCGCTGCATACCGGTTCAACACTTTCAAAGTCCACATCACCGCATAATTTATTCTGTTCGTTTCGGTGAATGCCCACATCAATGACAACCGCACCTTCTTTGACATATTCTGCGGTGATCATCTTCGGTCTGCCCACTGCCACCACGAGAATGTCTGCCCTCTTCGTCACTTCCTTCAGATCTGTGGTACGGCTGTGAGCCACGGTCACTGTACCGTTCTCCCGAAGCAAAAGCAGCGCCATAGGCTTGCCTACGATATTACTTCTGCCGACCACCACACATTCTTTTCCGGCAATCTCGATTCCGGAGCGCTTTAACAGCTGGATCACACCTGCAGGAGTACAGGATACGAAACCGGGCTTACCAATGCAGAGTGCACCGACATTCTGCGGATGGAATCCATCCACATCCTTTAAGGGGGAGATGGCATCCAGTACCTTTTCCTCGTCAATATGCCCGGGCAGCGGTAACTGCACCAGAATACCGTTGACATCCGTTCTGTCATTTAACTCACAGATCAGCTCCAACAATTTCTCCTCTGTGGTATCCTCCGGAAGTTCATAAGACAGGGAACGGATTCCCACATATTCACATGCCTTTTTCTTATTACGGACATATACGGAGGATGCGGGATCCGCGCCCACCTGAATCACAGCAAGCGTTACTTCGCAACCCTGTTCCTTTAACCGGGCAACCTTTTCTTTTACTTCATCCTTAATCTGTGTGGAAATTGCCTTTCCATCTATTAAATGTGCCATGGGACACTTCTCCTCCTTACTAAAACAATCCTGTGATCTTACCGCTGTCATCCACATCGATATTGTAGGCTGCGGGCGCCTTGGGCAGTCCCGGCATGGTCATGACCGCACCGGTGAGCACTACAACAAAGCCGGCACCGGCAGATACATAGACCTCTCTTACGTTTAATTCAAAGCCGGAAGGTCTTCCTAACAGTGTGGGATCATCCGACAGGGAATACTGGTTCTTCGCCATACATACCGGCAGATTGCCAAAGCCTAACTCCGTCAGGCTCTTTAACTGTTTTGCTGCCGCCGGCGCAAAGTTCACGCTGTCTGCTCCGTAGATTTCTCTGGCGATCTTGGTGATCTTATCCTGAAGAGATAAATCATCCTCATATAATACATGGAAGTGATTCTCTTTTTCCAATGCTTTTAATACTTTTTCCGCTAAAGCGATGCCGCCCTCGCCGCCCTTCTCCCATACTTCGGAGAGTGCAAACTCACAGCCTCTTGTCTCGCAGAATTCTCTGACGTAGGCGGTCTCTGCCTCGCTGTCCGTAATAAAGGAATTCAGGGTAACCACTACAGGCACACCATATTTCTGCAGATTCTCAATATGCTTCTCCAGGTTCACGATACCCTTTTTCAGTGCTTCCAGGTTCTCCGCACCCAGGTCGGCTTTCGCCACGCCACCGTTGTATTTCAGCGCACGGATGGTTGCCACCAGTACTACCGCATCGGGAGTAAGACCCGCCTTACGGCACTTGATATCGAAGAACTTCTCCGCACCCAGATCGGCACCAAAACCGGCTTCCGTGATGCAGTAATCTGCCATCTTCATGGCTGCCTTGGTAGCTCTGACAGAGTTACATCCGTGAGCGATATTGGCAAAGGGACCGCCGTGTACCAGTGCCGGAGTATGCTCTAACGTCTGGATCAGGTTAGGTTTGATAGCATCCTTTAACAGGGCTGCCATAGCGCCGACTGCCTTTAACTGTCCTGCGGTCACCGGTTCTCCCTGATAGTTATAAGCTACAACGATCCTGGAAAGACGCTCCTTCAGATCCTTCATATCATCTGCCAGACACAGGATCGCCATGATCTCACTGGCTACGGTGATGACAAAGTGATCCTCTCTGACGAAGCCGTCTGTCTTGTTCCCCAGTCCTACCACGATATTACGAAGGACTCTGTCATTCATATCTTCGCAGCGCTTCCAGACGATCTGCCTGGTATCAATACCCAGTTCATTGCCCTGCTGAATATGATTATCCAAAAGAGCTGCCAGCAGATTGTTTGCAGAGGTGATGGCATGAAAATCGCCGGTAAAGTGCAGATTCAGTTCGTCCATGGGAACTACCTGTGCGTAACCACCGCCTGCAGCTCCTCCCTTGATACCGAAGCAGGGACCTAAAGAAGGCTCTCTGAGAGCAATGACAGCCTTTTTGCCCATTCTGCCGAAAGATTCTCCCAGACCGACCGTAGTCGTGGTCTTGCCCTCTCCTGCGGGAGTGGGGTTGATGGCCGTTACCAGAATCAGTTTACCGTTTGATCTGTCCTGGATCTTTGTTAAAAATTCTTCCGAAAGCTTTGCCTTGTATTTTCCGTAAAGTTCCAGATCATCCGCTTCGATGCCGATGCTTTCGGCAACCTTGGTGATGGGCTCCATTACCGCTTCTTGTGCGATTTCAATATCTGTTTTCATGTCCTTTTCCCTCCGTTTATTCAGACAGTTGTATCTTGTCAGATCTCCTCTAGCAATTGTTCAAACTGTTCCATACTCATAAGTACTTTTCTGGGCTTTGTGCCTTCCTCTTCCCCGACCACGCCGTATTCACACAACTGATCCATGATTCTGGCGGCACGGTTAAAGCCGATCTTCAACACACGCTGCAACATACCGATGCTGGCTTTGTCTTTATCAATAATAAAGCGTGCAGCTTCCTCAAAATATTCGTCTCTGTCATTGCCGCCACCGGATCCGCTTCCCGAGGATCCGCCGGAAGAGCCGATATTTTTGATCTTCTCCTCAATATCCTCGGCATAGCTGTTATAGACGTTGCCAAGGGTCTGATTTTTCAGATAATCCACCACATCGGATACTTCCTTATCCGATACGAAAGCACCCTGTACACGGGCCGGTTTGGAATAGCCCTGGGGGTAGAACAGCATATCGCCCTTACCAAGCAGCTTCTCTGCACCGTTCATGTCAAGGATCGTACGGGAATCCACACCACTGGATACGGAGAACGCCACACGGCTGGGCATGTTTGCCTTGATCAGACCGGTGATGACATCCACGCTGGGGCGCTGGGTCGCAATGATCAGATGAATGCCCGCAGCTCTCGCTAACTGTGCCAGACGACAAATGGATTCTTCCACCTCGCCGGGACATACCATCATCAGATCCGCCAGCTCGTCCACAATGATAACAATCTGCGGCATCTTCCCGGGACGCTCCTCTCCCTCGGGAACAGGCATGGTCTCGATCTTTTTATTATAGCCCTTCAGGTCACGGACATTATAATCCGCGAACTTCCGGTAACGGTCTTCCATCTCACTGACGCCCCAGTGCAGTGCGGCAGATGCCTTCTTGGGATCTGTCACTACCGGGATCAGCAGATGAGGAATGCCGTTATAGACGCTCAATTCTACAACCTTCGGATCTACCATGATCAGTTTCACATCGTCGGGATGTGCCTTGTACAGAATACTCATGATCAGGGTATTGATACATACGGATTTACCGGAACCGGTAGCTCCGGCAATCAGCATATGGGGCATCTTGGCAATATCCGCTACCACCGTCTTGCCCGCGATATCCTTACCTACGGCAAAGGCGATGTTGGAATTGAATTCCTGGAATTCCTTACTCTCCAACAGATCACGGAGTGCCACGGTCATATTTTCTTTGTTCGGGACTTCGATACCGATGGCTGCCTTGCCGGGGATCGGTGCCTCGATACGAATATCCGTTGCTGCCAGATTCAGCTTAATATCATCTGCCAGACCTACGATCTTGGATACTTTCACACCCTGTTCCGGCTGCAATTCATACCGGGTAACACTGGGACCCTGGCTGATATCGGTAATGGTTACCTTTACTCCGAAAGTATTCAGTGTCTGCTGTAAACGCATGGCAGTCTCTTTTAATTCTCTGGAAGAATCTCCGGTGGCTGCCTTTCCCTTCTGCAACAGACTCAAAGGAGGAATATGGTACTCTGCGGGAGGCTGCTTGGCAGCTTTCGCAATATCCTTATGTATCTGGTCTTCCGCCAGGGAGTTTCCCTTAGGGGGCTCCGGTGCCGTGATCCTGGGTCTTGTATCCGTACCTGTCCTTGCCGCTGTCACAGGTGCCGGTACCCCATCCGGTTCCGGCTGGATCTGCTGCATTCCCCTGCTCGGCCACGCGGATTCCACAGTTGTCTCTTCGGGCTCCGGAATATCCTCCTTATGGATTCGGATAGCTTCTGCCTCCGGTGTCAGAAGTGCTGCCTCCTCCTGCCAGGATTCTCTCCGCTCAAACGGCTTTTTGAACGTAGCCGCACTGGTCACTTCCTCTACCGGAATATCTTCGTAGGAAGCTTCGTCTGCCGCTTCCTGCATGGTCCCCTGATGTATATCCGTCACATTGATTTTATCAAAATCACTGGAAGTCACCCGGGTCTCTTCCACAGCGGGTGCTTCCTGTGCATCCTCTTCGTATACGATCTCATGGATATCATCCCGTCTGCCGGCAGGCTGTGTATCCTGCTTTTTCAAAGAGGTATCCATCATGACTCCGGTCACCTTCTTCTCTCTGCGGGGAACGGCATTCAGAATCTGTTCGTTCTCTTTTTCCTCAGCGCGGAGTCTTCGCTCTTCTTCACGGATTCGACGCTCCTCTTTGCGGATGCGGCGGGCTTCCTCTCTCTGGGAAGTACGCTCTTCCTGCTCCTGTCTGCGTATCTCGGCGTTCTCCCGTCTGCGCACTGCGTCCTCTCTGGACAGTTCGCGGATCCGGTCACTGCCGCTACGCATACTGTTTAAGAAGGAACGCTCTGTTACCAGGATCAGACTGATCACCGAGCACAAAAGCACTACCAGCACTGTTCCTACGGTCTCCAGATAATGCAACAGCAGATAACAGATGCTGCCTGCCAGAATACCGCCACCCTTTTTACCGGTGCTGCAGTTCGTATATAACAGCTTAATATCGTACTGTTCCATGGAGCCGGCAGTCTTCGCAATCAGATCGCATACCACGCCGATCATGAGAAACAATACAGCGCCGGCAATCATTTTCCGCACAGCGGTAGGGTTCCCCTCATTGGCGAACCAGAAAGCCACCGCCAGAAATATTACGATGGGTGCTATATACGCAGTGAATCCGAAGATGCCGAATAAGACCCCGCTGATTGCATTGCCAACCGGACCAATAATACCAAAATTACAACAAAATAATATCACCATCGCCACAAACAGGACGATCAGACCGATCTCGTGAAAAAGTTCACTGTCCTGTGCAGATCTCTGTACCTGTGCCTGCCTGCTGCGGCTGCTCGTCGTGCTCTTTCTTGTCCTGCCGGAAGATGATGTTCTTTTGCCTGATGAAGATGCCATGTCATCATACCCCTAACTTCATTTTAGTCATAATTAGAAGTATATCATTTTTCCCCTGCCTTGTCATCCTTTTTTCTGTTGCACCCGATCATCTCCCGGAGCCTGCCGATTGCCCGGTCAATACCGCCTACTTCATCGATAATACCGTGTTTTACCGCTTCTTCCCCCACCAGGATACTTCCCACATCTTTCGTGAGGAATCCCGTCTCCATCATAAGATCTTCCAGTTTCTGCCTGCTGATCTTACAATGTCTGCATACAAATCCCGTGATTCTGTCCTGGATCAGCTTAAAATACTCAAACGTCTGGGGCACACCGATCACCATCCCGTTCATCCGTACCGGATGGATCACCATGGTTCCGGTGGGTACAATAAACGAATATTTGCAGCTCACTGCAATGGGCACGCCGATGGAATGACTGCCGCCCAGCACCAGGGATACCGTAGGTTTGCTTAAGGAGGCTAACATCTCCGCAATGGCCAGTCCCGCTTCCACATCCCCGCCCATGGTATTCAATAATACCAGAACACCTCCGATCTCCTCACTGTCTTCGATGGCTGCCAGCTGTGGCAGAATGTGTTCGTATTTTGTGGTCTTGGAATTTCCCGAGAGATTGTCATGCCCCTCGATTTCACCGATGATGGTCAGCAGATGGATCTTTTTCCCGGAAATTTCATCCGACAAGGTCAGCTGCCCTGTTTTTTCGATCCGTTCATCTCTGTGCTCTTCCGCTTCGGTCTTCGGTGCTTCGTTCCTGTTCTGATTGTCTGCTTTCTGATTCTGCAAGGTCTGTACCCTCCCTGTTTCGATGATTTTATGATTTCGGAAATTTAAATAACAAAAAAGACGACACAAAGGCATCTTACCTTAGTATCGTCTTTTAGTATGTCCGTCAATCCAACATTTCATTAGAAAATCAACAGATTTTTAATGATCAAAATCATCGTCATCCGCCACCGGATAATCATAATCAAAATCGCCGTCACCACTGTTCAGCTTATAGTCCAGCACCTTAGGCATATGCTTTTTCGGCAGGGGCAGGGGATTTTCGATAAATTGTATTTTGTCTGTCTCCGGAACCTCTTCCGGTACCGGCGCCGGCTCTTCCTCCGGCAGATCCTCGGTCTCCAGATCCTGTACTTTCAGTCTGCGTTTTTTCGGTGATGCTCCCTCTGGAACCGTCTCAACGGCCTCAGACATCACCCATTTGACATCCCTAAACGTTTCCATTTCGTACGGCAGAATTGCCTGTACTCCTGCACCGGCTGCTACTGCCAGTAACAGATACAACAGCGTCAGTCCCGGCATATCTTCACTTAACATTCCGCAGCCGCTTAAGATTCCGAGTATCAGCACCAGTGCAAGCCACACAGACTGTCTTTCGAGTTCTTTCCTGCACCAGTAACTGAATACGCCGCTTGCAAGGATTGTAACCATAATAACAACTATAATGACTGCTACCACCTTATAAGGCACATAAGTGTGAACTGCCTGTTGTTCATAGAGGGCGATCCATGTGAATTTCCCAGGGGAAAAGACTTTCCACCATGCCAGAAGCACATTCTCCATCTGTTTCCCACTGCCCACAGCATCCAGGGCGATGCAGGCAAAAAATGCCACCGCAGCACCGAATAGCCCTAACGCTCCGGCACCGATTCTGCGCATTATTTTTACCTTCCGTTTCGTCTCCAGGAAAAGCACGGAAAACACTACGAGTAGCAAAAGCAGTCCTGTCACATCCAGGTAAGTCAAAATTCCTATGGCAATGCCGCTTAAGAAAAATCCGCCTATGGACCGGATGCCCGGTTCCTCTCCTCTTAGCCGGAAGCAGTCAAGCGCTTCCACGCACACACACAGACCGATCATCCATAACAACTGATATAAGGGTTCCGGTCCCAGAATCACCCTGCCCGACAGAACCGGACACAGCATCCAGTATCCAAGAGCTACCACTGCAGCCACCGTACCGGTCAGTTTCCGTACCGCAAAATATAAAAAGATTCCGGTCAGGATCTGTAATACCAGCTGCAGTACCAGTGCCGCCGTCATTTTATTACCTAAAAATACCAGCAGACCGTGCAGTACCTGCAGATAAAAATATACCGCACCGTGTACCACCTGGGGAATCCGTGTGGTCTCTGTGACCTTCACAGCGTCGAACCAGATGTTACCGCCCTCCCCGGAGAGATCATACAGCATAATTTCTCTAACACGAAGCGTGATTCCCACAGCGATCAGAGCTACTGCAATCAAACCTTCGATGATCAGTTTTACCTGTCCGGAGTCTTCTTCGCTCTGCACCCGTTTTTGCGACCATTTTACCCGCAGGAATCTATGTAACAGAAAAACAACCAGCCCTGTCACCGCAAGCCATACACCTGCGATAACAAGGCCGATTGGGCGGGAACCACCCTCCGGCAGAAGCATGACCATTGTCGTGCCTACCAGTCCGGTTCCCGCTATAATTGCATAAATGAACCACAATACAACACTTAAAATGCCTTTTTTATAATTCATTATTTCAGTACCTTTTCGATGTTATATCTGGGACGATGTTTTACCTCAATGTAGATCTTGCCGATATACTGTCCTACCAGTCCGATGGCCATCAGCTGAATACCGCCTAAGAACCAGATGGACAGGATCAGGGAAGTCCAGCCCGGTACCACATGTCCGGTACAGTAAGAAATCAGTGCATAAATAGCAGCCAGAATGCTCAGGCACACAATAATCACACCGGCACCCAGAATCATGCTGATCGGTTTCACACTGAAAGAAGAAATTCCGTTGAATGCCAGTGCCAGCATTTTCTTTAACGGATACTTGGACTCTCCGGCTACTCTTTCCTTACGGTCATAGTAGACACAGTCGGTCTGGTAACCGATCAGAGGCATCATGCCTCTTAAGAACAGGTTGGTCTCCTGATATTTGGAGAACTGCTCTACCGCGCGCTTGGACATCAGGCGGAAATCCGCATGATTATATACGGTCTTAACGCCCATCATTTCCATGACTTTGTAGAAGCCCTGTGCCGTGGTACGCTTGAAGAAAGTATCGGTCTTACGTTCCTTACGGACACCGTATACGATGTCACAGCCGTTATGGAACTTGTCGATCATCTCCTCGATCACATCCACATCATCCTGTAAGTCCGCATCAATGGAAACTGTCACATCGGACAGATCCATGGCAGTAATCAGTCCAGCGGTCAGTGCGAACTGATGTCCCACATTACCGGCCAGCTTCACGCCGCATACCTGTACCGGATGTGCCTGATGCTCTTCTTCGATCAGCTCCCAGGTACGATCCTTACTGCCGTCATTTACAAACAGAATAAAACTGTCTTCCGCGATCTTCCCCTTATGGATCAGATCATCCAGCACACCCCTCAGTGCTTCGGAAGCAATCTTCAATACCTCTTCTTCATTATAACAAGGAACTACGATTGCAAGTTTTTCCATGCTGTTACCCCTTCCCTTTCGATTTATTCGTCCCAGTTGTGATATACTGCCTGAACGTCATCGTCGTCTTCCAGCAGATCCAGAGTTCTCTGTAAATTCTTCACAGCAGTCTCATCCGTCAGAGTCACATAATTCTGAGGGATCATGGTAACTTCCGCGCTGATCATGGGGATTCCGGCATCTTCCAGAGCCTTGCGGACCTCTTCGAAGTTATCGGGATCGGTCAGGATCTCGAAGCTGTCGTCCTCTTCGGAGAAATCTTCCGCGCCGGCATCCAGAGCGGTCATCATCAGTTCATCCGCTTCCATATCGCATTCTTCCTTGTCCACGATGATCTGTCCCTTTTTATCGAACATAAAGGATACGCATCCGGGGGTACCTACATTACCCTGTCCCTTGGTGAATGCGCTTCTTACATTGGCAGCGGTACGATTGGTATTGTCGGTAAGTGCATCTACGATGATGGCGATACCATTGGGGCCGTAGCCTTCATAGGTCACATACTTATAGTTTACATTGCCTACATCACCGGCTGCCTTCTTGATGCCGCGCTCGATGGTATCGTTGGGCATGTTGTTTGCCTTTGCCTTGGCGATAACGGTTGCCAGCTTAAAATTGTTGGCAGGATCGGGACCGCCCTCTTTTACAGCTACGGCGATTTCTCTTCCGATAATGGTGAAAATCTTACCTTTTGCTGCATCGTTCTTCTCTTTTTTATGCTTAATATTAGCAAATTTAGAATGTCCTGACATCTTTGTTACTCCTTTGAACTTAAAGTTTCTTTCTCTTTGTATGCGCAACGCCTGCGCAATAACGCTCTTTTTATCATATCATTATTTTCGCTTTTCTTCAAGCATTGATTGTCCGTCTTCTGCATTCTCCTGTGTTTTTTCCTCCGGAAGCTTTCTGACGAGGACACTTCCGATCATTTTTTTGACCACGGAAAGAATCTTGAAATTGTATCCTTTATAGTCCACATCGAACTGTTCGTCCGGCTCCGGAATCCTGTCCAGTCTGGAGATCAGGAAGCCGTTTAATGTCTCAAATTCTTCCTCATCAAAGGTAATTCCCAGCAGTTCTTCCACCTCTTCCAGCGGTGTCTTGCCTTCCATGACATATTCACCCTTACCACGGTTCTTGATGTACTCCTGGTCTTCATCATATTCGTCCATGATATTGCCGACAATTTCCTCCAGGATATCCTCCATGGCAATCAGTCCGTCGGTCTGACCGTATTCGTCTACGACAATGACCATCTGCAGCTTTTGGGACTGCATCTCCTTGAACAGTTCATCAATATTTTTCGTCTGGGGCACAAAATAAGGCTCTCTGAGCAGCCCGTCCAGCTTCGCAATGGGCACATCCAGCTTGTCATCGCTGATGTGGAACCGCATGGCATCCTTCAGATGTAAGATACCGATGATATGGTCAATATTCTCTTCATATACCGGATAACGGCTGTTCTTGCCCTCCAGCATGGAAGCAATGGCATCTTTTAACTTTGTCTCGCCGTCGATGGCTACGATGCTTCCGCGATGCGTCATGATGTCCTGGGCTTCCTTATCTCCGTATTCAAAAATGTTGGAGATCATCTCAGCTTCACTTGCCTGGATGACGCCCTGCTCATGACCTTCCTGCACCATGTTGATGATTTCTTCCTCTGTTACATCATTCTCATCCGCATTGTTACGGACACCGAAGAGGAACAGGATTCCCTTGGCTGTCAGATTCACCAGACCCGTCAGGGGCGATAACAGTCTCGTGATCACATAAATCGGGTCAATGCAGGCATACGCCCACTTTTCCGGTTTCTTAGATGCCATTTTTCTCGGAATCAGTACCCCGAAGGTCAGCAGAATATAAATCATGGCAGCAAAAGACAATACCGTTGCAATCCCGGAAATCACTCCCGTGGGAACATTCTGAAGCGACAGACCGCCGACATTGATCACATGCAGTCCCTTGTCGATCGTCTGCAGCCAGATATTCAGGTAAAAGGCACCCATTAAAATATTGATCAGTGTAATGACTAACTGTACCGTATTGATATAGATCCCCGGACGGCTGACCATCTCAGAAAGCCGCGCCGACCGACGGTCCTTTTCCTCTTCTGCTTTATGTAAGATCTCCTTTTCATTGAGGTTGTCAATGGCAGCGTCAAATCCATAGAAAAACATATCTACCAGTAACAGCAGGAAAAAGAGAAATATGGCCACAGGCCCACTGATATCCATCGTTCGTTTCATCCTTTCGTATTTTATATATTCTTTTATATATCTTTCATATATTCCTCTGGATACGCAGGGTATCAGGCTATGTATCCAGTTCCAGACTTACCTTCAGCGCCCGGTTCACTCTCCGCATGATGTCACCGTCGAGATGACATACTTTATCCTTTAATCTCTTCTTGTCAATGGTGCGCAGTTGTTCCAAAAGCACTACCGAATCCTTATCCATATCATAGAGACGGGCGTTTAATTCAATGTGTGTAGGCAGCTTCGCCTTGTTCATCTTTGAGGTGATTGCAGCGCAGATCACGGTAGGACTGTGTTTGTTGCCAACATCATTCTGGATGATGAGCACCGGTCGAATACCGCCCTGTTCCGAGCCGATCACCGGCCGCAGATCCGCGTAATAGACATCTCCTCTTCTCATTTCTACTCCTTACATCAGCGATTTAGGATAAGTATTGCCGATTCTTACGGAGTTATACGAACACTTTTGATCCGTCAGAAATTTTCAAAATAGTCATTTACTTCTGTGATCTCATCGTTTCGTCTGTAGACTCTGGGGATTCGCTTGCCCAACGCACAGACAAATTCATAATTAAATCTGCCGGAGAGCTCTCCCAGTTCTTCCGCGGTGATCCGCTCTGTACCGTCCGCACCCAGGAGCGTCACCTTGTCACCCTCCATAGCTCCGGGGATCTCCGAAATATCCACCATGAACTGATCCATACAGACTCTTCCCAGGATCGGTGCCTTTTTCCCATGGATCAGGACATATCCCTTCCCCGACAGGCTTCTGGGATAGCCGTCCCCGTATCCTACGGGGATTGTGGCTACTCTGGTGTCTTTCTGTGCGGTAAACAGTCCGCCATAGCTGACGCTCTGTCCCGCATGAATCGTCTTACAGTAAACAATATGGCTGTAGAGAGACATCGCTGCCCGTAATGGTACAATATCCTTGCTCACTTCTTCGGAAGGATACAGACCGTAAGTAGTGATACCCGCACGGACCATATCCATATTCGCCTGGGGCATTTCTAAGATTGCCGCACTGTTGGAGCAATGTCTGATGGGAATTGTCAGTCCGGCTTCTGTCTGTATTCTGTCAATAAAATTCTGAAAAAGTTCCAACTGGTGGTTCGCTGAAGTCTTATCCGCTTCATCGGATTTGGCAAAATGGGTAAAAATCCCCTCCACCTCCAGCTCCGGATGTTCCATAACGAATTTTACGAATTTCAGTCCTTCGTCATCAGGAGTGATACCGATTCTTCCCATGCCGGTGTCCACTTTGATATGGACCTTCGCCTTCTGTCCGACCTTTGCAGCCGCTGCAACCAGTTCTTCTACCGTGTCCCTGCGGTAGACTGCCGGACGTATCTCCTCCCGAACCAGTTCTTCATAACAATAAGGGAACGTATAACCAAGGATCAGGATTGGTTTCTTCACGCCCGCTTCCCTGAGTACATGCGCCTCCTCGTAAGTTGCTGCGGCATAACCGAACATAAAATCCAGCTGTTCCAACATTTTAGCAATAGGTACTCCGCCGTGACCGTAGCCGTCAGTCTTAATGACTGCCAGTATTTTTGTATTCTCAGCAATGTTTTCTTTCATATGGACCATGTTCTCCCAGATGGCATCCAGATCCACTTCCGCCCATACCCGTTGATAGGACTCTAATTTTTCCTGCAGTTCTCTCGTCATATTCTCACGCTTTCTTATTTTAATTTTTCATCAGACAGTCGGCGATATCTCCCGCCATCACACCATATTCGGTATGAAGACCGGCCGCCAGGTCTCCTGCCATTCCATGCAGATATACGCCGTAAGTCGCTGCATCCATGGCTTCTGCCCCCTGGGCTAACAGTCCCAGGATCACACCGGTCAACACATCTCCGCTACCCGCCGTAGCCATTCCGCTGTTGCCCGTGGTATTCAGATAGCAGGCTCCCTGTTCCTTACATACCACAGTTCTCGCATCCTTGGCAACTGCTATGGCATGAAAACGTTCTGCCAGTATTTTCGCACATGTGGGAAGGTCTTCCTTGCACTCCAGGATCGTCCGCTGAAGCAGCCTGGACAATTCCCCCACATGAGGCGTCAGAAGGGTCACTCTGCTTTCCAATCCCTGGTTGCGCAGTTTCTCTGCCAGCGCCTTACCACTGTCTTCTGCCAGCAGATTCAGAGCATCCGCATCCAGCACCAATGGTTTCCTGCTTCTCTCCACTACGGTCTTCAGGCATTGCAGTGCCTGCTCTTCTCTGCCGATGCCGGGACCGATGGCAATGACATCTGCCCAGTCCAGGCTCTCCGCCAGCTGTCTGCAGGAGCCGTACAGCGCTTCCGGAATCCCCTGCTGTATGATCTGCCTGTTCTCTTCCGCGGTGATGACCTTCACCATACCGGCTCCGGTACGATAAGCGGCTCTCGCTGCCAGGATTGCCGCACCCGCCATGCCGTTGCTTCCGGCGACAAGCAATGCTTTACCGAAGGTTCCCTTGTTCCCCGCGGCACTTCTCCTGGTGAGATGTACGGAGCCCTTCTCATAGGTGTACATCTCCGGCTCCTGTCCCAGAAAGCTCTCCGGACCGATCCCCACACCAGCAGTCCGGACCTCTCCGGCATATTCAGCGCCGGGATGCATCATAAGCCCCCGCTTGCAGAAGCCGAACGTGACCGTAACATCTGCCCGGAAAGCACAGCCCAGCACTCTGCCGGTGTCTGAGCAGATACCGCTGGGCACATCCAGTGCCAGTTTAAAGCCTTTTGCCGCATTCATCTCTTCCACGGCTTCCGCGTAGCTTCCCTCCACAGGGCGGCTTAACCCCACGCCAAACAGGGCATCTACAATCACATTATATTCATCTGCCTGCGTATTACTGTCTGTCTTCACCGGAAAATGTTGCAGTGTCTGCCACTGCGCCTTCCACTGCCCGGTGGCTTTCTCCGGGTCACCCACGCATTTTACCGAAACCGTATATCCATCCGCTGCCAGGAGTCTTGCCAGCGCCAGACCGTCGCCGCCATTGTTCCCCATACCCGCAAAAATGAGCACTTTCGTCCGATCTTTCACGGCATTAAAGCGCTCTTTTATAAAATCCTCCGCTGCCAGAGCCGCTCTTTCCATTAGAACCGGCCCCGGTATGCCGAGGTACTCTATGGTATTCTTATCGTATTGTTTCATTTCCTGTGCAGTTACCAGATATTTCATACTATTTTTGCTCCGGATTATATTTCATGTCAAACAGATTGACCACCTCTGCACCAAAAATGTCATGCATGTAGTTGTAGATCTCCTGATTCTGCTGTTCCATTTGCTGTTTCTCGATCAGACGTTTTTTCAGTTCAATGCGGATCGCATTAACCCACTCCGCAGTCTCATTGATCTGTTTGTCATTATCCTTCATAATATCATAGCAGCATTCCATAGTAAACATCATAAGCTGAAGATTTAATCTTTC
>ERZ808240.328-NODE-328-length-64259-cov-28.115943_pt1 | contig 64259 bp, 52 predicted proteins | sample MGYA00521084_ERZ808240 | MGnify/ENA primary metagenome ERZ808240 (study PRJEB31516, sample SAMN03275571) | gut metagenome | biome: mammalia-associated habitat; material: feces | host: Papio cynocephalus | place: Kenya | collected 2012-08-06 ...
AAGTCGAAATGCGCCCGGGAGGTAACCCAGTTGCGGCTTTCCTTTTCCCGCTCCCTCTCCAGCTCCGGAAGCAACAGCTTCACGGCTTTCTTGAGTAAGAGAGCGTCACTCCTCGTGATGTCCGAAATAATCATCATTCCTCTGCTGTCCTGGTCTATCAACATAACTTTGTGAGTGTTAAGAATTTTACTTACCTTTACAATCTTTATTTATTTATATATTTATTTGTTTATTTATTTATTATCATTTCGGATGCAAAGTAAAGAATAATTCTTTAATCAAACAAGAATTATTCAATATATTTTCTTTAGAAATTTAGAAAAATATGGAAAAGATTGATAAACAAATACTTGAAGAATTGCTCGCATACTTGAATATGAATGCCCGTCAGTTATCATTGGCTCTTGGGCTGAATACTCCGCAGGTTTTTTACGACATAAAGTCTGGAAAATGCGGAATATCAAAAGCCATGGCGGCAAAAATTCAAGAAAGATTCCCGAATATCAATACCGACTACCTACTCACCGGTAAAGGCAACATTTCAGGAATTGTCGAACAAAAAGTTGGAGATAATACTTCCGGCATCATAATTCAAGGCCAGAACCAATTGAATAATTCTCCCATCGACAACCGTCACTATTACTCCGACTCCCCCGACGTCCTCAAGGCTCAAATCGAACTCCTCGACGAGCGCATAAAGGAGAAGGACGCCCAGATAAAGGAGAAGGACGCCCAGATAAAGGAGAAGGACGCCCAGATAAAGCAACTACTGGACATCCTCTCAAAAAGATAATGGAAAACTATAAAGGTTATGAAGACGAAATCAGATGAAAATGAGATTCCTCAGAGTCCAAGAGAACCGAACAGGAGGACGGAACGACCTCCGATGAAAAGGAGCTAACAGGCTGATGAAAGCACGCAGAACAGGACGATCCCGGCAATAAGTTCGACAATAAAAAACCAGACAGCCCAGTGATAACAATCTATTCGCCTGTTATTCCAGACACGGTTTTTATCTATCCAGCCCTGCATATTGTCCAAGGCAGCAGCCTTGAATGCACGCGATTGGCTTCCCTGGCTTTGCCCGAGCAACCAACCGCACATTTTGTCAAACAGAAGGCATTTCGGCTCGGCTCCCGGATCGTAGTTGACCTGTCCGAACTGTATGCCGAAGATGATAATCAAAGACGGCACGACAAGCATTGCGAGGGCATACACGGCCATTATAAGCGTAGTGTTCCAGCCTTCGGGATAGAGGACAACCACTGCCGCCGAAAGAGAAATGACGCCTCCGACCATCCACCCAAGGAAGACACTGCTGACTCTGGTGATTTGCCTGTAGGCGTCCAGTTGGGACTCAAGTTCTTTGTGGGCTTCCGCGTACACCAAATCAAGAACTTCCTCATCCACCTTTTCCCAGAACTTCGGGGCGGCGAACATCGGCTGGGGAACAGATTTCTCGACAGGCTTGGATAGTTTCATCCGGAGCTTTCGCCAAAGAGATTTCAAAGCCTTGACAAAGGACTTTTCCAGACGGTTCTCAGCATCTTTTTCGTGGCACATAATGCAACAATTTTTATGAATTTATGACAAAAATAAGCATAAACAATGATGTTACAAATGCCCTAAAAAGTTGGCGGAGAGATTGTTACTCTCCGCCGTCCCGGAACTGTAACGGGACAAAATTAACGAAAAATGGCCGAAAATGCCAATAATCGCCAAAAGTTTGCAATTGATTATGAATAAGTTAGACAAAACAGAGACCCCCGCAAAAATCTCCTTCTCTCCGCATATTTCCGCCAATTTGTGAATGTCCGGCACAAATTGACTAAAATATTTTCATCTAATTTAAGCAATTTGCATATTATCAATATCTTGCGAGGCTTTTACCAACCATTTTTGGCAATTATACCGCAATTATACAGAATATGCAAATGAAAAAAGGAGACCGGAATCTTTTCAGACTCCGGTCTCCTTGTGCTCCCTTAGGGGCTCGAACCCTAGACCCCAACATTAAGAGTGTCGTGCTCTACCAACTGAGCTAAGGAAGCAATATGTCTTTGAACTTTCTGTCAAATCTCGTGATTCGTTCGGGGCTCGAACCCGAGACCCCAACATTAAAAGTGTTGTGCTCTACCAACTGAGCTAACGAATCGAACCGCGTCCCAAACTTAGTGTCTCTTTTGATTTGGGATTGCAAAGGTATAACTTTAGTTTGAATCCGCCAAATTTTTCTGAACTTTTTTGTAACTTTTTTCACTGTTCAGAAGAGGAAATTGCTAAACATCAATATATCTGACGATTACCGAATGCACCATCATTTCTCAGGAACGGATGCGGCAATCACTTTTTCCCAATGCTCAATCTGCTGCACACGCCCCATTGCAAGCAGCTGTTCACGGAGCGAGTGCCAGCTGCCGAGGTCGCTCCAACCAAGATTTTCGGCAATCACATAAATATTGCGTGATTTCTCCATCACCGCATAGTCAATGGAAATCTTGTCGCAGGTCGGGAAAAGTTCTGCAAGGGCAGATTGTTCTCCGGGGGTATAGAACTCAGGTTCAAGACGATCCATGACGGACATGATCTGCGGAGCGTGTGCACGGAGTTCAGAATTAATCGTCCGGACATTCCATACAAATATTCCGGCATTCCACACAAAATTGCCTGAAGCCAGATAGCCTTCCGCCGTAGCCAAATCAGGCTTTTCCTTAAACTGAAGAACCTTAAGCAATTGGCCGTGAACAAAACCAGGCACGTTGATGTAGCCATATCCCGTGTCAGGTCGTGTCGGAATAATGCCAACCGTCACTATCGAAGATGAATCCGCAGTAAAGTCAAGAGCCTTTTCAATGACCTCCGCAAACCTCGCTGTCTCAGTAACCAATGCGTCGGCCGGGGTTACCACGACATTCGCGTCAGGGTGATGCAGCGCAATCTTCCGGCATGCATACGCGATGCACGGAGCGGTGTTGCGAGCCGCCGGCTCAAGAAGGACTTGTTCCGGCGGAATCCCGGGAAGTTGTTCGTGCACAATGTCCGAATATTCAGCCGAAGTCACCACCCAAAAGTTTTCAATCGGAGCTGAGGGGAGGAAACGCTCCGCTGTCATCTGTATCAATGATTTACCCACTCCGAGAACATCAATGAACTGCTTAGGTCGCTCCGGAGTGCTGATTGGCCACAGACGGCTGCCTACGCCGCCGGCCATAATCACAACATGAGTGTCATTGTCTTTCATTACCTGTCATTTCAGAAGTTATCAGTAAAGTCCGTGGTCTAAGGCACATATAGCACGGCATAACCGCACAAATATATGCATTTATTTTGACTCCGCAGCCTTTGCCTTAAGACGCGCCGTCAGAGCCCGTTGAAACTCCCGCGCATTCCGCTGGTGCTCCGCATATGTCGCCGCAAAGCGATGAGTTCCGTCAAAGGCAGGACTGGCGCAGAAAAAGAGGTAGTTATGCGTATCAGGGTGAAGCACGGCCTCAAGGCAGGCCTTTGAGGGGACATTAATCGGAGCCGGAGGAAGTCCGGCATACTTATATGTATTATACGGAGAGTCAATCTGAAGATGCTTTTTCAACACCCTGTTAAGTGTATAGTCGTAGCAGAAACAGATTGTCGGGTCCGCCTGAAGCTTCATCCCCTTGTGCAGACGGTTGAGATAAACTCCGGCAATCAGCGGAAACTCAAACTCCTTCAAAGTCTCACCGCTTACAATCGAAGCCACCACCGAGGCTTCCAGGGGAGTAAGTCCCTGGGCCTTCGCAAGCTGAATACGCTCCGGAGTCCAGAAAGCGTCATACTCCTTCTTGAAGCGGTCAAAGATTTCCCTGACACTCGCAGTCCAATACATCTGATAGCTGTCCGGTATTATGAGAGCATACACATTCTCCGGAGTGAAGCCATATTCCGAAAGAAACACTTCATCGTTCAGGGCGTTCATCACCGATGTCGAATCGACCATCATCTGCGAGGCGATGCGCTGGGCAATTCGCCCTTTCTGCCTCAAGGTTCCGGAAAGAGTGAGGCAGCACGGTTCCTGCCAACCGAACGCGAGCATACGCGCCACATACACGGGAGGATAGCTTTTCCTTATCGGGTAGCGCCCCGGCTTCATCTTCTCCTCGACTCCAATCCGACGGAAACAGCGTTCCAGACTGGAGCGGCTCTTTGCACACCCGTCCTCACAAAGCGCGTCAAGCACCCTGGAAGACTCGGTGTCCGGATAGACAAAGAGCACGAACTCCTTTTCAAATCCCGGCCGCCGGTTGTCAATGTACCAGAGCGACGCGAACACGATTCCGACGACAAGGATAACGGCGGAAAGCGATGCGGCGCAAATAAGGATAATATTCTTCTTTCTCATATATCTGTTCACAAATATATTCTGAAATGTACAAAAAAAATTATTTTCTCAGAGTAATCAAATCCCCCTCGACAAGGTCAGAATCGGACTTCACCCCGTTCATTTTCATCAGCTTAGAAAGCCTGACGGCATATCTCTGCGACACGGACCAGAGGTTGTCACCCGCCTCCCAGACATGCTTTTCCAGTCCTTTCGCCGCCATGGATTTCTTCGGCTGAAGATACACCACCGTTCCGGGAAGAAGTTCGCGCGAGGTCTTCAAATCATTGAATTTCAGTATCTCGCGAAGAAAGAGATTGTAATCCTTCGCTATCGACGCATAAGTCTCACCCTCGACGGAATAGACGAACGGAACGCCGTTGAGCGAATACATCTCGCGAGAAAGGTTGAAATGGAACTCCTCGCGCTGATGCTCATCCAGAGGCTTCGGGGTTTCGATTTTCGACGGAGATTCCGGACGGGCGACCTGAGCCTTCTTTCCCGGCTTCTTCTTCACGTTTCTGTCCTTCCTGCCACCTTTGGAGAGTTTTGCCGATGCGGAAGAGTCGCCTTCAGAATAGGTTGAAGGCTTGGTGTCGAATTCATAGAGTTTATAGTCCTCAATGAGCTTGACAAGCTTATTCGGATAGTTCGGGTCTGTCGCATAGCCGGCTTTCCTGAGGCCGTATGCCCAGCCGCGGTAGTCCGTCGGGTCGAGGTCGAAAAGAAACTTGTAGCGGTCCTTATAGCGCAGGAAATCCGAATGGTCCCGGTAGGATTCCTCCGCCGAGCCGTATTTCCGGAAGCACTCGTGCCTGCGGTCGTCGTCCTCATAGATTCTCTTTCCTGCCCAGTTATGACACTTTATCCCGAAATGGTTGTTGCCCTCTACGGCAAGCCTGGACTTCCCCGCCCCGGATTCGAGCAGCCCCTGAGCAAGGGTTATGCTGGCAGGAATGCCTGAACGATACATCTCGTAAACCGCTGTCTTGGAATATTTGCGGATGTATTCCTCCTGCGTCGAACGGACGTCCGAAAACATCGTCACCGGACAGAGAAGAAAAAGCATGAACGTCAAAAAAATATTATTTCTCATCTTCATTTTTTGAATGTTTCCAACGGGACATCGAAGACATCGCCGTCATTTGCCGCAAAAGAATTCGGGAATATCGAACGGAGTTCCGCGAGCAGCGGGGCTGTGTCACGGTAGCGCGAAGAATAGTGGCCTGCAATAAGTTTGCCGACACCGGCTTCGAGGGCGCATTGAGCCGCCTGAAGAGTCGTCGAATGATAGCGTTCCGCAGCCTCCTTCTCCATATCTGCCATATAAGTCGTCTCGTGATAGAGCAAATCCGCCCCCATCACCCACTCAGAAAGTTCCGGAAACGGAGCCGTGTCGCTGCAATAGGCGAACGACCTCGGACGGTATGGCAGGAAAGTCACGTCCGCGTTCGGAATCCGCTGCACAGGAACGCCGTCACCGTTCAGGCGCACGATATCCTCTCCGTTCTTGAGCGAGCATATCTCCTCTATCCCCAACCCATATTCCCCGATAGCGGACTTGCGGACATTCAGCTGCGGAAGTTTCTCGCGGAACAGGTAGCCGTAAGTCTCGATACGGTGGTTCAGAGGGAAGGCCTCCACTGTCATGAACTTGTTCGCAAAAATCACCTCGGGAGACTTCGTCTTGACGGGCGTGAAATCTATGGATATGCCGAGCTGCTCCCCGAAATAGGAGAGAAAAAACTTCAGCACGGGGCCGAGCGAGCTCGGACCGAATATCCGGACGCTTGCCCTGCGGGTCGCGAGCCCTACGGTAGAAAGCAGCCCGAAGAGGCCGAAGATGTGGTCGCCGTGGATGTGGGATATGAAAATCGCATCGACGCGCTCGAAAGAAAGATGCTGACGGCAGAACTGACGCTGTGCGCCTTCCCCGCAGTCAATCAAAAACAAGCGCCCACGTACATCCAGTACCTGAGCGCTTGAATTCCTATTTGCCGAGGGCTTGGCCGATGCCGTGCCCAGAACATTCAGTGTAAAGTTCATCAGGAGAGGAATTACTCGCCTTTCTCGAACTTCTCCTTGAGGGCGGCAAGAGCGTCGATGTCGCCGAGAGTGGTCTTCTCGACGTTTGAGTTAATCTTCTTGACAGCCTTCTTGGTGTTGTCAGCCTCAGTGGCGACCCGCTCGGCCTTAGCCTCGGCGTAAGTCTTCACATGAGAAAGAACAACCCTCTTCATAGAGCGCTTGAGCTCGACAACCTTGAACGGCAGAGTCTCGCCGACGGTCGGCTGGGTGCCGTCTTCCTTGACAAGCTCCCTGTTGAAGCAGATTGCCTCGACAGCCGGGTCAAGGGCGATAACGGCGAATTTGTCCTTAAGTTCAGCTATCTTGGCCTCAACTACGGTGCCGACACCGTATTTCTCCTCAATCTCGTCCCATGGGTTAGGGAGAAGCTGCTTGTGACCGAGGCTGAGCTTGTGGTTGTCCTCATCGAAGTCGAGGATGACAACGTCAATCTTGTCGCCCGGAGCAACGAGCTCTGAAGGATGCTTGATCTTGTTCCAAGAGAGGTCGCTGATGTGAACGAGTCCCTCGATTCCCTCCTCAAGCTCGGCAAACACGCCGAAGTTGGTGATGTTGCGCACTGTTGCAGTGTGCTTTGAGCCTACAGGATATTTCTCGCGGATGTTCTTCCAAGGGTTCTCGACGAGCTGCTTGAGACCGAGAGACATCTTCTTCTCAGCCCTGTCGAGAGTAAGAATCTGAGCCTCAACCTCGTCGCCGACCTTAAGGAAGTCCTGTGCGACGCGGAGCCTTGGAGACCAGGACATCTCGGACACATGGATAAGTCCCTCTACGCCCGGCTCAATCTCAACGAATGCGCCGTAGTCAGCGATGAGAACGACTTTGCCCTTAACCTTGTCGCCGACCTTGAGGTTCGGATCGAGAGCCTCCCAAGGATGCGGCTGGAGCTGCTTGAGACCGAGGGCGATTCTCTTCTTGTTCTCGTCGAAGTCGAGGATGACGACGTTGATCTTCTGGTCGAGTGAAACGACCTCCTCAGGGTGGTTGATCCTGCCCCATGAGAGGTCAGTGATGTGGATGAGACCGTCAACACCGCCGAGGTCGACGAATACGCCGTAGTTGGTGATGTTCTTGACAGTACCCTCAAGTACCTGACCCTTCTCGAGCTTGCTGATGATTTCGCTCTTCTGGGCCTCGATTTCAGCCTCGATGAGCGCCTTGTGAGAAACGACGACGTTGCGGAATTCCTGATTGATCTTGACAATCTTGAAGTCCATAGTCGTGTCAACGAACTGGTCGTAGTCACGGATAGGCTTGACGTCGATCTGTGAACCCGGAAGGAATGCCTCTATTCCGAATACGTCCACAATCATGCCGCCCTTCGTGCGGGTCTTGACATAACCCTTGACAACCTCGTTGTTGTTGAATGCCTCGTTGACCATATCCCAAGAGCGCAGCTGACGTGCCTTCTTGTGTGAAAGGACGAGCTGTCCCTTCTTGTCCTCGGTGTTCTCGACATAGACCTCCACCTTGTCGCCGACCTTGAGGTCAGGATTGTAGCGGAACTCGGGAGCCATGATGACCCCCTCGCTCTTGTAGCCGATGTTGACAACGACCTCCCTCTTTCCGATCGCGGTCACGACGCCTTCTACGACCTCGCCCTCAACGACCTTTGAAAGGGTTTTCTCGTACTCTGCGGCGTCCTCCTTGCGGTCGCCGTACACGCCCTCATTCTCGAATGCGTCCCAGTCGAAGTCCTCAGGCTTCACTGAAGCATTGCTAACTGCGGGCTGCTTCTTGGTTTCTTCTGCCTCCACACGAGCCTCAGCGGCCTCAACTGCCGGTGACTCCTGCTCAGCAACCTTAATTTCTTCCATAATTGTTTTCTTGAACTAATTAGGGGTTTAACATTATTACAATAACTTATGTCTCAAAGACTTGCAGCCAAGGCCGCGCCTCTTCCCGACAAAAAGTCTGCAAATATAGACAAAATTATCGGATTGTCAAACAGTTGCGCACACCTGAAATCCATAAAAAATATTTTCCGAAACATTCTTCCCAGAAAAATTTTGCCCGTATCTTTGCAAAACGAGAATCCATTTGTCCGGGGCTTACAAAGAATTTTTGTTACCTTCGGGCAAATGGTTCAGCGACAAAAAGTATTTTTGAATATGCGTTTAGTGATTCAAAGAGTGAAAAAAGCCTCGGTCAGCATTGACGGAGAGGAAGTATCGGCCATCGGCAAGGGGCTGCTGGTGCTTGTGGGCGTGGAAAACGGAGACACGGAAGAAGACATGAGATGGCTTGCCGGAAAGACCGTCGGGCTCCGGATTTTCGACGACGAGGAAGGCGTCATGAACCGGAGCGTGATGGACATCGGCGGCGACATCCTCGCGGTCTCGCAGTTCACCCTCACGGCATCGACAAGAAAGGGAAACCGCCCGTCCTATATCCGCGCCGCCGGACACGACCTCGCGGTATCCCTCTACGAAAAATACTGCGAAACCTTATCAGCCGCGCTCGGCAAGGAAGTCGGCCGCGGAGTCTTCGGCGCCGACATGCAGGTCTCCCTCATCAACGACGGCCCCGTCACCATCATCATCGACTCCGGACTTAAGGAGTAACAGGTAAGTCACAACACCTTCACAATCCAATTTCCGGGACTGCAATATGACGATGAATGTTTATCGAAGCCGGCTGCCAATATTGCCTTTTTCACGTCATCAGGATTAAGAGAGCCTATTCTCGATGACACAACTTGAAGGATCCATCCCTTCGGGATCTGCCCCATTTGTCTGGGCGCGGTCAATATAAATGCATTCATAACATGATGGAAATTATAAATGGCAAAAATTAGGCAGACGACACGGACAAAGCCACATCGCCCGCCTAGACTTACTTCAACCGTTCTACAGTAAATTGACTGGGATAAACAGACATCCCTTTGAGGTCAATTCCAAGCTGATTTTTTAATGCCTCGGAAATTTCCTTAGAATTAGGTGAAGACATACTGGTTGAAACGACCTGGAAAAACACCCCTTTGGGAATTTTACCGTTAGCGGAGCTTTGCTTTGCTGTTAGTTTGAATGCATATATGATTTTTTAGGATTATTTGTTTTTGCCTTCTGTTTAAGGTTCGGGCATCCCTTTATAATGTCATTTAATCGCGACGGACAGTGCGGCAAGATAGTAGTCGCTCTTGCTGCCGTATGTTTTTATCGGTTCAGAACGCATGACTGTCACATTATCGGATGGAATCGGCCCTATGCGTTCCAGTATCGGATTGCCGCCGGCCGATGGTATGGTTTAATATACTTTTCATGCAAATATGCAGTTTTTCTCAACATCACAAACAAAAGTATATCAAACCATACCTTCATCTGGCCTTGTCTAGTTTTCGACTTAGGATTATTGATTATTTCTCACAAAAGAGGCGAATTACGGAAAAAAGTCTTATATTTGCGCGCCGTTTTTCCTTGCGTCGCGAAGCGGCATATTCCAGAAGTGAAACCCATCCGACAAGAGAGCCGGAACAAAACGAGGCAGGATATGGTAGAAATCTTCTACAGGGTGAACGGACAGATGCAGGTCTCCCAGACGGAGGCCGACTTCTCCGCGATAAACATATCGGATGTGGTCTGGATTGACCTTCTCACGCCCACCGGTGAGGAAAAGCGGGCAGTGGAGGCGTTTCTCGGGACAATGATTCAGAGCCGTGCAACCGCCGAGGAGATTGAGTCATCATCACGTTTCTCGGAGACGGAAGACGCTATATTCGCGAACACGAACTTCGTAATCCCGGGCCCGGAGGAATATTCGATGGAGACTGTCTCGTTTATATTGAAGGGCAATGTACTCACGACGCTCCGCGAGGTTCAGCTCCGCAGTTTCACGGAACTCCAGCGGCGGCTCAACGTGTTCCCCAAGATGTATCCTAACGGGTTCACTGTGTTCAACAGCATTCTGGAGCAGCGCATCGACTCGGACGCCGACATGATCGAGATTCTTTCAAAGGAAATCTCGCAGTACAACAAGAAGGTCAGCCTCGGCGAGGACATAAACGAGGAATTCCTCCTCGACATCAACCGTCTGCAGGAAAACACGATACTCCTCCGCGAGAACATCGTCGATAAGCAGCGGGTGATTTCCAGCATACTAAAGTCACAGAAATGCCCGAAGAGCATTCAGAGCAAGCTGAACATCATGCTCAAGGACATCTCGTCCCTCGTGAACCACACGAACTTCAGCTTCGACCGTCTTGAGTACCTCCAGAACACCGTCATCGGTATCATCAACCTCGACCAGAACAAGATAATGAAGGTCTTCACGCTCGTGTCGCTCCTTCTGATGCCGCCGACTCTCATAGCCTCGTTTTACGGAATGAACGTCGCCCTTCCGATGATTCCCGGAGACACACAGTGGAACTGGGTCATCATCATATCGCTGATGGTAATCTCCTTCGTGGTGGTGTTCCTCATCTTCAAGAAACGCAAGATGTTGTAAAAAAAGATAATCTTCAGAAAATATGATTTCGAACGAACAGATACGTGAACTTCGTGAAAGGGTCGAAGTGCTGGGGAAATGCGTCAATGTCGAGGAAAAGCGCGGCATGGTGTCGGAACGTCAGAAAAAGGCGGCTGAGCCGGATTTCTGGAACGACCCCAAGGCTGCCGAGGCGTTCCTGAAGGAGACGGCCGGGCTGAAGTTCTGGGTCGATGGCTACGACAGGGCATCTTCCGCCGTAGATGACCTTGAAGTCCTGTATGAGTTCGCGAAGGAAGCCGCCGGGGCGAAATCGTCCGATGACGAGGCCGCGGAAACCGAGGAGGAGAAGGAACTCGCGAAGGCATACGCGGATGCGGTCAATAACGTCGAGGAACTGGAGCTCAGGAATATGCTCGGAGAGGAGGGGGACTCGCTCGGAGCGGTGCTCACGATAAATTCCGGCGCGGGAGGAACCGAGTCGAACGACTGGAGCGCGATGCTGATGAGAATGTATCTTCGCTGGGCGGAGCGCAACGGCTACAAGACGACGGTCACCGACCTGCTCGAAGGAGAGGACGCCGGAATCAAGTCCGCCACGATTCAGGTCGAGGGAGACTATGCCTTCGGCTACCTCAAGGCCGAGAGCGGAGTTCACAGGCTCGTCCGGATATCGCCGTTCAACGCGCAGGGCAAGCGTCAGACGACATTCTCGTCGGTCTTTGTCTATCCGCTCGTTGATGACTCGATCGAGATTGAAATCAATCCGGGAGACCTCGAATGGGACACGTTCCGTTCAAGCGGGGCGGGCGGTCAGAACGTCAACAAAGTGGAGACGGGAGTGCGCGTACGACACATTCCTACCGGAATAACTGTGGAAAACACAGAGACACGCTCCCAGCTTGACAACCGGCAGAATGCCCTGCGCATCCTCAAGTCACGCCTCTATGACCTCGAACTGAAGAAGCGTCAGGAAAAGCAGGCCGAACTTGAGGGCACGAAAAGAAAAATCGAGTGGGGCTCCCAGATACGGAGCTACGTCCTCCACCCCTACAAGATGGTCAAGGATCTGCGCACAGGCCACGAGACCTCCGACACCCAAGCAGTCCTTGACGGCGATTTAAATGATTTTATGAAGTCTTATCTAATGAGCAATTAACTATCCCAAGCAAAACAACTGAGGCAAAGGGGATGCATAAAAGGATGGGATGCAAGGCGCACAAAGCCCTCAAAACCGGAGCAACCTTGACGGTTGTGAGGATTTTGAGGGCTTTTGCAACGAAGCAGGCCGTCTTTTAGGCGCCCCGCCCCGTTATTCCATCAGTTTTTTGTACTTGAAGCGTTTAGGTTCGTCGCTGCCGAGACGGCGCCTCTTGTTCTCCTCATATTCGGAATAGCTGCCCTCGAAGAAATAGACCTGCGAATCGCCCTCGAAGGCGAGTATGTGGGTGGCGATTCTGTCAAGAAACCAGCGGTCGTGGGAAATCACCACGGCACAGCCGGCAAAATTCTCAAGACCCTCTTCAAGCGCCCGGATAGTGTTCACATCGACGTCGTTGGTCGGCTCGTCAAGGAGGAGCACGTTGCCCTCGTCCTTGAGGGTGAGAGCAAGGTGAAGACGGTTGCGCTCGCCGCCGGAGAGCACTCCGCAGAGCTTCTCCTGATCTGCTCCGGTGAAATTGAAGCGTGATACATACGCCCTCGCCGGAACCTCTCTCTTGCCGAGTTTCACGAAATCCGAATTCTCCGCAATGGTCTCATAGACAGTCTTGTCAGGATCTATGCTCTTGTGCTGCTGATCAACATACGCCAGTTTCACGGTGTCACCGATGACAATCGCGCCCGAATCAGGCTTTTCCAGCCCCATGACAAGACGGAAGAGAGTTGTCTTTCCAGCCCCGTTAGGACCGATGACACCGACGATTCCGGCCGGCGGGAGCACGAACGAAAGGTGCTCAAAAAGAAGCTTTCCGTCATAAGCCTTGGAGACATCATGAAACTCGATGACCTTGTTTCCCAGACGCGGTCCGTTCGGTATATAGATTTCGAGATTTGCCTCTTTCTCGCGTCCGTCCTCCGACGAGAGCTTCTCGTAGGCGCCGAGACGGGCCTTGGACTTCGCGTGACGCGCCTTGGGGGCCATCCTGACCCATTCGAGCTCGCGTTCGAGGGTCTTGCGCCGCTTGCTTTCCTGCTTTTCCTCCATCGCGAGACGACGGCTCTTCTGGTCAAGCCAAGAGGAATAGTTGCCCTTCCACGGTATTCCCTCCCCCCTGTCGAGTTCAAGAATCCAACCGGCCACATTGTCCAGGAAATAGCGGTCATGGGTCACGGCTATGACCGTCCCCTTGTACTGACGGAGGTGCTCTTCCAGCCACTGGATTGACTCCGTGTCGAGATGGTTGGTAGGCTCATCGAGAAGCAGCACGTCAGGCTGCTGAAGAAGAAGACGGCAAAGCGCGACCCTACGCCTCTCGCCCCCTGAAAGATTCGCCACGAGCGCGTCAGAAGGCGGGCACTGGAGCGCATCCATTGCCCTTTCGAGCTTCGCGTCAATCTCCCAGCCTCCAAGATGGTCTATTTTCTCCGTCAGTTCTCCCTGCCGCTCTATGAGGGCTGTCATCTCGTCATCCGACATCGGCTCGCAGAACTTTAGGTTCACCTCCTCATACTCCTTCAGGACATCCATGACTTCCTGCACGCCCTCCTGCACGACTTCCAGCACAGTCTTATCCGGGTCCATCCGAGGTTCCTGCTCAAGATATCCCACGGAATAGCCCGGAGCCCAAACGACCTCGCCCTGATACTGTTTCTCGATGCCGGCGATAATCTTCATGAGGGTCGATTTTCCGGAACCGTTCAGACCTATGATGCCGATCTTTGCGCCATAGAAAAATGAAAGGTATATATCCTTGAGTATTACCCTGTTGTTTTGCGGGAGCACCTTGCCCACGCCGTTCATCGAGAAGATTATCTTTTCGTCCGCCATAGGATGAAACTGTTTTTAGTGGTGACGTTCCGGGAACGGCAGCCCCCGGACGGGCTGCAAAGATACGCCTAATTGTCGAAAACTGCAAGAACTCTTCAGACCGCCTGCATGACGGGAGCGACCGCGCCGAGCTTTGCCGCGTTCCGTCTGATGACGCCTCCCGTACGCCGCATCCATTCCGAGGGAAGTTCTCCCGCTATCTTCCGGAACGCCATATTGTAGGAAGCCACGGTACGGAAACCGGACATGGCCGACAGTTCCGAGACCTTGAGGGAAGGGTTTCGTCGGAAGCAGTCCATGGCATAACGGATTCTGTAGCCGTTAACATACTGGCAGAAGTTGCTTCCCGAACACTCGCTGATGGCCCGCGAGACATAGACCTTGTTCGTGAACACACGCTCCGACACCTCCCCTATGTTCAGTTCCATGTCGAGATAGGGACTTTCCGACCGGAAGTATTCCTCGATGCGGCTGAACACGTTTCGGTAGAGATTGTCCTTTCTGTCAGCCCTGATGCCCCGGTCGCTCATACAGGCCTCCATTTCCTTGGAAAGCCGGAGCTCGAACCTTTCGAGGAAGAGAAAATGACGGCTTCCGGCACGGCGGAAAAGGCCGCAGACGAGCACGGCGCTCACGCACACGAAGCAGCCCGTATCAATAGCCTCCGTCAGTCCCGGATACTCTCCGCCGGTCATGACGGACATCCAGCAGGACATGGCCGAGAACATCAGCAGCAGGGAGGTCGTGCAGAGATAGAGGATGTCCGAGATGAATCCGGACACGGACAGCGGCGCGAAGTCCTCCGCAGAAGACCTGATGTGACTAATATTGCAGCCGAGAAAAACGGCAAAGGCGAGCACGGACGCAAGGCATACCGAAAGCGGATGCAGGTACGGCGGTGTGCCGGACATCCAGCCGAGGGCATAAGCGACGCTGCAAAGCAGCGAAACCAGTCCGAGGGCCAGAACAAACAGACAGAACCGCATCCGGTCACGCTCCGAAGCGCCGGATGGAAGGACGACAAGCGGCAGCACGGCAAGGGCCATGTCTGCGGCCATACGCTCCGGAAGCCCGAGAATCAGGTCCAGAGCGGCCAGCAGCAGCCCCATGCCGAGGGTGGAGGCGAGAAGAGGAGACTTTCTGATGAATGTATTGAGTCCGATGCTGCGGATAATGAATCCCGGACGGAACAGCACGGCCAGGAACGAGACTGCCACAACGGACAGTGCAATGACGGAAATGGACAAAGAAATCATATTGCTCAATTAGTTGCAGTTTTTTCCGGTCAGGACACTCCCGCCGGTTACGGATACAAAGATAAATGCAACAGCCTCCGGAAAAAAGATGGAAACTGTTGCAAAATTGCAAGTAATTGAGTTTTTATTTTCCGATTATTTTGTTATCGTGCGAGGGTCAGCCTTTCCTGCTGCGGAAGCGTCGGTCTCCTCCGTCCCCGCATTCTCTGCTTTCCTCCCGCCCAGACTTTTGCCCTTGAGCTGGTCGAATCCAAGTCCGAAAACCCCCATGACCGTGGAGACTGACAGGAAAGCGTCCGGGTCAATCGCCTTCACATACCTCATTAGCATGCTCAGGTCAGCCTTCCGCGCCACGACCATCAGCACGTTGCTCTCCTGCTTGCTGTACCATCCCATAGAGTGGAAAAGCGTGACTCCCCTCCGGAGTTCGTAGGCGATCGCATCCGCGATCTCAGCGTATTTCTTCGAGAAGATAAACACCTGCACCGACTGCTTCATTCCCGAAAGGAAGAGGTCTATGGTGTAGCTGTTCACGGTGATGAGTATCAGGCCATAAGCCGCGTTTGCAATCTTGTGGACAAGCTCGACCTCCGTCCCGTCCGGCTTGTACGACGGACAGAAGAGAGACGCGGCGATGATCACGATGTCCATCGCGAGAATAAGCTTGCCCGGAGAGGTGTTGCGATATTTGCAGACAATCAGCGCGATGATGTCCGTACCTCCGCTGGAGCCGCCCTGTGATATGCTGGAGCCGATTCCGATTCCGGAGAAAACGCCGCCGAGCACTGTACAGATAAGAGGTCCGATGGCTTCAGAGAGCTCAGCAAGGAACTTAGCCGGAAAGAGCTGCGGCAAGACATTGAGGAGCAGAGAGGTGTATGCGATGGCATACACGGTCTTCCACCCGAATCCCTTGCCGAGAATGGCGATTCCGAAGATGAGGAGAACGACATTTATGACGAAATAGCTCCATCCCATCGGGATGTGCCCGCCCGTCGCGTACTGGATGATTGCGGATATACCCGAGACACCGCCGCCTACGAGGTTGCTCGGAAGAAGGAACATCGTCCAGCCGATTGCATAGACCAAGAGTCCGAGGGACATGATTCCATATTCCTTCAGCGTCGTCCATGCATTGCTCTCTAGAACTGTACTTGTTGTCATATTATTCTGATACCAACGTCTTTATGCATTATCTTTCATTTCCTTGTCCGTCACATTTCTTCCTCAGGCGTAACCAATGAGCCGCGCCGGCGCATCCGGTCTTCCTGCGCCCCGACACGCCGGACTTGATTTCCTCGAAGCCCTCGCCGAATACGCTCGCGGCGTTCGACACGGACACGAAAGCCTTGTCGTCCAATTCCTTGACAAGGTTCACGACCGCCTGATAGTTGCTCTTGCGCACAATCACCAGAAGGACCTTGCTCTCCTCCCCCGAGTACCAGCCTACGGAATTGAGCGCCGTCACTCCCCTGTCCATGGTGATGAGCCGGTCTGCGATTTCCTTATATTTCTTGGAGAATATGAGAACCTGCACCGTGGATTTCGGCCCGAGCGTGAAATAATCGACGCCGAAGGAGAATGCCACCATGGCCACATAGCCGTAGAGCACGTCAGTTATGCCCATGTCCGGAAGGAAAGCCACCGTGAAGATGATGAGCAGGTCCGCGCACAGATACACCTTGCCGAGAGAAATCGGCCAGAACTTGTTGATGCACACGGCGATGATGTCCGTGCCCCCCGTGCTGCCGCCCTTGTTGAGGACGAAGCTGATTCCGAACGCCTCGATGAACCCGCCGAGAAGCGCGGCGAAAAGCTTTTCGTCAAGCGCCACCGTGAGCCATTGGTCGAAGGTCGGAAGGACATAGAGGAACAGCGACGAGAGGAGATAGGCATATATCGTCCTGAAGCCGAAGCCCTTGCCCATAATCATGGAGCCGATGATGATGAGTATCGTGTTCATGACGAAGAACGAATACGATATCGGCACTCCGGTAGCATACTGGAAAATGGCGCACGCGCCCGTAAGCCCGCCGCTGGCGATATGGTTAGGCAACAGCACCGAAGTCCATGCCATACAGTAAATCAGCGTGCCGAAGCTCAGCACGAGATAGTCCCACAGAACGCCCCAAACCTTCTTTCTTTCCATCCTAAAGGAATATTTACTTTACCACGACATTCACAATCTTGCCCGGGACGACAATCATCTTGAGAATATTCCCGTCTCCGACATATTTCGCCGTCAAGGCATTGGTCCGGACCTCGGCCTCAACCTCGTCCTTAGTCATAGCCTTCGGCAGGTCGAGGGTGAAGCGCGTCTTGCCGTTGAAGGAAACCGCGTAGGTGCAGTTGTGATCAACGGTCAGAGACTCGTCATACTCCGGCCACTGCGCCCAAGTGATGGTGTCTATGTGCCCGGAAGCTCTCCAGAGTTCCTCAGCGATGTGAGGAGCGAACGGACTGAGCAGCACGACGAGCGGTTCGAGCACCTCACGCTTGCTGCAGCAGAGTTCGGTAAGTTCGTTCACGGCAATCATAAATGCCGAGATGGCCGTATTATAGGAGAAGGTCTCGATATCCGAGGTGACCTTTCCGATAAGCTTGTGAAGGGTCTTGAGTTCCGCAGGAGTGGCCTTTTCGTCCGTGAGGATGAGCCCGTCGCGGTCGTAGAAGAGCCTCCAGACTTTTCTGAGAAAGCGATGCACGCCGTCGATTCCCTTTGTGTCCCACGGCTTGCTCTGCTCCAGCGGTCCGAGGAACATCTCGTAGAGACGCAGGGTGTCGGCTCCGTAGGTGTCGCAGACCGTGTCCGGGTTCACGACATTGAACATGGACTTGCTCATCTTCTCGATTGCCCATCCGCAGACATACTCGCCGTTTTCGAGTATGAACTCCGCGTTCGCGAAATCCGGCATCCAGCGCCTGAACGCCTCCGTGTCCAGACGGTCGTTATTCACGATGTTCACATCGACATGGATTTCCGTCGTCTCGTATTTGTCCTTAAGCCCGTAGGAGACGAAGGTGTTGGTGCCTATGATTCTATAGACGAAGTTGGAGCGCCCCTGAATCATGCCCTGATTGATGAGCTTGCGGAACGGCTCCTTCTCGCACACATAGCCGAAGTCGTATAGGAACTTGTTCCAGAAACGGGAATAAATGAGATGGCCTGTGGCGTGCTCGGTTCCGCCGATGTAGAGATCGACGTTGCGCCAGTACTCGTCCGCGTCGCGGCTTACGAGAGCCTCGCCGTCGTGCGGGTCCATATAGCGCAGATAGTATGCGCTGCTGCCCGCGAATCCCGGCATCGTGCTGGTTTCGAGAGGATAGCCCTCATAGTTCCAGTTCTTTGCTCGCGCAAGAGGAGGTTCCCCTGTATCGGTCGGAAGATACTTGTCTATTTCAGGGAGCTGAAGCGGAAGGGCGCTCTCCGGAAGCGGGGTTGCAACGCCGTCCTTGTAGCAGATCGGGAACGGCTCGCCCCAATAGCGCTGACGGGAGAAAATAGCGTCCCGCAGACGGTAGTTTATCTTCCTGTGTCCCAGACCGTGGCTCTCCACATAGTCAATCGCCGCCGGAATGGCCTCCTTGACGGTCATTCCGTTCAGGAAACCGGAGTTGCACATGATTCCCTCCTTCGCGTCGAAGCTGCTCTCACTGACGTCACAGCCCTCGATGAGCGGAACAATCGGCAGATTGAATGCCTTGGCGAACGCATAGTCCCTGCTGTCATGGGCAGGCACAGCCATGATTGCGCCGGTGCCGTAGCCCGCGAGCACATACTCGGAAATCCACACCGGAACCCTCTCCCCCGTAAGCGGATTCACCGCATAGGAGCCTGAAAACACGCCTGCGACTGTCTTGGTCTGGGAGATGCGCTCCCTTTCGGTCTTCTTGCGGGCCTGCGCGAGGTAGGCATCGACCTCGGCACGTCGGTCAGCCGTCGTGAGTTTATCAACCCAGTCGCTCTCCGGCGCAAGCACGAGGAAGGTCACTCCGAACACGGTGTCGGCACGGGTGGTGAATATGGCCACGTCATACTCCGTTTCGCCGTTATATGTCTTGAAGACCATCTCGCAGCCCTGGCTCCTTCCAATCCAGTTGCGCTGCATATCCTTCAGAGAATCGGTCCAGTCCAGAGCCTCAAGGTCGTCGAGAAGCCTGCCCGCATACGCGGAAACCCTCAGCTGCCACTGGGTCATCTTCTTCTGCACCACAGGATGACCTCCGCGCACCGAATACCCCTCCTTGACCTCGTCGTTGGCAAGGACCGTCCCGAGCTTCGGACACCAGTTCACGGAAGTCTCTCCCTGATAGGCGATACGCCAGTTCATCAGAGCCGCGGCCTTCCGCTTCCAGTCAAAGGCATTCCACTGCTCCGCCGTGAACGGCTCATGCTCCGAGCAGGCTGCATTGACGGACTCGCTGCCGCCTGCGGCAAAGGCGGCCTCAAGATCCTCAATCGGGCGGGCTTTCTGAAGGTCGTTGTCGTACCAGCTTCCGAACATCTTGAGGAACGCCCACTGCGTCCATTTGTAATAGGCAGGGTCACAGGTGCGGATTTCACGCGACCAGTCGTAGGAGAAGCCGATGCGGTCCAGCTGGCGGCGGTAACGGGCAATGTTGTCCTCGGTCGTCTTCGCCGGATGCTGTCCGGTCTGGATTGCATACTGCTCGGCCGGAAGCCCGAATGCGTCATAGCCCATCGGATGAAGCACGTTAAAGCCGCGCAGGCGCTTGTAGCGGCTGAATATGTCGCTCGCGATGTATCCGAGCGGATGGCCGACATGAAGCCCCGCACCCGAAGGATAAGGGAACATGTCAAGGACATAATATTTCGGTTTAGTCGGGTCAGCCTGTGCCTCGAAGGTGTGGTTCGCGGCCCAATAGGCCTGCCACCTTTCTTCAATTTCTCTGAAATTGTAATCTGCCATATACCTTTATTTTACTCTTATATTATTCACTCCAAATCCTCCCCTGCCGCTCCTCTCCAGACGGAACTCCACAGGAAGGGTCATCGAACAGCGCACCTTGTTCCCGCCCATGCGGGCCGGCTTCCATTTCGGAGACGCCTCAATCACCTTGACGGCCTCCGCGTCGAGTTCCTCGCTGACAGAACGGGCAACCTTCACATCCGTGACCTTTCCGCTCTTGTCAATGATGAAATCCACCATCACGGTGCCCTGAACGCCGTTCTTCACCGCCGATGAAGGATATTTCAGATACTGATACACCCACTTGGAAAGGAACTGCCTCGGGTCGGTGCTGTTGAGGAACGACGGCCTCTGGTCACATTCATAATAGGGTATCACGTCGTCAAACGCCGGTCCGCGCCGCAGCGGAGCCACGCTGTCGTTGAACAGGGGACGTATTCCAGTGTTTGCGAGAGTCATGGAGAAATCGTAGAGGTATTCGAGTATCCTTTCCATTGACGGATAGTCGATTATGGATTCCGTATCGCGCTCGGTGTCATGTTCGGGATACTTTCCCGTAGAGAAGCTGACCGACGGTATCTCCTTGGCATAGAATGCCCTGTGGTCCGACGGATAGACCTCAGCCGACGTCAATTCCGGCTTTACAGGAAGAAGGTCGCCCTCAAGGCTGCGCAGGAGGGTGTCCATGTCCTCGTTCGATGAGGTGTAGGCGTAAAAGCCGTTGTTTCCGCATCCGACGCAGTCCAGATTTATCATCGCGTCGATATTTCCGGCGTCGGAGAATGCCCTGTTGAGAAAATACCATGCCCCGGCATAGGTCTTTGACGAAGCGCCGAAAGCGACGAAAATCACGGAGCGCTTCAGCGAGAAAGAGCTGTTCTCCAGCATTCCCGCGAGTTCAATCATCATCGCGAGGCCGGATGCATTTCCGTTCGCCCCGTAATAGATGCGCTCGACGGGATTCCCGTCAACGGTGTAGCTGTCCGAGCCGAGGTTGTCGAGCCTTGCCCCTATCACGATGTAGCGCTCGCGCAGCTTCGCGTCCGAGCCCTGAATGTAGCCCACGACATTGCGGGAAGTGAGCGTATCCCCGCTTTCAGTCACAATGCCGAAAGTGTTGCCTTCTGGCAGGTCGAGAATTTCCACGCCCTTCGCATCCAGCTGCCTCGCCACATACTCAGCAGCGGCCTTTTCTCCCGGAGAACCCGCCGCGCGGCCTTCAGTGTCGGCCGAGGCAATGGAACGGATGTGGTGACGGAACGCTGCCGCAGTTTCGCTGTCGTAGAGTTCCTCGTAGTTCCCTCCGCTGCGGTACTGGGCAGACGCGCTGCCGCCGGAAAGCAGCAGGACAAGCGCCGCAGTCATACAGAACACTCCGCAGGCAAACCGCCCTTCCCCCGGCGTCGCTCCCCTAATTATTCCTGAGAATCCAAGCATCTTTCGGGCAGAATTTTTCATTTCCAACTTTTTCGTAGGCCGCCACCGCATCGGAAATCCTATGGCAAGGCTCAACGGCAACTGCCGCCATTCCGTTTCTGAAAGTAAGGACAAGCGGAGAATATCCCGCAGAGGTCACCGACTGCGCCATCCTGTCCGCATTACCCGCCGACTTGAAAGACCCCACGACAATGACATAGCCCGCAGGAATCATTTGCTCCGCACCGCCGAGATCAGAAAGAGAGATGACCGCGACTCCGAGACTGTCAATGCGCGAAAGTGCCGCAAGCGAGTCATTCACAATCTTTTCCGCGACACGGATGGAATCGAGGCGGGTCTGTTCCCTCTCCCGCTCCGCGAGTTCAATCGCCGTGCGCTTGCCGTCTATTTCGGCACTTGTGGGTCTGCCGGCAAGGCTGCGGAAAAAGTCACAGCCGCAGACAATCGCGGCGGTGAAAATCAAGGCGACAATGGCAGTTTTCTTCATATTCATTATCTTTTCAGAAATTGCTCAGGCATTGTTCCGCACCGGCTTCGGCTCTTTTTCAAGACATCAGCGAACGGCACGCCCAAAGCAATCTGCAAATTTAGGATAAAAATCCATATATTTGCAGTCAGTTTTGAATATGTTTCAATTTTTTTGAAAATACATTCATACCACACGAAAGTATAGAAACATAAACGAAAACATAAGGATATATATGAACTTTTTCGGTAAAATCGGACATTTCTTCAAGGATATCGTGGATTTGTCCGGGCATATGGACACGGCGGCGGCAGAACAGTCAATCAGGTCGAACATATATTTCAAGGGTCCCAACGCATGGATTCTCGCGTTCTCGATTATCATCGCCTCAATCGGCCTCAACATCAATTCAATTCCCGTAATCATAGGAGCGATGCTCATCTCTCCGCTGATGGGACCAATCTTCGGCATCGGCCTCTCGCTGGGAATCAATGACATAAAGCTGTTCAGAGACTCCGGCAAGAACCTGCTGACAATGATGGGAATCGCCCTCGTGGCCTCCTGCCTCTACTTTCTCATCACCCCGCTGAACCTCAGCAACCCGACGGAACTTCTGGCGAGGACGAACCCGACTATTTACGACGTCCTCATCGCGCTCTTCGGAGGCTGCGCAGGAATCTTCGAGCAGTGCCGCAAGGAAAAGGGGACGGTGTTCTCGGGAGTGGCCATCGCGACCGCCCTCATGCCTCCGATGTGCACTGCGGGCTACGGTCTGGCGAACGGCAACATGAGCTATTTCTTCGGAGCGCTCTACCTCTTCTTCATAAACTGCGTATTCATAGCCCTCGCGACCTATCTCGCCAGCAAGGTTCTCGGATTTAACGCCGTGAAATTCAGTGACAGCAAGACGGAGAAGCGCACGAAATGGGTTATAGCCGTGGTCATGGTCATCTTCATCGTCCCGAGCATCTGGTCCGCCGTCACCCTCATCAAGAACAACAACTTCGAGGACAAGGCGATAGGCTTCGTGCAGCAGAACAAGACCCTCGGCAATTCGATTATATATGACTACAAAATCAGCCACGAGGACGGGGGGAAGGTCGAGCTGTTCATCACCGGAGAGGAACTTTCGGCCGTCGAGCGCAACAACCTCTACGAGCTCGCGAAGGCTGCGGGTCTCAAGCAGGAGCAGGTGGTCATCAACGAGCACACTAACGGGCAGAGCAAGGTCGAGAAGGAGCTGATTCAGGGGATATACGCCCGGACGGACAGCGAAATCAACCGTCGCGACGACGAAATCAAGCGGCTTGAGGCGGAGATTGAGCTGATTAAAAAGAACGAAATTCCATACGCCCAGGTTACACGCGAGGCCATCAATTCCTGGCCGGAGATTACTGAACTGAACATCGGCGACGGCGCCGGGGTGACTGCGGACAGCCTGAAGGTCAGCAGGAGAATAGTCGTCGTGGCCAAGACGAACAAGGCGATGACGTCCGTAGAAAAGGAGAAGTTCACGAAGTGGCTGGGCATCAGGCTGGACAACGACAGCATCGAGTTCATCGAGGACGCTCCGGAAGTTCAGGCTACAAAGCGGACAAGAAAGAGCCATAAGTAAGAGGGTATTTAAATTTTTTGTCCAGTCATTTCGAGATGTATTTTTGAGTCAGGTTTTGCTGTTTTGAGGGCAATATGAGCCCAAAGACAGAATGTCCACAATGAACCGACCGGAATCGAAGATGAGATGCAGAAGACATTGACCTTCATACTGTTCAGTTACCTGTCGCTGTTCGTCGGCAGCGTAGTCCGCGAGCCTGCCCCGTCGCCGCCGATTCGGAGACTCGACCGTCCGGACACGGCGACTGTCTGTGTGCTCGGAGACATGATGATGCACTCGGCGCAGATTTCCGAGGGGGGCTGGAGGGAGAGCCTGCGGCTGATTCGCCCGCTTCTTGAAGAGGCGACGGTCAGCATAGCGAACATGGAATTCACCCTCGCCGGCAAGCCGTACAGCGGCTACCCCAGCTTCAGCGCCCCCGAAGAGTACGCGCTGACTGCGGCGGACTGCGGCATCGATGTCTTCCTGACGGCCAACAACCACATCACGGACAAGGGAGCGGCAGGGCTTGGGCGCACGCTACGGCTCTACGACCGTCTCCACGACTCCCTCGGCATCTTCCACACGGGCTGCGACTCCCTCTCGGCACCGCTATTCATACGGGCAAACAACATCCGGCTCGGCATCGTGAACGCGACCTACGGGACAAACAGCGGAATCAGGGGCACTTCCGTCAACTGGCTCGGCGACACGGAGAGGCTCCGCAGAACGATTGCCGACTCTGCCGCAGCATCCGACTTCACGATTGTCCTTCCGCACTGGGGCGAGGAGTACCGGACGAGGCACAATGCCGCCCAGGAGAGCACGGCACGGATTCTCGCCGAAGCCGGGGCCGACATCATCGTCGGAGCGCACCCGCACGTGGTTCAGGACACAGCGTCAGTATCAGGTATTCCCGTCCTCTACTCCCTCGGCAACGCCCTCTCCAACATGAGCGCCCGCGGCACGCAGCTGGAACTGATGGTGCGCCTGACGCTGATCCGCGACCACAGCGGCACCCGCCTCGCCTCCACCGAACTTATCTGGCTCTGGTGCTCCCGCCCCGGAGGCTTCGACTCGCACTATACCGTCATCCCCGTCGCCGACTACTCCGACCGCCGTGACCTCTGGCAGAACCCCGCCGACCACGACAGGATGCTCGCCACCTGGAAAAGATTGAATTTCTGCAAATAAATAGTTATTTTTGCGGTATATGAAAAAGACGATTACACTTGAGGCGATTGACCCCATTGAGATTTACGGGCCGGCTAACAGGCTTTTGGAGGCACTTTGCGCTTATTTTCCTAAGTTGAAGGTGGTGGCACGGGGAAATGAGCTGCTTTTGGACGGGATGCAGGACGACATCATCGGGTTCAACGAGAAGCTCAGCAGGCTGATTGAGAAGAGGATGCACAAGAGGTCGCTCTCGACCTACGATGTGGAGGAGCTTTTCGAGGGCGGGAACGCTGCGGAGGAGTTCATGGTGCACTCGGACGCGCCGATTGTGTTCGGGAACGACGGGAAGCCGATAAAGGCGCGGAATGCCACGCAGGAGAAGATGGTTAAGGCATATTTCGAGAACGACCTGCTCTTTGCCGTGGGGCCTGCGGGGACGGGAAAGACTTATGTGGCCATCGCACTGGCAGTGAGGGCGCTGAAGAACCGTGAGGTGAAGAGGATTATACTCACGCGGCCGGCGGTGGAGGCCGGGGAAAGGCTCGGATTTCTGCCGGGAGACCTCAAGGACAAGCTCGACCCGTATCTCCAGCCGCTCTACGACGCCCTCGGGGACATGATTCCGCCTAAGAAGCTTCAGGAATTCATAGCCGACGGGACAATTCAGATTGCGCCGCTCGCCTATATGCGCGGACGCACCCTCGACCGCGCCTGTGTGATTCTCGACGAGGCGCAGAACACCAACCTCGGACAGCTCAAGATGTTCCTCACGCGAATGGGCCGCGACGCGAAGTTCATCGTCACCGGCGACGCCTCCCAGGTCGATCTTCCCAACAAGTCCGACAGCGGTCTGCTCCGGGGAATGAAACTCGTGGAGGGAATCAAGGGCATCGCCTGCATCCGCTTCACCAACGCCGACATTGTGCGGCATCCTTTAGTCACAAAAATCGTCAAGGCGTTCGACGGCGAATAGCGGCGAATCTGCTGCGTTACGCCGTGTTGCCAAAATCCTCGCAACCTCAAGGTTGCTCCGGTATTTGACAGCACGGCAAGCCTTGCATCTTCACCACTCTTCGCCGTCTCACTAGAGCAGTTTCAAACACAAAACCACCTCAAATGACCAAACAAAATCGCCTCAAATGACCAAACAAAATCGCCTCAAATGACCAAACAAAATCGTCTCAAATGACCAAATTAGCCCTATTCTATTTCTCTTTTTATAAAAGTTATGTACCTTTGTAACAAAGATTAAGAGTATGGAATATAGGAAAAGAGCCGCAGACCAACTTTTGGCAGACAAATTAGATGCAATGGGCGCAGTCTTGATTGAAGGACCAAAGGCTTGCGGAAAGACGACAACAGCCGAGCAAATGGCCAGAAGCATTCTATATATGGATGATCCTTTGAAAAAGGAGCAATATATGCAGATGGCCCAGACAAACATCCGATACTTGCTTGAAGGTCCTAATCCGAGATTGATTGACGAGTGGCAAGAAGTGCCACAATTTTGGGACGCAATTCGATTTGAAGTGGACCATCGGGAAGGCGATGGACTGTTCATGCTTACCGGTTCTGCCGTACCGGTACATTCCGACGAAATCCACCATTCGGGCACAGGACGATTCGGATGGCTGACTATGCGTCCTATGAGCCTATGGGAATCCGGTGAATCAAATGGAGAAGTCAGTCTGGCATCGCTGTTCAACCAACGGACGAATGTCCAGGCAAGCAGTAAATTGGATTTGAATTCATTGGCATTTGCAGTATGTCGCGGCGGATGGCCAAAATCTTTGCAGAAGAAAACAGAAACAGCCGCGCTGATGCAGGCGAAAGAATATTATCGGGCAATCTGCAACTCTGACATCTCCCGTGCGGATGGAGTCGAAAGAGATGCAGAGAGGGCAAAAAGGATAATGCGTTCCTATGCAAGGCATCAGGGAAGTCAGGCAAGTATCCCGACAATTCTTGCAGATGTCGCGGCAAACGAACCTGTTGGCATCAGCGATGAAACCATAAAATCCTATCTGTCCGCCCTACGAAAGATTTTTGTCATAGAGGATATGCCGGCATGGAATCCGAACCTTCGCAGCAAGACAGCAATACGGACTTCAGACACAAGATATTATGTAGATCCGTCAATTGCGGCAGCCGCTCTCGGATTGGGGCCAAATGACCTGATAAACGACCTCAATACCTTCGGACTTCTGTTAGAGACCCTTTGCATACGCGATTTGAGAGTGTATGCAGAATCTCTCTACGGGACAGTCTATCACTACAGAGACAGCAACGGGTTGGAATGCGACGCCGTAATCCATCTGGAAAACGGTTCATACGGACTCGTTGAGATAAAACTTGGCGGCAACAAACTGATAGAGGAGGGAGCGCACACACTTAACAAGCTGTCCGAGATAATCGACACGGCAAGGATGAAATATCCGTCATTCAAAATGGTTCTTACCGGCGTCGGAGACTATGCCTACAAAAGGACAGACGGCGTACTTGTCATCCCTATCGGTTGTCTGAGGCCGTAACTAGTCCAAGCGTATCAAAACATGCCTATGTGGAAATTCGCCATCGGCTTCCACAGAAACCAAGCCATTACCGATACCCGCTATTTTACGAAAATAAGAGTTTTTCATTGACGATTGATCCGGTGATACAACCCGACCATTGTAAAATATAACATCCTCACCCATTGCATCTATGCGTTTAACAAGTTTATGATTATTAAGATCATATATTATAAACAATGGATTATTGCACCCCACATACGGACTTTCTGTTCTAAGCCTAACTTTATTCATTGGGGGCAAGTCCACGCACGCGAAAGCCCCTGAATCCTTGCAACCATCAGGTTGCTCCGGTTCAGGGGCTTTCGCGTAACGAAGCGCTCCGCTTCTTTGGCGCGTTTACTGCTGACTATTTTTTACGATTTCGTCGTACTTCTTGTAGGCGGCCTCGTATTCAGGTCCCTGGGAGACGAAACGGTAGTAGATGTTCTTGAGGTAGAGGGCGATGTTGTTCTTTATGCTCTCGTCCTTTGAAACGGCGTATGCCTTCTCGAACGGCTCGATGGCGTCCTTGAGGCACTGCTCGAACTGAGCGACGAGTTCCTCGTATTTCTTGTCGTCCATCTCGTTGGAAGCCTGCTCGGAGAGAGCCACGGCGTTCTCGTAGAGCATAATGCCGGCTCCGATGTAGCCGAACTCGTAGTCAGGGTTGATTTCCGCACACTTGTAGTAGGCATCCTTCGCCGCCTGCTGGTTGCCGAGCTGCTTGTAGATGTTGCCCTTCACATAGTAGAGGGATGCGTTGTTCGGCTCGTTGGCAATTGCCGCGTCAATTAGGGTGAAGAGTTTGTCCGGATCCTCGTTGTTCTCGATGTAGAAGTTGATGAGAGAGATGAGGATGCTCTGACTGTCGGGGTATTTCTGGAAGCCGGTCTCAAGAACCTGCCTTGCAGCCTCCTTGTCACCGAGCTTGTTGTTGATGTCGTGAAGCTTGGCGAACACCTCGCCGCCCTCGTAGTAGTAGCCGTTTGCAAGGCAGGTCTCGAAGAAACCCTTGGCACGCCGGTACTCGGCAACGGCAGCAAGCGAATCCGTCTGAGCAAGAGCATTGGCATAAGCCCAGGCTGTGAAACCGGCGTTATAGACGGCCGTGGTGTCGAGACGGTTGCTTGGCGGGGTCATGGCAGCATTCGCCGCATTCTCGAAGTCAAGGCTTGAAGTCTTGAGGTTTCCGAGAGTGTATTCGTTCATTCCCTCTGTGAGGTACTTTCCGGAAATGTCGTTGAGAGCCTCGGTGATGGCCTTGCTCTTCTTGCCCGCCGGGTCGAGCTCGCCGGCCTTGGCATAAGCCTCCACCGCCTTAGCGAGGGCATCCTCATAGACCGGCTTAGTCACTTTGATGAGGACGAGCTGTCCCTGCTGGTTGAAATAGAGTTCCTTGTCGGCGAACACCTGCTTCTGGCAAGGAGATCCGCCGAGTTCGACTGTCTCCACGGAGATAGGCTGCGCATTTCCTGTCACAAGCTGAATCTCGGCCTGAGAGGCTCCTGTCCAGAGCTGTCCGGCAGGACCGTTGTAGGCATCCACATAAGCCTTCCCTATCTTCATCCATGTGTCCGGCTTTCCGGCCTTCTTAGGATTCTCGGCGGCGGCCTCAGCCTTCTCTACGGCCGAGCGCAGCGCCTCGGGTGACTTCTGCTGTGCAGTTGCAATCATTGCTGACGAAAGCAGAACTGTCAATGCGATTAAAGTCTTTTTCATGATATTCAAATTTTGATGTGTTATTTTTTCTCCGTCTTCAATAATCAAGCCTCGGTTCCGGAATTTTCCGGAGTCTCGGAAGCATCCGTGGTTCCGGAAGTCTCCCCTGTTTCCGGAGCCTCCGCAGCACCCTCGGCAGGCTGTTCCGCAGGGGCCTCGGTCACCTCGTCCTCGTCGTCGCTCTTCGCAACGACCGAAACCGCCGCAATCGAATCGCCGTCCTTGATGTTGATAAGACGCACGCCCTGAGTTGCACGTCCGGCTATGCGGATGTCGGCGACGGCCATGCGGATGGTAAGTCCGGAACGGGTGATGATCATCAGGTCGTCATTGTCCGTAACATTCTTTATGGCAATGAGTTCGCCTGTCTTGTCCGTGATGTTAAGGGTCTTCACGCCCTTGCTGCCGCGGCTGGTCTTGCGGTACTCCTCGAAATCGGAGCGCTTGCCGTAGCCGTGGTCGCTGACAACCAGGATAGAGTGGTCGGCGGCATCCTCGGCCTGAGGTTCGTAGCTGAGCAGCCCGATGACCTCATTGCTCTCGCTGTCGAGATTGATTCCCTTCACTCCGGCGGCGGTTCTTCCCATCGGACGAACATCAGACTCGTCGAACCTCACGCAGCGTCCCTCCTTGCCGGCGATGAAAATCTGGCTGCTGCCGCTTGTGAGCGCGACATCGAGAAGTTCGTCCCCCTCGCGGATAGTGAGGGCGATGACACCGTTCGCGCGAGGCCGTGAATAGGCTTCGAGCGTGGTCTTCTTGATGATGCCGTTCTTCGTGCAGAGAACCACATAGTTATTGTTGATATAATCCTCGTCTTTGAGGTTGCGGACGTTAAGATATGCCTTGATTCTGTCTTCGGCCGTGAGATTCAGCACGTTCTGGATGGCGCGTCCCTTCGACGAGCGTGAGCCTTCCGGAACCTCATAGACCTTGAGCCAGAAGCACTTGGCACTCTCAGTGAAGAGGAGGAGCGTGCTGTGCATATTGGCGACATAGATGTGCTCGATGAAGTCCGCGTCCCTCTTGGCCGCGCCCTTCATTCCCACGCCTCCGCGGGCCTGGGTACGATACTCGGTGAGCGGAGTCCTCTTAATGTATCCGAGATGCGAAATCGTCACCACGACATCCTCGTCCGGATAGAAATCCTCAGGATTGAACTCCTCTGCGGAAAGGGTAATCTCGGTCCTTCTCGCGTCACCATATTTCTCCTTCATCAGCATGGTCTCGTCCTTGACGATTGCCATCTGCATATCGTAGCTTCCGAGGACATCGATGCAGTATTTGATGAATTTCATGAGTTCGTCATATTCGCTCTGAAGCTTCTCCCTTTCGAGTCCCGTGAGCTGACGCAGACGCATCTCGACGATTGCGGATGCCTGTATGTCAGTGAATTCGAACCTTTCGATGAGCTGGGACTTGGCGTCGTCAACGCTCTTTGACGCACGGATAATAGCGATAATCTGATCTATCACGTCAAGGGCCTTGAGAAGACCTTCAAGGATGTGGGCGCGGGCCTGCGCCTTCTTGAGGTCGAACTTTGTCCTGCGCACGATGACCTGATGGCGGTGTTCCACGAAATTGCGGATAAGGTCCTTGAGGTTCAGCGTGTAAGGGCGGCCGTTCACGAGCGCGACGTTGTTCACGCTGAAGCTTGACTGGAGCGGAGAATACTTGAACAGGCTGTTCAGCACGACGCTCGAATTAGCGCCCTGCTTGAGCCGGATGATGATCCGCACTCCGTGACGGGTGGTCTCGTCGTTCACGTAAGATATCCCGTCTATCTTCTTGGTCTCGACAAGTTCGGCGATTTTCTCAATCATCTCGCGCTTGTTGACCATATATGGAATCTCGGTGACGACGATGGTCTCGCGGCCGCTCTCGCTCACCTCGATTTCTGTCTTTGAACGGATTACAATCCTGCCCTGACCTGTCTCGAAGGCGTCCTTTATGCCCTGGCGGCCCATGATGATGCCTCCTGTCGGGAAGTCCGGGCCCTTGATGAAGTGCATCAGCTCATCAACGGTGATGTCCGGATTGTCAATGTAGGCGCAGATGCCGTCGCACACCTCGGAAAGGTTGTGCGGAGCCATGTTCGTCGCCATTCCGACGGCGATTCCCGAAGAGCCGTTCAGCAGGAGCAGAGGCAGTTTGGTCGGCAGCACGGTAGGCTCCTGAAGGGAGTCGTCGAAGTTGTTCTGCATATCGACAGTGTCCTTTTCAAGGTCGCCGAGAATGTCCTCCGAAATCTTTTCGAGCTTGGCCTCGGTGTAACGCATGGCCGCCACAGGGTCGCCGTCCATTGAACCGAAGTTGCCCTGACCATAAACGAGCGGATAGCGGACGCTCCACCACTGCGCGAGACGTGCCATCGCGTCATAGACGCTGGAGTCGCCGTGCGGATGGTACTTACCGAGCACCTCGCCGACGATTCTGGCGGATTTCTTGGTCTGGCCCGAGTAGGAAAGTCCCAGCCCCTCCATCCCGAAGAGCACCCTCCTGTGGACAGGCTTGAGACCGTCCCTGACGTCAGGAAGGGCACGCGAGACAATCACCGACATGGAGTAGTCTATGTACGCGCTCCTCATCTGCTGGTCGATGTCCACCTGCTCAATCCTGCCTGTCGTAATCTTTTCTTCGTTGTTTTCCATATTTAAAATCTTCATTTTTCCTTTTGAGCCCTCAAACCGAGGCTGACGTCCCTTCGTCGGACATATATAATATGTGTGTCGTCCGTCCCGAAATCCGTGTTCTCCGACATCTGACGCGAAGGCACGGCATAGCTTGCAAATATACGGAGATTTGCGTAATTTTGCAAAAATCGGGGCGTAAAAAGGCTACGATGACTCAATTTTGAAAAGGAACATTCTTATATGAAAATATCTGTATCGGACACGCTCAACGCAATCGTGAACTACGCGCGTGAGGAGGCGATGAGGACGGGGAGCTATATGATTGGAGCGGACCACCTCTTTCTGGGGATACTGCGTCACGAGGAAAATCTCGCGGCCGCGCATCTGAGGTTTCTCGGGATAGACCTGTCCGACCTCAAGGGCTTCATCGACGAGAAGGTTTCGGAAAGCAGGCACATTCCCTATTCCGACATCGACAGCATCACCTTGTCGCGCAGCGCGGCGAACATCATCAACATCGCCGTTTTCGAGACGACTAAGGCCGGCGGGGCGGTCGTGGGGCCGCAGCACCTGCTGCTTGCGCTGTGCAAGGCCATGGCAAGCTACGGGGCGGAGTACCTGAGGGAGCACGGGCTGACATACAGCATGCTGCATGACGAGTTCTCGCGGCTCGGGCTGCTGGGCGGCGGGGACGCGGGTGGAGACGCGACCGGAGGGAGCGGCGCTGAGGCGGGGGCTGGAACGGGTGCTGGGGCAGATGCTGAGGCGGGGGCTGGAATGGGTGCAGGAACGGGTGCTGGGGCAGATGCTGAGGCGGGGGCTGGAATGGGTGCAGGAACGGGTGCTGGGGCAGATGCTGAGGCGGGGGCTGGAATGGGTGCCGGAATGGGTGCCGGGACTGGAGCGGAGAGGGTGCGGGCAGAGGAGCAGAGCCTGCTGGACGAGTTCGGGTATGACCTCACTGCGGCGGCAAGGGAGCACCGGCTGGATCCGGTCGTGGGACGCGAGGACGAAATCATGAGAGTGATTCAGATTCTCGGCAGAAGGAAGAAGAACAACGCGATGCTGATAGGGGATCCGGGCGTGGGCAAGTCGGCGATTGTGGAAGGAATAGCCATACGGATCGCCACGGGGGACACGCCGCCTACCCTCGCCGGGAAAAGGCTGGTTTCGCTCGACATAGCCTCGGTCGTCGCGGGAACGCGCTACAGGGGCGACTTCGAGAAGAGGCTCAAGGGCATCATGAACGAGATAGCCGCCAACCCGGACGTGATTCTGTTCATAGACGAGTTTCATACCATGGTCGGGGCGGGAGGCGGATCGGGAAGCCTTGACGCGGCGAACATACTCAAGCCGGCCCTTGCTCGCGGGGAGATTCAGTGCATAGGGGCCACCACGCTCGATGAATTCCGCAAGATTGTGGAAAAGGACGGGGCGCTTGACAGGCGCTTCCAGAAGATTGTTGTAGAGCCGACGTCCCCGGCGCAGACGCTTTCCATCCTTGAGAGGATGTGCCCGAGGTATGAACAGTACCACAGGACAAGCTACAGCGAAGACGCGCTGGAGGCCTGCGTGTCGATGTCCGCAAGGTATGTGACGGACAGGTGCCTGCCGGACAAGGCCCTGGACATCATGGACGAGGCGGGGTCGATGGTGAGGCTGCGCGGAGGGAAGAACGTGCGGAGGGAGGACGTCGCGGAGGTGGTCTCGAAGATGACCGGCATACCGGTGAGCAGCGTGGCGCAGTCGGAAAGCCTGAGGCTCATGCGGATGGAGAGCCGGCTGGAGCAGCGGATAGTCGGGCAGGACGAGGCCGTAGCCGGCGTCGTCCGCGCGATTCGGAGGAATCGCGCCGGGATCAAGGATCCCGCCCGACCCATCGGCACCTTCCTCTTCGTCGGCCCGACGGGAGTGGGCAAGACCCAGCTCGCGAAGTCAATAGCGGAATACCTCTTCGACAGCGAAGACAACATGGTCCGCATCGACATGAGCGAATACTCCGAAAAGTTCAATGTGTCGAGGCTCATCGGCGCACCTCCGGGCTATGTGGGCTACGAAGAGGGAGGGCAGCTCAGCGAGAAGGTGCGCCGCAAGCCTTACTGCGTCGTGCTTCTGGACGAAATAGAGAAAGCGCACCCGGATGTGTATAGTCTTCTGCTTCAGGTTCTTGACGACGGCCGCCTGACCGATGCCGACGGCAACACCGTCGATTTCCGCAACACCATCCTCATCATGACGTCGAACGTCGGCTCACGCGAGCTTGACGAATACGGCAGCGGAGTCGGGTTCGCCACGGCCGGCCGCAATGTGGATGACAACCGCAGGACAGTCCTCAACAAGGCGCTCAAGCGCACTTTCCCGCCGGAGTTCATCAACCGCATCGACGAGGTGATTTTCTTCGACAGCCTCACGCCGGAAAGCATCGCGAAAATTGTGAACATCGAGCTGAAGGCACTTCAGGGCAGGATTCGCGACGCGGGCTACAGCCTCGACATCGCTCCCGCAGTGAAAAAGTTCATCGCCGAGGCGGGCTTCGACCCGAGCTACGGGGCACGTCCGCTCCGGAGAATCATCCAGCGTTTTGTCGAAGACCCCGTCTCCGAATTCATCATCGGCGACCGCAGCCGCAGAAACAGGAAGGAAACGGTTCGCCTGCACATCGGTCTCGCTCCTGACAGAAAAGGCACGACAGTAAGCAAAGCGACGGCAAAGAAATAGAGACAACTTCCACAAAATCAGGGAACAAGGCACAGATTATGCAATCATGGCCGGCGGTTGTAACCGGCCTGCATATTCATCGGGCCTTAGAAACAATAAAAAAAGGGTATTTTTTTTTGAAGGTTTCGTAAAATTTCAGACAAAATGAGAACAGCATTGAAAACAGCCTTCGCGGGCGCCGTCGCGGCGCTTTTGTGCCTCTCCGCCGCCGCACAGCCGCACAAAACGGCGATGCCCGCACCGGACGGGACCTATATGTTCGCGGAAAGAGACACCTGCAGTCTCTACATGGACATCTATGAACCCGCAAAGGGCACGACAAAGTTCGTCACCGGCCGGGAAAAGCCGACGGTCATCTTCATGTTCGGAGGCGGATTCATCGGAGGCAGCCGCAACGATGCGGACCTCGCCCCGCTCTTCAACGCAATGCTGCGCGAAGGGCTGAGAATCGTGGCCATTGACTACAGGCTCGGGCTCAAGGGACAGAAAAATGTGGGAATAGGCAGCGTGGATGCAATCGACAACGCAATCCACATCGCCGTGGAAGACCTCTTCAGCGCCACCGGATTCATCATCGACAATTCCGAAGAGCTCGGAATCGACGCCGGGAACATGGTCATCATGGGTTCGTCAGCCGGCGCGATCTCCGTCCTTCAAGCCGAGTATGAACTGTGCAACGGGAGCAGTTGGGCACAGGTTCTCCCGGAAAGCTTCAACTACAGGGGCGTGATTTCTCTCGCGGGAGCGATACTCAGCCGCGACGGCGCTCTCAAATATGCCAAGACTCCGTGCCCGATGATTCTTTTCCACGGGACCGAGGACAAGGTCGTAAACTACAGGCAGACACGCTTTTTCAAGCTGGGCTGGTACGGTTCCAACACCATCGCGTCGGTCTGCCGCAAGAAAGGCTACAACCACTGCATCTACCGCTACGAGGGCGCACGCCACGAAATCGCAGCCTCCGGCCTTGAGAATCTCCCTGCAATCATGGAATTTCTGGAAGTCAACGTCTCCGACGGCATCTCCCGCAGCATCGACGCAACCGTCACCGACCCGCGTATCGAACCTTCCACCCTCACCCTCAGCGAGTTATATAATTGAAAAATGCCGGTTAAACCGGCATTTTTCAATTACAGTTCAGACATTTTCGACAGACACAATTCAACCAGTTTCCGCACCTGCGCCTTATAGTCAGGATTGCTGCTGCCGATATGCCGGTTGGCGATGGCGCAGCAGACAGTGCCGGCGTGATGACCGAGATGCGCGGCGATTCCGGCGACTGCGGAGCCCTCCATCTCGAAGTTGGTGACGCGGCGGCCGTCAAACTCGAAGCTCTCGAACTTATCGACCATGTCCGGCATAGCGAGCCGCATACGGAGAACACGTCCCTGAGGCCCGTAGAACCCGGACGCTGCAATCGTCATTCCCTTAACCGTGCAGTCGCTGAACTTGTCGATGAGCTTCTGGCTCGCCTTCACGAAATACGGGTCAGGAAGATGATTCGCCCAGCCCACGTGCTTCTTGAACGCCTCCTCGATTTCAGGCATCGCAATCTTGTCCCTGTCGGCATACCAGTTGAGAAGGCCATCGCATCCGACTGAAATGTGGGAGAAGATGAACGAGCCGAGAGGGATGTCCGGCTGGATTGCACCGCAGGTACCGATTCGGAGAATGTTGAGCGAGCGCTTCCGCTCCTTGATTTCCCGGGTCTTGAAGTCGATGTTTGCAAGGGCGTCAAGCTCATTCATCACGATGTCGATGTTGTCGCAGCCGATTCCGGTCGAAACGATGGTGAAGCGCTTCCCGTTGAATTTGCCGGCGGTAGTCACAAACTCCCTTGAGGCGTGTCGGAACTCGATGTCGGTAAGGTACTCGGCGACCATATCCACGCGCCCCGGGTCCCCCACCAGAATCACATTGTCCGCAAGTTCCTCCGGCTTGAGATGAAGATGAAAAACGGAGCCGTCCCCATTGATTATAAGTTCTGATTCTGCTATTCGCATAATTCGTTGATTTTAATATTAAACAAAAAAGCCCCGGCAAGTTATCATTTCTAACAGAAACGCCCTCGCGTCGGACACATCTGTTGCAAATATAGTCATTTTTCAATTTTCCGGAATATATTTGCCCTCAGATTTCTCCGAATGGGCAGTTTTTGCTATTTTTGCATCCGTTTGTACACAATTCAAGTTGAACTAAACGCAATAAATTATGTGGCAAAGAATACAGACGCTGTATCTCGCTATCGCGACGGCACTTCTGACGTCAATGTTTTTCTGCAAGTTCGCGACCATCATCGGTTCCGACGGAGCTGAGGCGACAATCAAATATTTCGAGAAGGTTCCCTACTGCTTCCTCCTCATCGTGACGCTCATCGGCAACGTGTTCTCCCTGTTCGCCTTCAAGATAAGGGTTCCGCAGATGAGGGTCGCGACTCTCTCGGCGATAAACCTTCTCGCGTTCCAGGTCTGGATAATCGTGGACGTGGTGCGGGGCTGGAACGAGATGGTGTTCTCAGTGACGGCTCTCTTCCCGCTCGTCGCGATGATTCTGGACATCCTTGCGGCGCGCAACATCATGCTTGATGAGGCAATGGTGCAGTCCGCATCAAGGCTTCGTGCCGCCAAAAGACGGCGTTAAGAAAACCTCTCCAGTACAGCCTTCTCGTAGGTCTTGGTGACCGGAATCGGCGGAATCTGGCCGCAGTCAAGTTCAAGGACAAATGAATCCCCCTCCTTGCGAAGAACGCGGACATGCTCGGTGTTCACGACATATTTCCTGTGGCAGCGGACAAGCGTACTGCCCCTGAACGTTTCCTCGACGGTCTTGAGGCGGCAGCGCAGCATATACTGCTTCATGTCCCCGTTCCCGTCATCATACCATACCTTTATATAATTGTCATCGGACTCGATGAAGTAGAGATTGCTGCGGCGTACGGAAAAGCGCAGCGTCCCGCCGATGTCGAAGAGCGTGATTTTCTGTTCGTCTGTCTCCGGCTCCGGCTCGTCGGTCACGACATTGCTGTAGTTCATCAGCCGGATAATCTTTTCCTTCTCGACGAGCGCGAAATAGAGACACGAAATTATATATGGCACAGCCAACGATATGAACCCGTAGAGCATGGCCTTAAGAAACACCTCATACACGGTCATGTCCTCCGGAACTGCGGAAATAAGCGCCGTCAGACCCGTGTATATCCCGCAGATGACGACGATTTCCGCAAAGCACCAGAGGGCATAGTGCCAGATCTTCATCTCAAAGAGATATTTCGTCTTGTACATCACTACCCTGCTGACAATCAGGACGATGACGCTGATGAAGAAGAACAGGAGGGTGTAGAGGAAACGGGAGGAATAGCCGAGCTCGAACCACGCGGTCTTTGAAAAAGGAACATAGAGATTCATAAAGACCACTGCAAAGAGCACGGAGAAAGTCACCTGCCCGACAAGTTGGAATTTGTCCAGAAGATAGCGTGGAAGCTTTTTGTTCATACCTCAAATTTTCTTACGGTCCAGTAACGGACTGACGCTGCAAAATTATTAAATTTGAACCAATCCGGCAAATTTGGACACCCAGAAAAATTTTGAGTATATTTGCCCTCCGAAAATATGAAAAATATTGAATATATATGGAAAAAAGAGTTGTAGTAACCGGCATGGGCGTGGTTTCGCCGATAGGAAACAATGTCAAGACATTTTGGGACAATCTGAAAAACGGCAGAAACGGCATCAAGAGACTGACGCGGTTCTCAACAGAAGGGCTCTCGGCGTCCGTCGCCGGTGAAATCACGGACTTCAACCCGGCCGATTTCGGAATTGAGCCGTCCTTCACCAGGAAACAGGACCTCTTTTCGGTCTATGCCGTGGCTGCGGCCAAACAGGCGATGGACCAGTCCGGGCTGAATTCGGGCGAAGGCGGAAACATCGACCCGTTCAGATTCGGAGTCTATGTCGGGTCAGGCATCGGTGGCTACCCCGCCACCTACCGCGAAGTGGAGAAGATGATTACAAACGGGCCGAGGTGGATTTCCCCTCTCTATGTCCCGATTATGATTCCTAACATAGCATCCGGAAACATCGCCATACGGCATCACGCCAACGGCCCGTGTCTTCCGATTGTGACGGCCTGCGCCACGGCAACCCACTCAATCGGGGAAGCTTACAGGGCCATACGCCACGGATATGCGGACGCAATCATCGCCGGCGGCACCGAATCACCGCTTATCCCGATGGGAGTTGCGGCATTCGCCAATGCAAAGGCACTCACCGGCTCCGATGACCCGAACTATGCCTGCCTGCCGTTCAACGCGAACAGAGCCGGATTCGTGCTCGCGGAAGGTGCCGGAGTTGTTGTTCTTGAGGAATATGAGCGCGCTAAGGCAAGAGGAGCCGAGATTCTCGGGGAAATCTGCGGATACGGGAACACCTGCGACGGCTATCACATCACGGCTCCGAGACCGGACGGGCTCACGCAGTCCAAGGCCATAGAGGAAGCGCTTTCCGAAGCCGGCTACCGCCCCGGAGAGGACAATCTCTACATCAACGCCCACGGAACTGGCACCCAGCTCAACGACAGCTGTGAAACCAAGGCATTCAAAATGGCGCTTGGGGAAAAGGAGGCACGCAGGGCGCACATTTCTTCAACGAAATCAATGACGGGACACCCGCTCGGAGCCGCCGGGGGGTTCGAGGCAATAGCCGCCGTGCTTGCGCTCAGGGACGGCATCGTGCCGCCGACAATCAACCTCGATGCGCCGGATCCGGACTGCGACCTCGACTACACGCCGAATGCCGCAGTCAAGACCGACCTCACCATCGCAATTTCCGACTCTCTTGGATTCGGAGGGCATAATGCCTGCATCGCCTTCAGACGGATTGTCTAAGAGGCGACCTGCTGCGTTGCACTTCGATAATTTGAATCCTCACAACCATAAGGTTGCTGCGGTTCAAATTTCTCGCGCGCCTTGCATCTCATCCTCCTATACAATCCTAGGACAAGATGTTTCACACAAAAAAACTGAAATGAACATTGCCGTATTTCCTTTCCTTTACGAAGTGCGGATGCGAGGTGAAGGAATATTCTGCGGGATGCTCAAGAATGAAATAACATTCGGGATTGAGTATTCCGCAGTTCAGCACCTTGTCGGGGATTGTGTCAAGCCCCTCGATGGCATATGGCGGGTCGGCGAAGACAATGTCGAACTTTTCCCTGCACAGGGGAAGAAAGTCAAAGACATTGTGGCGGACGACGGTCAGGTTGTCGAGACCGAACTTTGTGGCCTGCGAGCGTATGAACGAGGCGTTTGCCGGAGCCATTTCCACGGTGTAGGCCATTCCGACCCCGCGTGAGGCGAACTCAAGTGAAATCGAGCCGGCTCCACCGAAAAGATCGAGAACCTTAAGGCCGTCGAACTCATATTCGTTGTCAAGAATGTTGAACAGCCCCTCCTTCGCGAAATCGGTTGTGGGACGGGCGGCATAGCCTGCGGGAAGTTCTATCGTGCGCCCCTTGAGTTTTCCTCCTATTATCCTCATAATCAATGAAAATTGTTCCGTCTTACCGCAGCCCAGGCCCTGCCCGTTCCCAAACAAGTCAGAAGGTCGCCTCGACGCTGCGGAAATAGCTGCACAGGGAAATCTCCTCCTCATCCGTAAGCGGAGTTCTGAAAAAGATGTCCGAAACGTCCGGGTTGAGCTGGAGGCTCTTCATCGCGGAAAAAATCCAGTATTCGGCCGTAGTGAAGTCCTGCGCGTCAAAGACATTGCACAGGCGAAGGCTTCTGCCCTCGGCAATCACAAGATAGAGGCGAGAGTCGGCAAGCGAGGCCACGATCTTGTTATACTGCGAGATTCCGGACAGTGAGCGGAGCATATAGTAAAGTTCCGGAAGCACATCGGCGCGGCTGCCATCGACCCTGAGAACAGTGTTTCGCAGGGTTTCCGAGAGCGTCTCCCCTATCGCAGGCGACCAGATCATAGTCGCGGCGAATTCCGGGACCGCCACGCTTGAAATGCCGTCGGTCGCCGAGACGTCTGCCACCGAGGCGAGCAGTCCGCGCTCACCGCCCTCAAGGACGAACTGAGCCGGAGCCAAAGTCACCTTGGGAGTGAAGAGCGAAATCTCCACCTCGTCATAGCGCCGCTGAAGTGCGCGGGCGGTAAAAACAGACCCGGCATCCATCCATCCGGATGAATGCCTGGCCTTGTCAGATTCTGTCTGAAAGGAAAATCCGCCCAGACCGACCTGGACGAAAATCCTGTCCTTACTCCCAGTTACCTGCATTGTTGTTTGGTGCGGTGATGCTCCCTACCTTGAGACCCGGATAGCGGTCCGTCTGGAGCCTCTCGTCGTCGAGGTTGATTCTGAGCTGGTTGTCCATACCTTTGAGAAGAGCCTTGTACGGCATCTCCGCCTCAAAGAGAGGAACCGGAACTCCGGAGACCATCTTTACGGTAGAAGCCATCTCGACAGGCTGTCCGCCGCTGAACGGAATGACGCCGATGGTGTTGATGTTGAAGTCCGGACGGTTGTTGAAGAGCGTATCCTTCACCGGAACCTCGCTCTCGATGGTGAAGACGAGCCTCTGACCGGTCTTGGTAAGTTCAAGCATCTGAGCCGGGGTAATCTTGGGATTCTTTTTCTTGAGAGCCTTGGTGTTGGCAACGGCAAGGGAGTCGTCCATGGAGCCCACTTTCATGATTACCTTCATCTTGCCGGTGTTGTAGAATGTCCGGAGCGTGTCGAATGTCGAGACGTACTTTCCGTTCACGCTCTTGTAGGCCACCTGAAGATCACGGATGTCCTTGAGCTGCTGGATGGCGACCTTCTCGCGCGCCGCCTTTTCCTTGTTGAAGTCAATCGGCTCCATGACGCTCTTGACCGTAATCACTGCGAGGAATATAATCAGCGCAGGCAGGAGAATGTAAGTCAATGTAATCTTAATTGCTTTGTTCATATTCGTGGTCTTTATATAATTTTCAAATATTGTTTTCAAAAACTTGACAAAGTTATGAATTAGATTTATGAATTGCAACAGGAAATCTTCAAAAAATATGTGTAATTTTGCGATGCGAATGCCGTGCGGGGGCAGGGGAAAAAGAAACCGGTCCATGCGCGGGGGAAAGGTGCACAGGACAATGAACACGATTACAGGAGAAAAACTCGCGGAGCTGGACAGGCGAATTTCGGAAGCGTCGGAGGTGGCGGTTTCCACCCACGCGCATCCCGACGGGGACGCCATAGGCAGCTCAACCGCCCTCGCCCGCTACCTGATGGGCCGCGGGAAGCCTGTGCGAATCATCCTTCCCGACCCGTGCCCGGAAAATCTCTGTTTCGCTCTCGACGAAGGCCTGACACGATGCATCGCGGACAAAAAGGACGCGGCGGAGGCTGCGCTGAAGGAATGCGACCTTCTGATAAGCATAGACTACAACAGTCCGCAGAGAACCGACGCGCTCGAAGACGCGGTGCGTAGGTTCGGAGGATTCAGGATACTCATAGACCACCACATATCCCCGGACACGGATTTTTACGGTCTCGTGTTCTCCGAGTGCGAAGTTTCGTCGTCCTGCGAGCTGCTCTACGAAATACTGCTCGGGATGCCGGACATTGACGGGAAGGCGGAAAGGCTCGGGAAAGAGACCGGAACCGCGCTGATGCTCGGGATGACGACCGACAGCAACAACTTCGCGAACTCGACCTACCCTTCGACGCTCAGGATGGCCGGGGAGCTGATTGCCGCCGGAGTTGACAGGGACGCGCTGCTGGGAAACCTCTACAACAGGTACCGGGAGAACCGCTTCCGCTTCATGGGCTATTTCCTCAGCGATAAGATGCGGGTGATGGACAACGGGGTGGCCTACGCCGTGATGTCAGCCGCGGAAATCCATGAATACGGCATACGCGAGGGAGAGTCTGAAGGATTCGTGAACATTCCGCTGGGAATAGAGAAGGTGAGGATGAGCGTCTTCGTCAAGGAGGAGGAAAGCCACGACAGGCTCAGGGTCTCGGTGCGCTCAAAAAGGGGGACGTCGGCCAATATGTTCGCGAAGCGCTACTTCAACGGCGGGGGCCACGAACTTGCGGCCGGAGGAAGGCTTGCGGTTCCGTCGGACATATCCGGACCCGAGGCGGCGGCAGCCTACATAGAACAATGCGCCAGAGAGTTTCTCGGACGGTAGCCGGAGGCGGCGAAAAAATCCGGAGGCTCCGTTCAGGCGGCGGGACATCAGGAATGACACGGTCACGGAAAATGAAGGTAGAAATGAAAGAAGAGGTACAAAGAAGTATATGGAAGGTCTGCACGGTCGCGGCGGCGTTCGTCGCGGCGGCCTGCGGAAAGCAGCAGCTGCAGACGACCTACGACAGTCAGGACAAGAAGATTGACTCGTTCATACAGAGCCAGATAAGCGGTTCAAAGGCGCTGAGGGTCTATGTCAACGAAGGATGCAGCCGTCTCGTGATTGCCGAGGGCGTCGGCGAGGACAGTCTCTCGACCTCGGGAACGGTCTCGTTCTTCTACGCCGCCTACACCTTCACCGGAAGCCTCAGTCAGAACAATATGTTCGCGACCAATCATGAGGAAACCGCAGCCCAGAACGGCTGGGACGAGCTGAGCGGTGAGGATTTCTCCCCGGTCATAGCGAGCCTCGCGGATGACAAAAGCCTTGTGGAGGGGCTTCGCAAGGGGCTTTTCGGCGTGAAGGAGGGGCAGGAATGCTACATAATCTTCTCCGGAAAGCACGGATTCGGTTCCAAGCCCATTGGCACAATTCCTGCGAACTCGGCGCTGCTCTATCATGTGTGGATCGAAAGCATAGACAATGAATAGTGAATATATTATTAAGGTAAGATAAGGGACATGAAGAAGATTTCAATCATCCTGACGGTCATCATCACCGCCGTTTTGTGCGGAAGCTGCGCAAAGGCCGTCGAAAGCGGAATTTATGACGACGAGATTAACTACCTGAAGGCCTGGCTCAAGGCCGACCATTCCGACATCGGGCTGGAAATCACGCGAAACCCCGAGACGGGAATGCCGGAAACCATCGGGCGCGGAGTCTATCTGCTCTCCGAAAAAGAGGGCACGGAAGAGAACGAGGCAAAAAAAGGCGACTATGTGACGATCAGCTACACCGTGTCCGACATGAACGGTACGATTTCGTCATACACCGAAAAGGAGACGGCCGTGAAGCTCGGGGCCTATGACAAGACATACTTCTACGGTCCGAAGGTCGTCTCAATCGCGGGCGGTGCGAACTACGCCGGGATAATCGACGCCATAGCCGGGATGAAGGTCGGAGGAGAAAGGACAGTATTCATTCCCAAATGGCTCATGAGCACGAAGGACAGCGAAGACGAAAAGGACTATCTCTCAAGCTCGACGAATTCGTCAAACGCGATTTACAGAATAAGGCTCACCGGAATCATCGAGGACATCGGGAAATATCAGATTGACGAAATAGAGACATACCTCAAGGACAATGTGGTCGGAAAGCTCAGACTCGACAACGGGGAGTTCGCGACTATGCCCGACACCACAAAGACAATCGGCGCATGCCGGGGATTCTACTTCATCCCGGTCACCGACACTACAGGGCACCGGACCTTCCCTTCAGACACCACCGTTACCATCAACTACACAGGGCGCAGGCTGGACGGGCAGGCGTTTGACACCACCGTCGAAAAAACCGCGAAGGACAACGGAATCTATTCATCATCAACCACCTACGAGACAAAGTCAATATCCTGGAGCGAAGATTTCAGCGGCCTTAAGATGAGCAGCAGCTCGCTGATTTCAGGCTTCAGCAAGACACTTTGGCAGATGAACTCCGGCAAGGGAATCGGAATCTTCTGGTCGGACCTCGGCTACGGAAGTTCCGGCAACGGAAGCCTCATCCCGGGCTATGCGCCGCTCATTTTCGAGATTGAAATAATCAGCGGAGAGGAGGAGGACGAATAATGGCCGAAATCAAATCTGCACCGACGGAATTAGGTACCGAGAAAATCTGGAAGCTCATACAAAGCTACGCGCTCCCGGCAATCATCGCGATGACGGCCTCCTCGCTGTACAATATGGTCGACAGCGTCTTTGTCGGACAGGGCGTGGGACCTCTTGCGATTTCAGGACTCGCGGTGACCTTCCCTCTGATGAACCTCTCGACCGCATTCGGAACGCTCGTTGGCGTGGGAGGCGCGACGATTCTCTCCATCCTGCTGGGGCAGAAAAACTACGAGGCGTCGCGGAAGGTTCTCGGCAACATAGTGACGCTCAACATAATAATAGGATTCCTATTCTCTGTCGTCGCCCTTGCGTTCCTCGACCCGATTCTACGTTTCTTCGGAGCCAGCGAAAACACGATAGTTTATGCGAAGGAATATATGGAAATCATCCTCTACGGGAACATAATCTCTCATGTCTATTTCGGACTCAACGGGGCTATGAGAGCGTCCGGCAGCCCGAAGATGGCGATGGGACTGACGATTTTCACGGTGCTCTTCAACACGGCGCTCGACCCTGTGATGATTTTCGGAATGAACATGGGAATACGCGGAGCCGCATGGGCAACCGTTATCTCGCAGTTCATCGCAATGATTCTCGCGATTCTACATTTCACCAGAAAGGACAGGACGGTACGTTTCGAAAAGGGCATCCTCAGGCTCGACGTCAGGGTTGCAAAGGACTCGCTTGAAATCGGCTTCGGACCGTTCCTGATGAACACCGCCGCCTGCATCGTGTCGCTTTTCATAAACCAGCAGATGGGGAAATACGCCGGGGATCTCGGAATCGGGGCCTACGGGATATGCAACAGGCTGACCTTCATGTTCGTGATGATATGCATGGGACTGAACCAGGGGATGCAGCCTATTGCCGGCTACAACTACGGGGCAAGGAAATACAGCCGCGTGAGGGAGGTATATTTCAAGACGGCAGCGCTCGCCACCATCGTTTCCTTGCTGTGCTTTGTCGTCTGCGTCGGACTGCCGAAGCTCGCCTGCTCAATCTTCACGCATGACCCGGACCTGCTCGACCTGTCGTCTCACGGGCTGCGGATAATGAACATGATGTTCCCTGTCGTGGGATTTCAGATGGTGGGGACGAACCTCTTCCAGTGCCTCGGCATGGTGAAGAAGTCAATTTTCCTCTCGCTCACGAGACAGCTGCTCTGCCTTGTGCCTGCGCTCTACACCCTTCCGCTCTTTTTGGGAGCCGACGGAGTCTGGTGGAGCTTTCCTATTTCTGACACGGTCTCGAGCATTCTCACGGCCATCCTTCTTGGAAGTCTCTTCAAAAAATTTTCCAAGCTCAATGACGGCGACGACCCTGTCGGGCTCGGCGGCGCGGTCAAATAAAGTCAAGGTTATTGTCAGCCTCTAAAAAACAAACGGAATGAAGAAGATAATAATAAATATAGGACGTCAGTTCGGCAGCGGAGGAAAGGCTGTGGCCGACAAAATCGGTGAGATTCTCGGGATTCCCGTCTATGACAACGAATTGCTCACGAAGGCCGCCCAGGACTTCGGATTCACGGAGGAACTGTTCAGGGACAGGGACGAGAAGAAGCGCAGCCTCACGCTGTCATCCGTCTTTTCATCAAGCATCTTCGGCGGAGGCTTCTACCTCACCGATGACAGCTCGCTGTTCAGAATGCAGGCACAGACCATCAGGAACATCGCTGAGAAGGGCTCGGCAGTGATTGTGGGAAGGGCGGCGGACTACATCCTCAGGGATATGGGCTGCTGCCTCGACGTATTCCTCACCTCGCCGCTTTCCGTGCGCGCGAAAAGAGTCTCCGAAAGGATGGGTATGCCGCTTGAGAAGGCGCAGGATTTCATCGTCAAGAAGGAAAAGGAACGGGAAGACTTCTACAACTGCTTCACTTTCGGCAACTGGGGCGTGGCATCGACCTACGATCTGTGCGTTGACACGTCACTGCTGGGAGTCGAGGGCACGGCGAAATTCATCATCGAGTTTGCCAAACTGTCCTCGATGATTTGAAAATTTCTTAACTGAAGAAAAGAGTTTTGGCTAAAGGAAAGAATATAATATTCGGTGTCATTGTGGCGGCGGCGGTCGTCGCGGCGGTGGCGATTCCGGCCACGAGGCTGCATGGAACGGGACAGAAGCAGGCCGTGACGGAGGAAGCCGAAGACACGGTGTTCCTGAACAAGGCGCTGACGAACGGGATGTCGGATGTGGCGGAACTGGAGCGGATGGACAGGAAAGTCGAACGGTATATGCAGTATTGGCACATCCACGGGGCGCAGCTTGCGGTGATGCGCGGCGACTCCCTGCTCTACTGCAAGGGCTACGGCATTGCCGACGACAGCCTCTGCCTGTTCTGCGACAGGGACTCCACGGACGGATGCAGAAAAACCGGGGTGTCGGTCGGGATGACCCCGGGACACATCATGAGGGTCGCGTCCGTCTCGAAGCTCATCACCGCAGCCGGCATCATGAAGCTTCAGGAGGAAGGGCTCCTGCACCTGTCGGACACGGTGTTCGGCCCGCACGGAATACTCCGGGACTCGCTATATAACGAGTCTATAAGCAATATGAATGACTACTCGAAGATTACCGTCGAGCATCTTCTGCGCCATCAGGCAGGCTTCCGCCGCGACCCGGTGTTCTCCGCGAACGACGTGCGCAGGCAGATGGGACTGGACAGGTGTCCTGAACTTGACGACTACTCGCGGCTGGTCCTTTCCCGAAGGCTCAGATACGAGCCGGGAGGTTCGCAGACCTATTCAAACTATGGGTATATGCTGCTGTCAAGGATAATCGAGACTGTTTCCGGGATGAGCTACGAGGATTTCATCCAGGCAAAGGTGCTGCATCCGGCCGGATGCTGGGATATGCACATAGCCGGGAACTACTACAGGGACAAGCGCCCCAACGAGGTGCGCTATTTCGTGCACGAGGGCGACGGGAAGGAGGTTCAGGAATACAACGGGAGCGGGCGCATGGTCGAGAGGTGCTATGGGGGAAACGACATAAATCTCCTGAGCGGAGCCGGGGCGTGGGTGTGCTCAGCGGCCGAGCTTGCAAGGTTCGTGGCCTCGATTGACGGGATACCTGAGTCTGTTCCGGACGTGCTCGACGAGGAAAGCGTCGAGCAGATGACTGAATACATCGACTCGAACACATATTCCCTCGGCTGGAACGACACCAATCCGCGCAAGGGATGGGTTCGCACGGGAACGCTCGCCGGCACGAACGCCGTCATCAAGTATTTTCCGGACGGGGAATGCTGGATTTGGCTCACGAACACGAGCACATGGAAGGGGCCGAGCCACCTGAGATACACCGCGACGCTATTCGACCAGCTCCGCCGCGACTACTCCGCCAAGCTCCCCGCCCGTAACCTGTTCGCCCCGCAGGAATAGAATACTATAAAGAAATACTGTAAAAAGTCATAGAGAGAAAGGGGATGAAGAAAAGGATGGGATGCAAGGCGCTCAGTGCAGCCAAATACCGCAGCAACCTTATGGTTGTGAGGATTTTGGCAAACTGAGCAACGCAGCAGACCGCCTTTTCTTCGCTCCGTCAGAAGAGACCGAAGAGCTGGGCGTCAATACGGTCAGTAATTGAGGCGAAGTCCTCCGGGCGGTTCTCGAAATCGAGATTGTCGCCCTCGATGGTGATGACCCTGCCGGGATAGGACGCTATCCACTGCTCATAGAGTTCGTTCAGCCCGGTGAGGTACTCGATGCTCATCCCCTTTTCATAGTCACGTCCCCTCTTCGCAATCTGAGAGACGAGATGGGAAATCGAGGAGCGGATGTAAATAAGCAAGTCCGGATATTTCACCGAGGACATCACCACATGGAAGAGTTCCATGTAGGTGTTGAAGTCACGCTCGGAAAGGTTGCCCATCAGATAGTTGTTGCGGACGAATATTTCCACGCCCTCGAATATCGTGCGGTCCTGGACGATGGTCTCGCGGCTCTTGGCAATCTCCATCACATCCTTGAGACGCTGCGCGAGGAAGTAGGTCTCAAGATTATAGGACCAGCGCGGAATGTCCGTGTAGTAGTCCTCAAGATAGGGATTGTAGGTCACGGCCTCAAACTTGGGTGTCCATCCGTAATGTTCGGCAAGCATCCTCGTCAGGGTCGTCTTGCCGCATCCTATGTTTCCGGCGATACCAATATGCATGATTATTCGGTTTTTGCAGTTGGAACTTCTATTTTGCAGTTGGTCGAGTTCATCGCTCTCTCGACGCCGATTGTGGCGAAGGCCTTTACGCCGGCTATCACCCTGTCGCTGATGAGCGGCATCATCTCCAGTTCATCGCCGCTCAGCTTCCCGAGCACGAAATCGACCTGATGCCCCCGGCTGAAATCATTGCCGATTCCGAGACGAATCCGCGCATATTCCTGACTTCCGAGAAGTTCGGTGATGTTCTTGAGCCCGTTGTGACCGCCGTCGCTGCCGTTCTTTCGCATACGGATGGTTCCGAACGGAAGATTGAGGTCGTCTGAGATCACGATGATGTTTTCTATCGGAATGTTCTTCTCCTGCATCCAGTACCTTACGGCCTTGCCGCTGAGGTTCATGTAGGTGGACGGCTTCAGGAGAATAAACCTGTGTCCCTTGAACGGAACTTCGGCGATGTCTCCGTAGCGTTCTGTGTGAAAAACGACGTTGGATGCCTTCGCAAAGGCATCCAACACTATAAATCCCATATTGTGCCGAGTGTTTTCATATTCGGAACCTATGTTTCCGAGCCCGACTACAAGACAGTTCATCTTTCAGTATTTCAGATTACTACTGAGCCTGTGCGGCCTGAGCGGATGCACGGGTAGGACGTACTGAGCAGATGATGGTTGCCTTTGGAGAAACGATTGTCACGCCCTCATAGTGGAGGTCGCCGGCAACAATCTGCTTGCCGATGAGGAGCGGAGTACAATCAACCTCAAGCGTGTCAGGAAGCTCGTGGAGCATTGCGCTGATCTTGAGCTTGCGGGCCGAAACGAGGAGCTTACCGCCGGCCTTCACACCCTCTGCGTGGCCCGTAACGACAACCGGAACGTCAATCACGACAGGCTTGGTGTCGTTCACCGCGAGGAAATCGACATGGAGGCACTGGTCCTCTACCGGATGCCACTGAAGCTCGTGAAGAACGGCGTTGATTTTCTGTCCGTTGCTGAGTTCGAGGTCGATGATGTATGAGTTCGGAGTGTGGGTGATTGGCCTGAGAGCCTTGGCGTCAACCGCGAAATGGATGTTCTCCATTCCGAGTCCGTAGATGTTGCAAGGCACGAGTCCTTCCTTGCGGAGAGCCTTGATGGCCTTCTTTCCGACAGCTTCACGAAGCTGACCCTTCAATTCAATGTGTTTCATTGTGTTTAATTTTTAAAATGTGTTACTCAGTTCCGTTGCGGGATGCCCTAAAAAGCGCATCGCCGCGTTGCACTCCTTGACTAAATCCTCACAACCAAAAGGTTGCTGCGGTTTAGTCGCGTCGTGCGCCTTGCGCTGCATCTTTTTATGTCATCCCGCCTTCCCAGCGGGACGTCACGAAAGCGCATCGCTGCGTTGCACTCCACCACGGAACCCCATTGCACCAAAAAGTCCTGTGACTTTTTATGGGGCTGCAAAGATAGTCAATATTTTATAAAACAGAAAAATTTATTTTACCAAGCCTGTCGCCTTGTTCCAGGAAAGTTCCTTATAATAATTATTGAGATAGTTCCGGTCCGGGTAAGGCATATACATGCTCAGGCCGCTGAAACTCTTGATCTGGAAGTCACTCATGAACCACTCCGTCGAAGCCCTGTAGGCAACGCACTGTTCCAGAGCCCAGTCGATGTCGGCGAGCTCGGTTTCAGTCGCTCCGGCGGCTACCATCACGCTCCGGAAGTCGTAGAACCATTTCTGCTTGTCCCTGTAGCGGTTGCGGAAAAACTGCTGAAGGGAGGTCTTGTCGCAGCTGTCGTAGTTCACGTCATGCGAGCGGAACACGGAACGGCACACTGCGGCAAGCGCGTCGAGGCGGGAGCAGTCAATCATGGAGATTGTCGCGGACTTATATTGCCCGCTCTGATTCTCGTAGAGGCTGTAGAAATCCTCACATACGGCCTCGGGATCCGGAGCATCGGATTTCAGAAGCCGCCCGACAAGCCGGCTGTAGTCCATCCCGTCACCTAAAATCTCAGTCTGGGACGCGCACAGCCAGCGGCATTTGTCCTTCAGCTCGTATGCGACCTCGACTCCCCCCATATAGCAGGCGTCGAAGATGATGTAGTCCAGTTTGAACGGGATGGCCTCGGCCAGTTCGATGATGTCGGTCTCGTAGGCGTTCTTGTGCGTCTTGTCCGTCCATGTCGAGCCTATGCTCTTCACCGCCGGGCCGTCGTCCTCACGATGGAGATATGGCACGGGGCCATTTGCGCGGCGGCTTCCCCGCCTCATGGCCTTGCCTGCCGACCAGACATCCGTCGTCGTGCCCTCAAACCTTTCAGGAAGGGCGAGATAGCCGGGCGGAACCCAGCCGGAGCCGTGAGAGGAGAGCAGCAGGCCATAGCTGTCCGCACGGTACTTGTCCCTGATGCAGCTGAGAACCTTCGCGATGTTCTCGCCGGTGTTCGGGATGTCCCCCTCGCTGAAAGTCATGACATTGGCACGCACGAGGTCGCCGACATGATTCCGACAGACCCTCACGAGAGACGGAATTTCCGGTGTTCCGTCCGCATTCACCCCCTGGCTGTAGAGAAAAAGCAGGTTCTCCTCGTCCCCGCCGGCCGGGATGTAGCCGCCCTCCATTTCCCTGATGTTCTTCTTCAGATATGAATCCAGGTCATTGCAGCCGAAGCTCATCATCACGAAAGCATGGATGTGATTGTGCCGCACGACTACCTCCGTCTCGGTGACAATCTTCGTGCAGGAGCCGAGCGCGAGGAGAGCCGCGACGGGCAAAAGTATATTTCGTATCATTGCCTTCATATTCCCATATTTTTCTTAAATTTGTCGGATATTCTTCAAACTCGCAAAGGTACGAAAAATCTTCGTATCATGCGGTTTCGGGGATATGCGTTTGTCGGATTATATATCAAATTTATATATCAAAAGCAGGAATATGAAAATTGTAGTGAAAATGATTGCAGCAGCAACGATTATGGGAGGGGTCGTGTCGTGCGGCGCTCCCAAGGAGGAAGTTCCGGCCGATTTCAAATATCTCATCGACGAGTTCGCCGACCTCAAGATTATGAGATACCGCGTGCCCGGATGGAACGCACTGAGTCTCAAGCAGAAGGAATATGTCTATCACCTGAGCGAGGCGGCGAAATACGGACGCGACATCATTTGGGACCAGAACTGCGCGGTGAACCTGCCGGTGCGTCACGTGCTTGAGGACATAATCGAAAAATACGACGGCGACAAGGAATGTCAGGAATATGCCGATTTCCTCGTATATGCGAAGAGGGTCTTCTTCAGCAACGGAATACACCACCACTATGCGGAGGAAAAATTCTTTCCGGAGTGCTCCCGCGAGTATTTTGCAAGCCTTATGGCGGCCGTGGGTGATGAGAACCCGGAACTGCTTGAGGCAATCTATTCCCCGACGCTCTACCGCTGGAGAAAGACTGACGTCGGAGACATAGTGAAGGGCTCGTCGGTGAACTTCTACGAGGGCGTGAGCCGGAAGGAGGTCGATGACTTCTATGCCGCGCTCGCCGACCCGAACGACCCGGAACCGATTTCCTATGGGCTCAACAGCAAGCTCGTCAAGGGACCGGATGGAGTAATCCGCGAGGAAACCTACCGCCTGGGAGGACTTTACGGGACAGCCATAGCAAAGATTGTCGAGGAACTCGAACTGGCATCCGATGCTGCCGAAAGCGAACTCCAGAAACAGTACATCGCGACTCTTGTTGACTACTACCGCACCGGTGACCTGCGCCTCTGGGACAAGTACAACGTCGAATGGGTGAAGGACACGCTCGGTACGGTGGACTTCATCAACGGCTTCATCGAGGACTACAACGACCCTCTCGGACGCAAGGCCACTTGGGAGGGACTCGTGAACGTCCGTGACGAGGAGGCTTCACGGCGCACGGTGAAGCTCTCGGAGAACGCGCAGTGGTTCGAGGACCACTCCCCTGTCGATGCACGGTTCAGGAAGCCGACGGTCAAGGGAATCTCAGCGAAGGTCATCGACGCGGTGACGCTTGCCGGCGACTGCTACCCTGCGACCCCTATCGGAATCAACCTCCCGAACGCCGACTGGATAAGGCGCGAGCACGGCTCCAAGTCCGTGACCATAGCGAACATAACCCACGCCTACGATTTCGCGGCGCAGGAGTCCCCGAAGAGCACCCTCACGGAATTTGCCTGGGACGAAGACGAGATTGCCATGGCTAAGAAATACCTCGCCCTCACCGACGAGATTCACACCGACCTTCACGAGTGTCTCGGCCACGGCAGCGGGCAGCTTCTTCCGGGGACCTCGCCGAACGCGCTCGGAGAGTTCAGCTCCACGCTTGAGGAGACTCGTGCCGACCTCTTCGGACTCTACTATATGGCGGATCCGAAGCTCGTCGAACTCGGCATTCTTCCGGACGGCGAGGCCTACAAGGCAATGTACTCCAACTACATCCGCAACGGTCTGCTCGTGCAGTTCTCCCGCGTGGAGCTTGGCAAGAAGAACACCGAGGCGCACATGCAGAACCGCAAGCTGATTGCCCAGTGGTGCTATGACAATGGACTGGAGAACAATGTAATAGAGAAGAAGGTGCGCGACGGGAAGACCTATTTCGTGGTGAACGACTACCCTGCCCTGCGCGGTCTGTTCGGCGATCTGCTCGCGGAAATCCAGCGCATCAAGTCTGAGGGTGACTATGAGGCCGGCAAGGCTCTCGTTGAGAAATATGCCGTGAACATCGACTACGACCTCCACAAGGAAGTCCTCGAACGCTACGCCTCCCTGAATCTCAAGCCTTACGGCGGGTTCGTGAATCCGCGCATCGAGCCGGTGGAGAAGAACGGCAAGGTGGTTGACTACGCGATTTCCTACACCGACGGCTATCTGGAGCAGATGCTCGAATACGGTCACAAGTATAAGACATTATAAGAAGTAACCCGCCTTTAGTACCGGGATGTCTGAATATCATAAAAGGATGAAGTACAAGGCGGAGCGAAGCGGAAATACCGGAGCAGCCTTTTGGCTGTGAGGATTTTCCGCAAGTGACAACGAAGTAATTCGCCTTCAGTACATAGATGTCTGAATAGCATAAAAGGATGAAGTACAAGGCGGAGTGAAGCAGAAACACCGGAGCAACCTTTTGGTTGTGAGGATTTTCTGCAAACGACAACGAAGTAATTCGCCTTTTATGATGTTCAGACTCGAAGAGGACTATAGATACTATCTGAAGATAGAATGTGCGATGTCACCGAACACGGTGGCGTCGTACATTTCCGATCTGTCGTTCTTCTTCAAGGCGGCGGGCAAGGAACCGGAGGACATTGTTCCGGAGGACATCATCAGCTATTTCGCCGAGGGCACGGCCGTTTCCAAGCGCTCGCAGGCACGCATCCTGAGCTCGCTGCATTCATTTTACAACTGGATGCTCATGGAGGGCAGGATGGAGGAGAATCCCTCGGACGCGGTGGAGGCTCCGAAGCTCGGGAAGTACCTGCCGGAAGTGCTGTCAGTGGAGGAGGTCGAAAACCTCATCGGGGCGGTGGACCTGAGCTTGCCCTTCGGGAAGCGCGACAGGGCGATTCTTGAGGTTCTGTATGGGCTGGGACTGAGGGTGTCAGAGTCCATATCCCTGAAGATCTCGGACTTCTGGTTCGACAAGGGATTCGTCAGCGTCATCGGCAAGGGCAACAAGCAGCGGCTCGTCCCGCTCGGGGACATGGCCCGCGACGCGGTGCAGGCCTACCTCGCCGTGCGCGGGGAGGCTTCCGGCCGGGACAGTGACGACATCCTGTTTCTGAACCGCTTCGGGAGGGGACTCAGCCGGGTGGCGGTGTTCAACATGATTAAGTCCTATGCCATGAAGGCCGGCATCAGCAAGGAGATTTCACCGCACACTCTGCGCCATTCGTTCGCGACACATCTCGTCGAAAACGGGGCTGACCTGCGTGCCGTTCAGGAAATGCTCGGACATGAGAGCATCCTCACCACGGAGATTTACACGCACATCGACAGTTCGACCTGGCAAAGGAATATCCTCGACCATTTCCCCAGAAGGCAATAATTTGGGGCATCTTTTTGGTCTATATTTATTTTTTCATCGGTCATGCACGCCCGACACCCCACCCTCTTCAAGAATAAATCTATCCTCAAAAATCTGCGTCAAATTACTCAAGCTTTTTCTTCAACTACTTGATTCCGCTTATTTTGCCTATTTATATATCCTTCTGAGAAAGGCGAGGAGAAGACGGCGGACGACGTAGGTCCGCGGCCAAAGCCTTGAGCAGAGTCTCCACGAAAACGAAGAGCAGTTCCACTCCTTTCCGGACGGGGCTATTCTTTTTTCCACGACGGCAAAGACATCACCCGGGTTCGCCCATTCAGTGCCCTTGCAGTTGCCGTCGCCCCGGAAGATGTAGGCGGAAGCCCTTTTCCCGATGCATCTGTGCAGGATGAACTTGCCGTGAAAGCGGAACAGCGCGACATCCCCACTCTTCAGCCCGTCCGCAGGGATGAAAGGCCGGAGCAAAGCCGCGTCCTTTTCATTGCGGAAGAACGGGAACATGCTGCAGCCCTTGACGTTAAGGAGGACATGACCCGAGCTTTCGAGTTCGTCGAGAAGATTCTCGAAAAATATGTCGTTAGGAATTACAATCTGACCCATATTACTTTCTCATTTCGCTTTTGCCAGCGTCGGATTTGCGAATTTCACAAATTTTGCGTAATTATGCAAGATTTTTCGCCGATGTCCTTAAAATATGACAATGTCGAATATAGACAAAGGGCTGGAGCATAAGAGCATAAATGCAATGAAAGCAAGACTCACAGTGATTACGGCCATCGCGATGATGGCGCTGTGCGGAACCGCCTCGGACTCCGGGGCAATTCCCGCGAAGAACCATCTGATTATATACACCCAGCCGGACGGCTCGACATTCAGAGGATATGTGCGAGGCGACGAGTTCTGTCATGTCAGCACGACCGCTTCGGGACGGAGCATCGTGAAGGATGCCGACGGATGGTGGTATTACGCTTCCCTCGCCGCGGACGGAAGCCTGGCAGCGACGGGAAGCAGGGTCAATGCGGCGGAAGCGTCTCTCTCCGCATTTTCTGCGGCACACGAAACCATATTCCCGAAAGCATCGGAAAGGCGGAGGATTTTCAATGAAAACGTCGCGAGGAAGCCGATGATGCGGAATTTTCTCGCACAGGACGGAGCCTCGACCAAATCCGCGTCCATGCCGAAGCAGAAGCACGGAATCGTGATTCTCGCGCAGTTCAGCGACGTTCCGTTCACCTACACAAGACAGAATTTCGTGGATTTGCTGACGAAGAAGGGATATTCCCACAACGGGGCGGTCGGGAGCGCATTGGACTATTTCAACGACCAGTTCAACGGAGAGGTCGAGTTCAGCTTCGACGTGTCGGAGATTGTCACGCTGCCGAGGAACAGGAAATATTATGGCGAAAACAAAAACGGCGAGGACAAGAATGCTGAGCAGATGATTGTCGATGCCTGCAGGCTTGCGTCGGAAAACGGGACGGATTTCTCTAAATATGACGACGACAACGACGGGACGGTCGATAATGTCTTTGTGTTCTTTTCCGGCGGTGACGAAGCGGACGGAGCCGGAGACGACTGCATATGGTCACACGCATATTACCTCTATTCCGGACAGGAAAGGATTACGCTCAGGCTCAACGGCAAGCTCATTGACAGCTATGCCTGCACAGCGGAGCTCACGGCCGAAATCGACGAATACGGTGGAGCATACGGCATAACAGGGAACTATTTTCTCGCGGGAATAGGAACATTCTGCCACGAGTACAGCCACACATTCGGGCTTCCTGATTTCTACGACACCGACTACGAAGGCAGCGGAGGACAGGCGGAGGCTCTCTGGACCTGCACCGGTCTTATGGACGGAGGAAACATGAACGACTACGGCAACACGCCGCCATACTACAATGCAATAGACAGGGAATACCTCGGAATCGGTGAGGCACTGGCACTTGAGGCAGGCAGCCACAGGCTCGAACCGATACATCTGAACGGCAAATACTACCGGCTGGAGACAGGCACGAAGGACGAGTATTTCCTCATCGAGTGCAGGAGCAACAAGACGCTGTGGGACAAGCACATCGGAGGAAAAGGAATGCTGGTCTATCACATTGACAAGTCCTCGAACCAAGCCGGGAAATCCGACAATGAGGGCGGCGTGATAACCGCGCTGCAAAGATGGAATTACAACGAAGTCAACTGCCGTCCGGACAGGCAGTGCGCCGACATCGTCGAAGCCGACCCCAATGTTGTCCGTCAGGCCCACAGCGGGAACAGATTCAGTCCGACCGCCGCACAGGTTGCAAAGATATTCTTCCCGAGCGGCACTCACAACACCCTCGGACCGGACAACGGGCTCTCGGGATGGGACGGCAACGGATGCGGAGTGCAGATTTATGGGATTCAGACAGAAAGCGACGGCTCGGTGTCATTCTCGGTGGGCAAGCCCAAGGAAGTCAGCGCCACTGTCAGGAAAGACGTGTTCCAGAATGCCGCGATTCTTGAAATAGAGATGTTCAATGCCGGTGGAGAAATAACGATAAAATACGGATTGTCCGGAAAGTCGTTGACCTCACAGACGGCTTCAAGCGCAGACGAGTCAGGGAAATATGTCGTCCGTCTCGACGGACTGACTCCCCGGCAGACCTACAAGACTGAGATTTACGCAACGGTGGAGGGCACACAGAGAAAGGTCGCCTCGGCGTCATTTATTACAAAGCCCGTTTCCGGGACATATCCGGCAATAATCGTTGATGTTGAAGGACGGAACGATGACGGTTCATTTGCCTCCGGCACAAAGATTCCGCTGGTTCTGAACAATGCCGCTGCGGCAAAGAAAGTGGAGTGGTATTTTGACGGCAAGGCCATAGATACGGACAAGGAGTTCTACCTCACCGTTGAGAAAACCGGAACATTGAAAGCGGTCATGACATACTCCGACGGGGTTCAGACAAGCATTTACAAGAAAGTTGTAGTAAAGAATCAGTTACAATGAAGAAGATATATGTTTTTATGCTGACGGCGGCCGCTCTGACCGGATGCGTGAGGGGAAATCTTGAAGAGCCGTCCTATGATGACGGTCTCGCGCTAAGCGTGGGCGGCAAGGAGATTTTCAAATATGACGAGTTCACCTGGCAGGCTGAGGCCGGAAACGACAATGTGTTCGTGATGCTCAAGGACGATGAAAGCTGCTGGTACAGGCTTGAATGCGACGGATGCCCTACCGATGTCGGGGACGAGGTCTCGGGAAACCTCTCGTGGAGAACCGAAGAGGAGTCTAAGGACAGCCGTATGAAGAACATCACGCTGAGGGTCAGCTCCATCGACACGGAATCCGGAATGATGCACCTGTGGTCTCAGGAGAAGGGTGTCGCCGTAATGGTACACACCGTGAGATGAAGACTGTGAGATAAAGAAAGAATGAAATCGACGATGAAGGATTATGGATTTGTGAGGGTGGCGGCGGCAGTTCCGGTGGTGAGCATTGCCGACCCGAAGAGGAACGCGGAAAGGATTTGCGAACTGATTGACAAGGCGGAAGACAGACAGGTCTCCCTGCTCGCATTCCCCGAGTTGTGCGTCACGGGCTACAGCTGCGCGGACCTGTTCGGTCAGAATCTGCTCATAGAGGCCGCCGAGAAGGCCGTGGCTGATATTGCCCGGCATACGGACGGACTGGCGGTGACGGTTGTCATCGGAGTTCCGCTGCGGTTCGCGGGACATCTCTACAACTGCGCGGCGGTCATAGGCCGGGGGAAGATTCACGGACTCGTCCCGAAAATCCATCTTCCGAACTACGGCGAGTTCTACGAGGCCCGGTGGTTCACCTCGGGGGCGGAGTTCATGCAGTCTCCGGAGGCAGTCAGCTATGCGGGACAGCTGACGGTTCTCGGCCCGAATCAGATTTTCTCGCTCGGACGGACTTTGTTCGCCGTGGAGATATGCGAGGATCTGTGGACTCCGGTGCCGCCGTCATCGTTCCACAGCATTGCCGGAGCGCTGCTCACGGTGAACCTCTCGGCAAGCAACGAGGTCATCGGCAAAGAGGACTACCGGCGCAGCCTGGTCACGATGCAGTCGGCAAGAGCCATTGGCGGATACATCTACTGCTCGGCCGGTTACGGCGAATCTACGCAGGACCTGGTCTATTCCGGAGCCGCGCTGATTGCAGAAAACGGGCATATTCTCGCGGAAAACCGGCGGTTCAGCCTTGCCGGCTCGCTCACAGTCGCGGACATCGACAGCGAGCGGCTTGAAACCCTCAGGCAGAAAAGCAGCACTTTCAGCGCTCTCTCCCCCGACGGGAACGGCAACTGGAGAGCGGATTACCGGTTCGTTACTGTCGGGAACGCCGCCGACACGGACTTCGCGGCCGTGCTTCACCACGGCATCGACCCGCATCCCTTCGTCCCGTCAGATGCCGGCGGAGCACTGGACGAACGCTGCCGCGAGGTCACTGACATTCAGGTGGAGGGGCTTCTGACAAGGCTCGCCCACATCGGCTGCAAGTCAGCGGTCATCGGCATCTCTGGAGGCCTCGACAGCACGCTCGCACTGCTTGTGACGGTGCAGGCGTTCGACAGGCTCGGATGGGAACGCGGCCGCATCATCGGCGTGACGATGCCGGGCTACGGGACGACGGACAGGACCTACCGCAACGCGCTCGACCTGATGGCGGCGCTCGGCGTCACTTCGCGTGAGATTCCAATCGCAGCGGCCTGTGACCGCCATTTTCTCGACATCGGACACGACAAGGAAATTCACGACGTGACATACGAGAACTCGCAGGCACGCGAACGGACACAGATTCTCATGGACGTCGCCAACCAGGCGGGCGGCATCGTGGTCGGCACCGGCGACCTCTCCGAACTCGCGCTCGGATGGGCGACCTACAACGGCGACCACATGTCGATGTATGCCGTGAACGCCAGCATCCCGAAGACCCTAGTGCGGCATCTCGTGCGCTGGACGGCGGACAAGATTGAGGGGACGACGGCCGGAGCATCCTGCTCAGCAAATAACTCAACATACGACTCGGTGGCAGTTTCAGCAGACAATTCGGGAACAATGCCGAGGACAGTCAGAGAAATCCTCATTGACATCACGGAGACCCCGGTAAGTCCGGAACTTCTCCCGGCCGGCAAGGACGGGAAGATTCTTCAGGTGACGGAAGACCTCGTAGGCCCGTATGAGCTGCACGACTTCTTCCTCTACAATTTCTTCCGCTTCGGCTACGCGCCCGAGAAGATTCAGTTTCTCGCCGAAAAGGCCTTTGCAGACAGCTACGACAGCGCAACCATCAGCAAATGGCTCCGCACCTTCATCCGCCGCTTCTTCTCCCAGCAGTTCAAGCGCTCCTGCCTCCCCGACGGTCCCAAGGTCGGCAGCGTCACCCTCTCCCCCCGCGGAGACTGGCGTATGCCCTCCGACGCGTTTGCAAGACTGTTTCTGGAGTTCTGACGTCACCAGATGGGACGCGCCGCCTCTTTAGCTGGCTTCATATAGCAATTTTTCTTGAGATATTCATAATTACCTTATTTTTTGTAATTTTGCGACATATATGGTTGAAAGAATAGAAATAAGAGCTCATATACTCGAGTGGGCAATCACTCGCGCAGGTTATTCTTTGGCCAGATATCGTGAAGAAAATGAGAAAGTTGCGGCATGGATTGATGGCGAGAAGAAACCAACCTTAAAGCAACTTGAAGAGTTTGCAAGCAAACTTCATGTTCCATTTGGATTTCTTTTTCTGGATACACCTCCGGTCGAGAAATCTCCCATCCCGTTCTTTAGAGGAAAAGCCAATAATGGGCATCTCGACTTAAATACCTACGATACAGTTCTCACTCTACAGCGAAGACAGGAATGGTTATCGAATTATTTAGCTGACAACAATCTTGGACGGCGCGAGTTTGTAGGAAGCCTTCATGGCTGTACTTCTGCGAATCATATTGTTGATGCGGTAAGGAATCTCCTCAAACTGGAGGAGACATGGGCTTTTTCTTTTCAAAGAAACGAGCAGGCTGTCAACAAACTCACCGAGATTCTGGAAGAATTGGGGGTTATTGTTGAGTTTAACGGAGTTGTTGGCAACAACACACATAGACCTATCAATGTAGATGAATGTCGTGGCTTCTCTTTGGTAGATGACACAGCTCCTTTCATTTTTGTTAATAGTGCCGACAGCAAAACAGCACAACTGTTTACTCTCATTCACGAATTCGCCCATTTGCTCCTTGGCGTCAGTTCCGGGTATGGCGGCGAAGAAGGCATCAATGAAAACGATGTCGAGATGCTATGCGATAAGGTCGCAGCAAATTTCCTTGTACCGGAAAATGCTTTACGCGCAAACTGGATCACTATTGAAAAGACAGCACAAAAGTTCAAGGTCAGTGGCCTTGTTACAGCCAGACGCGCAAAAGAGCTAAGGCTGATTAGCCATCAGCAGTTTCAGGACTTCTATAATATGTACCAGACACGACCTGTCGGCAATGAATTCAGAAGAGGCAGTGGCGGTGATTTCCATCTTGTAGCGAAGAAACGGATTGGCTATACATTCGCCGTGTATGTCAACAATGCGGTACGAAGCAATAAACTATCTCAGGTTGAAGCATACCGACTTACAGGTCTCTATTGCAACACTTATTCAAGTTTCATGTCTAAATTGTAATGAGTATGCCATACCTGTGCTGGATACCAACATATTGATTGAATCAAAGAACAGAACTCCCTTCGATGTATTCCCTTCATATTGGGAAAAACTCAAGAAGGAGATTATTGCAGGTAATGTATTTACGAGCGAGAAGGTCAAGAATGAGATTTTTAGAGGAAATGAGGGTGATGAACTGGTAGTTTGGATTGATTCGTTGCCTAATCATTTCTTCATTGATTTGGATGCCGAGGTCATGATAGAATATGCGCGAATCATTAATTGCGTGAACATCAACCCAAATTACCTCGCACCTGCAAAAGCCGAATTTGCCAGTGCAGATATAGCAGATGCCTTCCTTATAGCAACGGCTTCTGCAAAGAATATTCTTCTCGTAACCAATGAAGTCAGTGAGCCTCAAAGGCGCAACAGGGTTAAGATTCCCGACGTCGCAGCTTCTCAAAATGTAATATGCTGTTCTTTAATAGATATGTTACGCGGTCTCCATATATCTATCTGAATAAGCGCTCAGCCGATGGTCATGCCGAGACGGAACATCGGCATATACATGGCAATCAGGACAAAGGCGACTATGGCTCCCACCAGAAGGATGAGGAGAGGCTCGACGATGCTGTTCAGCTGACGGACTTCATGCTCCAGTTCGGAGTCGAGAGCGTCGGCCTGCGAAAGGAGAGTGCTGTCGAGAGTGTTTGTCTCCTCGCCGACACGGAGAAGGACAAGAAGCCGTTTGCCGTATAGGGATTCATGATGCGCGAGGCCGTCGGACAGAGAGCCTCCCCTTTCAACCTCAGAGGCGGCCTCTTCCAACGACTTGCGGAAAGGATAATTGGTTCACGTTCACCATCAAATGCAACCTCATGTGTGAACACATATAATGTATAATCCGAATTCGTTTATTACTTGTATTCCCGGGTATTTCACAAAAATACTATAACAAGAGGTCATCAATACAGATGCTAATGTCAAAATGAGAAATCGTTTCTTTTTCATGATTATAAGGGTTATCACCAATAGCAGACTACAGCTTCAGAAGGTTTATAGGCACGACATAGACTCCGTCATTGCGTCGATAGGCTCTGCCGACTGCCGTAAGAACCATAAGGGTCATAAAAATCCCATGATTTTCAATGAAAAATTCCCATGATTTTCAACGAAAAATTCCCATAATTTTCAATTTAGACGGAAATAGAGATAGAGAATCAGTTGAGTTTCAAGCCGATGCGGTTGCGGTCCAAATCCACGGAGACAACAGTGACGCTGACCTTCTGATGGAGGTGGACAAGCCTTGAGGGGTCGGTGACTTTCTGACGGCGGCCGTCGGATCCGGAGGTGCTCATCTGGGAAACGTGGATGAGACCGTTCTGCTTGATTCCAATGTCAACGAAGGCACCGAAGGCGGTGACGTTGGTCACTATGCCGGGGAGCGTCATGCCTGTCTTGAGATCGTCGATGGTGTGGATGTCCGATGCGAACTCGAAGGCCTGCGCCTCCTCACGAGGGTCGCGTCCCGGCTTCACGAGCTCCTTGAGAATGTCGTTGATGGTCGGGAGTCCGAAATCGCCCTCAACGAAATCCTCAGCACGGATTCTTGAGCAGAGTTCGGCGTTGCCTACTAGCTCGGCCGTGGCCACTCCGAGGGAGGCGGCCATGCGGGAGACTATGTGGTAGGCCTCCGGGTGAACGGCGGAGTTGTCGAGCGGGTTCACCGCGTCACGGATGCGCAGAAAGCCCGCGCATTGCTGATAGACCTTGTCCCCGAGACGGCTGACGTTCAGAAGTTCGCTGCGGGAAGCGTAGGGGCCATGCTCCGCCCGGTAGGCGACGATGTTGTCGGCAAGAGCAGGGCCGACGCCGGCGACATAGGCAAGAAGGTGACGCGAAGCCGTGTTCAGGTTCACTCCGACGCTGTTAACGCACGACTCGACCGTATTGTCAAGCTTTTCCTTGAGCAGCCTCTGATCGACATCGTACTGGTACTGTCCCACTCCGAGCGACTTGGGGTCAATCTTCACCAGTTCCGCAAGCGGGTCCATGAGCCTGCGCCCGATGGAAACGGCCCCGCGGACGGTCACGTCCTTGTCCGGGAACTCGTCCCTCGCCGCCTCAGACGCAGAATAGATTGAGGCTCCGTCCTCGCTGACGGTGAAAACCCGCACGGACGACGGCTTCGGAACCCTCTTAATGAAATCCTCGGTCTCGCGTGAGGCCGTTCCGTTGCCGATGGCGATGACCTCGATGCCGTATTCAGAAATCATCGAGGACACGGCCCTGATTGCGGCGACCTTGTCGTTTGCGGGAGGATGAGGAAATATGGCCTCGTGGTGCAGCAGGTTGCCCTGCGCGTCGAGACAGACGACCTTGCAGCCCGTTCTGAAACCCGGGTCTATCGCGAGGGTGCGCTTCTGCCCCACAGGCGCGGCTAGAAGAAGCTGGCGCAGGTTCTCGCCGAAGATTCGGATGGACTCGACGTCGGCCTTCCGCTTTGCCTCGCGTATGACCTCGCCGCTCACCGACGGTTCAAGCAGCCGCCTGAAGCAGTCCTCGACCGCGAGGTTAATCTGCTCGGCAAGCGGCTTCTGCGGATAGCGGTGAGCCTGACAGTATTCGTAGTAGATTTTCTTGCAGCACTTTTCCGCGTCGCTGTCAATCCTTACGGTCAGCACGCCCTCGTCCTGTCCGCGCAGCATGGCGAGCAGGCGGTGCGGGGCCACATGGGCGAGCGGTTCCGACCAGTCGAAATAGCTGCGGTACTTGTCGGCCTTGTCCGAGGGCGCATTCTTCGACTTTTTGGAAACAATAAGGCGGGTGCGGAAAATCTGCCTCATGGCATCGCGAATCACGGCCGTCTCGCTCAGGCGCTCGGCGATGATGTCACGGGCTCCGGCAAGGGCCGCCTCAGGGTCGTCGAAAGCGGCCGCGTCGCGGTGAGGATCAGGAGTGGAGTTGTTCCACATCTTGTCGGCAAGAGGCTCATATCCGGCTTCCTTTGCCGCCGTCGCCCTTGTGCGCCGTTTAGGACGGTAAGGAAGATAGAGGTCCTCCAGAACGT